>Ga0307990_1000601_pt1 | contig 31726 bp, 30 predicted proteins | sample EllFjometagen129_FD_203168 | JGI IMG/M metagenome (GOLD analysis project Ga0307990, IMG submission 203168) | Marine microbial communities from Ellis Fjord, Antarctic Ocean - #129 | ecosystem: Environmental > Aquatic > Marine > Unclassified | place: Southern Ocean | collected 2014-10-08
GGAGAAATAAAAACTTACTCTAAGAATGCAGGTCTTATACCTGTAGCAGATAAAGAGATTTATCCGGTTGAAAAAGGAGTTGATGAAATGGAATATGCAATAGTACTTAAAAAAGAGTGCTAACAAAATAATATGATAGAATATTTAACCTTTTCTTTATCTGTATTTACAGGTTTTTTTGCCATAATGAACCCAATTGCTAATATTCCTATTTTCATGGCATTAGTTCAAGATGCCGATGAAACAACAAAAGAAAGAATTAATAAAAAAGCAACAACAATTGCATTTTTGATTGTATTTATATTTGTGCTATTAGGCAAATTCATATTTGAATTATTTGGTATTACTATACCAGCCTTTAAAATAGCGGGTGGCATTTTACTCTTTTATGTTGGCTTTGAAATGCTTCAATCAAAAAAGTCAGAAATAAAACATCTGAAAAAGGTAATGGTCGATGAAAATATTGCGGTATCCCCTTTGGCAATTCCAATATTAGCTGGTCCGGGTACAATTGTTACGGCTATGAGTTTTGTTTCCGGTAATAATTATTTTCATATTGGTATAGTCATTTTTGTTTTTGCAATTATGTGTTACATAACTTATTTAGCTTTCCGATATAGTGAATATATCGTTAATAAATTAGGACATAATATAATAACAGTTACAGGAAAATTAATGGGTCTAATTCTTGCAATAATGGGAATTGGAATGATAATTCAAGGAATAAAACTTGCGTTTCAACTAAGTTAACAAAGGCATGAATATTATACACAACTGATTTGGAAATAAACCAATTTATACAACCTTAATAAAACGTACTTTGGCAAACACAAAACATGAAGAACAAATTCCACACTAAGATATGAAAGTACTAGAATTTGATATAAAAAAAGGGATTTTTCATTTGGAGATCAATGATTTGAATGTTGACAAGCATTCACATCCTGCATTGGAAATAATAAATGCTAAAAAGGGAAGGTTTTCTGTAGAAACGAAATTTGGCAAGCAAAACAATTTGACCTTTGCAATCATTGATGCCAACTTAAACCATAAAATGGTTTCTGAACAAAATGAAATAGAGTTCTTATTGATTGAATGCAATAGCACGAAGTTGAAAGAATTTCTATTTATGCGTGGGATTGAAACCAAAAATGGAATTTTCACTTCAACGGAATTAACCAATAGGGTTGAACTCATCGAAGATTTACTTAATTTCTCAGCAACCCAAAATTTAAAACATACAAATGATAAAAGGATTTATAATTGTATTGAGATAATAGAAACCGAGAATTTACCATACAATAAATTGATGGCTACCTTAACTTCAAAAATATTGCTATCCGAAAGCAGACTATCACATTTGTTCACCGAAAATGTTGGAATCTCTATTAAGAAGTACCATGTTTGGAATAAGTTAAAATTTGCATTGAAATTCTTCTTAAGTGAAGAAACAAACTTGAAAGAAGCATCATTCGAAGCTGAATTTTTCGATCAAGCCCACCTTAGTAATGCTTTTAAAAACTATTTAGGCATTAATCCGTCCAAAGTTTTTAATAGCAGAACCTTACAACTCTAAAGGTTTTATATTAAGTACATTTGCATTTTTCAAAAGCATAAACATTTAAAAATGAAACATTTAAAAATGAAAACAATTATTAAGCTTGCATTTGTACTATTTGCCTTTTCTATGGTTTTGCCAAGTCAAGGACAAACGTCTTCAGAAAAACCAAACATTGTATTAATTTATATGGACAATTTCGCCTATGGTGAACTAGGTTGTTATGGCGGTGGTATTACCAGGGGGGCTGCTACACCACAAATAGATAAACTTGCTGACGAAGGATTTCGCGCAACCAACTTTAATGTAGAAGCACAATGTACACCTTCAAGGGCTAACTTAATGACAGGGAGATATGCCATTAGAACTGGTTGTACTTCAGTTCCGGGTGATTTAAATTTACCCTACGGTTTAACTCAATGGGAATATACAATGCCCGAAATGTTAAGCGATGCTGGCTATTCAACTGCCATGTACGGAAAATGGCATTTAGGAAATAAACCGGGACGTTTCCCTACCGACCAGGGTTTCGACGAATGGTGGGGAATACCTAATTCTTCGAATATTGCTGAATGGGTAAATAATCCTAGAATTCCTAAAGAATTAGTTTCAAAAGTACCTACTCCTGAGATATTAAAATCGGTTAAAAACGAAACACCAAGCTCTGTAAAATCGTTTGATTTAGCGCAAAAGGCCAGTATGGATGGTGAGCTTACCGACATGACCATAGACTATATTAACAAACATGCGAAAGACGAAAAACCATTTTTTGTGTTTCTTCCTTACACAAATACACATATACCTCGTATTCCATCAATAGAGTTTGATGGTAAAACAGGAAATGGTGCTGGAGCAGATATATTATTGCAAACAGATACCTATGTAGGTAATATCATGGAATCGTTAAAAGCCAATGGTATTGATGATAATACCATTGTGATTTTTACATCAGATAATGGTGGTGACTTTTACGAAGACAATAGTTTTCCGGGTATGTGGAGAGGCACTTATTTTACGGGCTTAGAAGGATCACTTAGAGTCCCTTTTATTATGCGTTGGCCGGGAAAAATTCCTGCACGCGGTGTAAGTAACGAAATTCTTTTAAGTGCAGACCTTATGGTTACCCTGGCTGAAGTGGCAGGTGGAACATTACCTACCGATAGAATTTATGATGGAAAAAGCGAATTAGACTTTTTAATGGGTAAAAAAGATAAATCGGAACAAGAAGTTGTAATTGCCTATGTTGCAGAGCAAATTCATGCGGTAAAATGGCGTAACTGGAAAGGCCATTTTAAAGGATTAGAAAAAGGGTACGGAACACCTGTTATGGATTATCCAATCCCTGTATTTTACGATTTATACACGGACCCAAGAGAGGAAAAACCATATTCGCAAGAAGGTTTACAAGGGAATTCGTGGGTTATTTCTCCTATTCTGATGTCTTTAAAAGCACATTTAAAAACCTTGGAAAAAGAACCTCCAATTAAAGTTGGGACTGTTGATCCCTATGTTCCTGCCAAAAAGAAATAAAAACATTGAATTTTGATAAATCATTATTAATGAGCGGCAAAATCAAAGGCCGCCCATTTTAACACAAGGTAAAATAAACGACGTGAAAAATACACTCTTATTATTATTACTGTTAATACCGTTTGTTGCACTTGGGCAAGGCTCTGGTCCACACACCTTTCCATTGCCGCCTAAAGACATTACAGCAATTAATTTTTTCTACCTTAATCTTGGTAGTAATGTTAGTCCTTCTAAAGATGTTGTTCTGGATGATGGAATAATAGATATTGATGCATTTGCCATACCAATAGTTCGTACTTTTTCTTTAGGTGGCCAATTGGCTCAGGTATTCGTCTCCCCTGGTTATGGCCATCTTAGTGGTGTTATTAAGGCTGGCGAGCAACAATATAAAATTGCTGATGTAGATGGATTACTTGATGCTAATGTAATGATGAGAGTTGGTTTATTAAACACGCCGGCACTTGATTTGGAAAATTACGCAAAGCGTGAATTAAAATTACAAGTCTCTGGCTTAATTGGTATAACTGTGCCGATTGGGCAATATGACCAAGAAAGAAGGGTAAACTTAGGTGGTAACCGCTGGGCTTTAAAAGTGGGAGCTCCAATAATTTTACCATTGAACAGCAATAAAGAAAAAATATTTCAATGGGAATTTGTACCAAGTGTTACATTTTATGGGAAAAACAAAGATCCATTTGCCGGCGATGTTAAAACACAAAAACCATTGCTTTGGATAGAACAGCATTTGTCTAAAAATTTTTCAGGCCGCTTTTGGGCTAGTATCGATATGGGCTACCAATATGGAGCTAAAACATCAGTTGATGACATCAGTGATGATAATGCTATAAATCAATTAGGAGCTGGTGCAACAATAGGCTATTCACCTTTTGCCAGTATTCCACTTACCCTTCAAGGAAGTTACGGCAGAATATTTTACAACAGTACTTCGGGGAACATGATCCGATTTGGAGCAAATATTTCGATTCCCTCAAAAAGTGATAGAGAAAAAATAAAGGCAATGAACGAAAAGTAATATTCAATAATTAATTAAAACAGAACTTTTATGAAAACAAAAATTGGAATTTTAATGATTGTATTCCTGGTGGCTCTTTCCAACTTGAATGCACAAGATGTTACCACCGTTGAAGCAACGGATAGTGACATTAGTGAGAATTTAGATTTAGAAGCAGTAGCATCTGTTTTTGGAGAAGCTGAAGATCTTGAAGATTTCGAAATGAAACTTAATGACCCGGAGACCCAGATTTCTAACTTAGACCTAAATGAAGACGGTGAAGTTGACTATTTAAGAGTTATTGAAACATCGAAAGACGAGACTCATTTAGTAACCATCCAGGCAGTAATTGCAGAAGATGAGTATCAAGACGTAGCAGTTATCGACGTTGAAAAAGACAGTGAAGGGGAAGCCCGGGTTCAGGTAGTTGGCGATGTTTATATGTATGGGCCAGATTACATTGTTACTCCTGTTTATGTACACCCTCCCGTAGTTGTCGTTTGGTTTTGGGGACCATATTATAATCCCTGGCGTTCACCCTATTACTATGGCTATTATCCTCCATACTATCGCCCTTGGAGGCCTTATCCAACGCCCAGGTATCGTACGAATGTTCATGTACACGTTAATGTAAATAATTCGTACAATAGAACTACAGTAAGGAAAAGTAGTACTTCGGTCGAACTTCAAAATAAATCGAGAAAGAACGATTTTGGCTCTAAGAATCCTGACAAGTCATATACGAAAAAGAATGAAGGTTCTAAGAGCAAACAAGATTTAAACAATAAAAAAGGAACGGAGAAAGTCAATAACCCTAAAACAGAAAATGCTAAAGAATCGACAGGCAAAAAAGTTCAGGACGATTGGAAAACAGAATCAGAAAAGAAAGGGTCAAAAAGTAATGTGAAGGACAATAAGACTTCTGTACCTTCAAATAAATCAAATGCTAAACCTTCAACTAAACCTGCTAACAAACAAGTAACTAAACCTGCTAACAAACCATCGGGGAAACCAAAAGGAAAACCAAAAAGAAAATAAAGAAATACGTGCTGTAACAATGTATATGAAAAATAAGCGAGATAGTAGTAACATTCCCGAAGTTTCGGGATAGCCCATTTGAACTTTCTTGTAAATTGAAAGTTTTGTACTTCGAAATCGCTTACTTTTTATATACTCACCGTTAGGGGCAATAATTATGATAGATATATGATTTCGAAGTTGAAGATCATTGATAGTGCTATTAAAAAATTGGCAAGAATAGAGCCCCGGTTTTTTTATTTTTTAGTAGTAATTAATGTTATCCCCTTATTGTCCTCTCAGTTTTTTCTAACAGTAGATGGCCCTGCTCATGTTTACAATTCAAATTTAATAGTTGAATTATTTTGGAATGCTGATAGCCCTTTATTAAACTACTTTAAATTCAACGACACATTAGCCCCAAACTGGACAGGACATCTAATTTTATCAACACTTATTACTTTTTTACCTGGTTTCATTGCTGAAAAATTTGTTCTTCTTTTTTACGTGGTCGGTCTTCCTTTAAGCGCCAGGTATCTATTCAAAAGCTTAGGTATTAACAACCGTTACATCATCTATCTAATATTTCCTTTTACATATTCTTACCTGTTTTACTATGGCTTTTTCAATTTCAACATAGGAGTAGTTCTTTTCCTCTATGGAATTGGATTATGGGTTAAATCCCGTAAGCAAAGAACTATAAGTAATTTTTTTAAATTGAGTTTAATATCCGGTTTTATATGCCTATCCCATTTATTCGTATTTGCTTTGTTTCTACTAACAATTTTTATTCTTAACCTCGAAGATTTGATTTTGTTCTTTAAAGGTGATAAAAATGATAGAATCGAATTGATAAAAACCTACTTATTTCAATTGATCTGTTTACCATTAGGAATTGCAGTAATGGTATTGTTTCTGTTCTCCGATAGTCCATTTGAAGCAACTACTTCATATCTTTCATTAAAAGATCTATTTATTTCTCTAAAATATATAATGCCGGCTAAGGGAGTAAACTACAACGAATATGGTTCAATAGTAAAACCATTGCTTTATGTTTTTACCGGTTTAATTCTCTGGAATGTAGCAACAAATATCTATCTACTAATCAGTAAAAGAAAAATATTTATAAACCACAAAACCTGGCTATTAATATTGTTATCAACCTTTTTTCTAATCTTTCTCCTACCTGATAGAATTGGTGCCGGAGGATTCATCTCAGCGAGATTATTACTCTTCTTTTTTATCTTCTTAATAATATGGTTAGCTGCGCAACCTGCACCCAATTGGATTAAGACAATAGTTTTTATCACAGCAAATATTGTAAATGTTTTAGTGATCTTTCATAATTATAATGCACAATCAGATAATAACCAAATTAGTGGGGATATGATAGCCATAACCCGGCATATTGAAGACTATTCTGTAATTCTACCTATTACCTATTCAGAAAACTTTATGCTTACACACATTTCAAATTATGCCGGGGCAGAAAAACCACTTATAATTTTGGAAAACTACGAGGCATCCGCAAATCAGTTTCCCCTAACTTGGAATCTCAAAAGTATTCCTTCATTAAAATTTGGTAATAAGGGGCCAAATAATTGCATTTCCTGGCCTACTCCTACTATGAGTAAAATAGATCAAGCAATTGATTATGTATGTGTTATAGCAGATAAAACAACCAAAAAAGATGATCCATGCTATAAACAAATACAAAACATTCTTGATAGTCATTATAATTTAGTGGCTTCAACTTCGGAAAATAGAATTAAACTATACAAGATTATACTGCCCCTTACAGCATATAAAATCTATATGCTTCGCACACAATCTTTTACATGCGGAACCTTAGCGGAAAATACTAATAAAAGTCAATTTACGAATTATAAAAACAATAAATGATGAAAGCATAAAATAAAGATGTGAAAGTACATGCTCTAAGCGAGTAAGATTCTCCCGTTTCCGCTCGGGCTTTTTTTTCGTTAGCTGACGGATCATTTACAGCAACCCTCTTTTTATTGAGTTTACAAAGTTTTTCAAATTAAAAGAAACAATTATTCAGAGATTTTTCTATTTTTGGTACAGATTTCAAAACAAATAACTAAATCATTATGAGCACAACTGTCCACAGAAAACCTGTCCGCTTCACTTCAGACCCGAAACGTATTATTGCACGGTTCTTTTTTCCGGGGCCGGAAAGCCGCGTACAGAACATTATCCAGCGCATTACCGAGATGCCCGATCAGGCTGCACAACTTGTTTTAAGCCAATCATTGCGCGACTTTTCGGCGAGGCATCGTAACATCTCAAAAATTTACCAAAAACACTTCGACCGTGTTCGGGATATTATGGCAGGTAAAAATGGGGACATGAATCAATTGTCGGAACACAAAAAAATGTTGATAGGCGCCTATTTTACTAATGAATATTCAATCGAATCGGCAGCATTTTTTAATCCCTCCATGGTTGAAGACCCCGACCAAACCGGATTGCAGGAAGGCGAAAAACGTGTAATCATTAGTTTTAGGGCCACAGGCGAAGGACATATTTCTTCGATCGTTTTCAGGGGCGGCATACTCGACAGAAACAACAATTTACACATGAAACCCACGGGGAAACTTGTGGACGAGGCCGAAGCGATACGTAACCATGTTTATCAAAAAGAAGCTTTTTGCACAAAACTGCAGGAAATGCATACCGAAGACGGCATCGTTGACAAAGTAATGGATAAGTTGAGGTTTGAATTTGATTACAACGAATTATACAATGCTGTCGAATCAACCATCAGGGAAAGCAACCCCGATTTCCAGCAAAAAAAGATGCTGCAAACCGTTACCTGGCTGGCCGATTCGCACTACGAAATTGACTTCTCGCTCGATACTGCCATCTCCGAAAGGGTAATCTTCCCAATAGCAGCCGCCGAGAGCAATGGCATTGAGGATGCCCGCTTTGTAAAATTTACCGAGAACGATGGCAGCGTAAAATATTATTCCACTTATACGGCCTACAATGGATTTTCGATTATGCCCAAGCTTGTCGAAACCAAAGACTTTTACCACTACAAGTTTATGCCCATCCATGGCGAAAATGCCCAAAACAAGGGAATGGCCCTTTTCCCAAGAAAGATAAACGGGAAATATGCCATGCTTTCGAGGCCCGATGGCATCAACAACTACATCATGTTTTCGGACGATATTAACCTGTGGCATGATGCACAGATGATACAGGCACCAAAATTCCCCTGGGAATTTATCCAGATCGGGAACTGCGGTTCACCCATCGAAACGGAATATGGCTGGCTGGTAATAACCCACGGTGTGGGCACCATGCGCAAATACAGCCTGGGAGCAACTTTGCTCGATCTTGACGACCCCACCAAAGTTATAGGCCAGCTAAGCGAGCCCATGCTTACACCCAACGAAGAGGAGCGCGAAGGCTACGTGCCCAACGTGGTATATTCGTGCGGATCGATCATCCACAACAACGAGCTGGTGGTGCCTTACGCTATGTCCGACACCGCTTCAACCTTTGCTTCCGTTCCGCTCGATGATCTTTTCAGCAGGCTCGTCCCATCACAATACAAAAAAGGGACACAAGATAAAACGGAAGCCAAAGCCCGCATCCTGGTAGTAGAAGATGAGGTAATCAATCAAAAGATTATTTCGACAATTCTCAAAAAAGCGGGTTATGCCGTGGAAGTAGCCCCCGATGGCATTGTAGCCTTGATGCAAATTGCCAAAGAAAAATTCGACCTGATTCTTTCTGATATCGCCATGCCCAATTTCGATGGCTACCAGTTGCTCGAATACCTGAACCAGAACAACATCGATATTCCTGTTGTGTTTATCTCGGGTTACACCAGCGAGGAGGACGAGATAAAAGGACTAAAGATGGGAGCTGTTGAATACATCAAAAAACCCATCGACAAGGATTTGCTGTTGTTGAGGTTAGAGAAGATTTTTAAAAGGTAATTTGGTTAATCGTTATTGGTTATTCGTTATTGAGTTAATCGTTATTAGTTATTTGGTTACTAAGTTCCGAAAAGTAGAAAATTTTCTCCAAAGGAGTCCTGCGAAGATACAATTTTTTGTTCCTCCGCAGGAGTTCTATGGACAGGCATTCAGCCCGGTAATCTTTCTGGCACCGCTAAAATTTTTATTGAGACTGGGTTTTGACAAAATGTCGTTTAACTATACCAATTTCACCACAGTTAAACGACAGGAAGGGGTTATGAAAACAAGTTGTGTGGCATACGACATATCGATATGAAATTGAAGAAATGAATAAATCAGAGAGAAGAATAAAAATTGTAAACTTATTGAAAGAAGAAGAGTTATCCTCAAAAAAAATAGCTGAAAAAATAGGATTGGCGAGAAATATGGTATCCCCAATAATTGTTGAACTAAAAAAACAAGGGAAAATCCATTCTATTTCACCACGGAAATTTGTTTGGGGCATAAGACATGAGAATGGACAAAATGAATTTTTAATAAAAGAAAATGAATGGGTTGAACTTGAAAAATATAAATTGAAAGTATTTTATAAAAACGCCTATATCTTTTTTGGTTATAATGAAAATGGGGGAAAGTATTTTGAGAACCATTCAATTTTTGAATTTTACAGAGACAATAAGAAGTTAATATCAATGGAAGTACTTTGGTTTGATAAGGAGAGAGGAAAGGAAAAAGAGACTCTAACTGAAGTAAGTAATGGGGATGAGATTTTAAGAATCAATTTAAAACACACAATTGTCTCATTTAAAGCAATAAAACTAAAAATCATGTACGAGAGAAAAGAAATAAAATTAACAGGAACTGAAAAGAAAGACATTAAAGAAAGAGAAAATGTGGCTGAAAAACAAATTAGTAATTGGATGGAAGAAAATTTTAAATAGTATTTTGTTTTTTATTAATGAACGAAATAATGGAAAATCAAATACATGTTAAGAATTTACATTAATTGAAAATAAGAAGAAGTATGAACTCAGAGAATTCAAAGATATGGAACGAGAAAGGTGCTACGTTAAGTGTTAAAAATGCAGCCAAAGAATATGGGATAACACAAGACGAAATTATTGATAGGATAAATGAAGGGAAATTACAATATAGGCTTAATTATGCACATGGGAATCCTTATTATAAGCTGATTAGAAACGAAGTGGAAAGTTTTGTAAAAAGTAAATATGGTGATTTCCATTTTGAAAAACAAAAGCGAAAAACAGAATTAGAAATTATAAATAATCAATTAAGAAAACATAGAAGTCAAATTAAATTATTAGAAAAGCGAAAATTTGAATTAGAAACTGATTAGAAAAATGTACGCCACACAACAGCAAATTTGCCCTACAGCCGGTTAGCGCACATCTGGAAAAATGAGTGGAAAAGGAAACTTATGAATCACTAAAAACCTTCCTGCAAGTGAACGGCTGCGAGCCATATTTGCGGAACGTTAGCACCAATACAAAAAAAAAGCAATCATTGCGAGAATTTTGTTGTAAATCTAAAATAGCAAACCAATATCTCATGTTTATTAAGTACTTTTGCAGGATACTGGCAATAAATTGAAATATTATGATTTTGCAATTTTCAGTTACAAATTATAGATCATTCAAAGAAAAGTCCACATTAAGCCTTCTAGCGTCAAATTATGACAAAGACACTAGAGAAAGTGAGAATGTTGTTTTGAATAAAAAATTCAATCATCGTATCTTAAAAAGTGCTGTAATTTATGGGGCAAATGCAGGAGGTAAGAGCAAGTTTGTTGAGGCATTAATATTTATGAGAAGATTTGTAATAATGTCCTCAAAAGATACTCAAAAAGGAGACCCTATTGCCATTGAGCCTTTCAGACTATCAACTGAAACAATTAGTCAAGGTAGTGAGTTTGAAATTGTTTTTTATTTAAAAAACAATTTATATAGGTATGGTTTCGAAGTGAATAGAGAAAAGATTATTGCAGAGTGGTTATATCACAAAACAAAGACTAAAGAAAATGAAATATACTACAGAGATTATCAAGAAATTATTTACAAAACAAAAAAGCTAGCGAAACTAGAGACATTGGTCAATGAGAAATTAATTAGAGATAATGCATTATTACTTTCCGTATTAGCGCAATTTAATGACTCACTAGCTGAATCTTTTTTAGAATGGTTTAGAGGCTTAAAGGTAATTTCGGGTCTCAAAGAAGAAGGGTATTTAAATGATACAATGTTACTCTCTAAAAACATCGAACAAAAAGAACGAATCTTGAAATTTTTACACAATGCAGATATTGGAATTGATGACTTTAGATTAAAGAAACATACATTTGAAGAATTTGATGTTGAAAAAATGAATGATGTATCCAAAGAGCTAAAAGATGTAATTTTAGGGATAGATTCGTATATGAAAAAGATTATGAAAGAGGAAAACGAGGAAAGCTTCTCAGACGTAATCACATTTCATAAACAATATAACAACAATGGTGATTACGTAAAAAGCATTGAATTTTCATTACGAGAAGATGAGTCTTCAGGGACTAGAAAATATTTTGCTTTAATTGGACAAATTATTAAAATTATTGATGAAGGAGGTGTATTGTTTGTTGATGAGCTAGACTCTAAGATTCATCCAAATTTAGTGTGTAAAATTATTTCCATTTTCAATTCTACAAAATTAAATCCTAATCATGCACAATTAGTTTTCAACTCTCACGACACAAATTTATTAAGCTCAGGATTGTTTCGAAGAGATCAAATTTGGTTTGTTAAAAAGAGCAAGGTTGGTGCATCGAAGCTATATTCTTTGGCTGATTTTAAAACAGACGAAGTGAGAAAGAACGAAGCTTTCGAAAATAACTACATTAGAGGAAAATATGGAGCTATTCCATTCTTAGGTGACTTTGAAAATATTATTCAAAAAATCTAAGAAATCATGAAAATGCAAAGCAAAAAACTAATCCAACAAGAAAAAGCAGATGCACATAAACGTAGATTGGCGGAAATAAAAGCCAGAAGAAGAGGAGAAATAAGTCTTGAAAGAAAAGCACCAGAACTTGAAGAAAACCCTACTATACTTATTTATTGTGAAGGAAAAAACACAGAACCTTCCTACTTTAATAAATTTAGACTTTCATCCCTAACCGTAGAATCGTATGGTGAAGGAAGAAATACTTTTTCTTTAGTCGAAAGAGCTAAGAGTATATCCGATAAAAATAAATATGATCAAGTTTGGTGCGTGTTCGATGCAGACCCAAAGCCAGATAATCCCAAGCAACTTGAAAATTTTAATAATGCTATAATACTTGCAACCAAATTGGGTTTTGGAATTGCATATTCAAATCAAGCTTTTGAATATTGGTTAATACTTCACTTTGAAGATCATCAAGGCGGAGCGATGGATAGAAACATATATGGTGATAAGGTTAATTCTTATATTAATAAACTCGGAGTCCATTACGCTTATGATGGCAATAAAAAGATAGAACAAGATTTTTTCAATTTATTTGAAAACATTATTAAAACGGACAGGGATGGTAATCAATACTCAAGATCTGATATTGCAATAGAAAGAGCAAAAAAAATCTACAATAGATTAGATCACAAAAATCCTGGGAAAGAAGAATCTTCTACAACAGTTTTTAAACTTGTAGAAGAGTTGAATAAATACAAATAAAGTACAGGTGCTAACAACAAATCATGGCACACAGCCGGTTAGCGTTCTTCAGGAAAAATGATTAGAAAACGAAAAATACAAATCACTAAAAAACAATCTACACGTGGGCGGCTGAGAGCCATATTTGCGGAAGGTTAACCACAATTATAACAAAAAGGCAATGTTGCTTGCACTGAAAGGTAATTATGCCTATATTTGCAATCGTAAATCCAAATTTTAAAAATATGATTACTCAAGAATTAGCCAAGAATTAAAGCATGAGAAAATTCTAAAAAATATTCCTAATAGAATAAATGACATTGACATCTTACTATACTTACAAAGTGAAAAAGTCAATTGGGAATATGTACAAACTCTTAAAGAGAGTACTCAATTTAATGATGAAGTACTATCAAATTGGTTAAATATTAGCGTTAAAACATTCCGTTCGTACAAAAAACCAAAACAAGAAATTAATGTTAAAATAAAAGAACACGTACTACTACTTTTGTCATTAATTCAACACGGCAGAAAAGTTTTTGATTCAATCCAAAAGTTTGAAGAATGGTTAAAAAGAGAAAATTTTTACTTTAACCGAAATGCTCCAATAGAATATTTAAAAACTATTACCGGGATAAGGTTTATTGACGATAGGTTAACAGCTATAGAGTACGGGGATAACATTTAATTTATGGAGTTATTTAGAATATCATCGGAAGAATACTCCCAACAACTGACATATTCCGGAGCTTCAAACAGATGGAACAAAAGAGGAGAATATGTTATTTACACGGGGTCAACAAGATCATTATCGACACTCGAATTGATTGTTCATCGAAATTTTATAAAGCCCGACATTAATTATAAGGTTATGATAATATCGGTAACCGTCTCAGATAATATGGTGAAAACTTTAAAGACAAATGACTTGCCGAAAAATTGGAGACTATTTGAAGCATATACAAAACTACAAAAGATTGGAAGTGATTGGTTCAATAGTAAGGAAACATTATTGCTAAAAGTTCCTTCCGCAGTTATTCCTCATGAATATAATTACATAATAAATACAGATCACCCTGATTTTAAGAAGAATGTAAAATTGATTAGGACTGAAGGATATTTCTGGGATGAAAGACTGCTATGAAATAAAAGTGGCTAACAATTAATACAGTGGCTAACAGCGCAAAAACCAAACATCCTTGATGCCTTTCATTGTATTTTTTAGGGTGATGACACTGATTTCATGCAATTTTGATTAAGGCTGGACATACCTCCCCCGACACCAGCATTTGCAAACACCGGGTTTTATGTCCATGCGATCAAACACGAGCTCCTGCCACGATTTATCCTTTGCCACCGTAGCAGGAGGATTGACCCCCAATGAAGCCCTGATTTTGGCCAGTGACTTCCTTTTGCCGGCTGAGGAAAGAAAGCCATAATGCCTGATGCGGGTAAATCCGTGAGGACTGATATGTTGACAGAACAGCCGCAGAAACTCCTGACCTGGCAAAGTGGCAACAAACTTCGAGCGAAAAACCTCACTCAGCGATTTTACCGGAAACAGATACCAGCCTTGCCGGCCGGCAGGATTACCACGACTGCGGGCATGCTTGCTTAAAAATTGTAGTTTTGCTCATGTTACTTATTTTTTATGTTAAACACGAGTAGGATACTGCTTTTTTAGGTAACACCAACAAGCTACCTCCCGAAAGGGAGGTTTAGTTCAACAGCAAATCATGGCTCACAGCCGGTTAGCGTTCATCTGGAAAAATGAATTAAATTTGCAAAATAAGAAAACTGATAATATGAGTAAAATAAGAATAAAGAATTTTGGCCCCATCAAAGAAGGCTATCAGGAGAATGATGGCTGGCTTGATATTAATAAAGTTACAGTGTTTATTGGTAATCAAGGCTCGGGTAAAAGTACTGTTGCTAAGTTGATTTCTACCATGACATGGATTGAGAAAGCATTGGTGCGTGGAGATTTTAAAGAAAAGGACCTAACTGTTTACAACAGATTTGCAAAACATTGTTCGTATCAGAATATACAAAGTTATTTTAAAGATAATACGAGAATTGAGTATAAAGGAAAAGCATATTCTGTTTTATATGAATTGGGAAATGTACTTGTTAGCAAAAACAAAGACAATGGATATTCCTTTCCTAAAATAATGTATGTGCCATCTGAGAGAAATTTTGTTAGTTCGGTAAAAAATGTCCGTAATTTAAAAGGACTTCCGAGCACCTTATATACATTTTCCGATGAATTTATTGACGCAATAGAAGATTTAAAAGGTCATGTAGATTTACCAATAAATAATGCAAAATTTGAATATCAAAAGCTAAATAAATTATCTTGGATAATTGGCGAAGATTATAAAATAAAACTTTCAGAAGCATCGAGTGGATTTCAATCCTTTGTTCCGCTTTTTATTGTAAGTAATTATTTATCTCATTCATTAGAGAAAGAAACTGATTCTACAGTTAAAGAAATAAGTATTGAAGAAGGGAAAAGGATACGAGAAGAAATTGAGAAAATATATTCTAATCCAAATTTATCAGAAGAAGTTAAAAAAGCATCACTTGAATATTTATCTTCTCGTTTCAAATATTCTTGTTTTATAAACATCGTTGAAGAACCAGAGCAAAATTTGTTTCCAGGTTCACAACGCCAAATTCTAAATAAACTTTTAGAATTTGTAAATATGAATAAAGGTAATGAGTTAGTGATGACAACGCATAGCCCGTATATAATTAATTATTTAACGCTTTGTATAAAAGCCGAAAGTGTTTATAAAACATTGAAGGATAAAAAATTTAAACCAAGCGACCCTGAATTTTCACAAACAAATGAAATTGTTCCTATGTCATCTACAGTAAAGGCAAATGAATTAGTTATTTACGAATTAGACGAACGTGATGGTTCCATAAAGAAACTACCTGATTACAAAGGCCTGCCTTCTGATGAAAATAAATTGAATTACAATTTGGAGGATTCAAACGAATTATTTGCTCAACTATTAGAAATACAACAAGGAATATGAGTGTGAATTTTCATGAAGTAAAATGTCAAACAAATTCAAGCAGAAAAACTTTTGGACTTTGTGATGACCCACCCCCAGATAGAAATCCTGCATACATTGATGAAGCGAATGGAGCTAATTGGATTGCAGTTGTAGAAAATGAAAGTCAAAAACAAATTACTTTTTCTGCTATAGATAATTGTATTGAAATATTGAGGCCAGATGGCAAGATGAAACAAAGATGTGATGGAGTGTTAAGTTACAACTCAACAGTCATTTTTGTGGAATTGAAAGATAGGGATGTACATGGGAATGCTTGGGTTGAAGAAGCAATTCCTCAATTAAAATCCTCAATTGAATCATTTGAAGATACTGCTATGGCTGACAATTTCAATAAGAAGCTTGCCTATATTTCAAATAAACAGCATCCCAAATTTAAGTCAACTCAACAGAGAAGAATGGAAGCTTTCTATGAAGATACAAATTATGTTTTACGAATTCAAGGCAGAATAAATTTGCAATAAATGGTACAGGAATGGTTGGAATGAGTTATGCCTATTCATTAATACACCAAGGCACTGTTAAAGAATTACTCTTGATTGATATCGATAAAGAACGGGCAGAAGGTGAAGCCATGGACTTAAATCATGGATTATCTTATGCACCAGGGAAAATGAAAATTTATGCTGGTGAATATAGCGATTGTAAAGATGCAGAAGGCGTTAATCATGTCGTGAGATTAAAGCTTAACAATACAGAGCAAGAACAACTCAACCATTCGGCAAGCATGTTAAAAAGTATTATAGACCAAATGGATTCTTAAAAATTATTACAAATTCAGGATTAAAAAATACTTAAACTGTAAGAGAACCGCCAGTGCATAACAGCAAATCATGGCACACAGCCGGTTAGCTGTCATCTTGAAAAATACCCCGATAGCCATCGGGAGAAACGGAAACATACGAAACCTTAAAAACCTTCCTACGAATGGGCGGCTGAGAGCCATATTTGCCGAACGTTACAGGGCACATTCAACATTCGCATCACTTTTATCAGCTCCTCTGCCACGGCGAATTCTCATAGACAAAATCAATACGCTTGTCGACAAAATTCTTCATTCTATTGATTTCTTTTTTTTAATTTCCACACATCATATACTTTTGAGCTATTGATTAATCTATTACCATTGGATGATAAAATTGTCGGATTGGCTTTGAGCGATGATACTTTCTCAGATTTCGAGAATGGACTTCAATATTTTACAGCAATTGAAAACGGACAAGAATTGATTATTACCAGAAATCTAAAAGATTTTAATAACCAATAACTCAACCCCTATTTTTTCTTCTCCGGGTTTACCACCACATCAAACTCAGGTGTTATCAGGTAATCGGCAGTGGGTTTAAGTGATGTTACCATTTTGTGTTCCTGCTCAAGGGTTGCCCACCGGCCTTCGTCCATCACTTCTTTGCCGCGTATGTCTTTGGTGTGCTTGCTTTTGGTTTCGAGATAAGTGAGGTCGATGTAAAAACGTAAATTGATCTTTTTAGCTTTGATGGCATACAAGCCGTCAACCACCAGCATGTCAACTTTTTTAAAGTTTGTGCCCAGCACATCCACCTGTTCAGTAATTAAGTCGACGCAAGGCATGAATGACTTCCTGCCCTTTTTAAAATCTTTGATTACCTGTCGAATTTCGTCCCACAGGTATTCGTTATACCCAACCACATTTTCGATGCCTTTTTTCTCGCGCCATGCCCGCCGCTTTTTTGGGAGGGTATTGTAAAAGTTATCGGTATGAAGGGTTTTGGCAACTATTTCGTGTTTTTTGTTCAGTAGTTTGGCCACTTCATGGGCAAGTTCCGATTTTCCGGAACCCGATTCACCGGAAATGGCAACGATCATTTTTTCTTTTTTGTTGGCCATGATTAAGTCAACAATTTTTTCAGCAGCGCTTTGGTGCTTTTCGGTGATTAATAGAACATCTTCTAACATAGCCGATTAATATTTAAATGGAATCTAAAAAAATAACAACAGGCGAAATTAAAAATTCCACCCGGATTTATTAGCAACTAATGATGAAATATTTACAAATGATAAAAGCTGTTTTCGAAGTCGATAAAAAAGTCGGCTTTCGATTTCAACGATTTAACAACTTCATGCTCGCGTTCGAGTACTTTTAGCCTGTACGAATCCAAAGGTTCTTTTTGACTGTAAATCTGTGCGTCCCGGGTTTCATCGTAAGTTTGTTCGATCATCACCTTGAGGTCGGCATCTTCAATTTTGAGCGAGTACAGGCCATTGATAATAAGTAATTCGATGCCTTTAAAATCGGTGTGAAGTTCGTCCACATTCAAAGTAATTAAATCAACGCAGGGCATTTGCGATTTACGGTTTCGTTTAAAATCAGTAATGTTTTGGTTGAGCTTATCCCAATTATATTCATCGTAACCAATGCTTTCGAGCCCGTTTTGCATGCGCCATTCACGGCGTTCCAATGGTGGAATTTTGTAATAATCATCAAGGTCGATAATTTTGGCTTTTACTTTTTGCTTTTTAAGCAAGCGCCCTAAAACAACCGACACTGTTGATTTTCCTGAACCTACTTCTCCCGAAATTGTAATAATCATTTTTTCTTTCTTCGTCTCGGTACGGAGTTCCTGTACTTTATCAAATATTAACCGTGCAGAGTTTTCGTGCTTTGGTGTTATGGTAATCAGATCGTGTAGCATAATTTAATTGAGTTTTTGTTGAACAATGCTATGAACCTTTGCAATATTAGATTATTGCAGTTGTATCATTAAACTAACGTTATTTGTTTTAAGATGTTTAATGAATTCTGGAATTCACAGGTTTCCCATTCAGATAAACCCAATAAAATCACAAGTAATTTAATCTTAAATTAACATTGAGAAACCCTCTCAGTGTTTTACTACCCCTTTTGTCCGCCACTTTCCGGTAAGGTAATAAAGGTAGGCCAAAATTAATCCGAAACTCCAGCCCAGTGGTATCGCCCACCATATTCCGTTTACGCCCATTCTGTCGGCAAGAAAATAAGAAGCCGGTACGCGTACAATCCATAAAGCAAACAGTGTAATGAACATAGGGATTAGTGTATCTCCCGCTCCCCGCATTACTGCACTTACAACAAACATAGATGAAAACACGATATAGAACGAACTTACAATAACGAGATAATCGTTCCCGAGGGTCATTACTTCGGGGTTAGGCGTAAAAAAACCCATCATCTTTTCACCAAACAAAATAACAATAATACTAATACTCACCGAAATTGCCGAGGTGATAAGCCAGGTTAATTTTAGTCCTGCTTTAATGCGTTCGGGTTTATTGGCACCCAGGTTTTGCCCGACAAATGCTGCCAGTGCAGCAGCAAAATTCATGGCAATCAACGAAGCAAGCGAATCGATGCGCGTGGCAACACTATATGCAGCTATCGTAGTTGTTCCAAATTGGTTCACAATACCGTAAAGCGCAATCATACCGGCAGCAACAAAGGTTTGCTGCAATCCCGATGGCAAACCTATTCTAACACTGTTTTTAAAGATGGCTACATCAAAAATGTATTTCCTAAAACTAAGATTTACAATTTCGTGGCGTTTGTTGAGATAAAAAATTGCGGTAATAAACGCCCCTGCCTGCGAGACGATCGTGGCGATGGCAGCGCCTTCAATTCCCCATTTAAAAACCACGACTAATAATAAATCAAGAAAAATATTTGAAAGTGTGGCCACTATCAGGAAATATAAGGGAGTCTTCGAATCGCCCATTCCGCGCAATATTGCACTTGTGCCGTTAAATCCAAAAAAGAAAATGGTGCCTGTAAAATAAATGTTCAGGTAGCGTTGTGCCTGTGGTAAAACATTTTCGGGGAGGTCGGTTAACCTGAAGATTGGGGCACTAAAAGCAATACCTGCAATAGTGACGAGTATTGATGCAAAAAAGAGGATGATGTAGGTTGTGTCGATGGTTCGCCTTACTTTTTCAATATCTTTGGCTCCGAAATACTGGGATACTATAATTGTGAATCCTGACCCCAAACCGATGACCAAAGAAATGAGCAGGAATATGATGGGAAACGAAGCCCCAACAGCGGCAAGTGCAGCATCGCCAAGATAATTCCCTATGATAATGCTGTCAACCACGTTGTAGAGTTGTTGGAAAACATTCCCAAAAACCATGGGCATGGCAAACTGAATGATTAATTTTCCTTCTTTTCCTGTGGTTAAATCTTTCATCACGATTTATAGGGAGTCATTTATTGAGGGGAACTATAATTTATTTTTGGTTTTTGTTTTCGTTGGGATATTGTTTCTCATCAAGCTTCTTTTCATTTTCACCAGTTTGTGTTTCCTTATCAGCATCATTTGCAGTTTGGCCTATTTCCTTTTTAATGTCATCGATGCCTGACGAAGCTTTTTTAAACTCATTCATCCCTTTGCCAAGCCCACGCATAAGTTCGGGTATTTTTTTGCCCCCGAAGAGCAAAACAATAACAAGAAGTATAATAACAACTTCGTAGCCACTTGGCATCAATAGCAGGTATGTATTCATCTGATATGAAATTAATAATCGGCAAAAGTAAATTAAATATGTATCTGTGTTTTTTTCTCAACGGGCTGTTTTGGCGCTTCAGGATTTATGAAAAAATAAGGTTTCGCTTTATCCGGCGAAAACTATAATTTTGCAGCCAATCAGCAGCCCGTTCTGTCGCTACGATTTTTATCGGAGAGGAAAGTCGGGACAACACAGGGCATCATACTTCCTAACGGGAAGGTCTTCCCGCTTCTGGCGGGAGAAACAGCGAGTGCCACAGAAAATAACCGTCCCGCATTTTTGCGGGACAAGGGTGAAAACGTGAGGTAAGAGCTCACGCGGTAAGGTGGCGACATCATACCGGGGTAAACCTTATGAGTTGAAAGGTCATGTACATCACGGTTCCCCGCTGTAGCTGGGAGACGGCGGCCCGCCGAAATTCTTCCTGGAAGTTCAGCCGCAATCTTGAACAACCGGGGACCGAAGAATACCGTGAGGGGTAGGCCGTTAGAGTTGCGTTGTGAAGCGTAACCCGGATAAATGACAGAAATCTGCCAATTGGCGGAAACAGAATCCCGCTTACAGGGCTGCTGATTTTTTTTCTTTTTAATATTTGCAAAATGAGCGATGATAGCTTTTTTACCGATGAGCAGCAAAAGTTGGCAAGGTTTGCCAAAGCATTGGGGCATCCTGTTAGAATTTATATTTTGCAGTTGCTTGCCACGCAAGCCTGCTGCTATAGTGGCGATCTTTCCGAAGAATTACCCATTGCCAAATCAACCCTCTCACAGCACCTTAAAGAATTGAAAAGTGCCGGATTGATTCAGGGTGAAATTGAACCCCCTAAAATTAGATACTGCCTGGAACCTGATAACTGGAATGAGGTAAAAGAATTGATGAATAAATTATTTAATCAAGAATAAAACTATTTTTCTTGGGGGTTTCGTTATTTTTTTACTTTTGTTCGTAATTTTACGAACAACAAAAAAGCAAATGGAAATTAAAATTCTTGGAACAGGATGCCCGAATTGCAAATCCCTCGAAAAACTAACCAGGGAGTTGGTTGCCGAATCGGGACTGGATGCAACAGTAAGTAAGGTTGAAGATATTGTGGAAATTATGGGATATGGTGTGATGAGTACCCCTGCACTTGTTGTAGATGGAAAGGTAAAAGTTAGTGGCCGCCTGCCTTCAAGAGATGAAATTAAACAAATCTTAAATAACTAAATTATTACGCTATGAAAAATTTAATTGGACTTTTGGTAATCATGTTAGGCTTTTCGGCTTTTAACGTAAGTGTTGCAAATCTCCCTGAAAAGGAGGGAATGCAAAAATTTTCGCCCAATGAAAAAAATATTGAAATTTATTATTTTCACTACTCACGCCGCTGTGCTACCTGCCAGGCTGTTGAAGATGAAACCAACAAAGCACTTCAGGAATTTTTCAAAGCCTCGGTTGACGATGGTACAATAATCTTTCTATCCGTTAACATCGGGGAAGAGAGCACTTCAACCCTGGTTGATACCATGGAAATATCAGGGCAATCCCTGATTTTTGTTAGTGATGATGAAAAGGTGGATATAACCAGTGATGCTTTTATGAACGCCCGGACAAAACCTGAAAAATTCAGGAAACAAATAAAGAAAACTATCGAAAAATTGATGGAATAAAAGTGAGGATTACAAGATAATGGAGTTTCTTCAGAATATTTACGAAAACGCGGAATTCCCTTTTCTGTCGGCTTTTATCCTGGGTTTGATGACAGCCATCAGCCCATGCCCCTTGGCTACCAACATTACGGCCATAGGTTACATAAGCAAGGACATCGAAAACCGGAAAAAGGTTTTTTACAATGGCTTGATCTACACCCTGGGACGTGCCATATCCTACACAGCCATCGGGTTGGTATTCTTTTTTGGTGCAAGCAAGTTCAAAGTAGCAGGATTCCTACAGCAATGGGGCGAAAAAATGCTTGGCCCCTTACTGATCATCATCGGTTTGTTTATGCTTGATGTTATAAGAATTAATTTTCCCGGGCTAGGTAAACTTACCGAAAAAATAGGCCAAAAAAGTAAAACCGGATTTTGGGGTGTGCTTTTGCTCGGCGTTGTGTTTGCACTTGCCTTTTGCCCGTATAGCGGTGTATTGTATTTTGGTATGCTCATCCCCATCACCATTAGCAGTGCATCAGGACTTTATTTACCGGTGGTTTTTGCCGTAGCCACAGGAATTCCCGTAATAATATTCGCATGGTTTCTGGCATTTTCTATCGGACAGGTTGGCGGCATTTACAACAAAATCAAAATTTTCGAGAAATGGTTTAGAAGGGTTGTTGCTGTGGTGTTTATGCTTGTAGGGCTTTACTATATCTGGATTTTTTATATTTAGAGAAAAAGTTAATGGTCTCGAAAAGTAGAAAATCTTTGATTTTCGTAACTTTTCGAGGGTGCATGGGCAAAGCCCGGCATTAATAGTTATTGGGTTATTCGTTCTGTATTTAAGGATACTAAATAACCCTAATGAATTAAATGAATATGGATTTTAAATTAATACAATTATGGATAAGAACGCAGATATTAAAAATATTGTAAAAGAAAAATATGCAAAAATAGTTTCAGACAGCATGGGATGTTGCTGCTGTGGAGGCGATGAAGTAAAAGATTATACAATTTTCAGCGAAAGCTACAAAAACCTTGATGGATATGTTGAAGATGCCGACATGAACCTGGGTTGTGGATTACCAACCGAGTTTGCAGGGATTAACAAGGGAGATCATGTACTGGATTTGGGTTCAGGTGCAGGCAACGATTGTTTTGTTGCTCGTGCCGAAACTGGCGAAACCGGAAAAGTTACCGGACTGGATTTTACGCCCGAAATGAATGCCAAGGCCCAACTAAATGCCAGAAATCTGGGCTATAATAATGTTGATTTTATACTGGGAGACATCGAAAATATTCCGCTTGAAGATGCCACACAAAATGTGGTCATCAGTAATTGTGTGCTCAACCTTGTACCTGACAAGGAAAAAGCTTTCGCTGAAATATTTCGTGTACTAAAAGCTGGTGGCCATTTTTGTATTTCTGATGTGGTAATCGAAGGTGAATTACCAGACAGGTTAAAATCAGAAGCCGAGCTTTATGCTGGATGCGTTTCAGGCGCATTGCCAAAGACAGAGTATCTTAATATTATCAAAACTGCTGGGTTTGCCAATATTGAGGTTAAAAAGCAAAAAACAATTTTCCTCCCCGATGAATTATTGTCGAAGTATTTGGATCAAAACCAGATCGGGTCATTCAGAAATGGAAAAACAGGAATTTTCAGCATAACAGTCACCGCGGTGAAGTAGGCAGTCCTCAGTAGGCAGTCCTCAGAAGGCAGTCCTCAGAGGGGCTTTACAATCTATGAAAAACGATTAATGACTATAAATGACACGAAGCAAATGACAGTGAAACCAAATGACTATTAATGACAATCCTTCAAACATCTAACATCAAATTTCTAACTTCTATCCTCAAACCTCTAATTTCTTACAAATGCCTCGAAATGCAAGACTGAAGTTTTTAGATAGATACCTTACACTATGGATATTTCTGGCCATGTTTGTCGGTGTATTGATTGGGTATGTTTATCCTGAAATTGCTTCCGTTTGGGACAGCCTCAAGCCAAGCCCTGAAAGCACCACAAGCATTCCACTGGCTCTTGGCCTCATTCTGATGATGTATCCTCCCCTGGCAAAGGTCAAATACGAAGAACTTTCGAAGGTTTTTAAAAATTTCAAAATACTTGGCCTGTCGCTGGTTCAAAATTGGTTGATTGGTCCGGTGCTTATGTTTGCTCTTGCAATCATTTTTTTGCACAATTATCCCACTTACATGTACGGCCTCATCCTGATAGGACTGGCCCGCTGCATTGCAATGGTGATTATTTGGAACGAACTGGCAAAAGGCAATACTGAATATGCTGCAGGCTTGGTTGCTTTTAATAGTATTTTCCAGGTACTTTTCTTTTCAGTTTATGCATGGTTTTTCCTTTCGGTTGCACCCGGTTGGTTTGGTATTGCCACTACCGAGGCCATCGAAAGCATTACCATGGCTCAGATTGCCAAAAGTGTTTTCATTTATCTTGGCATTCCATTTATCGCGGGATTTCTCACACGCTTTATTCTAATCCGTGTCAAGGATAAGGATTGGTATCATCAAAGGTTTATTCCAAAGATCAGTCCGATAACCCTCATTGCCTTGCTTTTTACCATTGTTGTGATGTTTTCGTATAAAGGCGAAAAAATCATTGAACTTCCTTTTGATGTGATCAGGGTGGCTATTCCATTGGTGATTTATTTTATAGTCATGTTTTTGATTTCCTTTTGGATGGGCAGGAAAGTGGGGGCAGATTATTCCAAAACGGCAACCATTGCATTTACAGCAGCCTCCAATAATTTTGAACTTGCAATTGCTGTGGCAGTTGCTGTTTTCGGCCCTTATTCCGGGGAGGCCTTTGCGGCTGTAATTGGGCCTTTGGTGGAAGTTCCCGTTTTGATAGCGCTGGTAAATGTTTCTCTTAGATTTCGAAAAAAATTCAAAACATAAATATTTGGTAAATGGTTACCAGCTCACAAATCTCTTTGCTTTTCGAGTTGGAGTTCGCAAAACCATTTCTTTATAGAATTTTTCACTTAGCTAATATCTTGATTTTTAATGCCCGTATATCAAAAGGAAAGAAACATGAAGATTTTAATTCTTTGCACAGGCAACAGTTGCCGCAGCCAGATGGCTCACGGGTTTTTGCAATCCTTCGATAAAAATATTGTCGTTTGTTCTGTAGGAACGGAAGCTTCGGGGAAATTAAACGAAAAGGCAGTAACAGTGATGAAGGAGGTAGGGATTAACATTAGTTACCACACCTCCGACCCGGTAGAAAAATATTTGGGCGATGGGTGGGATTATGTTATCACGGTTTGTGGTGGTGCCAACGAAGTTTGTCCGGCATTCACCGGAAAGGTAAAACACCGTTTACATATTGGTTTTGATGATCCTTCAAATGCTGTGGGTACTGAAGTGTTTGTAAATGCAGAATTTATCAGGGTGAGGGATGAAATCAAGGAGGCTTTCTACAAATTGTTTGTTAACGAAATCAGGAAATAGTTTTTCATTTCAGAGTCCAAAAATGATCTCTTAAGGATTTTTTGCAGCCCTCAATCTTTTGATCAATAACTCGAATTTTATATTGATAAATATCAACGAAATCTTGATATCAACAGCTACTTTCTATGACGGACTTCATAGTATAAAACCAGCATATTAACAGTACTTTTGCCAAACGAAACTTAAAAAATATACGGATGATAAAAGGAACCATTAAATTAATTGCTATACTGGCTTGTTTAGTTATAAGTGCCGGTATATTTGCCGCTAATGGCAATGACGTAAAAATTGTAAAAGACAACATTTCAACTGAGCTGACAATCGCTGCCAAAGACGGAATAAATACCATTCTTGTTGTTACAGACAAAACGGATAAACGCTTTGATGAAGCCATGAAATTTGCAGGTGAAACAGCAGGTTTTTGTGAAAACACGATGGTAGCTGTGCTCGACAGAGATCTTGAAGAAAATGCAGAACTTGTTGAAGAGTACCGCATATCAAGATATCCTGCTCCTTATTTACTCATTTTGTCACCCGGCGGTGTTGTTACAGGTGGAGCTTCTCCCGGAAAAATTGATGCTGAGAAATTTGCTGCCTACGTGCCAAGTAAATGCTACAACAAAATACTAACAGCACGCACCGAGGGTAAATCAGCCTTTATTGTCGTAAGTCATGGTAAGGATGTTTCTGGTGATTGGACAAAAGTGCTTACCGAAGCCCAAACCAAAATGGATCCTACTCCTGAAATAATTTATGTGGATGCTGATGATGCAGGCGAAAAAGTGCTACTTTCAAAAATTGGATACAAGGAAAGCGAAACTCCGGTTGTTACCGTGCTTAATGCCAAAGGGCAGGTTACCGGAAGTTACAGTAAAGTACCGGCTGCTGATGAGCTTATTGCTGCAAGCAATAAAGTTGGGGCCAAAGGTTGTGGAGGTTGCTCTTCAAAGAAATCATGTTCAGGAAAAGAAAAAGCAAAATGCGGGGAAAAATAGCAGTCATTATTCGGCTGTAATAATCCGAAAAAGAAATATGAAAAAAGCCCATCTTGTAAAAGGTGGGTTTTTTTTATGGGACAAATCACCATAAATTTTGGATGAACTGGCAAAAACCTTTTGCAGATTAGGAAGAATTATGTAGATAATTTTGTCCTAAAATCGTTGGAATAAATGGGGCATTTTTCCTGCTCATTCCTTGGTTAGCCGATGATGCGAAATAGCAAAGACAGGCTGAAAGCCTGCAACATCATAGTAAAGGGCAATATTAATCGTGTTTCCAGGCTGAAGGTCTGGAACATTTTTTATCTTGTTTCAGGCTTTCAGCCTGATATTTTCTACTCCTGTGGTTAAAACAGGAGTGTTACTCCTGCTTTGGATGTATAAGGCTTTCAGCCTTTCAAGCAAATAAAAATTAGTAACAATACAAGTAATTAAAAATGTTCGATATTATGGACAGGGACTATTTATTCTCCATACTTATGAAAATAATTTTTTCATCCCATCAATTTTCGCATCAATGGGTGAGAATATCCGCCCACTTGGGTGAAATTCATGCAGATTTTTAAAATGTAAAAACTATCCTTTTTCATTTTCAAAAAATAATACTTAGGCTGTAATGCTATTAAAATAAGCATATAGAGAGTTTTTTATTATTGTTATTATTGAGTAAAAAAAATCATGGCACATCTGTTGGCTATCCAAAATCAACAAATGAAAAATTTATAAACAAAAAACAAAATGTCATGAAAACACGAAACGTACAATCAGCAAGGCCGTTCAAAGAAATAAATCTTTTTGCAATAGCCGCAATTTTTATCCTGTTTACAGCTTTTTCGCTAAACTCACAAACCTTGATTGTTGAGGATTCTCAATGCACCATTAACAATTTTGGTTATGGCTATGCTGACATGTTTGATAATGGGAATCCACCTTTCGTGGAAGGAAATAATTCGACCAATTTTTTTAGTCCCAACTTAGGAGGTGCTGATTTATTTGCCTACAGCGAAACCCGCAAGGGAGATCCGGGACTTCATAAGCCTTCCCATGCACAATTTCAGAATTTTACCGTTGTGAGGATTTTTAACCGCTTGAATCAGGTGAGCGTAAAATGGCAAAATAGTGTAAGGACTCATTCCGTTGACTGTGGATATTTGGCTTATGGAAGAAACCATCTCGATTTTACGGTAAGTATGAAAGTCTTGCCTGACAGCTTATACAATATTGGCGATACCATCAGGGTGTATTATGCTTATGGTATTTACTCCACATTACTGTGTTTCCCCGAAGATACCCCTGCAGAGGATATGGCGCACAATGTGAGTGAGTTTTACGTTGATGGTGTGGAACAACTCCATGATACGCTTGAAATACACAGTCCACCAAAAACCCTTGAATTCTTAAAGTTTTCGCAAGGCGGTTATCTTGATGTTATTATTGGGCAAAGCTTTACAACTCGGGCTATCTCCACTATAAGCGATACTATTCAACTTTCGATGCTTACAAGTGGTAAAGACGGGGCCTACACCGAATTTTTCGGCAACATTATATTTTACCTTGAACAGGATAGCCGAACCGAGTTTTCGCTGGATATTGGCTCGGATTCAGAAATCAGCGATCCGAATTCTGGAAACAACGGTTTGTTCGATCCGGGCGATGCTTATGTTTTGGGAGGATCACCCTTATCCCCGGCAGGGCAAAATGGTGTAAAGGACGATTATTTTATTTTCAATCATGTTGACCCAAGTCCGGTTCCGGGCGACATGTCAACTGCAGCACCCTGTGGCCAGGGATTGCCCTTTAAGCCTGCTGATTATTTCGATCTTGACGGAATGGACAATATCAAAACTCCCTTGGATAGTTTAGCCTCTTTTGGATTAGGAATGCCTTCGATACAGGTTTTTGACGACAGGTTGATCCACATAGCCCAAAATTTTATCATTTCATTTGATGATGATAAAGCTGAAAATTATTCCTACACGAATGGAGCGATTCCGGTAAATTCCTTTTCGCCGGATATGAACAATACTTTTGGGAAAGCTGTAGTGATGGATGAGGTTGTTGCTTATGATCTGAATCCTTTTGTAACGCCCAGCACAGGTTATACTACCGGATGTCTTTACAACGAGCGAACCGTTCATGAGAGTTTAGTTCCCAATCCTGACAGCGATGAAACAAGCGATGACGATGTGGATGCCCTGGATTATTTTTGGGATCAAAATCAAGCCGGACTTTATTATTTTTCGCCCGATCACGAGGCGACCTCAGTAACTATTGGTGCTGCAGGAGGTATTCTTTTAAATGGCGGCTCTATTTATCTTTCCAGAGACCCAAATAACCTGAAGGAAGTCATTAACGGGAAGAACGATTTGGGTTTGCTTTCGGGTACCGACATTGATGCTTTTGAATTTGGCTGGGTTTGGGATACCACATTAATGCTACCCAATTCAACCCCAAGAGGCTTGTGCTTTGCCCTGCTTTTTAGCGTGGATAATGATGATCCTTTGACTCCAGAAAATGAATCAGGAGGACTTAGCCCTGCTGTAATTTATTATTCATTTTTAAATGGATATTCGTATGAATATTCCGATACTCTGTCTGACGACATCGATGCTATTGCTTTGTGCGATCATTCATACAACGGATGGGTGAATATGTCCTGCAACCCTCCCACCAATTTAAAAGCAGAAAACATCACGCAAATGTCAGCCGAGTTAAGCTGGACTCCCGGTGGCACCGAAACATCATGGAATATCGAATACGGGCCTGCCGGTTTTGTTTTGGGGACAGGTACATTTATTTCGGGTGTTGGTAATCCATATCCACTCACGGGGATTGCCCCATCTACAACTTACGATTTTTATGTACAGGCCGATTGTGGTGGCGGGAGTTTTAGTAACTGGGCGGGGCCTTGTAACTTCACAACACTGGCAAGCAATCCATGCAATACGCCTACAAATTTAACCGTGTCCAACATAACTGATGTCTCGGCACAATTAAACTGGACCCCCGGTGGCACCGAAACGTCATGGAATATCGAGTATGGTTTTCCGGGTTTTGTACCGGGAAGCGGAATCCTAATTTCTGGTGTTGGAAACCCTTATCTGCTCACAGGGTTAACACCGGGCACTCCTTACGTATTTTATGTTCAGGCCGATTGTGGCGGTGGAAGTGTAAGTGGCTGGGCAGGACCATGTGCGTTCACAACATTATACTCTTGTGACTACTCATTTACTTTGTATGATACTTACGGGGATGGGTGGAATGGCGCAACAATGGATGTTATTCAGTTTGGAGTGGTCGTACAAACTATTGGAACCGGGTTTATTAGCGGCCAGACTTTTACGGAAGTTGTTACAATATTCGATGGTGTTCCTTTTGATGTTGAATGGAATGTTGGGGGAATCTGGCCAGCTGAGTGTGGTCTTGAAATCATCGATCCTTTCGGTACACAATTGTATTATGCAAGTCCAATCGGAGCTATCGCAGTGGGAACAATATTATATTCCGGAATCGGAAATTGCCCCTTTAATTGCCTGGCTCCAACCGCACTTACGGTAGCTATTTCATCGGCTACCACCGCCGATTTAACATGGATTCCCGGGGGCAGCGAAACATCATGGAATATCGAGTATGGTTTGGCAGGGTTTGTTTTGGGAACTGGAATCCTCATCCAAAATGTTGGAAATCCTTATACCATTACAGGACTTACGCCAGGTACAAACTACGATTTTTATGTACAGGCAAATTGCAGTGGAGGTGTAGCCAGCCCGTGGAGCGCTCCATGCAATGGCTCTACTTTCTTTTGCCAAACTTTAAATATTCCCCAGGGTTGGTCGGGAATATCCACATGGCTCGATCCCCAGCCCAATGATCTGGGGAGCATGTTTGCTCCGGCTGCCGGCGACCTTGTGATAATGATGAATATGACTGACCTTTGGTGGCCTGCTATGGGTATCAATAGTCTGATTAATTGGGATGTGTATTCGGGATACGCCATCAAGGTTCAAAATGATGTCTCGCTCCAGGTATGCGGCACCTTGCCTGCTACAAACATCTTAACTGTAAATCCGGGCTGGACGCTGATACCGGTGTTAAAATCAACAAGCATTTCAACATCAGCGCTTTTTGGGGGGCTGTCTGGAATGGTTCTGGCCAAAGAGATTGGTGGCAGCAAAATTTACTGGCCCTATTACAACCTTTATTCACTGGCAGAACTGAAGCCGGGAAAAGCATATTTCCTGTATGCTTCAAACGGTGGAACTCTGAGTTATGCAAAAAGCGGGGGTATTGAAAATATCAGCCCGACAAGCGAAATAAGTTCTCCCTGGAATGAAGTTATTCATACCGGAACCTCGCATCTGCTTGCTGTAAATAATACTTTAGGTGCGATTGAAAAAGGCGAAATTATCGGGGCTTTTAATTCAAGTGGCGAATGCGCGGGTTATAGCCTTTTTGATGGGATGAGCGCTGTGCTTACAATTTTTGGTGATGATGTAACTACGCCCGAAATTGATGGCATGACCGAAGGCGAAGATTTGATGCTCAAAGTATTTAATCCTAAAACCAATACCGATCGCTTGCTTGTTGCAACTTTCGATGCTTCTTTACCCGACAGCGATGGATTATTCAGGGTAGGAGGAATTTCTGCCGTTTCTCTTAAAACAGGAGTTGAAATAATTGATGATGCTACTATGGTTTCAATTTATCCAAATCCTGCAAAAGATAACATTCAAATTAACGTACCCGAAGGAAAATTATCGATTGCGGAATATGTGATTTTCGATTTCACGGGAAGAATAGTAATGTCGGGTAGCCTGGGTGGAATGATAAAAACCGATGTTAATATTTCGAATTTACCCAAAGGTGTTTATCAGGTAGCATTAATTTCAAATGACAACCGCATTGTAAAAAAGCTAATCATACAATAAAACCGATTTTTCGTTTTTAATGTTAAAAGGTGTCCCGATTTTCGGGATGCCTTTTTTCTGTTTTAAAAGGAATAATTAGTGTCGGTTCATAAAGTCGTCATTTTACAATAATAAAAAAAGCCTCCCGCAGATTTCGCTGATTAGCGCAGATAAAATCTGCGCTAATCAGCGAAATCTGCGGGAAAAATTACTAAAAAGACGAGTACTAATTAGTGTCTGTCCATAAAGTCGATGAAAAATCAATTTTGTGCTCACCTGTATAACCTTTCCGGTGCAGGTTCTGGATAGAATTTGTGATTATATGGGATTTATTGACATGTGTTTTTGTTTT
>Ga0307990_1000602_pt1 | contig 31715 bp, 31 predicted proteins | sample EllFjometagen129_FD_203168 | JGI IMG/M metagenome (GOLD analysis project Ga0307990, IMG submission 203168) | Marine microbial communities from Ellis Fjord, Antarctic Ocean - #129 | ecosystem: Environmental > Aquatic > Marine > Unclassified | place: Southern Ocean | collected 2014-10-08
ATTTTTAACTCTTCCATCCGGTTTGATATTCTTTGCTGAATCGCCAGCAGATCTTCTTTGAGAATCTGTAATTCCTGCATTCGTTCACTAATTTCTATTACTTTCTTTTTTCCGAAAGCAAAAGATTTTTTTAACTGTTGTTCTTCATCCATATTAAAATTTGCTAAACCGATCATTTCAGAGATTTCTTCAAGGGAATATCCTAAACGCTTGCCTCTTAAGATAAGTTTTAAACGGGCCCGATCTCTTTTATTATAAAACCTGTGGTTCCCTTTCGTCCGTTTCGGCAGAATCAGTCCTTTTTCTTCGTAAAACCTGATTGCACGAGTACTGATATCTAATTCATCTGCAAGTTCGGAAATGGTATACATTACAGTATCCTTTTGTTCTTCTTCTTTCATTAAGGGCCTCATCGGGTTGCGCTGTTAAAATAATCATTAATAGCAAATTTATGAATGAATTTGTTATATTATATCTAATATCATACGTCAATCATGTCATTGATTCACCCAAAACGGCATTCGGATTTAATATTTTAGTAATGCGGTATGGTAAAATTTTATTTTTTAAGTTGTCATCACCGTCTACCAGAACCCTTACATAGTTGTCGCTGACGCCGGTTAATTGTCCTGAAGCGGTGTCTCTTTTTCCCTCGATTAACACATTAAGGATTTTGCCGATCATTTGTGTATAAAAATCTGCTTTTTTTTTGCGGCCTAAATCTAAAAATTTATTACGTCTTTTTTTGATGATCTGCGGCGTCACATGATCTGGATACGTGCTTGCTTTTGTGCCCGGTCGGGATGAAAAAGGAAATACGTGCAGATACGTGATCGGAAGAGACGCTAATAAGGCATATGTATTTCTAAAAGCGTCTTCCGTTTCACCGGGAAAACCTACCAGAATATCGATTCCGATTGCGGCATCCGGGATGGCATGATGAATTTTTTTTATTAATTTTTTAAACAGTTCCGGGTCATATGATCTGTTCATTTTTTTTAAAATGTGTTTGTCGCCGCTTTGCAGTGGAATGTGAAAATGATGGCAGATCCAGTTGGATTTCGCAGTGAAATTTATCAGATCATTGGTCAATTCAACCGGCTCTATGGATGACAGTCTGATCCGTGTAATGGTCTCCGCATTATGAATACGCTTTAGAAGCATTAACAGGGAACATGGCGGTGAGAGGTCAAGTCCGTATTTCCCCAGATTAATCCCGGTTAAAACTATTTCTTGCCTTTTAACTGCCGGCAGGTTGGTGATTATATTGAATACCTCTTCAGGGGGCAGACTGCGACTGGGGCCTCTGGTATACGGCACAATACAGTAAGAACAAAAATTATCACACCCATCTTGAATTTTGATAAATGGACGGGTCCGGCTTTTAATTAAAGGCACAATGGCTTTGGGAATATCTTTTTGATTCCGGATATTTTTATGAACAATCACGGGAGAGGAGTGCTTTCCGCATTTATTCGAATCGGACATTATTTGCGCAATACGATGCTTATCTGAGTTGGCGATAATATAATCAAGGCCCTGAATTTTTTTAAGTTCCAGAGGTTCAGACTGGGCATAGCATCCGGTTGCAATTATAATCGCATGCGGATTGTTACGTATGGCCTTTCGAATCGCCTGTCTGGACTGCATGGAAGCCTTTTGAGTGACGGTACAGGTATTAATAATGCATATATCGACAGCCGCACGGTCATTGCCATTTTTTGGGCGGATATTTTGTAATTCAGCATAGATGGATTCAGAATCAAACTGGTTTACCTTGCAGCCGAGTGTCGTCACCGTCACGTTAAATTTGTTTTTGTTCTCTTTATTTGTCAATCCATCCACCTGCGATTACTTCATTGTTCACATAACAAACAGCCCCCTGGCCCGGCGTAATTGCGAACTGTGGTTTTTTGAAACATATCATCACAGAATTGTTTTTCCGGGGAATCAGAGTTGCTTTCGCTGCCTCATGTCGATAGCGAATTTTGACAAAAACATCTAACGGGGAGTCTGGTTTTGGGATAAACCAGTTGATATTTTTTATTGTGAGAGATGGTTTATATAAATCTTTTTTAGATCCGACGATCAACCGATTTTGTTTTATGTCAATTTTTAAAACATAATAAGGTTCGTCGGCAGGGCAGTTAATTCCACGTCGTTGACCAATCGTAAATTTGTGAAGGCCATTATGGGTTCCTATTTTATGACCATCCAGATCGGTAATCAGGCCGGGAGAGGACGAATTCCCCGCCTGGTCCGTTATAAATTTTGCATAATCATTATCTTGTATAAAACATATATCCTGACTTTCTTTTTTGGTAACCGGGGTTATTTTTTTTAGATCTGCCATTTCCATGACTTGTTGCTTGGTCATTGTACCGAGCGGAAAACGAACAAAGGGGAGAATTTTTTTTGGTAATAATGCCAGAAAATATGATTGATCTTTTCGGGTATCTGTTCCCTTTTGAAGAAGATACAGATGGCTCTCTTTTTTAATAATACGGGCATAATGACCGGTGGCAAAATAAGAAGCACCTGTTTGTCTGGCTAAATCAAAAATTATTCCAAATTTTATTAATGGATTGCATATCATACAAGGGTTGGGGGTCAATCCGTCGCGATATTTCTGAACAAAATAATCGACAATTGTCATCTGAAAATATTGTCGGCAGTCAACCAGTTTTATCGGAATATCAAGTTGGTTTTTTATATGTGTGATCGGATGGGCCGTCGGCAGATCTGATATGGAAACGGGGGGATCATTTTTATTAATTGAGACATTTGTTAATTCAGAAGTACAAAAGGAAGCGGGTTCATAACCGGTAATAAAATGCAGGCCAACAATATTTTGATATTTTTTTTTTAATAGAACGACAGTAATTAAAGAGTCAATACCACCGCTTATTGCAACGGCAACTTTTGGTTTCATTCAAAAAGGGATTCGGAAACAGGTTGTATTTTCATTGCCCGGGTCAGGCAGGCGGTAATGCAAAGCTCGCAGACGCTACATTTTTTTTTGTCAAATTGGACGTACATATCCGGACGGCTGATGGACAACGCAGCGGTGGGACAAACAGCTGTACAGGCGCCACAATGGATGCATTTACTTTCGTCCCGGGTTATTTCCTGTGACGCATTTTTTACGATGACCCCCTGATCTTTCAGGTATTGAACAGCGTCCTTGAAATTTTTTTTTGATCCTGAAAGTTCCAGAACCATAATGCCTTCTTTCCGGGGAAGAATAGTTGCTTTTAAAATATTAAAGGTAAGGTCATAATACTTGGTCAAATGGCAGACCACAGGTTTTTCAACTTCCCGACTCGGGAAGTGAAGTATCAGAAGCTTTGAGTACAAATTTATCCTCCTGGGTCACATTTTTTGTAATGCAAGGTTGATTTCTTTTACATGTTTAAAACAAAAGGATTTTTATTAAATTAATTACAATAAGTCAATACCAACTTCATTTTCAAGACGGGATCAAACATTTATGGCGATTTCAGGTGGGAATAGACTTTTTATTCAAACAAAAAAACAAAAAAACGTGGGTGCCGGAAAGACACTCACGTTTTTTTCAATATTTTTTTAAAAAATAGCGGATTAATTTATATTCGGTAATCAGAACGTATATCCAAGGGTAAATTCAACAAGAGGAATAATTTCTTCATCACTGTCTTTCACATCGGGTGCCTTAACGCCCGTCTGGTCCCAGTTAACATAACCGGCGCCCAGGCCAACGCGTACGTTAATATGTTTGGCAAAGTCTTTTTTGACATAGTGGTCCAAAGCAATGCGGTATCCAAACAATAAACCATAAATCCGGCCGATCTCATCCTCGCCATGGTTTTTGGTGTCATAGTAAGATCCTACAATTGAAACAAATGGAGAATTGCCTTCAGGGTGGAGGTAGAATGAAACGCCACTGGCAAAGCCATCGTTATTGAGTAAAAATTGAAATGATAATTTTTTAAACTGAACTTCAAATCCACCGCCTATTTCAACGCCGTCATTACTGGCCCCGATCCCAATTCTGGGGCCGAAATGCAGTGCCTTTGTTTCAACCGGTGCTTTAATTTCATCTTCAACGATTGCTTCCGGTTCAGGCGGTATAACGATACCAAGGTCAGGATTTAAGGGCTCTTTACCGGCCGGAATTTCATTTATGCCAAAGAGTGCTTTAATATTTTCGCCGGGAGCGGTATCATCAAATTCTTTTTGGGTGCCTTCAAAGTCATAAACGGCATGTTGCGTTTCATTGCCCCCGGCAACATTTACAAGGGTGGTCTCCAATGAAAATAAGCTGCCCACATTACCTATAATACCGTAGATTACGAAGTCCACATTTAATTTGTTGCCAATTTTAAGCGCACATCCCAGATCAGTGCAGGTTTTTTCATAGTCAAGGGCGTTTTTATTCTTCAATATATCAGCCACTTCATTAAAATCAATGACATCAAACATGTCCAGGCGGTCTAATAATTGCGCGTATTTATTAGACATCATTTGACTTTCATAAACATTGGAAGAAGACATGTCCGGATGGAACAATAAAACAGCACAAGAAGGTTTTTCGCTGCAATATCCTGGCATTGTAAAAACCAGTAAGAGGAATATTGGTGTTAAAATAAATATCACTTTTTTCCGGATCATTTTAAATTACTCCCTTTTACTGATGTTTAATAAGAATCATAATTTATTGGTATTTTTAGATTAAGTATTTGGTTTGAACTATATTCTTAAAAAAATAACATTGTTTTGATAAAAATACAATAAATTTTATTAATCTAGAATACTTTTTAAAAACTCAGAAGGTAAAACGATAATATATTAAACCCGGATTCAGTGAAGATTTTTTTGGGCGGGTTCTGAATAAATCATTTTAGAAAGTCAGATTTATCAAAAAAATTAAAAATAAAATATTAATGACCGAAAAGCCACGTCACAAAAAAAGGCTGTTCTGTGGCTTTGTTGCTTTTCAGGAAAACAGGTGGTCGGTGAACAATTATTTATTAATCGTTTCCTTAATCATCATTGTTGCAGGATCAATTAAAAGCGGGGGACGGTCATTGCATTCGCCGGTTAGCGGGAGTCTTTTGACTTGAATTTGATCTTTATGCGGCACTAATTGAATGACCATGTTAAAAAGGGAACTATTATTTCCGTCCAATTGTTGGAGCAACGTTACCGGATCCTCTGATTGATGTCTGTGGGTACGCATAGAAAACCAGGTGGTAAAGTTGTTTTTGATCGCATATTCTTTTAGTTGAAGAAGTTCCGACTGTATGGAGATGTCCAGAGAAAGGCCATCTACAATGATTAAATGCGGTACAAAAATATTTTGTGAGCTTAGCTCATCAATTCTGGCAATTAATTTTGAAACATTAAACCCTTCTGTTTCAAAAGTCATGATGAATCGTTTGGCCAGCAGTGTTTCCCATAATTGCTTGGACTCTTTGGCGTCCTGATTGTGAGTAAGATTTAAAAATAATTCTTTATACCACAAATTTACCTTGTCAACGGGATCTTGTATACTAATATGAAGCACATTTTTATCTTTAAGCAGACTACTTATCGCAATTTGTACCAGAAAAGCAGTTTTTCCAACACCGGCCCGGGAGGTAACAGCGCCAAAATTGCCTTTTATTTCTGTTTCATCCGTTTCACATCCTAAGAAACTTAATGGATCTCTTAAGATAAGTTGTTTCTTCAGCATTTATTCATCCTTATATCTATATTTTACATGTAAAATTAAATAACAGTCGTGGTTTTTCTCGGTTTTTTCTTGATTTAAGAATCAGGTACCCGTTTTAGTTTTTTTTTCATTTTTTTTTTCTATGGTTTCTAAAATACTTTTAGGGACTTGTTTATAAGTAGAGAATTCCATGGTGAAATTCGCTTTTCCCTGGGTCATAGATCTTAATGTCGTAGAATATCCGAACATTTCAGATAAAGGAACCTCTGATTCAATCGCCGTAATCTGTCCCACATCATGAGATCCGATGATCATTCCACGCCGCTGATTCAGTGATCCCATAACATTTCCCTGAAATTCAGCCGGGGTTTCAATCACTACTTTCATAATCGGTTCATGCAAAACCGGACGGGCCTTAAAATAAGCCTGTTGGAAAGCGCCGCGAGCAGCTGCCTGGAATGCCATTTCTGACGAATCTACTGAATGTGACGCTCCGTCGTTGATCACGATTTTTACACCGGTAACCGGGTATTTTAGCCATGGGCCTTTTGCAAGGCAGGAAACAAACCCTTTTTCACATGAAGAGATGTATTGTGTGGGGATCGAACCGCCGGTGATTTTATTTTCAAAAACAAACTCTTCTTCCGCAACAGGCTCCATGAAACCGGCAATACGTCCGTATTGCCCGGCGCCACCCGTTTGTTTTTTGTGCGTATAGTCAAAAGGCGTGTTGCAGGTAATCGTTTCCCGGTAGGCGACACTGGGCTCACCGGTTATGATTTCAGCTTTGTACTCCCGCCGCATTCGTTCAATGTATACTTCAAGATGAAGTTCACCCATTCCTGAAACAATTGTTTCTCCGGTTTCATTGCTGACAAAAGTTTGAAACGTCGGGTCTTCTTTTGTAAAACGATTGAGTGCTTTGGCGATACTGATTTCGGATGCATTGTCCTTGGCCTTGATTGATAATGAGATAACCGGTTCAGGAATGTGCATGGACGTCATTGAAACATTCATTCCGGAAGCGGCAAACGTGTCTCCGGAAACACAATCCACGCCAAAAAGTGCGCCAATATAACCTGCTTCAATTTTTTCCACATCCTCCATTTGATCCGAATGCATTCTTACAATTCTGCCGATCTTAATTTTTTTCCCGGTACGAATATTAACACACGTATCACCTTTATTTAATTTTCCCTGATAGACCCGAATATAGGTTAATTGACCGAATTGGCCTTCTTCAAGTTTAAAAGCAAGAGCGACGAGCGGGTCTTCTTTTTTGCCGGTAAGGGAAATGGTTTCTTCGTTGCAGTCTAAATTCAATGCTTCATTATCAATTTCCATGGGCGATGGTAAGAAATCGTTTGCAGCGTCGAGTACCAACTGAATCCCCTTGTTTTTGTATGCTGATCCCATAACAACAGGGGTGAATTCACGCTGAATAGTTCCCTTGCGGATGGCGTCAATCAGAAGTGCCTCTGGGATTTCGGATTCTTCTATTACTGCTTCGGTCAGTTCGTCTGAAAAAATAGATGCGGCATCGACGAGCTCTTCACGTTTTTCAAGGGCGGTTTCCATCAACGCATCTGGGATTTCTTCTAATCGAATAATATCACCAAAGTCTCCATCAAAATAAACGGCTTTCATTGAGATTAAATCAATGATGCCATTTAAGTCAGCTTCAAGGCCGATGGGAATCTGAATAGGAACCGCGTTATGGTTCAGTTTTTCTCTTAGTTGGTCAATAACTCGGAAAGGATCGGCACCGTTTCTGTCGCATTTGTTAATAAATGCAATACACGGCACCTGGTATCGTTTCATTTGCTGGTCAACGGTTATGGATTGGGATTGTACCCCGCCCACTGAACAGAGGACCAGGATTGCACCATCAAGAACCCGTAACGCCCGTTCGACTTCGATCGTAAAATCAACATGGCCCGGCGTATCAATGATATTTATTTCATGATTTTTCCATTGGCAGTAAGTTGCTGCAGACGCGATTGTAATGCCGCGTTCTTTTTCCAGTTCCATGGAATCCATGGTCGCGCCGACACCGTCTTTGCCTCTCACTTCATGAATACGGTGAATTTTTTTGGTCAAATACAGAAAACGTTCTGTTAATGTTGTTTTTCCTGAGTCAATATGGGCACTTATGCCAATATTTCTTACTTTTTGCATTAGGTTGTTCATTGTCAATAAATTCTTTCCAGTTGTTTTTAGGGAAGTGGAAGAAATTAATATACCGGAATTGCGCAGAATTTTTGGTCGTATTTAAGGCGCGTCAACAGGCGCATAACGTGTTATGTAACTGTTGACGCAACAAAGAAAACGATCAAAAAGGCAAGCAAGGCTGGTATATTAGTTTTTGGAAGTTCCCTTAGCTACTGTGGTCAAAAATATTAAAAGATAAAATAGCGATTATTTTTTCAAATAAAGAAATCCGATAAAAATGCCTTTTAAAATTTGAAAAGTCAATATAAATTAAATATAATTTGAATTTAATGGGTTTTAGGGGCATAAAGTATATGTTTAACACCTTCAAGAAAAAGAGCTGTAAAGGTTTTTTATGCAGAGGATCAAGTTGAGGCTGCAATTTTATCAGCAAGTCTTGCAGGTCGAATCAGATGGTTGAGCGGTTGCGCTTCGTGATTCCCTGGTGTGAGAAGTCGCCGGAGATTAATTGCGAAGCTTGTAATTATAAGACCAATTAGTTGCTGCGGCTGATGTTCTTTCAGGAGGAAAGGGGTAGTAGCATTTGCTCCTCGGTGCTTCGGGTAAGTATGGCTCTCCGATGCAAGGATTGTCTGATGATAATCTTATGAGTCGGATGGGTTCCGGTTGAGGGCGGATATCAGATGGGTGCAGGCAGGTTGTATTTTGAACTGTGGGACGGCATCTTTTTATTAAGTCTGTGTCAGTCAGTCTGGCCCATATGGCAACCTGGGCGCTATCAACTCGTACATATGTATTTGATACATAACCAATATAACAGTCTTCTCCAGGTGTTACGCTTTTATGCTTCATTACATTAGCAAAGTATTCATACTTATTTACTTCCAGACGCATGGCGGTAACTTTTTCACCGGTAAACGGGTTCGTACCTTTCATTTTATCAATAAAAAAGTAAGTCGGTCGTGCTTTAGTGTTTGTATAATCTTCAATGGAGAGGTTGTGCCGGCTTAAGTATGCTGTTTTCGGCAAATCGCTACATAATATGTTGTCATACTTATAATCGATTTTCAAGTCTGAGTCCAATATGTAATGATCGACAAGGGTAAAAGGATAATTATCGTCTGCCGGTGTGTTGATTTTGGGTTTGGAGATTTCGCTAAAATATCTTGCCTGTTCTTCATCAATATATTTGTCGGTTAGAAAGGTTTCCGAGGTAATCCCCATGTTTTTGTGTGAAAGGTGAAAGATACCGGTTTGAATTTCTGTAAGTTCAGCCATTTGGGCGTTGGCTATGTCGGAAGGTAAAATTATTAAAAAGGTGTTTAGTATGCATCCATAAAAGAACAAGGCAATAAACGTCCCGATCAACTTGTATTTCATGGTGTCCCCATTGTTTTTTTATAAAATTCTATTTGAAGATTAAGATGTGATTTCCATATTTTACAGATTGTCTGCGCCTTCCGTTTGTATTCTAAGACGAAATTAAATAATATATGTTATTTTTATTATAAGAAATATAAATATTTGTCAATGAATATATACACCGAATTGGTTGAATCTTTGTAAGAGATAAACTATATGCTCAAGTTTACAGTTTATCATTCATTGGTATTTTTTGACGAACATATGATTTATTGGTTACGGAATCATTCAACGGCGTCAATGAGCCGGTCCTGAATTAAACCGTAAAAATGATCATTGTTTGAAGAAAAAAACAGCCACCCCAGATGCGTAAGGCAAGATGCGCATATGGATATCCGCCACAGGTAACCTTTAAACCAGGAAAACTCTTGGGTAAATGGCCCGGTGATTAAACATCCTGGTGCTGTTTTATAACATTTGATATCAAATATGATTCCATTTGGATTGGCAAAAGTATGCTGTTGAGAACCGTTGACACTTATTATTTCCTGATGCGTTGTAATTTTATGTTTGCATGCCCGGCATAATATAAACGCTTCTTTAAAAGTTTTTTTTTCATTTTGCGCGTCTTTCTGAAAAATTATTTTTAAATTATTTTTATCCCTTGTTCCCGACCGGGATCGTAAGAAAGAGTAGAATTGATTTGATGGGTATCTGTTAGAATTATAATTCATTATAAATAAATCTAAAAATTAATTGGTAAGTCGATTATTTTCATTTCAAGCAAACCAAAAATGAGTATTTCATAATATAACATAATCATTTATCATAAATCATTAATATAATATTTTTTTAAGTCGCATAGAAAATAAGCTTCTGGAATTAATTGGCTTAAAGAGATTGAATTTGTTTTGATCAATTTTTTAAATAGTAAAGGTAATATTTGCCCATGTGCGGTATCTATGGAATTGTGTCTCCAGATATGTCCTATGAGGGTATCAGCAGACGGCTCACTCAAATGGGGGAAATTCTGCGGCATCGCGGACCGGATGATCAAAAGAATGCGGTTCATTCTGTTTGCGACAAAACCGTCGGGCTTGGGTTTGTTCGTTTGTCGATTCTTGATCTTGAAACCGGGATGCAGCCGATACATTGCAGACGCGATGATACGTCCATAATATGTAATGGACAAATTTATAATTTCATAGAACTTCGTGAATTGGTAAAAACTGAGCATTTTGTTTCCAAAGGAGATGTTGAAGTTGCACTGCATTTGTATCGTTTAAAAGGTCTCGATTTTCTATCTTATCTGAATGGGATGTATGCCGGCGCTATATTCGATCCGAGACACAACCGCTTACTTTTGTTTCGCGACCGGTTCGGCATTAAGCCGCTTTATTATTTAATAAATAAAAAGGATTTTCTTTTTTCATCTGAAATTAAACCGCTGATATCAGGCGGCGGCATTTGTCCTGAAATGAATTCTCATCGCTTGGCGACTTATTTTACATATCGATATGTACCGGGTAGTGAAACGTTGTTCAAGGGTATTAAAAGACTCCAACCAGGGTCTTATCTTGAATATGATTTAGCCTCTGGAAAATATCATATTAAACGCTACTGGGATTACCGTTTTGATGCGGTCAATCAAGATATAACAATAGATGATGCAGCGGAACAGTTTTATGATTTGTTTTCAGATGCGGTTAAAATCCGGTTACGGTCAGATGTGGAAGTCGGCTCCCTGATCAGCGGTGGGATTGATTCATCAGCGGTATCTGCCCAGGCTGCAATGCATCAACCTGCGATTCGTCTGTTTTCCATCGCATTTGAAGAAAAAAAATATAATGAATTGGCGAATGTTAAGAACTTTTTATCCACTAACCCGGCAAAATTTAATTCGGCAAAATTAACTTCACTGGTCTGCCGAAAAAACCATCTTGTCAATCTACCGGAAATTATCCGGTCAATGGAAGAACCAATTTCATTGGGAACATTGCTGCCCACGGATATGGTTTGCGAAATGGCAGCCAATCAGGTAAAAGTAGTTTTAACCGGGGAAGGGGCGGATGAGATTTTCGCTGGTTACCGTAAATTCATGATTGAAAGGGCTGCATCCCGATTCACATGCCTTACAGAAAAAAAACAAAATGAATTACGTCTTATTTTTCCTGAGCTGAATGCCTATCTTGTAAAGAGAAAAAAAAATCCGGCCGATCGATATATTCAGAGCGAGACATTATTTACATCAGATGAAATATTGAAACTGACGGGTCAAAAACCGCCTTTAAATTTATTTTATGAAGATGCCCTGCCTTTTTTGAAAGGAAATAAAGATCCGGTCAATCAGGCGATTGCATTTGAAACACGATTCAGGTTGCCGGATTACGTCGTTTTAAGGCTGGACCGGTTGTCTATGAGGCATTCCCTGGAAGCCCGGACACCGTTTCTGGATTACCGTCTGGCGGAGTTTGCCGCTACGTTACCGGTTAATCTGAAAGTGAATCTTGAATCTGTCAGAGAAAAATACATCTGCAGCCACGCCTATTTGAAATTCAATCTATTGGATCATAAAACAGCGCATCGCCGCAAGTTGCCATTTACCATTCCCATGGCTGACTGGTTGGCTGCCCCTGACACATTGCCGGATTTTTTACAGGAGATCCTTTTTGGAGATACAATACGCCGTCAAGGGATACTTGATCCTGAATATACCCGGTATCTTGCACGACAAATAACAACCCGTGGCATCGGACCGGAAACCCTGGTGTCAGTTGCGGATCAGGTGTTTTCAATTATCATATTCACATTATGGTACCAGGAATTTTTTTCCTGATGGGATATCTTAATGCGTTTCATGGTGATCTATCTCCATTGTATGAGAAAATAATTCATAAATTATTTCAAACTATTACGATTTAGTTCGTTGGAGGTAATAATTTAAAAGTGAATGGTAAACTAAATAGACTGGTGAATCAGTTTACGCAGAAATATTTAGATGTTTTATCTGAATTAAAGGGCAGGGGCCCCAGAAGTTATGGGTTTGAATATGAATTTCTCCCCACCCGTATTTTGTCATTGGATGACATGAATGCGGTTAACAGGTTGTTGCCGGAAATTGGTTTTTTATTAAAAGGGGGTGTCTATCAGGCTGAAAATGGAATGCGCGTAGCCTTTGAACCAGGGGGGCAGGTTGAATACTGCAGCCCCCCGTTGTTTGTTGATGATGATCGGGTGCTTGATTCTTTGCTGGGATTAATTGATCGGACGAATACAGGCATCAGGAAACGTCTGGGCATTGAATATATTGGAACGGATTATATGCCGGGTCGCGCAGAAGTGCCACTGTGCCTTAGTGCAGACCGATACATCAAGCTGCATAATCGATTGGCTGAAGTTGATACAAGGGGTCTTGAGATGATGAAAGGAACGGCATCCATTCATCTGCATGTGCTAATTTCTGATATTAAAGAGATTCTTCCCTTGTTTAATCTTTTGTGTATACTGTCAGGCATGGAGGACTTTAAAATGTCTCCGGAACGAAGGGATATCTGGAATCATACGGATGCGTGCCGTTGCGGAAGGCCGCCATGCTGTTTTGCGCAACTGGAATCTTCAGAAGAACTGATTAAAAGACTGATTCTATTTGCGCTTCATGCAGATGTGTTGGGTGAAAATATTGCATTTGTCAATTCAACGGACCAATCATTTAAAACATTTTTGTATCATATGACAACGTTATTCACAGATGTCCGGTTTAATCTTAAGGGGCCGACGCTTGAAATGCGGACCATGGACAGTATGCCGATTGAACAATTTAAAATTAAATGGAACCGGTTTATTGAATTTTTTCATAATATTTAATTTATAAGGAGTCTTTATTTTATGGTAAATATTGATATTTATACTTCACGATCCTGTCCATATTGTATTCGTGCCAAAGCACTACTGAAAAGTAAAGGGGTTTTGTTCAATGAATTCGAAGTTGACGGGAACCCGGAATTAATTGCCGAATCCGTAAAACGAAGCGATGGCATGAGAACTGTGCCGCAAATTTTTATTGAGAAGTATCATGTCGGTGGATATGATGATTTAAGTCGTTTAGATCAAAATGGAAAATTGGATCCATTATTAGGACTGAATCATTGAATTTCAATGTTATCAAAACACTTCAGACGGAAAAGCTTACAATTGATTGATTTTTGTTCTTTTTTTTTGTCCAAGACTATCGACCATGCAGAAAATAATAAACGGAAACGTGATAATGAACTCAAAAATAAATCCAATGGGGATGGTAATAAATATTAAGGGAAGATTGATCGTATAAAATTTAATTTTTTTGAGTTTTTTTTGTATTTTGATAACCATAACTTTAGCTTATTTCAAACTTTAATTCACTTATACCTTTTCCGGTTTATCCGGGTTAGGTTTTATATATCGGTTTTGAAAAATGGCCATGAATTATTTCCGGCCTTTTTAAAAATAGCGATTTTTTTTTATTCTCATCTTATCGTGAAGCGCCACGGCACCATCAAATAAAAAGCCCTGTAGCATCCGTATGGATAACAGGGCTTTTATAATTTGGTGCCGAAGGCCGGATTTGAACCGGCACGGGCGTAACCCACTACCCCCTCAAGATAGCGTGTCTACCAATTCCACCACTTCGGCAAAGACGGTTTGTCACTCGGAAGTTGGTGTTTCAACCTCTTTGGGAATCTGTGCTGGTTCCGAAGGTATCTCTTCTGTTGGGCGTTGATCAACAGGAACCACAGTGTTATGCTTTGTCTGTGTTTCCTCAGTAATCGGTGTCGGCTGGTCAGGAACAGCGGGTACCGTCTGTTGAGTTGCCGGCGTAATATCAGACACGACCGATTTTTCGCCGCTTTTGGATATATAGGCAAGGGTTAACGAAGTGATCATAAAAACAACCGCTGCCACAGTCGTCATTTTGCCAAGAAATGTGGCAGCACCTGTGTTCCCAAAAAGGGCCTGACTGCCCGCACCACCGAAAACAGCTCCCATATCAGCACCTTTGCCGGTTTGCAAAAGTACAATCAAGATGAGGGCGATACAGACAATTATGTGTATTGTTATAATTAAAGCAGTCATAAGTCTCTATTAATTGATTAATATTAATAATGTATAATTTTACTGAATGAATCCGGTTGTAAACTGGCACCGCCGACAAGGGCACCGTCAATATCCGGTAACGCCATTAACTCGGACACATTGTCCGGTTTAACGCTTCCTCCGTACAGAATCCGGGTCGCTTTTGCAAACATATCTCCGAATTTTTTTTCAATCCGTTCTCGCAAAAATGCATGGACCTCCTGGACTTGATCAGGGGTCGCTGTTTTACCAGTACCAATTGCCCAGACCGGTTCATATGCAATAACAAGAGACCGGTGCTCATCCAAAGATAGACCTTCTAACCCTTTTTCCATCTGTTTGTCAAGCACTGAAAATGTTTTTTTCTCATCTCTTTGAATTTCTGTTTCACCTACACAGAGAATGGGAATAAGCCCGGAATCGCTTGCCGCCTTCATCTTTTTATTAACTGTTTCGTCTGTTTCTCCAAAATACTGCCGCCGTTCGGAGTGACCGATTATAACATATTGGCATCCGGCGGAAATGAGCATAGGGGCGGAAATTTGACCGGTAAAAGCGCCTTCTTTTTCCCAGAATATGTCCTGAGCGCCGAGATCAATCCGGGTATCCCGAATAACGTCTGATACAACCGCAAGCGAAGTAAACGTCGGCGCAATCACAATATCAATGTTATCAATATCAGAAACCAGTTCTGTCAGTCGGGTTGCTGCATCCACCGCCTCATTACAAGTTTTAAACATTTTCCAGTTTCCCGCGATCAATGGGATGCGATATTCCATAAAGAAAACTCCTCAGATTGAAATGTTGGAAAAAAGCCGGCAAGCGAAAATTATATACCCGTTGTCGGCAGATTCGTCTAAAGCTGTTTGCCGATCATTTCAGCCAGATCGACCATTCGGGTGGAGTATCCGGCTTCATTATCGTACCAGGACAAAACTTTGACCATGTTTCCGATTGCGTAAGTTGTTGGTGCATCAACAATAGAGGAAAGCGGGCAACCGTTAAAGTCACTTGAAACAAGCGGCAGATCACTGTATCCGAGAATACCGGAAAGCGAGTTCTCAGAAGCATTTTTCATGGCAGCATTAATATCTTCGGCACTGATTCCGGCTTTTTGAATGGTAACCACCAGATCGACAATAGATACATTCGGGGTGGGTACACGAATGGAAAGCCCGTTTAGTTTTCCATTCAACTCCGGCAAAACCAGGCCAACCGCTTTAGCAGCGCCGGTCGTTGTCGGAATCATCGATAGGCAGGCAGACCTTGCGCGTCGTAAGTCTTTATGTGGCCCGTCCAGAAGCTGCTGGTCGCTGGTATAAGAATGAACGGTTGTCATTAAACCGGCTATAATGCCGAATTCGTCGTTAAGGACTTTAGCGATCGGCGCCAGGCAGTTTGTGGTGCATGATGCATTGGATATAATATGATGGTGGTCAGCATTGTACTGACCAGAATTAACCCCCATAACAATGGTAATGTCTGGTTCATTGGCCGGCGCGGAGATAATCACTTTTTTGGCACCTGCAGATATATGCTTGCCGGCACTTGCTTTATCCCGAAATAGCCCGGTGCATTCTGCTGTAATATCAACATTATATTTTTCCCAGGGAAGGTCGGCTGGATCTCTTTCTGAGAAAACAGCAATGGATTTCCCATCAATTTCGATGGCATTTTCTTTGGGCGTAATTTGAACGTCAAGCTTTTCATGAACGGAGTCATATGTCAGTAGATGGGCAATGGATTCAGGATCCATCAAATCATTAACTGCAACAATCTCAATATCAGAACGCTTTAAAGCAGCACGGAACACAAGCCTTCCGATCCTTCCCAGTCCATTAATTGCTATTTTGGTTGTCATTTAATCCTCCTTTAAAAAGTTTTTCGCATGAGGATTACATCCTCATGGGTATCTGAATAATAATTTTTTATTTGGGTTTCAATATTAAAACCGATTTTTTTATATAGTCCAATGCCGGCTGTATTTGATTGCCTGACTTCAAGGATCACCGACTTTATGTACGGTTCTGATAGCAAACCCAGGCAATGATTTAAAAATTTAAAAGCAATCCCGCTGCGTCGTTTTTCAGGATCCACAGCGATCTTTAATATGTGAATTTCATCGATAATTAAACGAAAACTTAGGTATGCGATAACTTGGTATGTTTTAAAAGAATTTTCAAGCTTTAAAACATAATTATGTGAATATTTATTTGAAAGTTCGTTTAAAAAAGATATTCTGCTCCACGGTTGATAAAATGACGCCTTTTCAATAAGCAAAATCGGTTCTATATCTTTTTCCGACACTGTGTCAATGACCAAATTTGACATCTGTTAACTTCTTTTTTCTCCCTTTAAAATACTGCTTGCCAGGGAAATACTTTTTTTGCCGTAAGTTTCAATGGTCTTGGCCATCTGATGCAGATCCATATCTTTTTTCCGCAGATTGATTGCCTTGAGAAGAACCGGCAGATTTACGCCGGAAATGACTTCGATTCGCCCTTCTTCAAGAAAGGAGTAGCTTAAATTTGAAGGGGTGCCGCCAAACATATCCGTCAAAATCAGAACGCCCTTGTTGGCGTCAACGGACCTAATTGCGGTATTAATTTTTTTTCTTAATTTTTCGACATTTTCTGTTAAATTAATCGATACAGATATAATTGATTCAGGCTTTTCGCTGAAAATTATTTCAGCTGTTTCTACCAGTGCATTTCCGAGTTGTCCGTGTGTAATAATGACGATGCCAATCATAAAAAATCCTAACTTTAAATTTGAGCTTGTTTTTCGGTAATGATATATCTGTGTTCATTCTTTTTATTACTGGCGGTGAATTATATTGAAGCACATTAAATTTTGATATCAATATCCCGATGGTTTAAATCCACCGAGCGACCGGGGTGGTTATTGATGTGAGTGAAAATTGTTTCAGCAATAACCACTGAACGGTGCTGACCGCCTGTGCAACCAATCGCAATTGTTAAATATGATTTTCCTTCCTTTTCGTACAACGGGATTAAAAAATCAATAAGATCTTTAAATTTTAATAAAAAAGTATGGGTTATCTGATTCGTTAAAACATACTTTTTAACTTTTTCATTTTTACCGTCATATTTTTTGAGTTCCGGGATAAAATATGGATTGGTCAGGAATCGCACATCAATGATCATATCTGTGTCGTGAGGAATACCATGCTTGAAGCCAAATGACATTATTTTAATGCGCATCGCCAAGGCTTCAACAGTGGTTTGTGCCAAATTAAAGATAATTGATTTCAAATCATGAATATTGCAGTTCGATGTGTCGATAATTCTCGAGGCTGCTTCTTTCAATGGCACCAGTAATTTTTTTTCTTCACGGATTCCGTCTATCAGAGATTTATCACGAACCAGAGGGTGATGCCTTCTTGTTTGACTGAACCGTTTTAACAAGACTGTTTCCTCTGCCTCAAGAAACAGGATTTTAAATTGATAACTTTTTTGCCTGAGATTTTCAAAGACAACCGGCCATGAATTTAAAAATCCTTTTTCCCTGATATCCATAACAAATGCAAGACCTTTAATCTCCGTATTACTATGTAAGGGCAATTCGAGAAATTTAGGAAGCAGTTCAACCGGCATATTATCGACACAGTAAAAACCTGTGTCTTCAAGTGCAGCGATCGCCGTACTTTTACCGGAACCGGAAAGTCCGGTGATAATAATTATTTTATATCTTGTCATTTAAAATTCTTCGTCAATGCCTTGTATTAATCGAATAACTTCATTTTTATCAGATGCCGTTAAAATTTTGTCTTTAAAAGATTGATTTTTTAAAATTTTTGAAATTCTGGAAAGGAGTTTCAGGTGAAGATCGGTCGAGCTGTCAGGGGTTAACAGTAAAAAAAATATATGCGTCGGCTTTTTGTCCATTGCGTCAAAGTTTATCCCCTTGTGGCTTAAGCCAACGCCTAAAATCAATGACGGAAGATTTTTTAATTTGCCGTGAGGAATTCCGATACCGTTGCCAATCCCGGTACTTCCAAGATGTTCACGTTCAATGAGTACCCGGACAAGTTCCTTGTGTTCGATTTTTGTGGTATCCGATATCGGAAGTGTCAATTCTTCGAGAACACCTTTTTTATCGGTTGCTTTTAGGTCAGTAATAATATTTTTAGGGTCAAGAAAATCGAGTATATTCATTTTAAGGTGTTTGTTATAATTTAAAGGTTAGCTTCGTGGCTGAATGAGTCCAAAATCGCCGTCTTTTCTTCGGTATATCACATTGACGCTATTGGTTCTCGAATTTGTAAATACAATAAAGTTATCTGAAACCAGATCCATCTGCAAGCTTGCTTCTTCCACGTCCATCGGCTTGAAATCAATATTTTGTATCCTGATTTGGGGCTCGTGATCCATAGGGGGGGGTGATATATTTTCAGGAAAATCCTGATTCTGCATGGGCTCGGAACGCGTACCCTGTCGGTGACGCTTGATTTTTTGTTTGTTCTTTTTAATTTGTTTTTCAAGCTTATCCAGCGCCATATCAATGGATGAATACATATCGCCGGTCTTTTCACGGCAGTTAATACTCAGTCGGTCGCCGGTTATTTTGATTTCAGCAATATGGCGAATTTTTTCAACAGAAAGGACAACATTGGCTTCAGCAGGGTTATCAAGCAGCTTGTCCAGTTTATTTAGTTTGTTTTGCACATAAGATTTCAGGTGATCGGAGGGGTCTAAGTTTTTAAAGGTTACAGATATCTGCATAAATTTTGTCCTCCTTAAAATTGTTTGCGTTTACTTGAAGGTAAAATTCCCATCATTTCCCTGTATTTTGCAACTGTCCGTCTTGCAATGTGAATTTCAGATGTCTCTAAAATTTCCATAATTTTTTTATCACTGTACGGTTTTTGATGGTTTTCACTCTCAATGAGCCTTTTTATTTTTTCCTGAACACTCGCAGATGCGATAGTGCCGCCGTTTGAGCAATTAATGGAGCTGTTAAAAAAGAATTTCAATTCATATATCCCCTGGGGGGTATATGCATATTTATTGTTGGTTACCCGGCTGATGGTAGATTCATGCATTTCAATGTCATCAGCAACATCCCGAAGCACCATTGGTTTAAGATGGGCAATGCCATGATCAAAAAAGTCCCGCTGAAATTTAATAATGCTTTCCATGACATTGTAAATGGTTTTACGGCGGTGATGAATACTTTTTATCAGCCATTCAGCCGAACGAAGTCGGTCTTTAAGGTAGGTCTTTGTTTCATCCGCAATTTTTTCACCCCGACGAACGGCTTTTTTATAATATGAATTAATATGCAGTTTCGGCATATCATCATCATTCATTAAAATTAAATAATCATCTCCTTCTTTATAAACATAGACATCCGGTATGATATAAATAAGATGCTCATCATTGAATTTATCTCCCGGTTTTGGGTCCAGGGTTTTGATAAATTGCACAGCAGATATCACGCTGTTGATATCTGTTTTTAGTGATTTGGCAATTATTTGATACCGTTTGGCTTCAAGATTTTTAATATGAAAGCGGATAATGTCATTGATCAGCGGGTTTTCAACTGCTAAATGTTTAGTCTGTAGTAGCAGGCATTCCTTGAGGTCTGCGGCACCGATACCCGGCGGATCAAATGACTGAATCAGTGACAAAATCTGATGGATTTTATCGGTTGAATAATGGCTGTTTTCGGCAATATCTTCGACGGATATATCTAGATAACCATTCTTATTTATATTTCCAATGATATGGCTGCCGATTTCTTCGTCTTCAGGTGAAGGCTGCTTCATCAAAAGCTGCCACCGGAGATGATCGGCAAGCGACGTTTTGTTTGTTGTAAACGCCTCAAGGTCCGTCGCATCTTTTTTTTCACTTTCAAAATGAATTTTGCCGGTGGAGTTAAATTCGTCAAGATAGTTATGCCAGTCGAGGTAATTGTCAAATTTTTCGTCGATGGTCACTTCTTTTGTATTTAAAGGCTCTTTATCGGTTTTATCTTTATCTTCCTCAGCAGAAATTATATGGGAATCTTCCAGTGTCGGGTTAGTTTCAATCTCCTGCTGAATCATTTCCACCAGTTCAAGTTTCGAGAGCTGCAGAAGTTTAATCGCCATCTGAAGCTGAGGCGTCATAACCAACTGTTGTTGAAGCCGAAGATTTTGTTGTAATTCAATAGCCATTTTTTATAATTTAAATTCTGAGCCTAAATAAATTTCACGGGCCGTCGGGCTGGATGCGATTTTTTCGGGTGAACCGAATTCAATAACGGTGCCATTGTTTAAAATATACGCATTATCACAAACACCGAGCGTTTCCCTGACATTATGGTCGGATATTACAACGCCAATGTTTCTTTTTGTAAGATGTTTAATGATATTTTGAATATCAATAACCGCCAGGGGATCGACCCCTGCAAACGGTTCGTCAAGAAGAATAAATGAAGGGTCGGTTGCAAGCGCACGCGTGATCTCAAGCCGCCTTCTTTCTCCGCCGGAAAGGACCGCCGCCTTTTGGGTGGACAGCCGTTTTATTCCCAGTTCATCTAAAAGTGCATCTGCTTTATCATTCTGTTCCTGTTTAGAGATGGGTAATGATTCCAGTATGGCCATTAAATTATCTTTAACCGTTAATTTTTTAAATATTGACGGTTCCTGCGGCAGATAACCGATCCCTTTTCTTGCCCGTTGATACATAGGATAATCCGTTATATCCTCCGAAGCAAGGACTACATTTCCACTGTCAGGCTTGATTAACCCAACCGTCATATAAAAAGTGGTCGTTTTCCCGGCACCATTGGGGCCCAGCAGACCCACCACTTCACCGCTGTTGATTTCAAGGGTCACATTATCAACCACGCGTCTTCTATTATATATTTTTACGAGATTTTTTAAAGCTAATATCGTCATTTTAGATTTGTTATTTTAGATTCGTTTCTGAATTTTTTTCTTCCGGTTGAAATACCGCATTGACTCTTTTCTCGTTACTCCCGTCAACGACAATTTGACCCGTATTTTGAAAAACGGTTATTTTATTGCCGGTAATATAACTGTCTTCACTTTGCAGCCGGACATCCTCGCCGGTCAACGTCAGTGAATTGGTTGATGTAAGATATACCGCCTTCTCGCATTGGGCAGTTTTACCTTCAAGCTCAATTTTTACATTTCCGGTAGCAATAATTTTTTTAACACTTGAACGGTTAATTTTTTCCTTGTCGACCTGATCACTATAAAAAACCTGGAGTTTGTCAGAGGTAATCGTTGTTAATTCATATAACGCAATCACATGACCGGTGAAAACAACCTGCTGGTTATTCTGGCTGGCAACCAGGCTGTCAGCGGTAATGTGAAGTTTTTTTAAGTCCTGTTGAGGATTTAGTCCATCAATATTTTGTGATAACCCGGTGGCCGAAAACGATAAAAACAATATTATCCCCCCCAAGATCAATAAAACGGTAATATTCAGTGTTTGATATTTATTTAATATTCCCAAGGAATGTCCCTTCCACATTTCCATCACATTTGATTTTGTCGGTATTGATATCATATTTCATGGTATCCGCTTTCATCATCATTGACGCCCCGGTAATCATTACAGGCGCATTTGCATGTATTATACGCAACTGGTGGCCATAATTCAAGCTTTCGGTTGTAAGGGTATATGGCAGCATTTCAGCCACAATGCGGCCACTGAGGGTCATGTCATTTGTTTTGGAATTTAATTCGCCGTTATTTGCTTTTAACGTGACGGTCTGGCTGTCATTAATAAAAAAAACAGCTGAAATGTCATTTAATTTGACGATGTTTTCCTGAGAATACAAACTGGCCGAAGCCGCTTCAAGAGTCCATTTTTTAATTCCATTTTCTGTAGCGATATGATGAAAATTTTTTATGGAAAGATTGGCGTTAGTGGTTTCAGGAGGGGGAGGCGGATCGTTTTTTTTTAGGCTTGATCGATGTTTGATAAAAATAAACAGAATGCCACCGATAAGTAATATGATAAATCCGATGATTAAAAGATTAATTTTTTGGGTATTGCTTTTTGGTTTTATTTGCAAGTTTCTATAATCTTTTCTAACATATTTTTTGCATCAAGGATCATTTCACACACTTCTCTAACAGCCCCTTCGCCACCATTTCGACAGGTGGTAATATCAGCATATTTTTTTACCGCATCATGGGCATCCCCCACTGCGATGCTGACACCTGCTTTTTTCATAAGCGATAAATCCGGCAGATCATCTCCAACAAAAGCGATTTCATGTGCCTGAAGATGCGTTGCGTTTAAAATCGTATCAAAAAGTTCGCCTTTGGCTTTAATACCGTCATAAATTATCGAAATACCAAGGTCGCTGCAGCGATTTAAAAGCGCCGCAGAAGTTCTTCCCGTGACAATGCCGACATCTATTCCGGCTGTCTGTAATAAGCGGATACCCAATCCGTCTTTTACATTAAACATTTTAGTTTCAATGTCGGCTCCGGAATAAATGATATGACCACTGGTCAGAACACCATCAACATCCAGCAGCAGCAGTTTTATATTTTTTAATGGTGAATCGTTCATTGCTTAATGTAAAATATTCATAAAAGGTAATAACTAATTTATATTATAGGATTAAATAATTGTTTCTGGGGCCAATTTAAAGTAATGCCGCTTCAATTGACTTTAATTGAACCAGGAGTTTTTCCATTTCATCAAATTTTATCGAATTGGGACCGTCAGAAAGCGCTTTTTCAGGGTTTGGATGGGTTTCGATAAACAGACCGTCTGCACCTGCGGCAATGGCAGCCCTTGCCAGTAATGGAACGAATTCACGCTGGCCGGCTGAAGCGGTACCCGCCCCGCCGGGCAGTTGAACACTGTGGGTGGCATCATAAATTACCGGAAACCCTGTTTCATGCATAATTTTGATGCACCGAAAATCAGTCACCAGATTATTGTAACCAAACGAAACCCCCCGATCCGTGAGAATAATTTTTTGATTGCCAGTAGATAGTATTTTATTGACCACATTTTTCATGTCCCAGGGGGCTAAAAACTGACCCTTTTTGACATTAATGGGTTTACCGGTGTTTGCTGCTTCAACAACCAGATCTGTTTGACGGCATAAAAAGGCCGGGATCTGGATCACATCAAGGGATTGGGCGGCCATTTCAATATCGCTTACCTGATGAACATCTGAAATAACAGGGATTTCCAGCTCATTGTGTATAGAACGAAGAACTTCAAGACCTTTTTTAATCCCGGGCCCCCGAAATGAATTTATCGACGTCCGGTTGGCTTTGTCATAAGAGGCTTTAAAGATAAACGGGATATGAAGTCGGTTAGTCAGCTTTTTTAGCCTGGCTGCGATGTCATAAGTTGTTTGTTCGTCTTCTATCACGCATGGGCCTGAAATAAGGACAAATGGTTCAGGACGACCGATGCGAATATTTCTAATCAGTACGGGATTGACCATAATATCTCCTAAGATACGGTATGATGACATTGAAATAATGTTGGACCAAGCTTTAGCCGGAATTATTTCTTTTTAAAATTCTGATTTAAAGTTAATGCACCTGATACCCTGCGTACTTTGAAAAGTCAAGATACGAAAATAAGGCCTTGCTAACAGCGGTTATGCCTGTTAAAATTATATAATTTATCTGGTGGATGACGTATCAGGAGTCGGTGTATAATGTTTAAAAAACAAGACAAAGGAAAAAGACTGAAGAAATGGATACTTATTGTCTTAATTGTGTTGGTATTAATACCCTTAATCGGGGTTTTATTTTTAAAATTTGAAGGTGAAAAACCGGTCATTGAATTAAAAATTCAGTCACTGGTTGTTCCGGCTGATTTTGAAATAACCGGTACCGCCGATGACCGGAAAAGTGGTATAAAAAAACTTTGGATCAGCTTTTTGCAAAATGGTAAAGAAACGGTTCTTTTGGATGAAGAATATCGTACCAGAGGATTTTTACAAAAGGGGGGCATCCATCAAGTGCCCATTCAATTGAATATTAATGCCAAAAAAATGAACCTTTCAGATGGCCGGGCAAAATTGAGAATTGCTGCCTGGGATCACGCTTGGCGGGATTGGTGGAAGGGAAATCAAACATATATTGAAAAGGAAATTAGAATTGATACAAAACCACCGGTTGTATCAATTCTAAGCAGTCAGCATAATGTTGCCAAAGGTGGCTCGGGCCTGGTGATTTATAAATTATCCGAACAATGTACCCAAAGCGGTGTTTTTGTCGGAGACGATTTTTTTCCCGGCTATTCCGGATATTTTAAAGACCATGATCTTTATCTGGCTTTTTTTGCGGTCCCGTTTGATTATAGCAACAAAACGGATCTTTTTGTGAAAGCGGTTGATCCGGCGGGAAACAGAACGCGAAGCGGGTTTTATCATCATATTCGCAATAAAAATTTTAAACCCGACACGATTACTATTTCGGAAAATTTTTTAAATTGGAAACTTCCGGAATTCCAGGCTGCCGACGGATTTCCTTCTGACAAATCTTCTAAAGACAAATTTATTTTCATCAACAAAGAACTTCGAAAAAAGAATAACCATACGATACTGCAAAATGGTCAAAAAACAGGGACTCAGATATTATGGGAAGGGGCTTTTGGACGCTTGCCTAATTCAGCCCGAAGAGCAAATTTTGGAGACCAGCGTGTTTATAAATATAATGGGAAAGATATAAGCCATGCTGTTCATATGGGGATTGATCTGGCATCCGTTAAACATGCCGAAATTCCTGCGGCCAACCAGGGGAAAGTTGTGTTTGCCGGTTATGTCGGTATTTATGGTAATCTTGTTTGTATTGATCATGGCTGCGGTTTGATGAGCATATATGCCCATCTCAGTCGCATGATGGTTAATAACGATGATTTGGTTTCAAAAGGGGAGATCATCGGCTACACGGGAACCAGCGGATTGGCCGGTGGCGATCATCTTCATTTTGGAATGTTTATTGATCATGTTTTTGTAAACCCGGTTGAATGGTGGGATTCATCATGGATAAACAATAATATTCTTAGTAAGCTCGATGCTGTTCAATCCATGATGTAATGATATAAAACGTTTTTGGAGAAGCAATCACAAATGTCAAAATTTACGGTGAATAAAACATACAAAGAGATAAATGATAAAATCCGGTCCGGGGAAGTGGTCGTTGTCACTGCGGATGAGATGGTTGATATCGTAAAAGAAAAAGGTCCGGTAAAAGCGGCCCAAACGATTGATGTGGTCACCACAGCAACCTTTGCCCCTATGTGCTCATCCGGTGCGTTTATTAATTTCGGACAATCGGTTCCTACGATCAGGGCGTCTTCTGTCTGGTTGAATAATGTCCCGGCATATGGCGGACTGGCAGCGGTAGACTGCTATATTGGTGCAACGGAACCCTGCCTTGAAGATCCTTTAAACAAGGTCTGGCCAGGTGAATTTAATTACGGGGGCGGACATGTGATTCATGATCTTGTTGCCGGAAAAACGGTCCACCTGAAAGCAAATGGTTATGGTACTTCCTGTTACCCGAATCGGGGCATTGAAAAAGATGTCCGGCTTTCTGATTTGCGCCAGGCCACGCTCTGCAATCCAAGAAACGGATATCAGAATTATAATTGTGCGATTAATTTTTCGAATAAGACTATTTATACATATATGGGAACATTGAAACCTAAGGTGGGTAACGCCAATTATTCCACCTCGGGCCAGCTGAGCCCGCTTTTTAATGATCCGTATTATAAAACCATTGGTCTCGGTACCCGGATTTTTTTGGGCGGTGGCGAAGGGTATGTGACCTGGCACGGAACCCAGCATAATCCGACCGCTGAAAGAAATGAAAAAGGAATACCCAAAACACCGGCAGGAACCATGTGGGTGATGGGCGACCTCAAACAGATGAAACCGGAATGGATTGTTGGTGTCAGCCTTCGCGGCTACGGTATTTCACTTGCCGTTGGCATGGGCGTTCCGATTCCCATTTTAAATGAAGAAATGGCACGCTTCACAGCTGTCACTGACAAGGATATTGATGTTCAGATCGTTGATTATGGAAACGATTATCCCAATGGAATTAATAAAAACTATGGCTTTGTCACCTATGATGAATTAAAATCAGGCACCATGGTTTTCAACGGTAAATCCATTCCAACGGCGCCTCTTTCAAGTGTTGCCAAAGCCCGGGAGATTGCTGAAATTTTAAAGGACTGGATTCAAAGTCATCAGTTTTTACTCGGAGAACCGCAATTTACCCTGCCAGTAAACGGATAAATTATTTTTTTAAAAAAAATTACAGATGAGGAAATAACTGGTTTGAACGCAAACGCTGCTGTTAACAAAATACCATTAAAACAAGAGATAAACACAAAGAGTAAATTCAGAGAAAATGTCGAAGCGATTGTTATAGCGATCATTTTAGCGCTTTTTATTCGTACATTTGTGGTCCAGGCGTTTAAAATTCCGTCCGGTTCAATGAAACCAACGCTACAGATCGGTGATCATATCTTAGTTAATAAATTTATATTTGGTGTCAAGGTCCCATTTATTGGCAAAAAAATTATCGCATACAAAAATCCAGACCATGGGGACATCATTGTGTTCAGGTATCCGGAGAATCCAGATAAGGATTTTATCAAGCGGGTGATTGGTGTTCCCGGTGATGTTATTGAAAGTAAAAATAAAAAAGTTTATGTTAATAAAATACCGATCAAAAATGATGTCGGAGTGCATACCCAATCAAAAATTATTCCCGAATATATTAACCCAAGAGATAATTTTGGACCGGTGACCGTCCCTGCTGATTCATATTTTGTAATGGGTGACAACCGGGACAACAGTTATGACAGCCGGTTCTGGGGATTTGTCGGAGAACGGGCCATCAAAGGAAAGGCATTTATCATATATTGGTCCTGGGATAGTGAGAATTTCGGTGTCCGATGGGGAAGAATCGGATCAATGCTTAAATAGGGGTAATGGGTAATAACGTATCATGATATGGAACAGAAAAGATATTCTTGATATTGCGTCTCTTACGGTTGATGAAATAAAGTCTGTTTTAGATACCGCAGACGGTCTTAAGGAAATTTCAGAACGATCAATTAAAAAAGTACCGACGCTCAGGGGAAAAACTGTGATACTTTTTTTCCATGAGCCGAGTACACGGACGCGGGTATCGTTTGACCTTGCTGCTAAACGACTGTCTGCAGATTCAGTTTCCATATCCGCATCCTCCAGCAGCCTGGTTAAAGGGGAGACGCTCATCGATACGGCCCGGAATCTGGAATCAATGAAGCCGGATGTGATTGTGATGCGGCATTCATCAGCCGGTACGCCTTACTTATTATCCCAAAAAATTTCTACCCCTATTATTAATGCCGGCGATGGCATGCATGCCCATCCGACACAGGCATTACTTGATATGATGACTGTCAGAGAAGTTAAAAAAGATTTAAACGGTCTGCATATTGCCATTATCGGTGATATTGCCCACAGCAGAGTCGCCCGGTCCAATATTATCGGATTTACAAAAATGGGCGCAAAGGTCAGGCTGGCTGGCCCTCCGACAATGATTCCCATGGGTATTGAATCTCTTGGTGCGGATGTTACATATGATTTTGAAGAAGCCATTGACGGCGTGGATGTCATTATGATGCTTCGCATTCAAAAAGAAAGACAACGAAATTTTTTATTTCCGAGTGAGCGTGAATACGCAACAAGATATGGACTGACCATGGAAAGAATGAAAAAAGCAAAACCAGATGCACTGATTATGCATCCCGGGCCCCTGAACAGGGGGGTAGAAATCACACCGGAAGTCGCTGACCACATAAATTCAGTCATTCTGAATCAGGTAACCAACGGCGTTGCGTTACGGATGGCGCTTTTATATTTGCTTGCAGGAGGAGTGCACAATGCGTCTGATCATTAAAGGCGGGCATGTCCTTGACCCTGGTAATATTGACGCGGTGACTGATATTATCATTGACAACGGCGTGATTACGGATATTGGAACATTTGCCAATGATTTTTCTGAGAAAGAATTTTCCGATTTAAAAAATATTGATGCGGACGGTTGTTTTGTCGTTCCAGGCCTGGTTGACATGCATGTTCACTTAAGAGATCCCGGCCAGGAATATAAGGAAACTATTGAATCCGGAATCCGGGCCGCTGCGGCCGGTGGGTTCACCGCTGTCTGCTGCATGCCGAACACCCATCCAGTTAATGATAATCGCCAGGTAACCGAATATATAATTAAGACTGCCGCTCAATTTCAATCGGTTCAGGTATATCCGGTCGCGTCCATCAGCCGCGGACTTAACGGTCACGAACTTAGCGAGTATGGTGATTTAAAAGAAGCCGGTGCGGTTGCAGTTTCTGATGATGGATTACCGGTATCAGATTCGCAGCTCATGAGAAGATCCCTGGAATATGCAAAAGGCGCAGGGTTGAAAGTCATTTCCCATTGTGAAGATCTGACGCTTTCTTCGGGAGATATGAATGAAGGACTTAAGGCCACACGGATGGGGCTTGCCGGCATCCCTAATGCCGCTGAAAGTATTATGGTCATGCGGGACATTGCCCTTTGTGAACTGACCGGCATCCCGGTTCATATTGCCCATGTCAGCACCAAAGAATCTGTCCATGCGTTGCGTGATGCAAAAGCAAGAAATGTGCCGGTGACTGCTGAGACGGCCCCGCATTATTTTACGCTGACGGATGAAGCAGTTGAAAAATATAACACCAACGCTAAAATGAACCCGCCGCTTAGATCCCTTGAGGACAGAGACGCGGTCCGTAAAGGCCTTGCAGATGGAACAATAGATGTGATTGTCACAGATCACGCCCCGCATTCGATTTTAGAAAAGGAAGTAGAATTTGACAAGGCCGCAAACGGCATTATCGGGCTTGAAACCTCTCTTCCGCTGGGGTTGAACCTGGTTGAAGAAGGGGTCATTACGTTTGAGACGCTGATCCGAAAGATGTCTAAAAATCCATCAAAAATAATTGGGATATCCAGAAATATAGCTCTCGGTGCATCGGCACACCTGACAATAATTGATCCTGACAGGCATTTTACCTATGATGTTGAAAAAGGATTTTCAAAAAGTAAAAATTCTCCCTTTAATGGGTGGGAATTCAAAGGAATGGCGGTTTATACAATTGTTAACGGCCGTATTGTGTTTGAAAGTAAATAACTTTATTTGAATCAATCAATGGATCAAAAATCCCCACATATACTTATCGTTGACGATGAACTCAGCATGCGCGAATTCCTTGAGCTGATGCTTTCAAAGGAAGGTTATCAAGTCTCTTGTGCTGAAAATGGTCGGATGGCAAATAATAAGATCGGGAAAAAAATATACGATCTTATTTTATGCGATATCCGCCTGGGGGATATCAGCGGGCTGGACGTTTTAAGAAAGGCGAAAGCCGTTAATCCCAAGACGATTGTTATCATGATTTCCGCTTATGCAACTGCTGAGAATGCGGTGGAAGCGATGAATGAGGGGGCATATGATTATCTGCCCAAGCCGTTTGATAATAAAGAACTTAAGCAGACCATTGCCAAAGCGCTTGATTTGCGTACGTTGACTGATGAGAAGAAAAGCATTGATATTGAGCTTAAAAAGAATTTGCATTTTGGATTACTTGTGGGCAACAGTCCCCGGATGCAACATATTTATGAGGTGTTAAAACAGATTGCGCCAACAAAAACGAATGTATTGATTACCGGTGAAAGTGGTACCGGAAAAGAATTGATTGCCCGTTCCATTCATCATGAAAGTGGTCGCCACGACAAACCGTTTGTTGTTATTAATTGCGGCAGTATACCGGAAACCCTTATTGAAAGTGAAATTTTTGGGTACCGCAAAGGGGCTTTTACCGGCGCTTCTCAGGACAAGAAAGGCCTTTTCGAGGTTGCGAACAACGGAACGGTATTTTTAGATGAGATCGGAGAATTGAGCCCATCAATGCAGGTTAAGCTGCTTCGGGTTGTTCAGGAAAGGGCATTTAAACCGGTTGGCACCAATGAAGAAATTGCGGTTGATATCCGTATTGTTTCCGCGACAAATAAAAAAATAGAAGAAGAGGTGATTGCCGGGAATTTTCGTGAAGATTTGTTTTACCGGATTAATGTTATTGAAATTAAGGTCCCCCCCCTTCGTGATCGTAAAGGGGATTTGCGGGCATTGGCACAACATTTTCTGGATAAATATTCGCGTGAATCCGGCAAGGAAATTACCAAAATTTCTTCTTATGCCGTTGATCTGCTGCAAAAATATAATTTTCCCGGCAACATCCGTGAATTGGGAAACCTGATAGAAAGAAGTGTGGCGTTATCCACTACAAATATTATTCTCCCGGACAGCCTGTCTTTGTCAATTCATAAACGACGGTGGATAGAGGGGATTACCGACCGACGGTATGATATTAGTGATGTCAAAAATGGCGTGTCGTTGGATAATATTCTTGAAGAAATTGAACGTGCCTATGTTGAAAAAGCAATGAAATGCGCCAGGGGCAATAAAAATAATGCCTCAGATCTGCTTGGTATTAGTTTACGGTCAATACGTTATCGCTGTAGCAAACTTGGGGTTGATAAATTTTCCTGATAAGCCTGAATAAGCGTTATTCCTTATATACCTTTTTTTTAATTTTTTAAATCGTCTAAATTATGATCAGTGTTGATAGCCTTTCAAAAAGTTTTGGTGCCAGCGTTTTATTCCAAAACGCCAGTTTTAAAATTAATCGCCGTGAACGCGTTGGTCTGGTTGGTCGTAACGGGCATGGGAAAACAACGCTTTTTAGAATACTTTCCGGACAGGAGAATGCCGATTCCGGCAACATCGCCATTCCGAAAAATTATCGAATCGGTTATGTAAAGCAGGCATTCAGCTTTACGGAAAATACGGTATTGGAAGAAGGCATAAAAGGCCTGCCCGAAGATGCAACATCGCTTTACTGGAAAGTTGAAAAAATTCTTGCTGGCCTTGGTTTTAACGAAGAAGATTTAAAACGGTCTCCTACAGATTTGTCCGGCGGATTTCAGGTTCGCCTGAATTTAACAAAAGAATTGCTCTCGGAACCGGACCTTTTGTTATTGGATGAACCGACCAACTATCTTGATATTACATCGATTCGCTGGATTAAAAGTTTTTTAAAACAATGGCCCCGTGAAGTATTTATTATTACCCATGATCGGGGATTTATGGATTCCATCGTAACACATGTCTTGGGTATTCATCGGCAAAAAGTCCGTAAAATTACCGGAAACACAGAAAAATACTATATGCAGATTGCCATGGAAGAAGAAATCCATGAAAAGACAAGAGTTAACGAAGATAAGCGCCGTAAGGAAATTGAATTATTTGTTACCCGATTC
>Ga0307990_1000603_pt1 | contig 31694 bp, 25 predicted proteins | sample EllFjometagen129_FD_203168 | JGI IMG/M metagenome (GOLD analysis project Ga0307990, IMG submission 203168) | Marine microbial communities from Ellis Fjord, Antarctic Ocean - #129 | ecosystem: Environmental > Aquatic > Marine > Unclassified | place: Southern Ocean | collected 2014-10-08
CAGTTTTCTCTGGTAGCGAAATTGAAGGTGATGATCTCAAACTGGCAGCTACAGGTTATCGAAGTAAAACCCAACTAGTTGGATACTTTCGGAGGAAGTATGGCAGCAGTTTTTCGGTATCATATGATGGGGTGGTTTTTAACGGACATGTCAGCAATTGGGACAACTATTATGGTGGTGGGCCATCGGGGGACTTTGTAGCCATTGGTCCGTATATTGTTTTCAATGGGGATAATCCCAGATCCGCCTTGGCATTGGGGGAGACGGGAATCGCAGGGGTTCAGTATGAGGCACCCGCAGGTGGGTTACCCCCAATAACCTCATCAGAAGATTGGATCCATATTACGAAAACATCCGTTATTGAGCCGGGCCTATTGGGGGTTTTATTCACTGTTGATCCCAATCTTTCCGGCGTGAGTCGGGAGGGATCTCTTACGTTCGACTATAATGGTGTTTATTCTACTTCCCTGCGCATTGATCAGGCTGCTGAGCCAGTATCTGAGATTGCCGTCGAGCAACCGGTCGGCACCGGGCTAACGGACGGGAGCGCGAGTATCGCCTGTGGTAGCGTGAATCTGGGTAGCTCGTCCAGTGCCTTTACATTCACCATCCGCAACCTCGGTACCGCCAGCCTCACGGGCCTCGCCATCACCAAGAGCGGAGCCAACGCGGGCGACTTCACCGTGGGCAGCCTTGGCGCAAGCACCCTCGCAGTGGGTGACAGCACGACCTTCACCGTCATCTTCAGCCCCGGCGCGGACGGATCGCGCACCGCAGCCATCCACATCGCCAGCAACGATGCCGATGAAAATCCCTTCGACATCACCCTGACCGGCACGGGAGTGGGGATCCCCGAGATCGCCGTCGAACAACCCGTCGGCACCGGGCTGGCCGACGGCAGCGCGAGTATCGCCTGCGGCAATGTGAATCTCGGCAGTTCGTCCGATGTCATCACGTTCGCAGTCCGCAACCCCGGCACCGGCCGTCTCACCGGCCTTGCCATCACCAAGGATGGTGCCCATGCGACCGATTTTACCGTGGGTAGCATCGCCACCTCTGTGGTGGCGGGTGGCAGCACCACGTTCACCGTCACCTTCAATCCCGGCGCGGCCGGATCGCGTTCTGCGGCCATTCATATTGTCAGCAACGATGCGGATGAAAATCCGTTCGACATCGCGCTGACCGGCACGGGCGTACCGGTGCCCGAGATCGCCGTGGAGCAACCATTCGGCACAAATCTTACAGACGGCAGCGCCGACATCGGCTTCGGCAGCGTGAATCTGGGCAGTTTCTCCAGTGTCTACACGTTCGCCATCCGCAACATGGGCACTGCCAGCCTCACCGGCCTTGCCATCACCAAGAGCGGAGCCAACGCGGGCGACTTCATCGCGGGCAACCTTGGCGCAAGCACCCTCGCAGCGGGTGACAGCACCACCTTCACCGTCATCTTCAGCCCCGGCGCGGACGGATCGCGCACCGCCGCCATCCACATCGCCAGCAATGATGCCGATGAAAATCCCTTCGATATCACCTTAACTGGCATAGGCGTGGGCAAGCCCGAAATCGCCGTTGAGCAACCACTCGGCACAAATCTTACAGACGGCAGCACGAGCATCGGCTGCGGCAACGTGGAATTAGGCAGTTCCTCCAGTGCTTTTACTTTCACGGTCCGCAACCCCGGCACCGGCAGCCTCACCGGCCTCGCCATCACCAAGGATGGAGCTAACGCGGCCGACTTCATCGTGGGTAGTCTTGGCGCAAGCACCCTCGCAGTGGGCGGTAGCACCACCTTCACCGTCATCTTCAGCCCCGGCGCGGATGGATCGCGCACCGCCGCCATCCACATCGCCAGCAACGATGCGAATGAGAATCCCTTCGATATTAGCTTGAGCGGTATAGGCGTGGGCGAGCCCGAAATCGCCGTCGAGCAACCGAGCGGCACCGGCCTTACCGATGGTAGTGCCATCACTGGTTTCGGGAGCGTGAATCTGGGCAGTTCCTCCAGTGCTTTTACTTTCACGGTCCGCAACCCCGGCACCGGCAGCCTCACCGGCCTCGCCATCACCAAGGATGGAGCTAACGCGGCCGACTTCACGGTCGGCAGCCTCGACGCAAGCAACCTCGTAGCGGGCGATAGCGCCACCTTCACCGTCACTTTCACCCCCGGCGCGGACGGATCGCGCACAGCGGCCATTCGTATTGCCAGTAATGATGCGGATGAGAACCCATTCGACATCACCCTCACGGGAACCGGCTCGGAATTCGCCTACACGAGTAGCGGCGGAACGATCACCATCACAAAATACGCCGGTTCCGGCGGTGCGGTGACCATCCCCGGCACCATCAATGGCCTCCCGGTCACCATCGTCGGAAGGAGTGCATTCTATGATTGCACCAGTCTGACGAGCGTGACCATCCCCGCCGGCGTTACCAACATCGAAAACAATGCGTTCTCTGGCTGCACTAGCCTGACCAGTGTGACCTTCCCCGACAGCGTTACCAGCATCGGATACGAGGCGTTCCGCAACTGCTTCAGTCTGGACGGCGTGACCATCCCCGCCGGCGTTACCAGCATCAATTACTCTGCGTTCCGCAATTGTACCAGCCTGACGGCAATCACGGTGGATGCGCTAAATTCCGCCTATAGTAGCGTTGACGGAGTTCTTGCAGACAAGAGCCAGACAACGCTCATTCTGTGTCCGCCGGGAAAAGGCGCCGCCTACACCATCCCCACCGGCGTCACCAGCATCGGAGACTATGCGTTCTTCTACTGCACCAGCCTGACCAGCGTAACCATCCCCTCCGGCGTCACCAGCATCGGAGACTATGCGTTCTCTGACTGCACCAGCCTGACCAGCGTGACCATCCCCGTCGGCGTCACCAGCATCGGAGACTATGCGTTTAATAACTGCGCCAGCCTGACGAGCGTGACCATTCCATCTGGCGTCAACAGTATTGGAGGCGCTGCCTTCCGCTACTGCACCAGCCTGACCAGCGTGACCATTCCTACCAGCGTCACCAGCATCGGAGGGAGTGCGTTCGCCTACTGCACCAGCCTGACCAGCTTGACCATTCCTGAGGGCGTCACCATCGTCGGATGGAGTGCATTCGATGGTTGCACCAGTCTGACGAGCGTGACCATCCCCGCCGGCGTCACCAACATCGTTTCTCGTGCGTTCCGTAACTGCACCAGTCTGGCCAGCGTGACCATCCCCGCTGGCGTCACCAGCATCGGAAGCGATGCGTTCGATGGCTGCACCAGCCTGGCCAGCGTGACCATCCCCTCCGGCGTCACCAGCATCGCAAGCTCTGCGTTCTCTGGCTGCACCGGCCTAACCAACGTAACGATTCCCACCGGCATCACCAGCATCGAAAACTATGCGTTCAGTGGGTGCACCGGCTTGACCAGCGTCACCATTCCCGCAGGCGTCACCAGCATCGCAAGCTCTGCGTTCAACTATTGCAGCGGGTTAACGAGCATGACGGTGGATGCGGAAAATCCGAACTACAGCAGCAGGGAAGGGGTGCTTTTTAACAAACTAGAAACCACGCTCATTCAATGCCCCGGAGGCAAGACTGGAGCTTACACCATTCCCTCCAGCGTTACCAACATCGAAAACTTTGCGTTCAACTATTGCAGCGGGCTGACGAGCGTGGCGATCCCTGCCAGCGTCACCAGCATCGGGTATTACGTGTTTGGTTCTTGCAGCGGGCTGACGAGCGTGACGATCCCTGCCAGCGTCACTAGCATCGGAACTGCCGCGTTCCGCAGCTGTACTAGCTTGGCCAGCGTCACCATCCCTGCAAGCGTCACCAGCATCGCAAACGCTGCGTTCTCCTATTGCACCAGCCTGACCAGCGTGACCATCCCCACCGGGGTTACTACAATCGAAAACGAGGCGTTCGATGGCTGCACCAGCCTGACCAGCGTGACCATCCCCACCGGGGTTACTACAATCGAAAACGATGCGTTCGCTGGCTGCACCAGCCTAGTCAGCGTCACCATCCCCACCGGCGTCACCACCATCGGAAGCTCTGCGTTCTCTGACTGCACCAGCCTGGTCGGCGTCACCATCCCCGCCGGCGTCACCACCATCAGAAGCTCTGTGTTCTCAGGCTGCACTAGCCTGACCACCATCACCATCCCCACCGGGGTTACTACAATCGAAAACGATGCGTTCGCTGGCTGCACCAGCCTGGCCAGCGTGACCATCCCCGCCGGCGTCACCCGCATCTGGAGTAGCGCCTTTTTCGGTTGCAGCGGGTTGACTGCCTTCTCGGTGGATGCGCTAAATTCCGCCTATAGTAGCGTTGACGGAGTTCTGGTAGACAAGAGCCAGACGACGCTCATTCAGTATCCGCCCGGGAAAGGCACGGCCTACACCATTCCCTCCAGCATCACCCGCATCGGAAGCGATGCATTCGCCTACTGCACCAGCCTGACCAGCGTGACCATTCCCGCCGGCGTCACCAGCATCGGAAGCGATGCGTTCGCCTACTGCACCAGCCTGGCCAGCGTGACCATTCCCTCTAGCGTCACCAGCATCGGAGATAAGGCGTTCTCCTATTGTAGTGGGCTGACGAGCGTTACGGTGGATGCGGCAAACCCGAACTACAGCAGTGGGGACGGGGTGCTCTTCGATAAACGGCAAACCGCGCTCATTCAATGTCCGGGAGGCAAGACTGGATCCTACACCATCCCCTCCAGCGTCACCAGCATCGGGGATTACGCGTTCAGCGATTGCAGCGGATTGACGAGCGTGACCATCCCCTCCAGCGTCACCAGCATCGGGAATTACGCGTTCAGCAATTGCAACGGATTGACGAGCGTGACGATCTCTGCCAGCGTCACCAGCATTGGAGAGCGGGCGTTCTCCTCTTGCAGCGGATTGACGCGAGTGACGATCCCGGCCAGCGTCACCAGCATCGGAGAGCGGGCGTTCTCCTATTGCAGTGGGCTGACGAACGTGACATTTTTAGGAAGTGCCCCGACCTTTGGCAGTTCGGTCTTTGGTAGTGCGGTCTTTAGCAATACGGCGAGTGGTTTCACCGTATATTACTACTCCCAGAGCACCGGGTTTACCTCACCCATCTGGAGGGGGTATCCAGCTGTCAGTCTGGCTGCGCCCGTGATATATGCCGTTTCATTCAATCTGGGTACACATGGAACCCGAACCGGCGGTGGGACACTGGAGCAACCGGTTTATCAGGGGCGTGCAGCGATCGCACCACTGGTTGAGCCTGCTCCCGGCTGGGATCTGGCGGGCTGGGACGCCGACTTCAGTGCGGTAACGAACGATCTGACCGTCACGATGCAGTATTCTGTAATCACGAATGAATTGGTTGTAGAGTCGGTACATGGCATTGCTGATCCGCTTCCGGGAACTAATACATTTGTCTGGGGAACGGTGGTTGATTGTCAGGTGTCGGGCATCGAGACCAATAAGAGCGCCCAGTATATTTGCACCGGCTGGAGCGGCACGGGCAGTGTGTCGGAGTCCGGAACGGGAACGAACGTTACGGTTACGCTGACGAATGATTCGTCGATTGTCTGGAATTGGACGACCAATTATTGGGTGGAGGCCGGGGTGTCAGGTGCCGGTTCAGTGAATAGGACCAATCAATGGGTTGCGGCGGGAAGTAATCTGAACCTGCGGGCGACGGCGGAGCCCGACTGGCTCTTTACCGGCTGGAGCGGAGATTATACCGGTGGATATACCGAGAGCCCGTTGATGTGGGTCGTTACCAATGCGCTCAAACTCATTGCCAATTTCTCTGACGATGCAGATGGCGATGGTTTGACTAATGTTGAAGAGAGTGAGCTGGGAACCGATCCGCGATTGGCAGACAGCGATCATGACGGGCTTTCTGACAGTGAAGAGATCTCGTATGAGACCGATCCGCTGAATAAAGATACAGACGGCGACGGCGCGAAAGATGGATTGGAGGTTCGTCGTGGAACCGATCCACTCGATCCTGAATCCAAACCTTCGATGGCCATGCCGTGGCTGAATCTGTTGCTGGAATAGAAATTCCGGTTGCTGATTGACATTTTCCGAAGAGGTTATACGGTTTCGTATAACCAAGGTGGATTTTATGATAATGAAGGTGTTCAATAAAGGGCAGGTTGTTGTGCCGGCTGATGTGCGTCGTCAGATGGGTCTGCATGCCGGTGATATGGTCGATGTGGAGTTTAATCCAAAACGGCAGTGCGTGGAATTGCGTAAGGCAGAGGCTCGTTCCGATAAACTGGCCGGAACGTTTGCTTCCTATGCATCGCAGCGTGAGTTTCCGACCCGAAAGCAAATGCACGAAGCGCTGGCAAAAGGAATGAGCCGTGAAGTATAGCTTGATCGATACAAATATCATTATTCGTTTTCTGGTCGAAACACCGGAGTCGATACCGACCAAGTTTCAAGGCGTTTTTTCTTTTTTTGACAAGGTGGAACGGGCGGAGCTCTGTGTTCAACTGCCTGAGCTTGTCCTGTTTGAGGCCTTTTTTGTTTTGACCAGTCTCTATAAGGTTCCCGCCCCCCAAGCTGCAGAAACACTCGATCAGATCGTGGCCTTTCGAGGCGTTCTGATGCAGGATAAACCCTTGATACATGCCTGCTTGACTATTTTGAAAAAGGACAAAATTGATTTGGTGGATGCGTATATTCTTTCTGTTTCCAGACGAAAATCGATCCGGACGGTTTATTCCTTTGATCGAGATTTAAAAAAACACGGGCTGGAGTTGTTGGCCGTTGAATAAATTTACAATGGGGAAAATTCGTATTTTAGGGGTCGATACGTCGTTGCGCTCGTCGGGCGTGGCGGTGATTGAGGTATCTGGGCAGACGATGCGTGCGCTGGCCTATGGGCGCATTCACAATAAGCCCAAGCTGTTGCATAGCGGGTGTCTGGCCGAGATCCACCGGCAGGTGGATGCGCTGATTACCGAGTTTGAGCCGGATGAGGCCGCGATTGAGGGGGCCTTCTTTGCCAAAAACGCCAAAACCGCGATGATTCTGGGGCAGGCGCGCGGGTCTGTGCTAGCTTGTTGCGCCCTGCGCACGTTGCCGGTGTATGAATACTCCCCGCGATCCGTAAAGCGGGCGGTGGTCGGGGTCGGTTCGGCGCAAAAGGATCAGGTGGCGAAGATGGTGATGCGCCTGTTTGGACTCAAAGAACAGCCGCAGGAGGATGCCGCCGATGCGCTGGCAATCGCCATTACACACGCCCATCAACGAGGGGTTCCCGAGGCCTTGCGTTCAAAAGCCATTTGATGATAGTTTTCATATTCGTAAATAACAACCAACGGAGAAACCCTGATGGAACTCAAAGACATCAAAAAAGTCGTTCAAATGATGAAAGAGAACGACCTGACAGAATTTTTGCTTGAAGATGAAGCTTGTACATTGCAACTCAAACGTGGCGGAGGTGAGGTTCAGCAGGTTTTCGCGGCCGCTCCGCAGATGGTTGCCGCTCCGGCCGCCGCTGTAGCAACACGGGAAGCCGCTCCGGCTGTCTATGAGGGTCTGGTCGAAATCACCTCTCCAATGGTCGGAACATTCTATAGCGCTCCGTCGCCGGATTCCGACTCATTTGTGGAGGTGGGCACGAACATCGGTGAAGACAGCGTGGTCTGTATTGTGGAAGCTATGAAAGTGATGAACGAAATCACGGCGGACGTGAAAGGGACTATTAAAAAGATTCTGGTCGATAACGCCATGCCGGTTCAGTTCGGTCAGCCGTTGTTCCTTGTTGACCCCGCTTAATCGCGGAAATAAGAAATTACAATATCTAAATCCAAAACAAAGTTCCAATGCTTAGAAAATTTAAAATTTAAATTTGATCATTGTTTAGAATTTCGAGTTTAGAAATTAGAATTTATATCCGAAGGGTTTACCATGTTTGAAAAAATACTGATTGCCAATCGCGGCGAAATTGCGCTGCGAATTATCCGTGCCTGTAAAGAGATGGGCATCCGTTCGGTCGCGGTATATTCCGAGGCTGATGCGGAGTCGCTTCATGTGGCCATGGCTGATGAGTCGGTTTGCATCGGGCCTGCAGCCTCTAAGGAGAGTTATCTTAAAGTCTCCAACATCATTAGTGCTGCCGAAGTGACCGATGTGGACGCGATTCATCCCGGATACGGTTTCTTGGCCGAAAATGCGCACTTTGCTGAAATCTGTGATAGCTGCAACATCACCTTTATCGGCCCGTCGCCGGATCTCATCCGCAACATGGGCGACAAAGCGATTGCCCGTCGTACAATGAAGGCGGCCGGTGTGCCGATTACTCCCGGTAGCGAAGGCATTCTGAAAACGAAAGAGGATGCCATTGAGCTGGCGCAGAAAATGGGCTATCCCGTTCTCGTCAAAGCGGTCGCTGGTGGCGGTGGTAAAGGGATGCGCGTCGCGCATAACGATGTCAGCCTGGCGCAGGGCTTTATGATGGCTACTGCCGAAGCGGAGAGTGCGTTCGGCAACGGCGATTGTTTTATGGAGAAATACATCGAATCCGCCCGCCACGTGGAAGTGCAGATTATCGGTGATAAACATGGTCATGCCGTTCATCTCGGCGAGCGCGATTGTTCCATTCAGCGCCGTCACCAGAAACTGGTTGAAGAGTCTCCGTGTCCGACACTGTCTGACGAACAGCGCAAAGAACTCGGTGATATCGCCGTTCGCGCCGCGAAAGCGGTCAGTTATGACAGCGCCGGAACCATCGAATTTCTCTACGACGAAAAGGAAGAGCAGTTCTACTTCATGGAAATGAACACCCGGATTCAGGTGGAGCATACGGTCAGCGAAGAGGTGACCGATATCGACCTGATGAAAGAACAGATCCGTGTGGCCGCCGGTGAAAAACTTTCCTTCACTCAGGATGAAGTGAGCGTACACCATCACGCCATTGAGTTCCGCGTGAATGCAGAAGATCCCTATAACAACTTCATGCCGTCTCCCGGTAAAGTCGAAGCCATTCATTTTCCCGGAGGTCCGGGAATCCGTATCGATTCTCACGTTTACAGCGGGTATACCATTTCGCCGTATTACGACAGCATGATCGCTAAGATTATCGCCCGCGGAGCGAATCGTGAAGAAGCGCTCAACCGCTTGCACCGCGCGTTGGAGGAGTTCGATATCAGTGGCCCGCATACCAGTGTTCCGCTGGGTGAAGCCCTGTTGATGGATGACCGCTTCCGCAAGGGCGAATACAACACCGCTTTCCTAGAAAAGTTTATGCACGATAATTTTATTGTTGAACGTTAGAAAGGAGATCCTGCAATGAGTGATAAAGAAAACAAAAGCACACTTCCGCCCGGACAGAACTATCCGATCCCCGAAATCAAATCGGAGGATGCGGGGCTCGGTTCCGTTCGAATTCATAACAATGTCATTTCGATGATCGCTCACGAAGCGGCGGAGCGTGTTCCCGGTGTGGTCGAACTTTCCGGCACGCTGGTGGATGGTCTCGCAGATATCATAGGGAAAGGCTCCCGCGACCGCGGCATTCGCGTTGCGGTGGAGTCGGAAAACACCATTACGGTGGAACTCACGGTGGTGCTGGAATACGGAGTGAACATTCCGACTACTTGTGGACAGCTTCAGAATGAAGTCCGCAAATCTGTTGAGGATATGACCGGTAAAACAGTGCAGGCCGTGAACGTTTCCGTGCAGGGCATCCGCCGCGCGGCGGCCGAGCCAGTCGTGGAGGAGTAGTCATGAAAAGGATCCTGCACGCGCTGACCGGCCTGCTCGTCCTGCTGACCCCACTGGTGTGGGGCGGTATGATGATTTATGGCAACTTGATCAACACCGAATTTCGTGATTTCCTCTTTGATTCAGTGGCAACGAGCCCTGTGGCGGGGGCGATTGCCGGAGGGGTGCTGGTTCTTATGGTTTTGATTTATCTGGGAACTTTTGGCCCCGCCCGACCTCGTAAGAGTTTTATCTCGTTTGAGTCCGAAAACGGCGAGGTTTCGATCAGTATCAATGCCGTGCGCGATTTCATTCGGAAATTAGGCGACGAGTTTAGTGCAGTGCTCAGCATGGATCCAAAGATTCGCTATGAGAAAAAGCTCATCTGCATCGACTTGAATGTGAAAGTGCAGACCGGTTCCCGGATCCCTGAACTGTCCCGGATGTTGCAGGATCGTGTTCGAGAAAGTATTCGCGACGGTCTTGGAATCCTCGAAGTGCGTGAGATCAAAGTGAAAGTCCAGGAAATTGTCGGGGCCCCATTGCCCTCAACGAATGAGTAAGTTTATGAATTCATCCAGCGCCCCCGAATTGGTCATTGTCGGCTCCATCGGCATCGATACTATTGAAACTCCACGCGAAAAACGTATCGAAATTCTCGGCGGTTCCGTCAGCTACGCCTGCGCCGCCGCCTCGTTTTTTGTGAAGACCGGTATGGTCGGCGTGGTCGGAACCGATTTTCCCGCAGAACATCGCGAATTGTGGGAAAGTATGGGGATCGATCTGGCCGGCCTGCAGACTGAAGAGGGGAAAACCTTCCGTTGGTCCGGGGTCTATGAAGAGAATATGGATAACCGCCGCACGCTGGTTACCGACCTCAATGTGTTCGAAAACTTTTCACCCGAACTGCCGGAAGCCTACCGCGATGCGCCGTACCTTTTTCTCGGCAACATCCATCCCGCACTTCAGCTCCACGTGCTCGAACAGGTGCACTCTCCGAAATTCGTACTGATCGACACCATGGATCTGTGGATCAATATCGCCCGCGATCAGCTGACCGAAGTGATCGGCAAATGCGATATGCTTACCCTCAATGAATCGGAAGCGCGGTTATTTACCGGCAAAGACTGCCTGAATGAGGCCGCTGACATCCTGCTCGCCATGGGACCGACGTTTGTGCTGATCAAAAAAGGTGAGAGCGGGAGTATGCTTGTCTCTCGCGAAAACAAATTTTCTATTCCAGCCTATAAGCTGGACGACTTTAAAGATCCGACCGGTGCGGGCGACACCTTCGCCGGTGGCTTGATGGGTGCACTCGCTGAATCAGGCGGGTCGGATGAAGAAGCGATCCGGCAGGCTATGGCTTACGGTAGTGTCACCGCTGCATTCGGGGTGGAGGAGTTCAGTCTGGAACGTCTGGCAACACTCGATCGCATGCAGATCGATGAGCGCTGCGCCTCATTCCGCTCAACCTGCCTGGCCAACTGACTCAGCTTCTCTTTTTTTATGAGAAGTGCTGTTGAATTCTAATGAAATTATCGCACAGACCGTCGAATGTGCCCTCCTGTGAGCAGAGTATCCCGCGGATTTTGTTCAGGTTGGCGCGTCCGGTCAATAGGGGCGCGATCACGGCGTAGAGGCGGATGCGCGGATGGACGAATAGGTGAGGCAAGGCCCCGAAGCCGAACGTGCGCAGGTTGTGCACTGCATTTTTCAGCGGGGAACCTTCGTTTCCAAGGTGCGGAAATGCGTCGGCGTATTTGTTGGCGTCACGAAACTTTCGGTTGAGCACCCGTTGTTCGTGCCAAAGGAAAACCTTCTGAAAATGGATCATGGCTTCATTAAGCCACATATGAATATTTACGGTTTCCAAGGTTCGGAAGTTTCCGCCTTCCTTGAGCTCGATCGCCCTCAGGTAGGCATTAACAATGTCGCGTGCATCGTCGAGGCCGCTCAGGTCGAGATCCTTTATCCGTTCCTTTTTGATCGCATAGGAGGTGTCGTAGGCCTTTCTCATCAGCAGGGCGCAGTCGCCGAATGCAAGATTGGCCTTAAGAATGAATTTGATGAACTTTCGGCGCTCTTCTGCGGTCAGCGATGAGCTGACGGTCAGCCGTTGTTTAGCTTCCAACAACAGTTTGCCACGATTCATCAGTAGACGGGTTCCCTCGGAGAGTGGAATTTGGTTATGCGGATAGTTCGGCATCCGTTTGAGAATTTTTTCATTGCCGCGAATCACCTTGTGCCCGTATTTCATCTCATAATTCAGCAGGGAGAATTCGCATTTCGGGAGGTTTCTTTTGAGGTAGGGGCAAAGCTCAACGGGCAGACCGATTTCTGCGGTCAGCCGTTTTTCTAGATGCTTTAGAGCCCCTCTGATGAGCGGGCCGGTCCGGTTGGTCACCACAACCAGATCGTAGTCGTTAAATGGGGCTTCTTCTCCGTTTTTTTCGATCAGAGGGGTGCCTTCGCCGCGTCCGTAGCCGCCGATCAATACCAGCGCCTTCCAATGTTTGGAATACGACGACGTCCACACCTCGTCCGCGATGCGCTGCATGTGTTGATCAACCAGCTTATCGAATGCCGGTGACCCGTGTATTGAATACTTACCCACGTTGCTTCTCCTTCAGGCTCTGATAAAGACCATTATAAACAATAGCTTTGTATGCCATATTATAGGGGATGGTGTCGAGCCGCCCTTTGCATACGTATATAGAAAATCGCGCGCCCACTCCTTGAAAAGTTGCAAGGTTTGGGAAAACAGGTTTGCCACGGCGGCTATATTCAAGTGTAAAGGTGACGCCGCGCTGCAATTTTTTAAGGTGCAATTCCTTGAGTGTGTAGTTGTGCTAATGCTCCACCACCAAATCGGTTATCAACATAAAATGCGCGCCCTTTGCGCGGTGGGCTTCGCCCGCGCTATATCTTCAGCGCAGCCCTTTTTCGGGAATTTAATTTCTTCCCACAGTGCGCGCGATCATATCATTGAGCACTTTGCCAGGGAGTTGCTCTCGGGCGGGAGCTGAATTATCCGTTGTCGTAATCGTCTTCCACTCAATCCATCACTCCAGCATTCCAATACTCCACTCTTCCTATATGTGCTTCAAGGCGGCCTTGCCGATGGAGTAGACATTGAAGCCGATGTCGAACAGCGCCTTGTGGTCGAGATGGTTGCGGCCATCGAACAGGAAGGCGGGCTGTGGCATCGAGTCAAAAATCTTCTGGTAATTGAGCGTCTTATATTCTTTCCACTCGGTCAGCAGAGCCACTGCATGCGCACCTTCGGCCGCTTTGTAGGGATCGGGTTCGAAGGTGACGCGGTCGATCACGTCTGCCAGGTCGACTTTCGCATGTTCCAGCGCCTGCGGATCAGTGATGACCACTTCGGCGTTTTCTTCTAGCAGTTCGCGGGCGATCAAAATGGCGGGGCTTTCACGTGTATCGCCGGTGTCGGCCTTAAAGGCGAATCCGAACAGGGCAATCCGTTTGCCGGAAATGGTGTTGAACATTTCTTTGAGCATGCGGGCGACAAAGCGCCGCTCTTGATACTCATTCATTTTCACCACTTGATGCCAGTATTCCGCCACCTCGGTCAGTCCGTAGGTTTCGCACAGGTAGACCAGATTTAGAATATCCTTTTTAAAGCATGATCCGCCGAAGCCGACGGATGCTTTCAGGAATTGTGAGCCGATGCGGCGGTCCATACCAATCGCGTGCGCCACTTCGCCCACATCCGCTTCAGTCGCTTCGCACAACGCAGAGATTGAGTTGATGGAGCTGACCCGCTGCGCGAGGAACGCGTTGGCGGTCAGCTTGGAAAGCTCGCTCGACCACAGGTTGGTGGTCAGAATCTTTTCAGCCGGCACCCACGCAGCATAGACATCCACCAGCGCTTGAACCGCTTTCTGGCCCTCCGGCGTCGGGTGCCCGCCGATTAGAATGCGGTCGGGATTGTCGAGGTCGGCAATTGCCGTTCCTTCGGCTAGAAATTCCGGATTGGAGAGCACGTTGAACTGGACGCCCTTCTTGCCGCTTTGCAGGATCCGTTCCATCGCCGCCGCCGTACGGACGGGCAGGGTGCTTTTTTCAACCACGATCTTATCGGAGGTGGAAACTTCCAGAATCTGGCGCGCACATTTTTCCCAGTACTGCAAGTCGGCCGCGCGGCCTGCGCCGTGTCCGAATGTCTTGGTCGGTGTGTTGACGCTCACAAAAATAATGTCAGCATCTTTGATGCCTTGATCCACATCGGTAGAGAAAAATAGATTGCGGCCACGCGCCTCTTTAACCACCTCGTTAAGACCCGGCTCATAAATCGGAAGGTGATCGGAGTTCCACTCATCGATCCGCTGCTGGTTGATATCCACCACCGTCACTTCAACATTAAGATTCTTTTTGGCGATCATCGCCATCGTCGGTCCACCGACATATCCCGCACCGATACATAAAATTTTAGTCATCAAATTCTCCTTTTTCCAATGGTTGGAAGAATGTGCGCGTTTCTATGCAGTTGAGTTCCAAACATTGAAATGAAATCTAAAGGTTTCTTCCAATGCTTGGAATATTTGAGTTCGTTTTTTCCAATGGTTAGAAAAGTAGTGGATCCTGTTGTAATCAGTCGTGGTAAAAGTTGGATTTTCTCAGGACTTGTATGGGTAGTGGAAGCGGGTCAATTAATTGATTGTGTGCGGGTTATTTGGGTGTCCTAAATATTCTGCCCACTTTTTCTCTTTTGGGACTCGGCCTTTTTTTAAATCCCGAGTTAGCAATTTCCCTGAAAGACTAGGTTTAGTTACTCTGAAAAGCATTCCTTCGATTCGTCCCTTACTGGTTTTATTTGCTCCATTTCCGTATGTATAATAAACATTACCAGAATAGGTTAAAGTTCGGTCTTCGACCGATACGGGCTTTGTTTTGAATTCGCGCTGTTCCCCAGGGGCAAGGTCGCAGGACATGGTTCCGCTTTCGCATAATTTTTGTGCAGGATCTTTTGACCCGTGTTCTTCTTGTTCATAGAAAACGTAGTATTCAATTTTGATATCCTTTAGATGAATCGGGCTTTTATTGGTGAGATGCAATTTATAAACGGCCGTTTCGGTTTCTTGTATGTATTGATTCGAGTCGGTGTCATTAGTTTCAACCTCGTCATCAAGTTTGATCCGTAGTCCGGAAGAGGATTTGAATTTTTTATCAGCCAGCCAGCCGTTAATTTCTTGCTGGCTTTCAGCTGTAAATTTGGAAAAGGGCAGTTCTATGTATTGCCCCTTTACTTTAATTTTTACGATTTCGTCTGATGGGTTATATGACGTAATGGAGCCTTCTGTTACATTGCCCTCTTTATCCGTTAGTGTAAGGGACTCGACCGCAAAGCTTGTGCTGCATAATATAAGACATCCTAAAATAAGGGTTCTATATTTCATTTGTATATCTTTCGTTTAAGCGGATTTGGTATCCGACGGGCTAAAAAAAATGAGGGGCAGCATAGTTTTTTGGAATGGTGAGGAGGTGCGTTGCGCATTTGTTGTGAACGAAATATGCATTTGCAAAGAATGGCATAGCTACCGTTCAGAATGAAGGGGAAACCTTAATCTTTTTTAGAAAAGAACCTCGTATCTTCTCTTCTATCCCCGGTAGTGGTTGGTGATGGGCATGCGTCGGTCGCGACCGAATGCTTTCGGGGTGATTTTTATGCCGGGAGGACCTTGCCTGCGTTTGTATTCGCTGAGGTCGACCAGCCGGACGGCCTGGCGCACGGCGGCTTCGTCGAAACCGGCGGCGAGCATCGCATCAACGCCCATATCTTTTTCAACGTAGGCTTCGAGAATCGGATCGAGTACGTCGTAGGGCGGCAGGCTGTCGGTGTCCTGCTGGTCGGGCCGCAACTCGGCCGACGGCGGGCGCTCAATAGTCGACGGTGGAATGACGATGCTCTGTTGGTTTCGCCAGCGGCAGAGTTCAAAAACCAGTGTTTTGGGGACATCTTTGATGACGGCGAAGCCGCCGGCCATGTCGCCGTACAGCGTGCAGTAGCCGGTGGCATATTCGCTTTTGTTGCCGGTGGAAAGCACCAGCCAGCCGTTCTTGTTCGACAGCGCCATAATCAGCGTCCCGCGGATACGCGCCTGCAAATTTTCTTCTGCCAACCCGGGCTCCGGGTTCCAAACCTTGGAAAGTTCGTCGGTAAATTTTCTAAAGATTGGAAAAATGGGGACCGTGTGAAACTCGACTCCGAAATTGGCGGCGATTTCTTCGGCATCGGAGAGGGTTTCGTTCGATGAATATTGTGACGGCATGGTGATGGCCGCGACGCGGTCTTTCCCAAGTGCGTCGACTGCGATAGCGAGCACCAGTGCGGAATCGATTCCGCCGCTGACAGCGACCACGGTCTTCTTGAAGCCGTTTTTATTTACATAGTCTCGCAGGCCGGTCTTGAGCGCTTCGTAGACCTCTTCGAACGGCTCTGTTTTTTCCCAAACATTGGAACTCCCGATAAGGGTGTTCTCTTCGAAAAGTGAGGCGCGGGCGGTGAGGGTTCCATTCGCGTCGAAAGCCATGCTGCCACCGTCAAAAACCAGCTCGTCCTGTCCGCCAACCTGATTGCAGAACAGCAGGGGAGCATTCATTGAGCGGGCGGCGGCAGCAAAAATCTCTTTGCGTTCAAAACGTTTGCCCCGGTGGTAGGGCGAGGCGGAGAGATTGACTACCAGGTCCGGCTGTTTTGCCGCGAGCGCGCTGCAGGCAGCGCCGTCGGCCAGCCAGGAGTCTTCGCAGATGTGGATGCCGACCTTGGTGCCGAAGGCATCGAAGGTGAAGGGCTTGTTTCCTGCTTCAAATACTCGTTTTTCGTCGAAGACACCGTAGTTGGGCAGTAGCATTTTATGGTAGGTGCCGATTTGCTTTCCCCCGTGAAAAACCACTGCGGTGTTAAACCGGTCAACCGGTGCGCCGACAATGCAAAACGCATCAGCGGGTAGCTTTGCGGACAGACGGTCGAGCTGTTTGGCGCAGTCTTCGATAAAGTGGGGGCGCAGGATGAGATCCTCGGGCGGATAGCCACACAGCGATAATTCGGGGAAGACGATCAGCTGTGCGCCGTCAACTGTGGCGGATTTTGCGAGTTCGATGATCCGGTCTGTGTTTTGTTCTAATGCGCCGACGGTGGGGTTGAACTGAATGAGTGCTGTTTTCATAATTACTTCGTATTACGTATTACGTATTATACGTGTGTGTAATACGAAATACGTAGTACGCATTATCTCCGGTAGTTCGGAGCCTCTTTGGTGATGCGAATGTCGTGCGGGTGGGCTTCGGCGGTTCCGGCGGCGGAAACGCGGACGAACTGGCCGGTTTCCTGCAGTTCGGGAACCGTGCGGCATCCGCAGTAGCCGAGGCTGGCCTGCAGTCCGCCGCTGTATTGCTTGAGCACTTTGCTGACCGAACCGGCGTAAGGCACCACTCCTTCGATGCCCTGAGGAACCAGATCATCATCGGGGCTGTCTTTCAGTCCGTAACGCTGGCGGGAGCCCTCGCGCGATTTCATGGCATCGAGGCTGCCCATGCCGCGGTAGACGACGAACTGGCGGCCTTCGTAGAGAATTTTTTCGCCGGGGCTTTCGTCGGTTCCGGCAAGAACAGAGCCCATCATGACGGATGAGGCGCCGGCCACCATGGCTTTGGCGACGTCACCGGAGTGGCGAATGCCGCCGTCGGCGATGACGGGGATTGACCCTTTGAGCGCATGGGCGCAACTGTAGATGGCGCTGATCTGCGGGATGCCGACGCCGGTGACAACGCGGGTCGTGCAGATGGAGCCGGGTCCGATTCCGACTTTGACGGCGTCCGCACCTGCTTTTTGCAGTTCGAGCGCCGCTTCGCCGGTGGCGATATTTCCGGCTATCACGTCAATTGCGGGGAAGTTCTTTTTGACCCATGCGGTCATTTCGATGACGCCTTTGCTGTGGCCGTGGGCGGTATCGACGGTGAGAACGTCCACGTCGGCATCCGCTAGAGCTTCAGCGCGGGCATAATCGCCGGGGCCGATGCCGGCTCCGACGCGCAGACGGTAGAACTCGTCGCGGTTATAGAGTGGGCGGGTGTTTTCAATCAGGTCGGCCACGTCGGTGTAGCTATAGAGTCCGATGAGTTTGTCGCCTTCGACAAGTGGAAGCTTGCCGATCTTGTTTTCGCGCATGATTTTATACGCCTCTTCCAGATCGGTTTCTTTTGGCGCGGTGATGACGGCGGTGGTCATGATGTCCCCGGCACGCATATCGAGGCTGGGGGCGAATTTGATATCCTTGGTGGTCAGGATCCCGACTAACGCTCCGCTGTTGTTTAGAATCGGGAAGCCACTGAAGTTGTATCCTTTTTGCGCACGAAGCATCTGGATCTCTTCAATGGTTTGTCCTTCGTTAAAGGTGATCGGGCTGCTGATCAGTCCATTGAGAAAGTGTTTCACTTTCGAGACGGCTGCCGTCTGTTCTTTCGGGTCGAGATTTTTATGAATAATCCCGATTCCGCCGTGCAGCGCCATCGCAATGGCCATGTCGGCCTCTGTCACCGTATCCATTGCCGCGCTGATAAACGGGATATTGATGGGGATATGGGTGGTCAGATTGGTCTGGATATTCGTGTCGCCCGGAAGGAAGTCTGCGTATCGCGTAATCAGGGAGACATCATCAAATGTGAGTCCTTCATAGGGGAAGGTGCTCATAAATTCATCGAGGTACTTATTTTGGCTCATGGAAGGGTTCCTTTTGCCGACACAGATTGGAGATTGGGGCGAGAGGAGTCAATCATGTTTTATATTTTGCATGCGGGGCAGCGGAGGCTGGAGGAAAACCTCCAGCCTCCGGACGGGATTTATCCCTTGTAAGCTAGGATGTATAGTTTTTTGAGTTCGCTGATGAGCGGGTAGCGCGGGTTGGCACCGGTGCACTGGTCGTCGAATGCATTCTCGGCCAGTTGGTCAAGGGTGGCGTAGAATTCCTTCTCGTCCACACCCGCCTCTTTAATGCTCATCGGGATGTCGAGTTTTCCCTTGAGTTCATCAATGGCTTTGATCAGCAATTTGACTTTTTGGTCATCGGTGGTTCCCCCGAGTTGCAGATAGTCGGCCACGCGGGCGTAGCGCTCTTTGGCGGTCGGCCAGCTGTACTGCGAGAAGGCCGCCTGCTTGATCGGATTGTCCGTGGCGTTGAATTTGATCACCTCATTGATCATCAGCGCGTTGGCAATTCCGTGCGGCAGGTGATGGGCCGAGCCGAGCTTGTTCGCCAGGCTGTGGCAGACGCCGAGGAAGGCGTTGGCAAAGCTGATGCCCGCCAAGGTGGCGGCATAGTGAACTTTCTCTCGCGCCTTGCGGTCTCCCGTCGCATAGGACTCGGGCAGATACTTGAAGAGCAGACGGAGCGCTTCGAGGGCATGCGGGTTGGTGAATTCGTTGCTGAGAACGCTGACCATCGCTTCAAGCGCATGGGTTACCGCGTCGATTCCGTCGGATGCGGCCAGCGATTTAGACATTCCCATCACCAGTTCCGGGTCGCAGATGGCCATGTCCGGCATCAGCGCGTAATCGGCGACCGGATATTCCGCGCCGGTTTTGTCGTCGATGACGAAGGCGAACGGCGTGACTTCAAGGCCGGTTCCGCTGGTGGTTGGAATGCAGACCAGTTTGGCTTTTTTGCCGAGTTCCGGAAAGGTGCAGATGCGTTTCGTGATGTCCATGAAGCGCATCGCCAGATCTTCGAATTTGGTTTCCGGGCTCTCGTACATCAGCCACATGATTTTGGCCACGTTCATCGGCGAGGCGCCGCCGAGGGCGATGATCACATCGGGGTTGTAGCCGTTCATCAGCCTCAGGCCGGCCTTCACCGTGCTCAGGTCGGGGTCGGGTTTGACAGCGTGGAAAATCTCGAAGTCGATGCCGATGGTGTCGAGAGCGTTGGTGACTTTATCGACCAGTCCGAGATCGAACAGGGCCTTGTCGGTCACGATCATGACGCGCTTGCGGCCGGCCAGATCGCGCAGGGCGATCGGTAGGCAGCCAAACTTGAAGTAGATGTTTTTCGGCACTTTGTAACACAGCATATTTTCGCGGCGTTCCGCGATGGTCTTCACATTCATCAGATGTTTCACTCCTACGTTTTCGCTGACACTGTTTCCGCCCCAGCTGCCGCAACCGAGCGTCAGGGAGGGTTCCAGTTTGAAGTTATACAGATCGCCGATCGCGCCTTGTGAACTCGGGGTGTTCACCAGAATACGGCCCGTTTTCATCATTGCGCCAAAGTCGCGGATGCGGTCGAGGTTGAGCGGGTCGGTGTACAGCACCGACGTGTGGCCGATTCCGCCAGTGACAATCAGGGCTTCGGCTTTGTTGATTGCTTCGGTAAAATCGGAGGCTTTGTAGAGACCGAGAACCGGACTGAGCTTTTCGAAGCTGAACGGTTCGCTTGCGTCGATTTTTACGGCTTCGCCAATCAGAACTTTCGTGTCGTCCTTTACTTTAATTCCGGCCATCTCGGCAATTTTCGCGGCGGGCTGCCCAACAATTTTCGCGTTCAAGCGCCCGTCGACCATGAGGGTTTCGCCGACTTTTTTCTTCTGCGCGGCGGTCAGAATCGTCGCTCCGCGTTTTTTGAACTCTTCTTTCACTTCGTCGTAAACGGAGTCGACGACGATGACGCTCTGTTCGGATGCGCAGATGATGCCGTTATCGAAGGTTTTCGAGATCAGGATGCTGTTGACTGCAGTTTTGATGCAGGCGGTTTCGTCGATGACCGCAGGCGTGTTGCCCGCGCCGACCCCTACTGCAGGGGTTCCGCTGCTGTAGGCGGCTTTTACCATACCCGGTCCGCCGGTCGCCAGAATCAGGGCGATGTCTTTATGCGACATCAGCGCGTTGCTCAAGGCAACCGTCGGCTCGGCGATGCAGGCGATCAGCCCTTTGGGCGCACCGGCTTCCTCGGCCGCTTTACGGATAATCTCCGCCGCTTTTGCGGTACAGGCTTTTGCGCGGGGGTGTGGCGAAAAGATGATCCCGTTGCGGGTTTTTAAGCAGATCAGCGCTTTAAAGATCGCGGTCGAGGTCGGGTTGGTGGTCGGAATGATTCCGGCGATGACCCCGAGCGGTTCTGCAATTTTAGTGATGCCAAAGGATTCGTCGTGCTCGAGTACGCCGCAGGTCTTTGTGCATTTGTATTTGTTGTAGATGAATTCGGAGGCGAAGTGATTTTTAATCACTTTGTCTTCGACCACGCCCATTCCGGTTTCGGCCACCGCATCTTTGGCCAGTTCAATACGGGTCCCGTTTGCAGCGATCGCCGCCTTGCGAAAAATGGCATCTACTTTTTCCTGAGGGAAGGCCGCATAGGCGGCTTGTGCCTGTTTTACTGTTTGGATTATTTCGTCCAGCTGGTCGATTTCTGGTATTATCATATCAACTCTCTTGGTTCAGGGTTTTGTGTTCGTTCGATCGAATAGGATCGATATCGTTAAATCGATTGACATATATCGATATTGCAATACTGTTTGCAACCGGAAAGTAAAACTATTTTTTGAGCCGCTGGCGGGAGGTCGAAATGGACACGGAAAAAATGAAGCCGATTGAGATCAGGATTTGCATGGGCAGTTCCTGCTATGCACGCGGAAACGGAACGAATCTGGAGATAATCGAGAATTATTTAAACGTGCACGGGTTAGAGGCAACGGTGGATCTGGTCGGCAGTCGGTGCGAAGGGTGTTGCGCCGACGGTCCCAATCTTACCGTCAATGGTCGCCTGTTCGGACGGGTTGACCGGGAAATGCTACTGGATATTCTGCGGGAGGTTTGTCCCGCACCGGAGGTGGAACATGAATGAAACTTTTCCAATTTATACGGTTAAGACGGAGTGTCAGGACTGCTACAAGTGTGTGCGGCAGTGCCCGGTCAAAGCCATCAAGGTTGAACAGGGGCACGCTACCGTTATTCCGGAGGCTTGTATCGCGTGCGGACATTGTGTTGAGGTCTGTCCGGTCGGTGCCAAACGGATTCGCGATGATCTCGGGCGGGTTAAATATTTACTGAGCCGCAAAGAGCGGGTGTTCGTGTCGCTGGCTCCGTCGTACACCGCGGCCTTTCCGGGAATCGAAGCCGCCGCACTGGTTCGCGCCCTGAAAAAACTCGGCTTTGCCGGAGTTAGCGAAACCGCATTGGGTGCCGAGCTGGTCAATCGGGCCGTTGCAGAGCGGTTGCGACAGGATGGCCCTCGACTCAATCTTTCAACCGCGTGTCCGGTGGCGGTGGATTTCGTTCGCAAATATATGCCGGAGATGACCGATGCGCTGACGCCGGTCGTTTCTCCCATGCTGGCGCACGGACAGTTTCTTCATCAACACTATGGCGAAGAGATCGGGGTTGTGTTTGTCGGGCCGTGCATTGCAAAAAAATGCGAAGCCGACGCCTATGGGCAGTGGGTTGACAATGCGTTGACCTATGAAGACCTGAAGCGCTGGTTCGAAGAGGAAAATCTGACGCTTGAATTGCAGGCGGCGTCCGAATCGGAGTCGCTCTTTGTGCCGTTTTCGGCCAAAGAGGGCGCGCTTTATCCAATCGTCGGAGGAATGAACGAAACCTTGCGGATGGAGGAATTTCCTGCCCGGTTGCTCAGTGTGGCGGGCCTGCAGAATATCAAACAAGCGCTCGACGGGTTTGAGCGGATGCCGCCGGAAGAACCTGTTTTCGTGGAAATGCTGGCCTGCAGCGGCGGCTGTCTGGGAGGTCCCTGTGTTTCGAAAGATGCAGCGTTGATCAGTGAGCTTGAAATCCGGCGACAGGTGGTGCTGCCCGCGAAGCCGTCGGGGGGGACGGGGTTGGATCTGAATTGGCAGCTCGGGCACATCGCCGCAGTTGTCGCTCCGGTGGACGATTCCCAGATTCGAGAGGCTCTTGCCCTGATCGGAAAGCACGGGCCGGACGATGAACTCAACTGCGGGGGCTGCGGCTATGACACCTGTCGCGAATTTGCCCTTGCGGTGGTGGCGGGGCGCGCGGAGCCGTCGATGTGCGTGTCCAACCTTCGAAAAAAAGCACAGCGCAAAGCCAATGCATTGCTGCGCTGCATGCCGTCCGGCGTTGTAATTGTCGACAGCAGTCTTCAGGTCGTCGAGTGTAATGAAAATCTGGCCCAGATGTTCGGGGGGAACCTGCTTCTCAGTTATCAGGCGTGCCCGGGTCTCGAGGGGGTTGCTTTACACAACGTGGTGCCGTTTCCCGAAATTTTCCAGCGTGTGCTCGATAGCGGGGATGAATATCACCGCGATATGATCCGGATCGACGACCGGCTGATCAACCTGAACGTTTTTACAATTGAGCCGCACGAAATCGTCGGCGGCATTCTGCTCGATGTCACCTCGACCGAATTGCGCCGTGAACACATCGCTGACCGGGCGCGCGAAGTGATTGATAAAAATCTGGCGACGGTTCAGGAGATCGCCTTCAAACTGGGCGAGCACATGGCCGACACCGAAATCCTGCTACGCTCCATTGCGGAGGATTACGCCGGAGATGAGGAAAATCCATGATGAAGAATCTCTTCAAGGAAGTGGAATATTATCAGGTGCGCAAGGCGGGCGAAAACGTCTGCGGCGATGCGTTTTTGTCGCACCGCGACCGCGAAAGCGGCCGGGTGATTTCGGTTCTGTCGGACGGACTCGGCAGCGGCGTGAAAGCCAATATTCTGGCATCGATGACCGTCAAGATGGCGCTCAAGTTTGCGCAGAGCGAACTCGACATGGTTCGTTCCGCAGAAATCATGATGGATGCACTGCCAATCTGCGCTGTCCGCAAAATCGGGTACGCCACGTTCACCGTGGTGGACTGTCGCGACAACCGGACTGTGCGGGTTATTGAGCGAGATAATCCAGGCTTCATTTGTATCCGCGAGGGTCGGGAGCTGGACCTGCCGTACGCCGAGTTGAACAGCCGGCACGGTGATTATCGTAAATTGCGAGTAACCGAGTACGTGCCGCAACCTGAAGACCGGATTCTGTTTTTCAGTGATGGCGTCACCGAAGCGGGTATGGGAAACCGAATGTATAAGCTCGGCTGGCGGCGCAGCGGAGTGGTGGAGTTTGTTTTAAAACTGCTGGAAGAAAATCCGGGCCTCTCGGCGCGCGACACGGTTCGGCGAATCGTTCAGGCGGCGATCAGTAAAGAACCAGCGGGGCGCGCCGGTGATGACACCACCTGTGCCGCCGTTTACATGCGCAAGCCGCGCCGCACGCTGGTGTTGTCGGGTCCACCGTTTGCCGCCGGCCGCGATCAGGAGTTCGCCCGCAGGGTGGAAACGTTCGACGGTCGAAAAATAATCTGCGGAGGAACCAGCGCGGAGATTGTGTCGCGTGAACTGGGCCGCCCGTTGCAGACGCCGCTGTTGCGTGGCCGTTCGCTGCTTCCGCCGGTATCGCAGATGGACGGCGTCGATTTGGTGACCGAAGGAATTCTGACGCTGACCGAGGCGCATCGCATGCTTGAAAGCCGCAAGATGCCGGCGAAAGCCAACGCGGCGACACAGCTCGTCGAACTGTTGCGCGAAAGCGACGTGATTGAACTGGTCGTCGGTACGCGCATTAACGAAGCGCATCAGGACCCGAGCTTGCCGGTCGATCTGGAGATCCGCCGCAATTTGCTTAAGCGCATGAAGCAGGTGCTCGAAGAGAACTATTTGAAGGAAGTGAATATCCGGTACATCTAAAATTCGGAGGACCATAATGAGTGATTTAATTGATGTGGAAATTTGTACAGGGACAACCTGTTTTGTCATGGGGGCGGGTCATCTGTTGAATCTGGCGGAAGAACTACCGGAGCGGTTGCGGGGTGTGGTGAGTATTCGTGGATCGCACTGTCTTGGATTTTGTGACGATCCGTCGAAAGGAAAGCCGCCCTTTGCACGGGTTAACGAGGAGTTGCTCAGTGAGGTGACTGCGGAAGGATTGATTGCCGCCTGTGATAAGGCGCTGGCGATCGAGAAGGACGGTGACGATCATGCGGTATGACAATCAAGCCAATCGGATTCGCAAAGAGGTTCTAGTCCGCGTCGCTAAAGCATTCATGAGCGATCGTCCGGAAACGGCGATTGATCGCATCCCGCTGGAGATGCGTCCCAAGGGCTGTGACGCTTCGCGTTGCTGCATTTATAAAGATCGCGAAGTGCTCAAGCATCGCACCATGGCGGCACTCGGATTCAGCGTAGAGGATGAGACCGGCGAGTTGACTCCGTTGCGGGACTATTTTGATTCCGCGCTTCAGCGCGAAGCCATCGAAGTCACCGGGCTGACCGTGATCGATATCGCTTGCAGCGCCTGCCTGAAAGGAAGTTATTTGGTCACCAATGCATGCCGTGGCTGTCTGGGCCGCGCCTGTCAGACCAACTGCCCGAAAGGCGCGATTGATTTTGTTGACGGTTGTGCCGTCATTAATCCTGAGCTGTGCGTCAACTGTGGTCTCTGTTTGAAGGCCTGCCCCTACAACGCCATTGTTCGCACGCCGATTCCCTGTGAGGAGTCCTGTCCGGTAAAAGCGATTTCTAAAGACGAAAGCGGACGCGAGGTGATTGATCAGGAAAAATGCATTTCCTGCGGGCAGTGCGTTGTCGCGTGTCCGTTTGCGGCAATTCAAGACCGTTCACAGATGATAGACGTGCTCAAAACATTGAAGAGTGGTGGAAAAACAGTGGCGCTGATTGCTCCGTCGATTGTCGGTCAGTTTCCCGGGGATCTTGAACAGATGGCCGCCGCGCTCGAACAGCTCGGATTCGTGAACGTCGAGGAGGTGGCGGCCGGTGCCGACGAAACGGTCCGGCTCGAAACCGCCGAATGGAAAGAGCGGGTTGGGGAGGAGACGCCGTTTATGACCACCTCCTGCTGTCCCGCCTATATCGAGGCGGTTAAAAAACATCTGCCGGAGCTGGCCCCGTTTGTTTCGCATACGCCGTCGCCAATGGCGATCAGCGCGCATTGGGTCAAGGAGGCCGACCCGCAGGTCACGACGGTTTTTATCGGGCCGTGCGTCGCCAAGCGGACCGAGGCACTGCAGAATCCGGATGTGGACTATGTTCTGACATTTGAAGAGCTCGGTGCGATGCTGATTGCTGCAAAAATTGATGTGCTTGAGTGCGAACCGGTCGCGTTGAGCCGTTCGGGACAGGCTGGCGGGCGGGGATTCCCTGTCAGTGGCGGCGTCACCGGAGCCATTCAGGCGCATCTTGGTGATGCGGCCGACGCATTGAAGCCGGTTGCATTTAACGGACTCGACAGCAAATCGTTAATGCGGCTCAAGATGACCGCCACGCGCGGTTGCGGCGGAAACTTTGTGGAAGTCATGTGTTGCGAAGGCGGATGCCAGAGCGGGCCGGGGGTGCTGTGTAATCCGGCCGTTGCCGGGCGCAAACTGACCGAACTGCTCGCGGAGTCCTGAAACAATTAAACAGGTTAGTAGAAAAAAGTCAGCCGCTCCCTGTGCGGTAAGCGAAGGAAAAAAATGAATAAACCATCCGTCATCTTTATTGCCGGCGAGCGTCAGCACGCCGGAAAAACCGTTGCCAGCCTCGGAATCATTTCCGCGCTGAGTAAACAAATGGATCCCAAAGATATTGGTTACTTCAAGCCCGTTGGGCAGGAGCTCGTTAAGCTGCCCTCCGGCGAGCGAATCGATAAAGACGTGCGCATTGTGCAAGAATTCACCGGGCTGGAGATGCCCGATCTCGCGATTCTTTCGCCCGTTCGAGTGGTCGATGGCGTCACGCGCGATTATATCGCCGCCGACAATCCCAACGAGCGAACCCGTGCGTTTGAGCAGGCTGTTGTGCAAGCGAAGGAACGCCTTTCGCATAAAAAAATCATCATCGCCGAAGGCACTGGACACCCCGGTGTCGGGTCCGTCATTGGCATGTCCAACGCACATGTCGCCAATCTGCTGGATGCCAAAATTCTCTATCTTGTCGGCGGTGGAATTGGTCGCACCATGGATGAACTCGAAGTCGATCTCTCTTACTTCGCCCATCACCACAGCCACGTGGGAGGCGTCCTGTTTAACAAGGTGCTTCCGTCCAAAGTCGAAAGCATGCGAGCGGTCGTAAACGAAAAGTTACTCAAGCGAACCTTTCCTGAATGGGATCCGGCACTTGGCGTCTTTGGTTATATGCCAACGGTCGACTACTTGAATAACCCCTCGATGCAACTCCTCGCCAAAAGTTTCCGCGAGGCCCGCATTATCGAAAATTCCGACCGCGGCGCGTGGCAAAAGCCCTGTCAAAAAGTCAACGTCATCACGCAAGGATCCGATTCCTTTGTGCCGGAAGGCCATCTCGCGCCGCGCGATATCGCCGTGCTCGGCGCCGCATCGCACCGGCGTCTCAAGCGCGTCCTCGACTTCAACGCCACTTTGCCCAACGAAAAACTCGGCGGAATTATTTTAACCTGCGCCAAGTCTGAAATGCCAAATGCCATCGCCAGTCAGTGGCTCGCGGAAAGCGGCATCCCGACTCTTGCCGTCACCGCCGACGCTGGTGAGGTCGATCAGGTCGTCTACAAAGCTTTCACCAACACTAAGCTGCAACTGTACGACAAGCAGAAGCACGAGCAGATTGTACAGCTCTTTGAAACGCACTTCGACGTTCAGCGTTTCATGAATAAATTTGTTCGCTAGACTCGAAGCGGGTTCTATAAAGTCAGTTCAATTTTTAATTTGCGGGTTTTATCGGTAATCCTGTTAGTCTCTTCATCCGATTCGTCTGGAAATTGAAGGATTCATGGAGGTTTTTATGTTGGCAGTGCATGTGAATATTCAGGTTAAACCCGACTGTATAGATGCGTTTATCACCGCAACTAAAGAGAATGCGCGCAACTCGCTTCAGGAGTCGGGAATTGCCCGCTTCGATTTTGTGCAGGATCGGGAGGATGCAACCCACTTTGTGTTGGTGGAGGTTTATAAAGACGCCGATGCGCCCGCCCGCCACAAGGAAACCGCTCACTACGCAAAATGGCGCGACACCGTTGCCGACATGATGGCTGTGCCGCGCACCAATATTAAATTCGAGACGCTTTATCCTGAAGATCCCCGATGGGAGAGCGTATGAGCTTTGAATTTGCCACCGCCGGACGAATTGTTTTTGGTTGTGGAACGCTTGCGCAGGCGGCTCCGGCCGCCGCGGCGTTCGGCCGCCGAGCACTGGTCGTGACGGGTCGCAACCCGGAACGTGCCGCGCCGCTGCTCGATGCTCTTCTAAAAGAGGGAGTGGCGTTCGAAACGTTCGCGGTGTCCGGTGAGCCGACGATTGAAAACGCCCGGCAGGCCGCCGCATTTTCCGCCGATGTGGTGATTGGTTTCGGCGGCGGCAGTGTGATCGATCTCGCCAAGGCCGCCGCCGCGCTGATGACCAACCCCGGCGATCCGCTCGACTATCTTGAAGTGATCGGAAAGGGGATGCCGCTCACCGAACGCCCCGCACCTTGCATCGCCATTCCGACCACTGCGGGAACCGGCGCGGAAGTTACTAAAAATGCCGTGCTTGCTTCGCCGGAGCATAAGGTAAAGGTCAGCATGCGTCATCCGCTCATGATTCCCGATCTGGCAATCGTTGATCCGGAGTGCACACTTTCGATGCCGCCCGCTGTCACCGCCTCCACCGGGCTCGACGCGCTGACCCAGCTGCTCGAAGCCTTTATCTCCAAAAAAGCCAACCCGATGACCGCCGGTTTTTGTCGCGAAGGCCTTCCGCGCGCCGTTCGCTCTTTGCGGCGTGTATTTGAGAACGGCGACGACCTCGCCGCGCGCGAAGAGATGGCAATGGCCAGCCTGTTCGGTGGTCTGGCGCTTGCCAACGCCGGGCTCGGCGCGGTACACGGGTTTGCCGGACCGCTCGGCGGCATGTTTAGCGCGCCGCACGGCATGGTCTGCGCCGCGTTGTTGCCGCACGTGATGAAGGCGAACTTGAATGCCCTTGTAGGACGCGCTTCCTGTATTCAGGGGCGTGTGAGTTCCGGTACGCCAAACACACACAAGCTCTCTGAATACAGAGAACCTTGTCCTACACTATTTTTCCAAGCATTGGAAAAATTAGAGGAATTTGCCCGCATGACCGGCAACTCGACCGCAGAGGAAGGCATCGACTGGTTGGCCGGCCTCTGCCGTGATCTGCAGGTGCCGCCGCTTTCCGCACTCGGCATCACCGAATCTGATTTTCCGGAGATCGTCGAAAAATCGAAAAATTCCAGTTCGATGAAAGGCAATCCGGTTGAACTGTCTGATGCCGAACTGATGCAGATTTTAGGGGATGCTTTGTAATGAATCCAACCAGTCGATCCATTATTCCTTCGTATGCGACTCTTCCTGAGGGTGGTGACTTCGCGACCGTTTTTGAGTTTATTCTGTTTCGCTTCCCCCGCATTTCGGAAGCGATTTGGCGCGAGCGGGTCGAAAAAAATAAAGTTCATTTTGATGATGGCGAATTCATCTGTTTGGACACCCCGTATCAGGCGCACCGTCGCATCTGTTATTATCGCGAGGTCCCCCATGAACCGGAAATCCCTTTCGAGGAAGAAGTGATTTTTGAGAATGATGATTTTCTCGTAGTTGATAAACCTCATTTTCTACCCGTTCACCCGGCCGGAAAGTATGTGAATGAGACCTTGATTACTCGTTTGCGCAAAAAAGTCGATTGTGCGGAATTGAGCAGTGCGCACCGGCTCGATCGATTGACGGCAGGGTTGGTCTTGTGTGTGAAGGTCCCCGAGAAGCGAGGGCTCTATCAGCAGCTCTTTGTGGATGGGCGGATTCGGAAAGAATATATCGCGGTGGGTCCTGTTCCGCCGGAGACAGACCAAACGCATTGGCATATTCAGAATCACATTCGACAGCGGGACGGCCATTTTCGCGTACAGATTGTTCCGGATGCGCCCGTGAATTCGGAGAGTTTGATTGATCTGATCGGGCGAAAGGGAGATTTCGGACTGTTTCGTCTGAAGCCGGTCACGGGCAAAAAGCATCAACTGCGGGTTCATCTCTGTTCGATTGGGTCGGGCATCCTGAATGATCCGTGGTATCCGGAATGTTTAAAGGAGCAGTTGGACGATTATGAGCATCCGATGCAGTTGCTGGCGCGCCACCTTGAATTCACGGATCCGGTCACGGGGGAAAAGATGGAATTCAAGAGCAAGCGGGTCCTTCAGAGTTTTGTAGCCGAAGCCTCAGGGAGTTGGTAGTTTTTGCCTCATGTTAATCGTTCAATCCAAAAGTACAGATGTGTACCGTAATCTGGCGGTGGAGGAGTGGCTGCTCGACCATGCGCCGCAACTGCCGGTGCTGTTTCTTTATGTCAATGATCCGTGCGTGGTGATCGGTAAAAACCAGAATCCGTGGCGCGAGTGCCGGCTCTCTTTGATGAAAGAGGAGGGCGTGCCGCTGGCGCGGCGCATTTCGGGCGGCGGCGCGGTTTATCATGATGCCGGCAATTTGAACGTCAGCGTGATGGTTCCGCGCACAGAGTATGTGGAGCAGAAGCAGTACGATCTGATTTTTAAGGCAACTGCGTTGCGGCACAGTCAATTATCAAAAACCGGCACCAGTTCGCTGGCGGTGGATGGACTGAAATTTTCCGGGCAGGCATTTTGCCATCGTCGCGACCGCACGTTGCATCACGGAACCATTCTGGTGAATGCGGATCTCGCACGGCTCGGTCGTTATCTTGGGCCGGAGTTTGACGGCATTGAGACCAACGCCATCGCTTCTGTTCCCTCCAAGGTTGCCAACCTTTCGCAGTTCGCACCGGAGCTGACCCTTGAGAAACTGTCCGCCGCGCTGATTGAGCAATTTGTCGGGATGTATGGCTTCCGGCCCGGAGGGGCCTGTGCCCCGGAGGGGAGTCGTGGAGTGGTGGAGTATGGAAGTGATGGAGTGGTTCCGGAGGAGGAGTTGCTTTTAAGCATGGGGAAAAATTCTTCCAAGGATTGGAAACTCGGTCATACGCCGAAGTTCACGTTTCAAGATTTGGAAATTGTAAAGGGACGCATCACTAATTTGGACGGCCAGCCGCTGTTTGAGGAATGGTTTGAACATGAAGGTTGACGGCAAGAGCTATCGGACAATTTGGGTTAAGCCGAACGATCCGTCCGTGATTCAGGTGATCGACCAGCGGAGGCTTCCGCATGAATTTGTTATCCTCGATTTGCAAAGCGTGGAAGAGGTCCGGCATGCCATCAAAGAGATGGCAGTTCGTGGGGCCGGCCTGATTGGCGCAGCGGCTGGCTACGGAATGTATATTGCGGCGTTGACGGCACCCCATGACGGATTTGACCTGTTTGTCCTCAGTGCGGCTGAGGTGCTGGTCGGTACGCGCCCGACGGCATCAAATTTGGCCTGGGCGGTGCAGCGCCAGCTGGCGGCCATGTCGCAGGCGGAGGGAGTATCCGGGAAGATTGAAGTGGCGTTCCGGACCGCCGGTGCCATTGCCGATGAAGATGCGGAATTTTGCCGGCGCATCGGAGAACACGGGTTGAAACTGATTCGCGATATCAGCGCCGCAAAAGGCGGGCAAGCGGTGAACATCCTTACACATTGCAATGCCGGGTGGCTGGCTTTTGTTGACTACGGATCGGCGACGGCGCCGATCTATGCCGCGCACGAAGCTGGAATCAATGTACATGTCTGGGTTGATGAGACGCGGCCGCGCAGCCAGGGTGCCGGACTGACGGCATGGGAGCTGGGTCGGCAGGGGGTGGATCACCATCTGATTGTGGATAATGCCGGAGGGTACTTGATGCAGAACGGATTGGTCGACCTGGTGTTGGTCGGGACGGATCGCACGACGCGCAACGGGGATGTCGCCAATAAAATAGGAACCTATTTGGGGTCTTCCGCAGAATCTGTGGGTGATTTTTTGAATTCAGGGGAAAGAATGAGCCTTTTAGAACCCACCCCGGCCTTCGGCCACCCCTCCTGCGGAGGGGACTGAAAAACATGGATGAACGATCCCC
>Ga0307990_1000604_pt1 | contig 31671 bp, 32 predicted proteins | sample EllFjometagen129_FD_203168 | JGI IMG/M metagenome (GOLD analysis project Ga0307990, IMG submission 203168) | Marine microbial communities from Ellis Fjord, Antarctic Ocean - #129 | ecosystem: Environmental > Aquatic > Marine > Unclassified | place: Southern Ocean | collected 2014-10-08
TTCCATAAAATCATTCTGACCTTAATTATTCTGACTAAACTCTTATGGCACGGTTATGGAGGCTCAAAATAACTTGAAAGACCGTCTTTCGTCTTTTGGGCTGAAACGATCCGTGGGACGCGACGGCGATCCGTGGGACCTCAATGATTTGATGCGAGTGAAAAAACGCACATCCGAGAAGAGCCCTAATTAGTTATTCGTGAACAGAATCAGCCCAATAACCCATAACTCTGACCCGCAGGGTCAGATCGCCAACAGGCCGGTCTTCAGTAGGACAAAAAGAACTGCGCAGACTGCGCACAGCCCCAAAGACCACAATGGAAGCGGGCTTTGATCTTCTCTTCGACGAATCATCTTCGCCCATGTAGCCAGCGCAGCCAGCAGAAAGGTCAAACCCAGTACGCCCAAAAAGGCCAGCTGGTTTAACTCAGAATCCGGCGCGCGCGACCCCGCCGGACCCACCAGCGGCAAGAGCATACAGGTGAAGAAAAAGGAGAGCCCTGAAATCACAGTCAGAACACTGCCCGTGGCCGACTTCTTGAAAAAATTTGGTAGCGACTTATTCATAGCGGCCTTTTATAGTTCCAAACCTTGGAAAAATACAGGCTGTTTTTTCCAAGGTTTGGAAAAATGATGTTATGAGCGGAAAATGGATCACAGTAACAGGCGCACGGGAGCACAACCTCAAGAATGTGGATGTGCGGATTCCGCGCAATAAGCTGACGGTGATTACCGGACTGAGCGGCTCGGGGAAATCGTCGCTCGCGTTCGACACGCTCTACGCGGAGGGCCAGCGCAAATACGTCGAGAGCCTCTCGGCCTATGCCCGCCAGTTTCTCGACCAAATGCAAAAGCCGGATGTCGACACCATCGAAGGCCTCTCGCCCGCCATCTCCATTGAACAGCGCACCGCCGGTTCCAACCCGCGCTCGATCGTCGCCACTACCACCGAAATCCACGACTACCTGCGCCTGCTTTTCCCAAGCATTGGAAACGTCCACTGCCCCAAATGTGGAAAACCAATCCAGCAGCAGAGCGCGGAAAACATCGTTGAACAGCTTTTGCAAATGAAGGCCAAAACGCGCGTCGTTCTGCTCGCTCCGCTAGTGCGCGGACGCAAAGGCCGCCACGAAGAGGTCTTCGCCTCGATTCAGCGGCAGGGTTTTGTTCGCGTCCGCGTGAACGGCGAACTATTCGAAATCGATGCGGTGCCCGCGCTCGATAAAAACAAAAAACACACCCTAGAAGCCGTGATCGACCGAATTGTCATCGCCCCCGATTCCCGCAGTCGCATCAACGACTCCGTCGAGCTGGCGCTCGCCACCGGCGAAGGACTTCTCATCGCCATGGTTCAAAGCGGCGGCGAATGGAAGGACACCCTCTATTCCGAAAAGAACGCTTGCCTCGACTGCTCCATCAGTTTTGAAACGCTCACGCCGAAGCATTTTTCATTCAACAGCCCGTACGGCGCGTGCCCGACCTGCCACGGCCTCGGCAACATGCTCACCTTCGATGAAGAGTTGCTCGTTCCCGATGCAACGCTTTCTCTGGAAAAATGCATTCACCCCTGGCGGCGCGGCGGGCGACGACTGATCCTCTACTACAAAAAGCTGATCCGCGTTCTCGCCGAACACTACGACGTCGACCTCAACACCCCGTTCAACGAGCTGCCCGCCTCCTTCAAAAAAGTACTCTTCTACGGCACGGGCGAAGAAAACATCTCCTATTTCATGCGCCGCCACAAAATCACCAAACCCTTCGAAGGCGTCATCCCCAACCTCCAGCGGCGCTACACGGAGTCGGACAGCGAATATACACAGACGCGACTTCGCAGCTACATGGCTCGCCAAAAGTGTACCGCCTGCAAGGGCGCGCGCCTGCGGCCCGAAAGCCTCGCCTGCACCGTCGCCGGGAAAAATATTTATGAACTCTGCACCCTCTCCATCGAAAAGGCGCAGGAATTTTTCCAAGGGTTGGAACTTTCTAAAGACGAGGCGCACATCGCCCGCGACATCCTCAAAGAAGTCTGCGCGCGCCTCGGCTTTATGATGAACGTGGGGCTCGACTACCTCACGCTCGACCGCGAAAGCGGCACGCTTTCCGGGGGCGAAGCCCAGCGCATCCGGCTCGCCACGCAAATCGGCGCGGGCCTCGTCGGCGTCCTCTATGTGCTCGACGAACCGAGCATCGGCCTGCATCAGCGCGACAACGACCGCCTGCTTACCACCCTCAAAGGGCTACGCGATCTCGGCAATACCGTGGTCGTGGTTGAGCACGACGAGCAAACCATCCGCGAGGCCGACTATGTGATCGACCTCGGCCCCGGCGCGGGCGTTCACGGCGGCGAAATCGTTTTTGCGGGAACGCCCGCCCAACTACTGAAATCCAAGAAATCGCTCACCGCCCAATACATGCGGCGCGAAATCGAAATCGAAGTTCCCGAAAAACGAACTAAAGCGACAAACGGATTTCTTGAAATTCGCGGCGCGGCGGAAAACAACCTCAAGCGCGTGAATGTAAAAATCCCACTGGGCCTGCTCACCTGCGTCACCGGCGTTTCCGGCTCCGGGAAAAGCACGCTCACCGACGATATCTTGCGGCGCGCCCTCTTCCGTCACTTCTACGGCTCCAAAGAACGCCCCGGGAAACACAAGGAACTGCTTGGGGTCGAACAAATCGATAAAATCATCGTGATCGATCAGTCACCCATCGGTCGCACCCCGCGCAGCAACCCCGTCACCTACACCGGTGCGTTTTCGATCATCCGCGAGCTCTTTGCCAAACTGCCCGCCTCGAAAGTGCGCGGCTACGGGCCGGGGCGCTTCAGCTTCAATGTTAAAGGCGGGCGTTGCGAGCACTGCAAGGGCGATGGCCTACTCAAAATTGAAATGCACTTTCTGCCCGACGTCTACGTCACCTGCCCGCAATGCCTCGGGAAACGCTACAACCACGAAACGCTCGAAGTGCACTACGGGGGCAAAAATATCGCCGAGGTGCTTGGGATGACCATTAACGAAGCCTGTGAATTTTTCAGCGCCATCCCCGGCGTCGAACGTAAACTGCGCACGCTACGCGAAGTCGGCCTCGGCTATCTCTGCCTCGGGCAATCCGCCACCACGCTGTCCGGCGGCGAGGCCCAGCGCATTAAGCTTTCCTCCGAACTCAGCAAACGGGCGACCGGCAAAACGCTCTACATTCTGGACGAGCCGACCACGGGGCTACACTTCGCCGACGTCCATAAGTTGATCCAGGTGCTGGAAACCCTGCGCGACGGCGGAAATACCGTACTGGTGATCGAGCATAACCTCGACGTGATCAAACGTGCCGACTACCTGATCGACCTCGGCCCCGGTGGCGGCGAGCGCGGCGGAAAAGTCGTCGTCAGCGGAACCCCCGAGAAAGTGGCCGCCCACGCTAAATCCTATACGGGAAAGTACTTGGCAGAAATGCTGGCTCCATAGGATACTCCCGCCGATGAAATACTGGTTCCTCACCCTTTTTATGGCCCTTTCGCTAGCGACGCCCTCGCTTTTAGCGCAGACGCTTTCGTATCCCTCCATCGAGGCCGCACTCGAAGACGAGCTCTACCCGCTGGCCGAAAAACAAGTCTGGGCCTCCCTCAGCATTCGCCAAACCTCAGAAGAGGTCGCAGATCTCACGATTCTACTCGTCCGTTCACTGATCGGACAGGAACGTTTCGACGACGCCATCATTCTTGCAGATGAATCCGCGCACCTGCTTAAACAGGATGCATTCGCCTATTGGAAGGCGCGCGCGCACTTTGAAGCCGGCGATTTTTCCGCTGTTTTCCAACCCCTGGAAACGCTGTCGAAAAAGAGCGCCTATGCTCCCGCCGGCCTCCGCCTGACCGGCCGCGCCGCAAGCACCACGGACGACCTAAAGGCCGCCGAAAAAGCCTTCGAGCTTTTTGAAAAAAAGTTTCCGGGAAATGAAAATGCCGCGCAAAACCTGTTCGACCTCGCCAATATCCAGCTGGAGCGTGGACGGGAAAGCGCCGCAGAAAAAACGATGCACAAGTTGCTCCAACGATTCCCGGACACGGTCCTGGCCGATTCCGTCCGTCTTTTGCTGGCGCGCGAACTGATTGCCGATGAAGGCGGAAAAGAACGAGGCGAAGCCGCCGAACTCCTTGAACAACTCGGCACAGACGAGGCCGCCCACTCACGCCTGCGTATCGCCGCCTGGGTGGAACTGGCCGCGCTCGAACAGCGCGCAGGCCGCTCCGCGGTCGCGGCGGGGGCCCTGCTGAACGCTGAAACACTGACCGATAAGGCCGCGTTGCGGGCCCGCCAGAAAACCGCCCGCGCCAACCTTCTGATTGATGAAGGAAAACCTCAAGAGGCACTAGCACTTTTCGACGAGGCCATGCAGGCGGCCCCGGACGAACGTCTGACCGCGGACATCCTGCTCCAGAAAGCGGAAGCCCTGCTGAAAACCGGCCAATTCGACTCTGCGGAAAATGCATTCCAGGCCTATCTCAACGTCACCACAGATCCAGAACTGGAAGCCCGCGCGCTTTTTGGAAAAGGGTGGAGCCTCTGGGAGCAGGCGCGCTACGAAGAAGCCGCCACCGCCTTTGAAAATACGGCCGCTAAATGCACCGATCCAGATCGGTGCGCCACCGCATGGCTAAAAGCAGGCGATGCCCGCCTTGCCGCCGAACAAGCCGGCATGGCCGCGGAAAACTACCGCCAACTCTTAGAAAAGCATCCGGGCCATCCGCTGAGCGCACATGCGGTCTATCAATACGGGATTTCCCTGCTGCGCGCCGGCGAAACCGAACAGGCGCGCCTTGCGTTTGCAAAAGCAGAAGCCGACTTCCCGACCAGCGCCTTCGCCCCGCGTGCCGCACTGCAGTTGGCCGAAGGATTCAAACGCGAAAAAAACTGGGATCTGGCTCTCCAAGAATATCGGCGCGTGGCCAAACAATATACCAACGCAACCACACAGGCCACGGCCCTCCACCAGGAAGGGCTTGTCCTCTTCGGGTTCGACCGGTTCGAAGCGGCACTCGAAAACTTTCAGACCGTCAGCGAAACCTATCCGGACTCTCCGGAAGCCCCGCAAGCAACCTATATGCGCGGAGAATGCCACTACCGCCAGGGAAATACGGCGACGGCGCTCGAGCTCTTCCGACTCTTCATCGAAACATATCCAACCTCCCGATGGACCCCAGAAATTCTCTTTCGGTTGGGCGAACATGCCTACAATCGGGGCGACTATACGCAGGCACAAATCCCCTTCATGGACCTCGTTGCGCGCTTTCCCGAAAATGCGCTGACAGACGATGCCATCTTCTGGGCCGGAAATGCCCTGTTGCAGCAAGATAGCTTCCTCGAAGCCTTTACCCTCTACAGCCGCCTCGCAAAAGAATACCCCGAAAGCGCCTTGTTGCTGGAAACCCGATTCGCACAGGGAGAAGCGCTCACACAACTCGGCGAATTCTCGCGCGCCATTCTCGCCTATCAAGAAGTCATCAAAACCGCACCGGACGATCCGCTGGCCGATCGCGCGCGCGGACGGCTCGGCGACTGCTTCTTCACGCTCGGCACGGCCGAGACCGCTCGCTACCAGGAAGCCATCGAGGCCTATCAGGCACTTTACAAGCGCCCCGCCGCCCCCTTTGCACTCAAACTGCAGGCCCTTTATAAACTCGCCCGTTGCGAAGACAAAATGGGGCTCGCCGACAAATCCTTCGCACATTATATGGAAACGGTCTACGAAGCCGGTCGCCACACCGAGGCGCTTTCCCCCGACGCCGTCCTCTGGTTCACCCGCGCCGCACTGGAAGCCGCCGGCCAGCAGGAGCAACAAAACCTTTGGCAGGAAGCCATTCACATTTACGAGCGAATCATCCAGGCGGGCGTCCCCGCTCAGGACGAAGCGGCCAAACGAATTACAAAAATAAGAGAAGAGACTTTAGACTTTAGACCCTAGGCTTTTACCCATTCTCCCTTCCTAAAGCCCAACACCTAAAGCCTAAGGCCTGCAAAAAAACAGGAGTCAATTATGTTGAACTGGATACACAGCGGCGGCCCCATCATGTGGCTCATTCTGGCAGGCGGATTGATCGCCGGCGTCATTTTTCTAGAACGCCTTTTTCATCTGCACCGCGCCCAGATCAAAATCGATGACTTCCTAAATGGCATCACCACCAACCTCACCCGCGGCAACGCCCTCGAAGCCATTACCATCTGCGACCAGACCCCTGGCCCCGCCGCCCACCTCGTGCGCACGGCCCTGCTCAATCGCGACGAAACCCGGGAAGACCTCATCAAGGCCGTCCGGCAGGCGGGCATACGGGAAGTCCCCCGACTGGAGCGCCACACCAATTTTCTCATCACTCTAGCCCAGGTTCTCCCCATGCTCGGCCTGCTGGGCACCGTCCTCGGCTTGCTTCAAATGCTGGTCGCGCTTCAAGCGGGATCCCCGCTGGCGGAAATCAGTACTCTGACCGGCGGCCTTTGGGCCGCGCTGCTCACCACCGCCGCTGGGCTCATCACCGGCATCCCGGCCTACGCGGGCTACCACTTCCTCATCAGTCGCGTGGAAACCATCGCCCTCGACATGGAACAGACCGCTGAAGAAATCATCCATTTCCTCACCCATTCGAACGAAGGAGCGAGCCATGAGTCGTAACGACTGCGAAGCCGTTCTCCATCTGCACCGCGCCTTCCGCCCGCGGCGCCAAACCGGACGCGGGTTCCTCACCGGAACCGTCTTTCTGGATACCGCGCTATTGATCACCGCCTTTGTTCTGGCCACCTCCCCCTTTGTCCTCAAACCCGGTATCGCCATCGACCTGCCGGTCGCCTCACAAACCACCGGCATCCGATTTGATGATATGGTGCTGAGCATTCCGCGCGAAGGCCTTCTCTTTTTCAACGACGAACAAGTCACGCTCACCGGACTCGAAGGTGCGTTCCGCATTGCCGTTGAAAAACGGCCCGGCATCGCACTCATCCTCGAAGCCGATGCCTCCGTTTCGCAAGCCACGGCCGCCACCGTTTACGATGCGGCCGCCGCCGCTGGCTTCCGGCAGATCTTCATCGCCACTCAGAAAACAGAAAGGTGAAGTCAGAAATTGGACACCTGAAAAAGGAAACCCCGAACTCTTAACCGTGAAAACCCGCATCCAATTTACTCCCGCACTGATCATGGCCATTGTGTGTTCCCTCGCATGGTTCGCGCTCTGGCTTTCGGCCTTCCACCCCGTTCCCGAGCCCTCATTCCCAGCGACGCCTCATCTGGCGGCCACGATCTTTCCGGCAACGGATGAAACCCTCAGCCCTTTCCGGGCGCCCACGCTTTTTGCCCTTCCTTCAGAACAGGGATTCAGCGGAACCTTCCCCGAGGATCGGGTCAATGTCCGCCTCTCCCTTGAACGGCCCCACCAGCCGAAAACCTACCTGCCCCGCCAACCCACCGACACCCCGGCCCCCAATCCAACCCAACTGACGGAAAATATTCCGCTCCCCGAGAGCGAACTTCCCGCGCCCGGCGCAACCCGCACCACCGTCATTCGCCAGCCCGAACGAATCGCATTCTTCTTCTCACCGGAACTTGCGTCCCGCGCAACGGATATCGAAACGCCCGATGTAATCACAGCTCTGCCCGGCAGCTCGATCCGCATTCGTCTCAGCGTCCGACCCGATGGAAACGTCGCGCATGCCTTTTGTGAAACCCCGATAGAGCAACCCACCCTGCTACGTGCCATTCGAAACCTGCGCTTCACCCCGTCGTCCGAAAAAACAGAGGGCTGGCTCGACATTCGTTTCACCCCGGACAGAGAAAAAGCAGGAGGCCTGCGCTAATGCCTATCGACCCCCTCAGTCTGATTGTAGTTCCGCTTACGCTCGCCTTAGGGCTCCTGCTCCTGCTGGCTACAGCGTACGACGTCATCCTCTTCCGCCGCCGAAAAAGCAAAGACGAATCGGTTTACCGTTGCGAAAGCTGTCGCCATATTTATACGGAGATTCATCGTACGCCTCTGGCCCGATGCCCCAAGTGCGGACAGCAAAACGAACCCTCGCGGCGATAGAGGTTTTCCAATGTTTGGAAAAGAAAGTGCCCGCTGGATCATCCGGCTTCCACGCATTGAAAAAAGGGATTGATCACGCAAGACGACTTGTCACGCCGTAGCTTTAGCGAAGGCGGAAGTCTTGGAACTTCAATCGGAAATCGTCAATCTCTCCAACCGGAGCCGATCGCGGTCGTCAAAGAGCCGGTGCGAAGTCATCCAGACAGCGACCAGCGTGCCGAAGCCCGTTCCGCCCGCAATCAGGAACATAATCAGAATCTGATACTTCGCCGCATCCGCCGGAAGATTGCCCGCCAGAATCTGGCCGGTCATCATCCCCGGCAGACTCACCAGACCCGCCGCCGCCATCGCATTGATGATCGGAATCAATCCCGTGCGAATACTCTCGCGGCGAATGTCATCAATCGCCTCGCTCTTTGTCTGTCCCAGCGCAAGGCGGGTTTCAATCACGGCTCGCTGAGAACGGACATTCTGCGTCAACTGGTTCACCGCCAGCGAGACGCCGTTCATCGTATTGCCCAGCAACATGCCAAGCAGTGGAATCGCGTAGCGCGGTGCATACCATGGCTCTGCATGAATCATCACGGCCAGCGCCAGCACCGTCACAGCGAACGATGAAATGAACATCGCGCTCAGGCCAATTCCAAAACTCCACGGCCCGCGCAAACGATGCTTCTGCCGTGCGCGCACCTCGCGGCCCGCCGCCAAAATCATCACCAATGCCATCAGCGCCACCCACCCCGCCTCCGTGCTCTCAAACAGTGCCTTCAGCACAAACCCGATCAACGAAAGTTGAATCACGGTGCGCACCGCAGAGAGAAGTAGCCGCCCGCCGATCTTCAATTGGAGCTTGCGACTCACCCACGCCAATGCGACCACCAGTAACGCCGCCAAACTCAGATCAAACGGAGAGAGTTCAATGATGCTGTTCATGCACCCTCCCACAGTTGGAGGTGTCGATCTGCCACGCGGGCGATCTGGTCCGGATCGTGACTCACCCAAAGAACGGATGCCGCCGTTGTTTTGAGATAGCTAGCAATTACCTCTTCGGCCAAATGAATATGGGTGCGGTCGAGCGCCGCCGTCGGCTCATCGAGTAGCAAAACCTCCGGCTCATTCAACAAAAGTCGGAACAGCGCCAGCCGTTGTTTCTCCCCTGTTGAAAGCCGCTCCACTCGCCACTCCAAAACATCCTCGCCGAATCCCAGCTTCCCTAACGTAGACGCGACGTCTCCAAGCATTGGAAGTTTTTGCTCTCCCGACCTTCGACCTTCGACTTTTGACCTTTGACTCTTCAAGAAATGGTCTCCGACGCGATCGAACCACCACGCACTTTCGGCAGGAAGCCAACCCACGCGGCGGCGCCAGAGCGGTGCGGGCATCTCGGCGCGGTCTTCACCGTTCAGCCGGACACGTCCCTCAGCCGGATCAAGATCCGCCAAGGCACGAAGCAACAGAGTTTTCCCACAGCCCGATGGGCCAGAGATCGCCACGCACTCGCCGTGCTCCACCGAAAAAGAAAACGGGCCCCCGCAAATCGTGCGAAGACCCTCTGTGATCAACCGTCCCATTGTTTACAAGATCTTGAGTTTGGGCAGGTCTTGGATATCAACGGTGCCAACGACTCGGCCCGCATCATCGACTACAACAAGGTCATCAATATTTTTCTCTTCGTAGATTTTGAGGATATCAACGGCCAACTGATCGGGCGTCAGGGTGACCGGATTTTCCGTCATGATCGAATCAATCACCGCCTCCGTGATGTCCGGCGTATCCATCAAGTGACGGCGCAAGTCGCCATCGGTGAAGATGCCGAGAAGTTTTTCGTCCGCGTTCATGACGGCCACGCAGCCGGCACGCGCGCCGGTCATCGCCATCACGGCGTCTTTCACCTTCGCGCCGCTCTGCACCTTAGCGAGACGGTCGCCCGTTCGCATCACGTCGGCAACTTTCAAAAGCAGGGTGCGACCGATCGCGCCGCCGGGATGAAGCTTGGCGTAGTCCTCTTTCTTAAAGCCGCGCGCCTCGAGCAGAACAATCGCCAGCGCGTCGCCGAGCGCAAGCGTAACCGTTGTGCTGGTGGTCGGAGCCATCCCAAACGGGCAGGCTTCTTTATCGATCGTGATGGGAAGAATCAAATCGCTCTGCTCACCGAGGGGACTGGTGTCGTCACCGGTCATTCCAATGATTTTCACGCCGCGACGCTTCAGGGCGGGAAGCAAGGCAATCAGCTCATCGGAGCCGCCGCTATAGCTAAGCGCAAGCACCACATCGTTTTCGCCAACAATTCCAAAGTCGCCGTGCATCGCCTCGATTGGATGGAGTAGCGCCGCGACCGTGCCGGTACTGTTGAAGGTCGCAACCATCTTCTGGCCGATATGAAAGTTCTTGCCAACACCGGTGACGATCACTTTGCCGCCATTCTCCATCGTTTCAAGAATCCACTCAATCGCTGTAATGAATCCACCGTTAATCTGATCGCGCACCTTCTCCATGCCCGCGATTTCGACGTCCATGATCTCTTTAGCCCGTTTCTGAAAATCCATTTTATCTCCTTTTTTATCCACCCGCTTCGCTTGATTACACAGATTTACAGGACTGGGTCTTAATCTGTGAAAATCTGCGCAATCTGTGGATAAAACTCTTTCCTTGTTATCCTGAGTGGTTCACGGGGAAAAATTCTTCCAATGATTGGAAAACCCTACAGGCCTCTGGTAGATTCATCAAGAACATCGAATACGGGATTGAGATACGAGATGCGAGATGTAAACAGGACACAAGGTACGAGATGCGAGATGGGAGAACCCATCACGTCTCACGTTCCACTAGTCGTATTCCCGACCGAACTGGCCAAGCGCCGGCACGAGCGGAACGCCGTTTTAAAATCTGGAGTCCTGGATACCTCGCGGCTGTTCACCATGAAAATTCTGATGGACGTCTGCGAACGCGCCGCACGCCGCGCGGGTCTGCTCAAAGGCCGCACGCCCGGCGCGGCAGAGTTGCGCCTCCTTCTCGACGAGGCCGCCGGACCCGTCCGGTTTGCCCCGAGTCAACCTCTCGCCCGACTCTCCGGTGCCGCACGGTCTGATTTACTCAAGCAACTAATCGAGACCTTCGCCTTTCTCGCTGAAAACGAAGCAACGATTATCGAATGGCTGTTGGCCCACGAAACGGATCATAAACTACACGGCCTCGGACAACTCCTCGAAGCGTGGCAGTCGCTCTGCGCCAAAAATGGAATCGCTGACCGTTTCGCCGTTAACGCCGCCCTGCTCCGCCTGATTGACAGCGGAGACCTGCCGAACGAACTAACCGCAAACGTCCATTTTCGAGCGGTGCGTTGGTTTAACCCGTTTGAGGAACGCCTCGTCGCCGCGCTGAAGAATTGTCGATTGTCGATTGCCGATTGCCGATCCAACAAACCGCAACAATCAGCCCGCCAATCAACCATCATCAATCATCAATCGAAAATATCCGTCTTTTCGGTGCTGCCAGGCGAGCATGCGCCCGCTTCCGAGGATCGGCTTTGTGCCGTGGTCCGCAGTGAACTGGAGCGCGGCAACGAAGAAGAGTGGCAATCATGGCTCGAAGATTTTGCCGATGCCTTCGAAGCCGATGACAGCAATATTCTCGAAGCGGATTCCGCAGAAAAGGTTTCGTTTTTTGTCTCCGCCCATCCGTACGGCGAAATCGAAGATGCCGCGCGGCGCATCGCCACTGAAATTGAAAGCGGCACCGCCCCCGAAGAGATCGCGCTAATCCTGCGCGACCTCAGTCCCTACACCGATATTATCCCCGATGTCTTTCAGCGCTTCGGCATTCCGTACTATTTCCGCCGCGGCACGCCCGCCGCCGCGCACCCGCCGGTGAAAGCACTCTTGGCTCTGCTCGCCTTCCCGCAAAACCTGTCGCGCGATCGCCTCTGCGATCTACTCCTCATGCCCGGCGTCAAATGGCCCGGCGTGGAAAACCGCGAAGAACTCGTTCAGGAAATTAGAAAAACAGAACCACCGCGCCTCTTCCGTCTTCCGAAAGAGCTCTCCGACTTTTTCCAACCCTTGGAAGGTTTGTCGTTTGCCGAACGGACCAACACCTTAATCGAACAACATGACCTCGACCTACCGGAAGAGGTTCTTGCCCTCATTAAGGAAATCGGCGGGGTGGAATCCACTTCGGAGCGGATGCTGTCTCTGTTTGAGGAACTGCTCGATAACGTCACGCTCAAAGATGACCTCAGTACGGAGAGCGGCGTCTGGATCATCAATCCAATGGATGCGGCGGGCCTGCGGTTCGAATCGGTATTCATCGCCGGAATGGACGACCGCACCTTCCCGCAGATTCCGAAAGCGGACTCGTTGCTCAATACCACCGAGCGCAAAGCACTGCGCGCATTTCTCGACGAGCGGGAGATTGACTGCCCGAGGCTTGCGCTGTCCGAAGCGGGCGAAGCGCTGATTCAGGAAGAAATTCTATTTTTGACCGCCATCAGCGCGGCCAAAGAACGTCTAGAGCTTTCGTACACCCGCACCGATGCCGACGGCAAAGAACGCGCGGCGGGCGAATTCTTCGAGCGGATGGTCGGCCTAACCCAAACGGAAGCCCCGGCTCTCGGCGAATCGTTCCACACGATTCTTCCGCCCGATGCTTGCCGCGCCAAAGATGAAGTTCGGCAAACTGCCGCGCATCTCGCAAGAGAGAACCCACCCCCTGCTTCGCAGACCCCTCCCGAGAGGGGATCTCTGGAAAACTCCCCTCCGCCGGAGGGGTGCCCGCAGGGCGGGGTGGGTAATATCGCGTCTACAATCCAAAAATGGCTCAAAGACCATCCGGAGTTCAGCGCAACGGCATTGGAGTCGCTGGCCCGTAATCGCTACGCCTTCTTCCTCGAAAAGGTGCTGCGTATTAAACCCGACCGCACCCACGAGGACGATACCGACCCGATGGATCGCGGAACCCTCGTTCACGACATCCTCGAACTCGTCTACACCGCCATCGCCGAGCAGAGCGATCTGTATGCGACCCAAAGTAGCGCAAGCGTCCCGCTTGCTTTAAACGACCGAGACGGTCGTTCTACTTTAAGTTGGAGAATCACCCAGCAGAAAACAGAAGAGTCTATTCCTCTAGCGGTGTTTGATCCGGCGAAAGCGGATGAACTGCTGGCGTTAGCGCACGAGATCGCAGACGAGGAGTTTGCGAAGGCCGAACAGCGACCCAGTCGCCATTTGGGCCATCGCGCGGTGTGGGAAACCGAGAAGCGGAAACTGCATCAGGTGATCGAAAACTTTATCCGCATGGATTTAAAAACGGCGCTCAAAGAAAATCGCTACCCCGCCCTCTTTGAAATGAAGTTTGATGAAAAGCACGATCTGCCGGTGACGCTGACGCACACTTTCAATTCACTTGTAGGACGGGCTTCCTGTATTCAGGAGCCCGTGTCGCCTCAACACGAATACACGCCCTCTCGAATACGAGAAGGACGTCCTACAACCCAACAAGAGGTTCGGCTGAAAGGGAAGATCGACCGGATCGATCTGATCTTTGACGACGGCGGTGAACTGGAGCGAATCTTGGTGGTCGACTACAAAGGAAAGTCGCGCAACGACTCGGTCGAAACGCTTGAGAAAAAGATTGGGCTGAATCTGGACTGCCAGCTCGCGCTCTACACCTTCGCCGCGCAGCAAAAATTCTTTGGGGCGCACAACACACCCGAGCTGAACGAAAAAGTTCAGGCGGTTTACCACCTGCAAAATCGTGTGCTCAAAAACATGACAAATCACTTCAGTAAAAAGCGGCTGACGATGAACCCGGAGCTGGCCGACGCCTTCCTCGAAACACTTTTTTCCAATGTTTGGAAATTCTCCAATGGCGATCTCGCCACCGAGCCACTCATCGCGGGCTACGAGGATTACTCCCATATCTGCCGTGCACGAGAAATCGATCCGAAGGAGCTACTGAAATAGATTTTTCCAAGGGGGTGCCTGTCCTGAGCAATGTCGAAGGGGAAACTTGTATTCAGGGGACAACTCTCGCATCTTGGTCGGAACGGAGATCATCTGATTCAAACGGAACCCATACAACTCAAACGCTACATTGCCCGCCATAAACCTGCGCTGGCGATGACGGTGCTCTGTGTGCTGGTGACCGTTGGGGTCAACTTGACGATGCCCTATATTCTGCGACTGGCGATTGACGGACTCCATGCCGACACGCTGACCCGGGCCGATCTGTGGTGGTATGTGAGCATCTACATTGCGCTGGCAGCGGTTTCCGTTTGGTTCGCCCGCCAACTGCGGCGGTATCCGCTGAAACTGTCGCACCGGGTGGAGTACGATCTGCGCCGCGACCTGTTTGAGCACATGACCCGTCTCGATCAGGAGTTTTTCCGTACCGAACGCACCGGCGATCTGATGACCCGCATGTCGTCCGACCTGACGATTGTACGCGACTCTATCGGCCAGGGTCTTCTGCAAGGACTCCGGACTCTTTTCGCTTTGGGTATGGCCTCCGCAGTCATGGTCTGGATCAATCTGAAGCTGGCCCTGCTTATTTTCTCGCTCTACCTGCCGATCGTCCTGCTCTTCTTTATCATCCTGACCATTATGCGCAATCGCCAGAAGGCGCTTCAGGAACACCTATCGGATGTATCCAACTTTGCGCAGGAAAGTTTTGCCGGCATCCGCTGCATCAAAGGGTTCGCGCTGGAAAAGCGGCGCAATCATTTCTTTGAGGCATTGAACCGCGGCCTGATCCGCAAAACCCTGCGGGTGCAGGCCACGCGGCAGTTCCTCTGGCCGTTGATGGCCTTCTGGTTCAGCCTCGGGGTTCTGCTCCTGCTCTACACCGGCGGCAAACAAGTGATCGCTGGCACCATCACCGTGGGGGTTGTCGTTCAGTTCCTGCAATACCTACTCTACATGCAGTGGCCGTTACTTTCGATGAGCTGGGTTCTCAGTCTGGCGCAACGCGGCAAAGTGAGTTGGAAGCGGATCAAAGAACTATTCGAACGTCAACCAACCATCACCGACTCGGCGGAAACCGACTTCGGCATCACCGAGCTGGATGCCTCCATCGAATGGAACGATGTCTCTTTGGAAATCGACGGCATGCAGCTGCTGAGCGATATCAACCTGAAGGTGCCCGCCGGAAAAACCATGGGGATTACCGGCCCGACCGGCAGCGGAAAAACATTGCTGATTTCGCTAGCGGCCCGCCTGATGGATCCGACCGGCGGCACCGTGCGCATCGGCAACCATCCTCTCCGCACCCTCCCGCTCGATCAGCTCCGGCGTCACATCGGCATGGCCGCTCAAGAGCCCATCCTCTTCTCACAAACGCTCGAGCACAACATCGGCTTTGGACTCGATGGCGATGCCCCAGAGCAAATCAAATGGGCCGCCGACATCGCCCATCTCAGCGGCGATATTGAAACCTTTCCAGCGCAGTACCAAACCATTCTCGGCGAACGCGGCGTCACCCTCTCCGGCGGACAGCGTCAGCGCACCGCCATCGGCCGCGCGGTCGCCCGCCGCCCGAACCTGCTGATTCTCGACGATGTCCTCTCGGCGGTCGACACGCAGACCGAAGCCGCGATTATGGGCAAGCTCCAGCCGGTGATGCAGGACCGCACCTGCCTATTTGTCAGCCACCGCATCTCCACCCTGCGCTACACCGATGAAATCGTCGTCATCGAAGAAGGCCGCATCACCCAGCGCGGCACACATGACGAACTGATTACGCAGCCCGGTTATTATGCGGAACTCCACACCATGCAAAAACTGGAGCAGCAGCTGGAGGGAGGCGACTCATGAACCGCAGAATATCGAACAAAGAACCGCAGAACGCTGAAGGAATGACCATTGGGCAAACGAACCATAACAAAGCTTTTACTTCGAAATTCGACATTCCTTGTTCGGCATTCGACATTCACAGGAGCCTGAACAGAAAAATATCGAAACACGAGAAGGCAACAACCCAATGAGTAGCTCCGCAAATAAGGGATTCGCTGGCCGCCTGCTGCGCTACGCACTGCCCTACTGGAAAGCCCTGCTCGTCTCGCTGGGGCTCATCCTTGTGGTCTCCGCCTCCATCAACTACCTGCCCGTGCTGATTAAACAGCTGACCGACCAGTGCCTGCTCGACAGCACCACCTCCGCAGAGCTTCGCCTCGACCGGCTGGGCCGGATCGGAATTCTCTATCTCGGCATTGCCGTGGTTGGCTATTCCCTGCGTTACCTGCAGGGTCTTCTGACGGCATGGATTGGTCAGCGCATCATTTACGATCTGCGGGTGGCGGTCTTCAAAAAAACGCTCCGGATGCAACAAGCCTGGTTCGACCGCATGCCGGTCGGCACGCTCATCACCCGCGTCACCTCCGATATCGAACGGCTCGAAAACTTTGTCACCGAAGGCGTTGTCGGAGGCGTGGCCGACCTGTTCATGCTACTCGGCATCATGGGCTATATGATCGTCATCAGCCCGCGCCTGTTCGGCGTGCTCTTCCTGTTGCTTCCGCCGCTGTTTGCCCTGCTCGTGTTCGTCAACCGCAAGTTACGCGCCGCCAACCGGATGATCCGCAAGCGGCAGTCGATTCTCAACGCCCTGCTTCAAGAAGACCTCACCGGCATGCTCACCATCCAGCTCTTCAACCGCGAAAAACACGCCCGGAAGCAATTCGATGAGCGCAGCACCTCCCTGCGCTCCGCCCACTACGAAGAAGTCCGTTGGTTCAGTGCCTACTTCCCCGTCATCGAAACCGGACAGGCGCTCAGCATTGCCATCATCCTCGGTGCTGGCGGCTTCTGGCTGCTCACCGGCGATGGGATCGTCCTGACCCTCGGGGCGCTCATCGCCTTCCTTGCCTACATCCGCGACTTCTTCCGCCCGCTCGGATCGCTCTCCGACAAAGCCGGCGCCTTTCAGGTGGCGATGGCCTCCGCCGAACGCATTTTCGAGCTGATGGATACGCCGGAAACCCTCCGCGATCCGGAACAGGCCGAACTCGGGAAACCCCTCAACGACACCATCGCCTTCGAAGACGTCTGGTTCGCCTATGACGATGAAAATTGGGTGATCAAAGACCTCAGCTTCTCCGTCGAGTCGGGACAGGCGCTGGCTGTGGTCGGCGCAACCGGTGCGGGAAAAAGCACCCTCATCAATCTGATCGGCCGCTTCTACGACGTGCAACGCGGACGCGTCAGCATCGGCGGAACCGATGTGCGCGACTTCAACAAAGCCGACCTGCGCGGACGAATCGGCTACGTCTTCCAAGAGCCGTTTCTTTTCGCCGGATCCATTGCCGACAACATCTCCCTGCTCAACCCCGACCTAACGCGCGACGACCTCGTCTGTGCCGCGCAGGCCGTCAACGCCCACCCCTTCATCAGCGCCCTGCCCGGCGGCTACGACACCATCCTCAACGAACGGGGCGCAGGCCTTTCCCTCGGCCAGAAACAGCTGCTCGTGATGGCCCGCACCCTCGCGCAAGATCCGGAACTGCTCTTCGTGCTCGACGAAGCCACCGCCAGCGTCGACACCGCCACCGAAATGCTTATTCAAGACGCGCTTGGCAAACTGATGCACAACCGCACCAGCATCGTCATTGCCCACCGCCTCTCCACCATCCGCAACGCCGACTGCATCCTCGTGATGCGTCACGGCGAACTGGTCGACGCTGGAACCCACGACGAACTCATGGCGCGCGACGGCTACTACCGGCATCTCTACGAACTCCTCAAGCACTGACTGCGTCAGGGGCTCGCGATCGGGCAGGATCAGCTTTCCAATGGTTGGAAATTTTTTATCCGCAGATGGGCGCAGACAACCGCAGATTTCCAAGGGTTGGAAAAAATGAGTCGGAATTCTTCCACCCGAGACGCAGTCGAGAGAGGCTAGCGCACTCGACAAGAGTGAGGGAGACCGCGTTATTGCGCGGCAATGACCGCAGGGAGCGGTAACGCCTGGAAGAACAACAATTCCATAGGACCAACCTCTTCGACGTTCATTAGGAAAACGGGTCAGAAAACGGGTCAAAAACGGGTCAGCCGATGAATTTTAGAATCTGCGGGTTTCTACGTTTCCAATGGGTCGGGCGTAGCTTCAGCGAAGACTGATGGTTGGAACTTTGCGCTCTTTGCGCTCTTTCGCGGTTAAATATTTTCCATCCGCCGTCGCCAAGGCTTCCGCCTTCTTTCATACGGCGTGACAAGACGGCGTGACATGATGGAGGGAAAATTTGGGAGCAGATTTCCCAAGCATTGGAAAAATCAGAGTAGCGCGGCGCCCTCTTCGATGAGGTGCGGATTGCGCTATTAGGCGTAAGCCAGACGCCCGCGAGGTTCAGGAATGGGCCGCCCGATGGATTGGGCGGTTTCGATCCAGTCGGCGATTACTTTTTCTGCATTCTGAAGTGCTTTTTGCGATGTTGAGCCATCGGCCATACATCCGGGCAATTCAGGAACTTCCGCCAGATAAGCGTTATCCTCTTCGCTCCAAAACAGGATGATTTCGTATTTTGTGCTCATATTACTCACCTAGGCTTAGTTTGTATTTCAGGATGATCGTGCGAACCTGTTTGACCTGATAGGGCTTTGCTTTCGCTTTTACAGGCTGGAGATTCAATATCTCCTCCACACCGTCCATCCAGAAAATATAGTGGTCGCCTCGAACTCGACTTTCAAACCCCAGCTTTTTTAGGAGAGAGCCAAGGGCCTCAAAAGAAACATTGGCATCGCCCCGCCGCATCACAACATGCTGATAAAGTTTATCGAGTTTTCCCACAGGCCGAAAGATAGCACCGCCGACTCACCATCGTCTAGGACTTTTGGGAGTCGAGATTTTTTATCACATCATCAAACGAACAGACCGTCAGCGTGCCTGTCTCAAAAGCATCGATGCGCGACTCGCTCTCCGCAGCCCATGCCTCATCAATGTTTTCGCTCCGTTCATCCATAGAGACAAACTCCATCGCGCTGAAGGCTTTCTCTGAGCGACGGCTTGCGAATCGACGATTCCGTCAACAAATCAACCGTCGTGTGAAACGCATCTTCCAGGTCGTGGAGTAGCCCAAAGAACTGGCGGGAGTATTCCGCGGGGGAAAGGGAGTCAAACGAGACACAAAAGTCCATATCGCTACCGTCCACGGCCTCGCCGCGTGCGCACGAACCAAACAGCTCCAGTCGTCGCACCCGATGCCGGGAACAGATTGGAACTGCGGTCTCCTTGATGTCGTTCAGGGTCATTGGGGAAACCTATAACTTGCCCCCAATAAAATCAATGCCGGATATTTTTGCAACTGAGTTGTAGCTGGCGGTTTTTTCCAAAGAGATTAGAAGCTTTCAGACTCAATTATTCCTCGCAGAGTTTTTGAGAACGCAGAGGCCGATTATCCGCAGCAACCGCGCTGCGACCTCTGCGTCTTTGCGAGGAATCTCTTCTTTCAATGCATGGCACTTTCAAGCTTCTTCAATAATCGGATCAGTTAAGCACCTCTACCCCGTACCCTTTGAAGAGGCTGTCGTATGTGAGGACGGGCATGTTTCGCGACAGGGCCTCAACCAAAATAATGCGGTCAAATGGATCTGCGTGATGGTCTGGAAGTTCCGTTGATCGATAAAAGACGCTGGCAGAAACGGGCAGTTCTACCAATTGGTACTCTTTCAGGGCCGTTTCCCATAAAGCCAACGCGCTTGTGAACGGATGAATCGACAGGTTTTTCTTTTTGTGTTTGATTGAGATTTCAAAAAGAGAACACGCTGAAACATAAACAACCTCGGCCTCCTCAACTAAACGAAGCGTCTTGCGGGTCAGCTTTCTTTCCGCCAAACCCGTAAGGGAAAGAAGACCGCAGGTGTCGAGGATCAGCTCCATCCAAGAAGTGCCTCCGGCTCAAGAGGCTCAACGGCCTCCAACTCTGAAATCACAGGGGTCACCCCTTTCAGGGGAGAACTTTTCCGCTTGGGTTTAGCGTGCGGAACGATGTCAAACCAGGGGTTCCCGTTCTTACAGACAACAATGGTTTCACCGCGGTGCGCCAGATTCCCGAGCCGACTCAATTTCGCTTTTGCTTCTCGTACTGCAACCTGCATGACCTGTCTCCTTATTCATGGAAATAATGTAGTCACGGGGACTACATGTCAAGTGCTCTTCCAAGGCTTGGAAATAGGATCACACCGAGGCTTCGAGCAGGATTTTTTCTTTTCCAAAATCCGGTTGGATGACTTTGCGCATTCCGTGACCGGGGTTCGGTTCGGTATACGTGTGAACCAGGCTGTATCTTTCTAAAATCTCAAGATCGCGGTTTACACTGACACGGGTTCGCCCCATCTCCTTGACCAATTCTGGAAACGGAACTCGGTTGTGTAGCCGAAGGTATCGAATCATTCGGGTTCGTTCTGGCTTCAATAGTTGCGCCATATCTTCCGGCTCCACCCAGATCGTTTTTTTACGGGTCAGTTTTTTACCCGAATCGATCTCACGCGCAGTGTCACGAGCCGAATCCAAAAAATCGTTCAGTGTTCCCTGTTTAATTTTCACACTCATTTCACAAACTCCCTCAGTTCTTTTTCAAACCGGCTCACGATATCCTCATAACTTATAAAATCCATTACAGGGTAAATCTGTCCCTTGTAATGCCGATGATGATAATCGTGCGCATTATCGTATCCGAGCACTCGTCCGTTCTCATCTGACGGTAGCGACGGGTTCACATACGTAATTGCGTATTTTTCAACAACGCTCGACTCATCTTCCCAAGCCTCAACCCGAACCAGCCCGCCGCCCTTCTTGCGGTTGATCGAAAACCGTTCATCCACCACCTTTTTCAGCGGAGGTCTCTTTCGCAGTTTTACCATCATTTCCTTTCAGGTGAATAACGAAACCATATACCTGATAAGTTTTATGTCTACTATTTTATAAATAAAACCCCACTCTGGGATTTGCCAGGCTCTTTTTCCAAGGGCCGGAAAACCCACCCCGGCCTTCCTCCTTCGCCAAGGCTTCGGCGGGCAGGCAGCCTTCTGGGGAATAAAAAAGCCCTTCCGTGAGGAAGGGCTTTTTCGTGAGGCGAACTGAGGGTTACTCAGCAGCTTCGGGTGCAGCCTCAGGCGCAGCTTCAGGTGCAGCTTCAGGTGCAGCTTTTTCTTCGGCCCGGGCTTCGGCATCTTTTTGAGCCATGGCCGCTTTGCGGCTGAGGCGGATTTTGCCGTCGCGGTCGACGTCGAGCACTTTGACGAACATGGTATCGCCTTCTTTGCAGATATCTTCGACCGAACCGACGCGGAAGTCAGCGAGTTCAGAGACATGCACAAGACCGTCTTTACCGGGGAGGATTTCAACAAAGGCGCCAAAGTCACGGATGGTTTTGACGGTTCCTTCGTAGATGGCTCCAATTTCGGCTTCGGCACAGATGCCGTTGACCACTTTGAGCGCGCCGAGCATGGCTTCACCATCGGAGCTGAAGATGCTGACGGTTCCGTCTTCTTCGACGTCGATCTGGACGCCGTAGGTTTCGGTGATGCCACGAATGACTTTTCCACCAGGACCAATAAGAGCACCGATTTTTTCCGGGTCAATCTTAACCATTTCAACGCGCGGTGCGTGAATGCTCATTTCTTCGCGCGGAGCGTCAATGACGGTCTGCATGAAGTCGAGGATTTCGAGACGACCTTTAAGAGCCATTGCGAAAGCGCCTTCGACCTGATCCCAGTTGAGACCGTCGATCTTGAGGTCGACCTGGAAGGAGGTGATTCCCTTGCGGGTACCGACTACTTTGAAGTCCATGTCGCCGCAGTGGTCTTCGGTTCCGAGGATGTCGATCACGAGGTCGGACTGTTCTTTGCCGTCTGTGAACAGACCCACAGAGATTCCAGCAACCGGAGCTTTGATCGGCACACCCGCATCCATGAGGGCGAGGACACCGACACAGGCGGAGGCCATGGAAGACGATCCGTTAGAACCCATGATTTCGGAGACGACGCGCACGGCGTAGGGGTAGTTATCGGGCAGGATCGGAACGATCGAGCGCTCAGCCAGGTTACCATGTCCGATTTCGCGACGACTGGTGAAGCCGAGGCGACCACACTCACCCACGCTGTAAGGCGGGAAGTTGTAGTGAAGCATGAACTGCTTCTCGTTCGGGCCGCCGGTGACGGCGTCCATAGACTGCGAATCTTTTTTCGGGCCGAGGGTAATGGTGGCCAAGGCCTGCGTTTCACCGCGGCCGAAGATGGCGGAACCGTGGACGCGCGGCAGTATGCCAACCTGTCCTGAGAGTTCGCGCATTTCGTCGAAGCCACGTCCACCGATGCGTGTCTTTTTGTTGAGCACGTTGTTGCGGAGGGTTTCGATTTCAAGTGCGTGGAAGGCATGACCGTAGTCCTCGCCGACCATTTCCGGGAAGAGAACCGTCATCTGCTCTTTGATTTCGGCTTTCAGTGCGTCCATTGCAGCGTGACGTTTGAGCTTGGCACCTTCTGCGAGGATCGTGCTGAATTTGTCACCAGCGAGTTCGCGCGCTTTGTCGAGGAGTGTGGTGTCTTTTTCTTCTAGAACGACTTTCCATTCCGGCAGGCCGAGCTGTTTGCGCAGTTCGAACTGAGCGGCGATGATCGGCTGGATGGCTTCGTGTCCCAGTTTCATGGCGACAATGAAGTCGGCTTCGCTGATTTCGTCGGCAGAGCCTTCGATCATCATGGTTTTCTCGGCGGTTCCTACGTAGGTAAGGTCGAGGTCTGACTTGAGCATCTGGTCGTGGGTCGGGTTGATGACGAATTCACCATCAAGACGAGCGATGCGTACGCCACCGATCGGTCCGCCAAACGGCAGGTCGGTCAGCAGGAGCGCGGCGCTCGATGCGTTGATGCTGAGGAAATCGCACGCGCGGGTGCAATCACAGCTCATCAGCGTGTTGTGGATCTGCACTTCATTATAGAAGCCTTCAGGGAACAGGGTACGGATCGGACGGTCCGTTACACGCATGGTGAGAATTTCCGACTCGGAAGGACGGGACTCACGCTTGAAGTATCCACCGGGGAAACGACCCGCGGCGTAAAATTTTTCACGATATTCGACCTGCAATGGGAAGAAGTCGCAGCCTTCGCGCGAATTGCCCGTGGTAACGGCCGAGAAAAGGACGTTGTCGCCGAACTGGCAGGAGACGGCACCAGCAGCTTGCTGTGCGAGAACTCCGGATTCAAAACTCATCGGCATGCCGCCGACTTCGAACTCTACTTTTACTGTTTCTTTCATTTTTCTTTCCTTACTACCTTCTGCATCCATTGCTGCCGGGAGCCAACGAGGCCGAATGCGATTGCCTCTATAGGTGAATATCCCCATGTCGGGGCGTTTTTTGTCTACGAACTAGGCCGTAAACAAGAAAGCCCCGCAGGAGTGCGGGGCGTTCGTGACAAACTTAGCGGCGGAGGCCGAGTCGCTTGATGAGTTCTTGATAGCGGTTGCTATCTTTTTTCGTTACGTAACGAAGTAATTTCCGACGCTTGTTGACCAAGGTCAAAAGTCCACGGCGTGAGCTGTGATCTTTTTTGTGCATCTTGAGATGCTCGGTCAATTCTACGATACGACTCGTCAGCAATGCAACTTGCACTTCCACCGAACCGGTGTCGCGATCGCTCTGCTGATATTCTTTTCTAATTTCCGCTGTAGCTGCCTGATCCACTATAGGCTCCTTCTATAAAAACTCTTACTTTATTTCTTCTGTCTCTATTTGAGCGCCGCAATATACAGACGTCCTTTAGGCATGTAAACCGCAATGTTGAGGAAATTTAGGGAGAATGAATGGGTTTTTCCACACCCCACCATCTGAGCACGGACCATTCAAACTCCTGAATCCGTTGAATAATCATTGGAACCGCTCCCTCTACAAAATGATCCCATTCACCACACAATCCACCACGACCGAGGCGGCCTGTCCGTCAACGCCTTGGCGAAGGCGGGAGCCTGCGCACTCCATATTTTTCAAATAATCAAAACGCATTTTTCTGCATGATGTTGATCGACTGATAAATACCTACAATAAACGGACCGACACAGGCGCCGATCATAATAATCATAATGGGCTCGATGCTGGTGACCATTTTTTGGGTGGATGCCTTGGCGACGAGATAATAATATTCGGCAACTTGGTGCATCATGAGGACGATGTTGCCGGCCTTTTCTCCGGATTGCCACATAGAGGTCATCAAGCGGGGGAAGAGGGGCTCGGAGGCGATGGAGGCATATCGCGGAGCGCCCTTTTTAACGCGGGCAATGATTCGCACCATGGCATCTTCAATCATAGGGTGCCCGCTGGCTTGAGTCATGGTTCGAAGACTGCGAATCGGCTCGACCCCTGCATTTTCGAGCAAGCAGAATATTTCCAAGGTTCGGACGAGGGAGAAGTAGAAGATGACTTTTCCAATCAGGGGTATTTTGTAGCCAATTTTTGAGAGGGCCAAGCGGAGTGTTTTATATTTTTTGGCCAGAAGCTGAAGGATGAGTATGACTGAACCAAAAACAATCGGAAAACAAAAGACCCACAAATTATCTTTCACCCATAAACACATTCGGATTTGCGGAGGCAACTGAGGAAGGACCTCTGCAATTTTAGCAGGATCGCCGAGAAAGCTTTCAATCAACATAGGAACGATAATCATAATGGCGGAAAACATTCCGACGAACGTGACGACAATAAAGATCGGATACGTTAGCGCGGCGGTCAGCTCACGCTTCAGCTCGGCCGCCCGGTGAAACATGGATGCCATCTGGTCGAGACAGGTATCCAGTGTACCGGAGCGTTCACCGGCCTCCACGGTGGCGACCATAATTTCAGGGAATGCTTCCGGATATTTCCGGAGTGATTCCGAAAAGGGCGCACCGGCTTCAATGTCATCTTTCAGCTTAGCCAATCGTCGTTTAAACCATTTGTTCTCACACTCCGAGGTGATCAGATCCAGGGCCTCAAGGATTGTGATGCCAGCCTTGATCAGAATCTGCATCACCTTGCAGAACATCTCGAGTTCGGAAAGGGTGACCCACCATTTAAGCTGAATATCCAAATCAAACTTGATTTTGGACGACACCTCATCAATGAGTACAGGCCGCCAGCCACGGGCATTGAGTGCGGTATAAACGGCGGCGCGATCCGGCGCCTCAAACTGGCCGCCCTCTTCCTCGTGATCCGATTTAACAATCTCATTTTCATCATTCAGGGCGATATATCTAAATTTTGGCATAGCACACCCATCCTTTATTGTTGGTTCTTCGACTCTCCTCTGGCATTGGCAAGCTGTTGTAAATCAATACCATAAGAAGCCTTTCCTATTCTGATCTACAGGATTTAATCCGATTTATCCCGAACTCCTGTCAAAATATTCCGCCGCCGCCTTCACCTCTAAATTCTATGTCGCTCCCCTTTATTGTTCCGCCAGAAGCCCAAGGGCTTCATCCAACGAGGTTTTTCCCTCGAAAACCAGATCCAAGCCGTATTCGAACATGAGGCGGAAGCCATCCCGCACCGCCTGTTGATTCAGCGTCTCCACATCTGCCTCCGCAGCGATCATCGCCTTCAGCGCATCCGTCACGACGACCATTTCCATGACGCACAAGCGTCCCTTGTACCCGGAATCATGGCAGTAATCGCAGCCCGTAAGATTCGGTTTCATCACCCGATGTGACAAAATCAGGTCGTGATATCTGGCGGGAATCGCCTTGAGGCGAAGGATCTCCTGCAGTTCATCACGACTAAATTCCTCATGAGTACAGTGCTGACACAGGCGGCGGATCAGTCGCTGGGCCTGAAGAAGCCGGGCGGTCGCGGCCACCAGATAGGGTCGCGCACCGAGATCCTGCAACCGGGGGATGGCCCCCAGCGCACCATTGGTATGCACCGTACTGAGCACCAGGTGTCCGGTCATGGCAGACTGAATGGCAATATTCACCGTTTCGTCGTCACGAATCTCACCAATTAGAATGATGTCGGGGTCCTGACGGACGATCGAACGTAATGCGCGGGAAAACGTAAGTCCAATCTGTTGCTTCGCCTCCACCTGGCACACCCCGCTCACCCGGTATTCGACCGGATCTTCAACTGTTACAATATTTTTCTCGTTTCCAAACTGGTTGCGAAGATGAAGCAATGCGTTATGCAGCGTGGTTGTCTTACCGGAACCGGTCGGGCCGGATACCAGCAAAACCCCGTGGGGACTTTCAATGCTGCGCAGAAAAATATTGCGCAGATTTTCATCCCAAATGATTTCTTCCATACTCATGTCGGCATGTTCCGCATCGAGAAGACGCATTACAATTTTTTCGCCGTACACGGTCGGCAGAGAAGAAAAACGCACATCGATTCGGCGCTTGAGGAACTTAACAAAAAACCCGCCGTCCTGCGGAAGCCGATTTTCTGCAATATCCTTGCCCGCTTCAATTTTTAGGCGGTTCACCACGGCACGAAATTCATCGCGCCCGATATTCTCCTGCTCGATGTGCAACACACCATCCTGCCGGTAACGAACCCGTGCGGCGTGGGTCGTCGGTTCAATATGAATATCCGAGGCTTCGGTATAAATCGCATTTTTAAAAATCTGATGGATCAGCAAATCCACCGTGGTTCCGTCGGAAGGCAGATCGAGATCCAAAACCTCGGCCTCGTCATCCCCCGTCTGAATATCTTCATCCACAACCGCATCCTTAATCTCCTGACCGGTGAAGACATAGTCGATGGTTTGAATGATAATCTCTTTGGAACACACCCGGAGAACAAAGCGGTACTTCTGCATTGCCTTCGGAAGATTGCGGGACAGCTCACTGGAGAGCGCAAAAATATCGCTACTGTTGCTGATTGCCACCTCAATGAAGGGCCCCGCTTCCTGGCTAAACTCCTCAAGCACCTTTAGCGGAAGGCAGAGATTATTCTGGAGAAACTCCCGCTTTGTGAAGTGCTTTAAAATAAAGTCGGGGTCCAGTTCCTGACTGTATTTTGAGCGGCTGATGGTCCCGCTATAAATATGATTCCCTAAAAGATCTTTTTTCACCATACGCCCGAATCTTTCTACTTAAATTTAAAAACCATACCCGAGTCGGATGACGATGGCGGCTTGCGGTCCGGTTTTGCCGCGACAGGTGCGCTGCCCGGCCCGGAGACCTCATCCAGAACATCGGCTAGAAACGTCACCAGATTATCCGGCCGATTTGCTTTTTGAAGAGCGTCTTTAAAGGTAATGGTTCCGGCCCGCACCAGCCGTTCCAGAGAGCGTTCGAGCGAGATCATGCCTTTATCTTGCCCGACATCGATCGAGCCGTAAATCTGATGGGTCTTCCCGTCGCGGATCATCGCACCAATCCCGGAGTCCACGATAAGTATTTCACGGGCGGCCACCCGCCCCCCCCCGCAACGGGGCAGTAATGTCTGAGAGATGACTGATTTCAAACTGCCTCCCAACTGACTCTGAACCATTTGCTGCTGATCCGCAGGAAACACATCTACAATACGGGAAATCGTCTGAGCCGCATCGGTGGTGTGCAGGGTGGCAAACACCAAGTGCCCCGTTTCGGCAGCGGTTAATGCCAAAGAAATGGTTTCGAGATCACGCATCTCCCCGACGAGAATCACGTCGGGATCCTGACGCAGCGCAGCACGCAGTGCGGCGCTGAACGACTTGGTGGTCTTGCTCAGTTCGCGCTGAGTAATCACGCACTGTTCTTCTTGATAAACAAATTCGATTGGATCTTCGATGGTCAGGATATGATCCGGTCGTCTCACATTGATGTGGTTTATCATGCAGGCCAAGGTATTGGTTTTTCCGGAGCCGGTCGGACCGGTCACCAAAATCAAGCCGCGCGGAAGGTCCGTCAACTTCAACAGCTCCGGGCCGATCCCCAGAAACTCCGCGGACGGAATATCATTTTCAATCACACGCATCACGGCCCCAATCCCCTTGTTCTGCAGATGAACATTCACACGGAAGCGGGAAAAATTGGGGATTTCGAACGAACAGTCGAGCTCATACGTTTTTTCAAACTGCACCCGTTGATCATCAGACAAAATCGCATAGATCAGCGCTTTGCTCGTGTCTTTTGACAACGGGGGGCTCTCTGGGAAAATCGAGACCATCTCCCCATGAACCCGCATCATGGGCGCCCGCAACGATGCCAAATGAATATCAGAGGCCCCGGCCTTCACCGCTGTTTTCAAAATCGTAAAAATATCCATGGGTTCCCCCTCCTGATAAACGGTTCATTAGAAAAACGAACGCAACGCCATGCCCCACAAAGCGAATCCGAGATACACATACGCCTTGGAGATACTGACCCCGAACCCGAAAAGATTAAATGAGGCTACATCCGCATTTAAAATCAAAATCAAAATTCCGCCGATTGCCACCAACAGGAACGACATTGCCTTTTTGCTCATACGTCAGCCTCCCTTCTAAAAATCTAAATTATGCCCCTTCGACTATTTTTCTGACTGGATAACAGGATCATCTGGATGATTTTTTTAAAGAAATATCCGCGCCGGCCTGTCAATCTTCCTGATTCCACCCATCCTCTTCATCTTCATTTTCAAGCTGTTACAAGTCAACGCTATAAGATCTATTCCCATTCTGATCTACCGGATTTAATCCGGTTGATCCTGTCCCGCGAGCGAAGCGAGCGATAAGTTGCCCTGCATATAATGGCTAAAGGCCATGGTTCAACGATTCCTCCGCCTCCCTCGCTATAAAACTCCACGCAGAACCGAAATCATAATCGGCCTCCGAGCGGAATGGCACTACGTTAAGCCCGTTTCAACCGCATATCTTCACACAGAGAAAAGCAAGAAAACGAAGGCATCAAATGAGGCAATGACAGACAAAAATTTATGATCCTGAACCTCCTTGTTTGCTTCGTTATCTCTGTGTAAACATTCGATCCTGCCTGTTCCAAAACTCCTTGACGTAGTGCCATTCGCCTCAGAGCGTCTTCCCAAATTTTTCCGATTCAATCCTCAACTTCAGGTTATTCGGCGCATTGCTTGCGGCCAGCGCAGCATCCTCTGTAATTTTATCGGCTTCCCACAGGACGTACAAGGCCTGATTTTTCGTACACATGCCATAGTACTCATTCGATTCCTCAATCACTTTATCGATTCCACCGATCTCCCCCTTCTCGATCATCTTGCGGATCGTCGGCGTATTAATGAGCACCTCCTGGGCCGCGATGCGCCCGGTTCCGTCCTTCAAAGGAATCAGCGTCTGCGAAACCACCGCATTGAGGACGAGCGCCAGCTTCATACGCACCTGATCATGCTCTTCGGCGGGGAAGGCATTGATAATACGTTCGATCGCCTGCTTGGCGTCGTTGGTATGCAGGGTCGAAAGAACCAAATGCCCGGTTTCTGCGGCGGTGGTAGCAATGCCGATGGTCTCGCGGTCGCGCATTTCACCCACCAGAATCACATCTGGATCCTGCCGGAGAGCCCGGCGCATCGCCTCTGAAAAGGAGCGGGTATCTGCGCCGACCTCCCGTTGATTAATCAGGCTTTGGTTATCCAGCTGAACAAACTCCATCGGGTCTTCAATGGTAATAATATGTTTTCTCTCCGTATCATTCACCTCGCGAATCATGGCCGCCAAGGTGGTGGACTTACCCGATCCGGTCGGGCCGGTCACCAGCACCAACCCCTGTTGGGCCGTCATCAGCTTCGCCAGCCGCTCATGAAACCCGAGATCCTCTAGAGAGGGGATTTCCGAGGGGATCTGACGGAAAACGAAGCCCGGCATCCCCTTTTGATAGAACATATTGACACGAAATCGGACACGTCCCCCGGGGGGTTGATAGGAGAGATCGAGCTCCCGGTCGGCCTCCGCGGCCGCACGCAGACGTTCTGGCACAACCTGTTCAAAAATCGCCGTCATCGCCGTCAGCGAAAGAATCGAATCCGCCTCTGCCAAAGAGAGAAGGATCCCGTCGATCCGGAACACTGGCGCACGGTCACACTTCAGGTGGAGGTCAGAGCCCCCGCGGGCAACCAATAGATTCAGAAAAACATCAACATTCATGACAACTCCTTACAAAACAAACTGGTACAGCCGCACCCGCCCCTCCTCCGCGCCCATCGGTTTAACCGCCATCGCGAACCGATCTCGGGCAATCATGAGGATGTCAAAATTCCACCCGGCAAACAAGATATGGTCGCCAGGACCCACGCGTTTCCCCTCCACCATCAGCACGCGCTGGCCGTTATTTTCATCAATACAGCTTACGGGCAGAGCAAACTTCGGATAAGGTTTTTCATGCTCGGTTTCTTGGCACAGCAGAACCGACCGTTCATCCAGATAGACCACACGCAACCCATTATATCTACTGGCCTTCACGACGGAATCTTCCAGACAAAACTGATCATCAGCGGTACGGAACCGCCACGCCTGCGCCCCGTCGCGATACAAGGCAACCACCTTAGGAATCCAGGCAAGCTCTTGATCGGGATCCAGCCGATTATCCTGAGTCACTATAATAATATAGCGCACAACCGTCAGCTGATTCGACGCGGCCAAAGAGGTTGTGGACAACTGCTTCACCGCCCGAGCCAACACCTGACCTCCTGCGGAGCGGACCCTGGCGCTGGCAGATCCGCCGTCTGAGGTCATGACGCGGGCCGATGCCGACGACCGCCCCACTTGTTTCTGAACCATCCGCAACAGATCTTTTCCCCGCATCGCCCCCAGAACAGCGACCCCGAAAAGCAGGTAATAAATATATTTCTTTCGCAGCGGCGGTACAGAGCCTGCCTTTGCATTTTTCTTTTTAACGGCCACGGCACAGCCCTCCAGTTTCAGCGATCAGTCCCGGTTTTTCTAGAGCCTTTTTCAAATCATCAAAACAGTCAATGGCCTCATCCATCCTCTCCCGATATTCCTTCAACACCTCTGGATCAACCGCCGCCACATCCCCTTTGATGGAAAACTTATTCACAAAGACAGCCCCGTCCCGAATCTCAATCTCCAGCACTGGGATCGACAAAACACGGAAACGTTCCGGTTCATTCACCAGGCATTTATAAAAATCGACATATTGAACAAACGGCCGAGCCAAACTCTCCGGAGATTGAATGCTAAACGAGGCGAGCGAAAACAATCGACCCGCCGGTTTGCCGTCCAAAACCTCCACCGTCGGTTTTTTATAAAACCCGGCCCACCCGGCCACTTCAAGAATCCGCTCCTTCGCCTGCCCTTCGGCAAGCTGAGCCTTTGTCAAAAAATTAGTCGAGGTCTGGAGCAACCAGTCGGCCTGACCGAACAGCGGCTGCGTCACCTGCTGCACCGGAATCATGTTGTTCAGCTCCCGCAAATCACACATCCGCTCGTACATCTGATCGCCCAGCCGCCGTTTAAAAGAAAACCGCCTTGCGGAAAGACGTTTCCATGCCGGATTTTCTGCGCTCCATTTACAATGGCGGTCCAAATTTTCGACCATTTTCCTGGCTCATAGCCAATTCGATTACATATCATAAATGATATAATTTAGCGTTTATTATGCTTAAAATCTCCATTTTTTATATCATGAGTGATATATATGGCAGATGCTTAACAGCCAGTGGACGGCCTAAAAAAAACATTATTCCTGTGTTTAACGGATCC
>Ga0307990_1000605_pt1 | contig 31644 bp, 22 predicted proteins | sample EllFjometagen129_FD_203168 | JGI IMG/M metagenome (GOLD analysis project Ga0307990, IMG submission 203168) | Marine microbial communities from Ellis Fjord, Antarctic Ocean - #129 | ecosystem: Environmental > Aquatic > Marine > Unclassified | place: Southern Ocean | collected 2014-10-08
TTGATTGTGCGGCGTACTCAAGTACGCCTTAAGCACAAACCCTTGATTTCCTTGACCTCACAAAAATTTTCTCATTCTGGGTCGGGGAACCACGCCAGTCCCATCGCAGTTCTGGGATGGGAACTAACTAAGGTCATAGCTTCCTTTGGCAGGATACACGCGCCCAGCGCTTGAAGGAAGGCGTCCAAATTTTTCAAATTCCGCTATTGTTGACAAATCGGTGTTTGTGATAAAATATCTGCAGTCCGGCATTCACAGTGGTCGAATGCGCGGGGGACGGGTCCGCTAATAAAAGCGGCATTTCAATTTGCGAGCAACCGGATCGGAGCTCTAGTCATGCGCGCCACCGCCCAGGAAGAAGACCTTAATCTTCAGGATCTCATTTTCATTCTTTTGTTTTTCTTCATCATCGCTCAGACGCTGATTGTCTTCCAAATGGAGAAGGATCTGATCGAAAAAGTGAACGTGGGTGCCGCTGTCAGCATTAATGAAAATGAAAAAAATCCTGAGCTGATCACCTTAGTCATCGACCATAAATCCACGATTATCGCCCTGGTCGAAAAAACCGGACGCGACACCATCATGAAGGGTTTCGACAATATACCCGATGATGAAATCATGGAAATCTACTGCGATCCTTTCAAAGGCAAGGAAGAATACATCCCCAGCGAAGAGAAAAAAGCCTACGTGGAAATCGCCAAGAATATCTTGAAAGTCAAAGCTCTCGCCGGTTTCAACAAACCACGCATCGGCCTGATTGCCGATCATAAAGCCCGATACGGAACCATCTTTCAGGTTAATCTCGCCCTGCAGGAGCTTCTGGGCAAAACCGTAGCCGAGCAGAAAATCGCCCCCGGATTTACCTGGAAGGTTTACGATCCCGGCACCATGGACGTCGGCGAAGGCCAGGAACTGCCGTCTCTTTTTGATAGCGCCGCCTCGCCGACCACTTGAGACGGTCTGTCGGGTTTTTGCGCGAAATTCATTTATAATCACTTGTCATGCATGAACTGTCCCTTGCCATTGATATGGTTGCGCAACTGGAAAAGGCTCTCGTCAACGAGGGCGACTGCGCTATAGAGCGGGTTCATGTATTGCTGGGCGTTCTTTCCGGCGTTGAGCCGGATTCCTTCGAGTTTTGTTTTCCCGTTGCCGCGGAGGGCACGCGGGCGCAAGGGGCGGAACTTGTCATTGAAAAGGCTCCGGTTGTTTTGTTGTGCAGGGAATGCGGCGCCGAATCACGGCCCGAAAAGCCGGCTGCCATCTGTCAAAAATGTTTGTCGACGAAGGTGGATATCATTTCCGGCCGTGAGTTCATAGTGACATCGATGGAGGTGAGCTGATGTGCAAAGAATGCGGGTGCGACACAGACAATGAACGCACGTATTTCGGGAAAAGCGATGAACATTCTCACGATCATCCCCACGATCACGATCATGAGGGGACTTCCCGAACGATCACTCTTGAGAAGCGCGTTCTTGAGCGCAACGATCAACTCGCCGATAAAAACAGAAAATGGCTTGCTGAAAGGCAAGTGATGGCGGTCAACCTGATTTCCTCGCCGGGAAGCGGAAAGACCACTTTGCTCGAAAAGACTTTGGATGCCCTGAAAGGGAAATTGCCGTGCGCGGTCATCGCCGGCGATCAGCAAACCGACAACGACGCCAGGCGCCTTTCGGGCAAGGGCGCGCCGGTCCATCAAATCGAAACGAAAAGCGCCTGCCACCTGGACGCGAGGCGCGTAGGATTTTTGCTGCCCGACGCTGTGCCTGCGGGGATTCGGCTGCTTTTCATCGAAAACGTGGGCAATCTCGTGTGCCCGGCGGCTTTTGATCTGGGAGAGAATTTCAAAATCGCGCTGCTGTCGGTCACGGAAGGCGAGGACAAGCCGGAAAAATACCCGGCGCTCTTTTCCATGTCGCCGGTTGTGTTGATAACAAAAACCGACCTCATCCCGCATCTGGATTGGGATCGGGACGCCTGCCTCGATATGATTCGCCGCATCCGCCCTGATGCGAAAATCATCGAATTGTCGGCCAAAACCGGCGAGGGAATGGATGAATGGATCGGATACCTCAAGCAGCTAACGACCTAATATCCTTGGGCGACCGGAACGCCTTCCAGCTCGATTGTAGGGGCGATCCCCCCGTGGTCGCCCCATCGCTTATGCCGGCGCTCAGGGCCTGCCCCTACTTATAATCCATCATAAGCTTCGCCCAAATGCCGAAATGATCCGAGGCCATGCGGCCATCTTGCAGCGCGGCGCCGAAGAGGCCGGAGTCTTGCACCTTAAAAACGCCGGCGGCGTTACGGAATAAAATGTAATCAATGCGGCGGGAAAGGCCGATTTCCAGATCGTGGATGGCCTGATTGACTTGCGCCTCGGCAAAGGAGTTGACGGGTACGAAGGAATCGATCTGATGCGTGTTTTTGTTGCGCTCCCAATCCCAGGTGAAAAAGAAATCCTTCGCGGATTCATCCACCGTCATCGACTGGAATCCCAAATCGTTTTTCATCCACATAAGCTCCGCCGCATCGGGCGAAGCGTTGAAATCTCCCGCAAAGATCGTCGGGCTGCTCCAATGACCCCGCGACTGCACATAATTCATCACCGTTTCCAATTCGCGCCGCCGCCTGTCTGATGCCTTGCCGATGACGCCCAGTATTTCGCCGGCGCGTTCTTTGGTGATAACACCTTCTTTTACCAGAGAATCCATCGCCTGCCTGGTCCGAAGCGTAAGCTCCGGGCCGTGATGAAGATGCGTGTTGAGCAGAAGTATTTCGCGCCCTTTGACCGTGATTGTCGCGGCTAAAAGGTAGCGAAACTCATCAAACTGCCAAGTCACCCAATCATTGCATAGGCCGCGCGGGCCGGAGAGTTTTTTTGCCCCAACCTTTTTCAAATCCAGACCTTTTCGGGCCAGCGTCGTCAGGCCGGAGCGCAGGTTCGACGGCAATCCGATAGGTCCCAGCTTCACTCCGGAATTATCGATTTGCCATACGACGTCAAGCCCCAAATCCCTTGCGATGCGCCGCGACATGGACGGCGCCGGATTGACCTCCTGCAAAAGCAGCACATCCGGATCGAAGGCGCGCGCCTGGGCAAGAAAACCAGCATATCGCAACTCGCGCTGATGAGCCGACTCGTACTGCCCAAAGCGCAAAATGCTCGTAGGATTCAGTCCGTGCCAGACGTTGTAGTTCAGGATTTTCAGAATCGGCGGGTTCGTGTCAAACATTTTCACATCTCTTGGATTCGCCTTCGCGGCGCACGCGCACTGAAAAATCAGGGCCATGAGCGGAATCAAAATAGTAGCAAAAAAACCTGGCCAAAGATTTTGGAGAACATGTTTCAAAGTATCCGCCCAGTGTTTGTGTCGCCCTTTGGGCTTCATTCTTTTTAAATTGGATCACCATTTATTTTGGACATTCACCAGACCCTAAACCCTACTCATAAACGGCCTCGACCGCACACCGGAAACCAATCAATTCTCCCACCATTGTTTCTTCATCGAAGGCAAAACGTCTGTATGCAAGATAAAATTCCGGTATGATCTCGGCGGGAATTTCCACGTCTCCGTTGCTAAAGCCCCCTCCGCGCACGAAAGTGGTCGGGATCATTTCGTCGCCATCGACAAGATTGCCCTCGGTCAGTTCCCAGACATTGCCCGACATATTCAAAGCCCCGTATGGGGACATCCCACTGGGAAATGAAGCGACGGGCGCCGTTTCGGCATATCCATCCAGTGAGCCGTCGCACGCGGCGTCGCCGTCACACCAGTTCAGGCAGGTTTCGCACCAATCGTAGCCCCAGGGATAATATCGACCTCCGAGGCCGCGGGCCGCTCTTTCCCATTCGATATCCGTCGGCAGGCGCTTTTCCTTCCATGCACAGTATGCCTTCGCCTCCGCCGCACTGACGCACGCCACGGGCAGATCGTCGCTCCCGCTTTGAGGCATGCAGGCATTTTCACTGCAGTCGCCCGCCTCCACGCACAGGCGATAATCGGCCCAGGTCGCCTCGTGGATATCCATGAAAAAGGCGGGCAGATTGATCAGTTGCAACTCGGCGTCGCCATCTTCGCACGTCTCGTTGAATTCATGATCGCACCCGTAAGGCCCCAATCCTTGTGGGACAAGACACATGCCGTCCATGAGATCGGCGAAACGCACTTCCGCAACTTCAAGCGTGGAGCCCAAAACGTCATCATCATTCGTTGTCGCCGATCCGAGGCGTCCATTTTCAGCGTCATTTCCACTGCCGCAAGACACGACGATGACAGCCATGAGGCAGATGACGACGAAACGAACCCGGTTTCCGCCGACTCGAAGGTATGGTTTTAGCGTGCGCAGCATATCCATCTGGATATATCCGGGATTCAACGAGTTGCCAAGTGCGCACAAAACTTTTAAAGGGCATATGATGCATCGCAACCATGAAAAGACGCGACGCAAAGTTTTAAATTTAAGGTTTGCAGGGTATTATGAATCTGGTGGGAAAATCCGTTCTGTTGACAACCGGGCACAAGCGCATCGGCTCGGGCGGGTCTATGCAGTTATTTCTGTTGGCTCGCAGTCTCACCTCCGCCGGCGCCAAAGTGCACGCGCTGTTCGCCGAGCAACCGGCGCAGAGTATCGCGCAACGCAACCTGCAGATTCTCAAAGATCTGGGTCTAAGCCTGCATTTCTTCAAACCCTCTCGCTGGTACAGCCCTTTTCAGATTTTCAAAATGAGAAAGCTGCTGGCCGCCAGTCGTTTCGATATCGTTCACACGCACAAGGGCGGCGATCTTTCCCTTGTTCTGCTCGCCTCGGCGGGTTTGAAAATTCCTGCTCTCGTCAATACGCGCGGCGTCAATTTCCCCTTAGGATTAAATCGCTTCAAGTACAATTTTCCCAAGCTGGACCGGATCATCGTTGTCAGTGAAAACATCAAACGCGTCATGACGGACTGCGGCGTGCGCGCAGACAAAATTCGCGTGATTTACGGCGGCGTCGATACGCAGCGCTTTGCCCCGATGCCCGAAAAGCGAAGTATCATGCGGAAGTCGCTCGACCTAAAAGAGGATGCAACGGCTTGCCTGGTGGTGGCGAACTTCGTGCGTCAGAAAGGACACGGAGATTATCTCAAGGCCGCGGCGATGCTGTCGGATAAATTCCCCCGTCTCGTTCATCTGTTCGCGGGCAAAGGCGATACCACGGCTTTTCAGCGCGAGGCGACAAAGCTCGGAATCGAAGACCGAGTCCGTTTTCTGGGCTTCAGGACGGATGTTGAAGATATTTTCAGCGCGGTGGATTTCAGCGCGGTGTCGTCATTCGCCGGTGAAGGCGTCAGCGGCGTCCTGCGCGAATCCATGGCCTGCGGCGTTCCGGTCATCACCACCGACGTGGGCGGCAATGCCGAGCTGGTGCGTCATGAGGAGTACGGATTGGTGACTCCGATGAAGGACCCGGCAGCCCTGGCCGTGGCGATGGAACGGATGATAACGGATCATGCACTGCGCCGAAAACTTGAAGAAAAAGGCTTGAAACTCGTCCGAGAGCATCACAGCGCGACAGCGCGAGCAAAGAAAACCTTCGCGCTCTACGAGGAAATATTGAGCGGTCAATGAACAATTAACAATGAACAATTATCAATGAACAACGTTCGCATTCCCTTATTGAGCTATTTGCAATGTTGGCTAAGCCGATAATGGCAGGGCTTTGCGCGGGTCGTGAAATATGTTTAGCCCAAAAAATGTAGCAACTTTGTCATTTAAGAGCGAAGCTGACTTTAGTCAGCGAGTCGAGAGCCTGCCCTAAGGAAGCCATTCAACGTAGTCGCTTGAAAAACAGTTACAGCGCAAATAGCTCCTCGTTGTTCATTGTTCATTGCTAATTGTTTATTGTTTATTGTTTATTGTTTATTGTTTATTGTTTATTGTTCACTGTCCAGTTCCTCGGCGTAGTACTCCTTTGCGCAGTCCGGGCACAGGCCGTGTGAAAAAGTCAGTTCCGGGGAATGTTCTTTGAAGTAGCTTTCCAGTTTTTGCCAGTAACCTTTGTCGTCCCGGATCTTTTTGCAGTGCATGCAGATGGGAAGCAGGCCGCGCAAGGTCTTGACGTCATCAAGAGAGCTTTCGAGCTTTTTAATCAGCTCTTCCTTTTCTCTTTCTGATCGTATTTTCTGGTCGATCTCCCGGCGAAGGGCTTCATTGGATTGCGTGCGCAGCTTCTCGGAATGCTCCAGGACGCCCCGTAATTTACATATCATGACCGTGCTGACAATAAGAACCAGCAGGTAATTGATCGACTGCCCGAAGATGGCGCGCCAATCGAGAAAAATTTCAGCCAGCTTTGCGTTTTGGGTAAATAGCGGTGCATAGGACAAAACACCTTTGACTTCAAGCATTACAAGCAACGCAAGCCCGAGGTTGCCCAGCACGAAAAACATAATCACATCGCGCCGTTGAAAAAACCAGATAACAACCAGAAGGATGGCCACGATGAGAAGTTGGTGAAGGGAGTTCTGACTTCCGACGAGGTGGATTTGCATCAGGCTGGCGACAAAAAGGGCGACCGTCACAATAATCATCAGCCCATAGGCGTCGGGATTTTCCGAGTTGGCTGCTTTTTTACGTCGAAATATCGAATGCGTGTAAAATAAGAAGCCGCAAAGAGACAGGTCGAGAATTATGGAAAAGACAAAGACCGATCCATTTATGTAACCGACATTATCGACAAAGAAATATCCCGCGACCTGCGCCAGGACGTAGGGGATCAACAGAACCGCGAGAACCAGGAGGCCCTGCATAAAAACGGAATGTCGCCCCGCGTCATCCCGGGCGTTTTGGTAAAGCCCCGATGCCGTCTCTTCGCCCTCCGGCCTTTTTTGCATGAAGAAATCCTCCCGGGCCTTCTCAGCGATCCGCCTAGTACACCCGAAACCCGATGATGCCACGGCTTCACATGATTATCGACATTTTTCGCAAAAGCTACAATCATAAAATTCTCACTCTCGGCTTAAGCCTCCAATTCAGTTCTTGACAATCAGGGTTGCTGACCTAAATTCAAAGCGTCAAATACGGCCCCTAAACACGCTGGGCCGACAGGAGCTTTTTGATGATAAAAAAAACCATTTTTGCGCTGACGCTCATCCTCACGGCATCGGCTGTGAATCTTCATGCGGCGCAATTCGACAGCCCATTGGAAGACCTGTTATTTGAAAGCGCTGAAGACGAAATTATCAACGTTTACATCGTCATGGCGGATCATCTCGATCTTGACGCCCTTGTTCGCGACGTTGACAAAGATCGTGCAACCCTGGCGCAAAGGCATTTTCGCATTATCACCGAAGCCCGTTTTCACGCGGCAGCCTCGCAGGACCCTCTTTTAAATTCCCTGGGCAGCGCCGCGAGCGCCGCGCGGGGAGTACGCGCTTTTCGTCCATTTTGGATCGCCAATGCCGTAGCGCTTTCCGCGACGGCGGAATTTGTCGAGAGCCTGCGCGCGCGCGATGATATCGAAAAGATCTTTGTGGACCCACCGCTTGAGCTAATCGCACCTGTCCGCGTAACGGCGCCTCTTTCGGACGGGGCCGCCGCAGGCGTGTCTTCGGGCGTCGCCGCGACACGCGCGCCCGAGCTATGGGAAATGGGCTTTGACGGCGCAGGCGCGCTGGCCTGCGATCAGGACACCGGCGCGCAGGGCGATCATCCGGCCTTCGCCGACAGGTGGCGCGGTCTGGACCCGGGCGTGGATCCCGCAGCGGCGTGGTTCGACCCGGTCGCCGGGGAATTGTTCCCGACCGATTCGGGATCCCACGGAACGCATACGCTGGGAACCATGATCGGCGACGACGGCGACGGACGCCGGATCGGCATGGCGCCGGGGGCGAAATGGATCGGCGCCAAGACCATCGACGTTCCCGGAGGCAACATTTTTTCGGATGCGGTCGCCGCGTTTGAATGGGCCGCCGACCCGGACGGGAATCCGGCTACAATGGTCGACGTGCCCGACGTGATCAACAACTCCTGGGGAATTCACGGCGGCAATTGCGGCGAAAGCTTCTGGGATTCCATCGACGTGGCCGAAGCCGCAGGCGTCGTCGTCATTTTCGCCGCCGGCAACGAAGGCCCGAGCGCCAAATCTCTGCGTTCGCCGCCGGATCGAATTGAAACGCTGTATAACACATTCGCCGTGGGGGCCTTGATGCAAGGGGCGCTGGAAATCGCCTCTTTTTCCTCGCGCGGTCCCTCCGAATGCGACAATGTTACGATCAAGCCGGAAATCAGCGCTGTCGGCGACAACGTTATCAGTTCCATACCGGAAAATGAGTACAGTGGCATGAGCGGAACCTCCATGGCCGCGCCGCACGTTTCCGGCGCCGTCCTTTTGCTTCGCGGAGCCTTTCCGGAGGCAACCGCCGACGAAATCAAGATGGCCATGTACGAAAGCGCGGTGGACCTGGGCGATCCCGGCGAGGACAACTCTTTCGGCATGGGAAGCCTGGATGTTGTGGAGGCTTACTGGCTTTTGCTGACGCTCATGACCGGCGCCGACGGCGTCGTGAAACTCAACCGCGCTGTTTATTCCTGCGATGATCTGATCGAAATCGTCGTCGTGGATTCGGACATCATTGATTCCACGCAAGTCGGCGTTTACAGCACGACCGAAGCCGGTCCTGAAATCGCCAATCTGGCGCAAGGCGACAGGCCCCGGTTATTTACAGGCTCAATGGTGACCACCGGCGACGCTCCGGCAACGGACGGCGCGCTGCAACTGTCCGACGGCGACGTGATATACGTATCGTATATTGACGCGAACGACGGGCAAGGAGGCGTCAACGTTGAAAAAACCATCGAAGCCATTGCGGATTGCGCCCCACCGCAATTTGCCGGCCTGACCGGCCTCACGCCCGGAGACAACGAGGTCGAGCTGACGTGGGACGCCGCTGTGGACTTGACGACGGTTAGTTATCGCATTTACCGGTCGGACGCATCCGGGACGCAGGACTTCGAAAGCCCAGTCGGGCAGGCTGATGCCTCGCCCTTTGTCGATCTGAACGCTCCCAACGGCGCCGAGTGGTTCTACGTTGTTCGATCCGTCGATGAATTTGGAAATGAAGACGATAATACGGTGGAGCTGTCGGGAACGCCCGAAGGCCCCGACCGTCTTTTCTGGGACAATTTCGAGGACGGCCTCGACATGTGGACCGTGGTCGACGGCGGAACAAATGCATCGACCTGGACACTGGAAAACCCCACCGGCAGGGCTTCCGATTATTGGATCGGGCAATTCGTCATTGCGGATCACCTTAGCACCGGTGAATTTCAACAACTCGACGAACAACTCCTCACACCGGCGCTGGATTGCTCCAGTCATGAGGAAATCAAAATCGCTTTCAACCACGTATTCAAGCAGGGCATCCTGGAACGAGGCCGCGTGGATTGGTCTTACGATGGCGCGCAGTGGAACCTGATCAAGCTGTTTATGGGCGACAATGAAGGAGCCATGTCTTTCGATGTCCCGGACGCCGATTTGCACCAGCAGGTTTTCTTTCGTTTCTACTACGTGCGCGCGGCGATCGGCGCGGAGTACTGGGGACTGGACAACGTGGAAGTCACCGGCGTTCCCTCCACGGCGCCATCCATTACGACGACGACCACGACATTTATTCCGACGACCTCGACCATCCCGAGCGATGACGATGCGGACGACGACACTCTCAATGACGATGCGGACGACGACACTCTCAATGACGATGTAGATGACGATGCAAACGATGATGTTGATGATGATGCCAATGACGACACAACAGATGATGATTCCGCAGGCGACACAATCCTGAATGACGACATGGCCACGACCGGCGATGACGACGATGATGAAGGAAATTGTTGCGGATGATTCACCTATAGCGCAGGAGCATAAAAGAATGAAAAAAAATCACCATGAGTTTGATGCAGTGGTTGTCGGCGCCGGGTCCTCCGGGACATCTGCCGCATTCCACCTAGCCGGGGCGGGTTTCAAAACGGCCTTGCTTGAAGCCGGTTCCTTGAAAAACGCCGGCGCCCGCTGGATTAACGCCGTTCCGCCGTGGATGTTCGATCAGGCCGGATTCGAGCGCCCCGAGCCGCCGGAACTGCACGCCAAAGATTTTCCCATATCAATGCGGGACAGCCTAGGAAATGAGCGGCTGAGGATTCCCATAAATCCCACATGGGAATTGGATATGCGCTTGCTGGTCAAGCGCCTCCAGGGGCTAGCCCGCGAGAGCGGCGTAATATTTTTTGAGCACGTGCACGCCGGGAAATTTGTTTGTGAAAACGAGCGGCCGACGATTCTCAAGGCCACGCGAAAGTCTCCGAAGGGATCGACGACGAAAATGGAGTTTCGGGCAAAGCTCTTTGTTGATGCAACCGGTCTGCCGGGCGTGCTTCGCGCCGCCGCACCGTCACTGGCCAATATTTGCCCTCCGGCGTCTGTGAGCGACCTGTGCGCCGCGGCTCAATTTGTTTATCGAATCAGCGATCCAGACGGCGCGCAGCGCTATCTGGAAAAGACGGATAGTCCCTCCGGCGCCAGCATCAACTACTTCAGCATAGACGGCGGTTTTTCCACCCTGATGGTGAAAACAAATCTCGAAAAGAATGAAATTTCCGTCCTGGGAGGGACAACCGCGGAAAAGGGCCGCAAAACAGGCCGCGTAGTTGTTGAGGACTTTGTAAAGGCCAATTCCTGGATCGGCAAATCGCTGTTTGGAGGCCAGGCGCTGATCCCGATACGCAGGCCATATGACCGTTTTGCCGCGCCCGGAATCGCTCTCGTCGGCGACGCGGCCTGCCAAGTCTTTCCCGCGCACGGCAGCGGCACCGGTTCGGGCATGATCGCTGGAAAAATGCTGGCGGACGCCGCAAAAGGACAAGATGATCCCGGCAGTCTGGAAGCGACGTGGAATTACCAGGCAAAATTCATGCGGGAAATCGGCGCCGTCCACGCTGCCTATGATGTTTTTCGGAAAACGACGCAGAAACTCACTTCAGCGGAAATGGATCGCATGGTGTCGGCAAGTCTGCTTCTTCCGGGCGCTTCCCGAAATACTCTGGATCAAAAAATTCCGAAGCTTGAAATGCGCGACCAACTGCCTCTAATGCGGGCTATCTCCCGTGAGCCCCTGATAGTCGCCCGTTTCATTCCCAGCCTCGCGAAGATGCAGGCCGTGCATGCCCTGTACAAAAAATATCCTCTTCGTCCCGACGAACGCTTCCTTTGGCTCTGGACAAAGGCTGCGGCGACACTTTTTGGTTCTTAACCGGATTTTCAGTAGGTTCCGCTAACGCGACCGGCAAATCGCCGGCGCGGACCCTTGCTCAATCTCGGCGCAATCGGCACAATAGGCAAAATCCGCGACCACCTAACGATGTGGAGTATTTGCCAATGAAAAACAAAAGCCTTGCTATTGTGCTTGTCAGCTTTGCCCTGATTTTTTGCTATGGCCTTTCCGCCGATGCAGCGCCGAAAGAGCGCCAGGATGATCCCATGAAAGGCCGCATCGGAATCGGCCTGGCGGCGAGCCTCATCAACAGCTCGGCGGGATCAGGTTTTTATATTCAGCCTTCCGTGACCTATTGGTGGAACAGATATTTTTCCAATACCATCGCCGCGGGGTATGGCTTTTATTCCGCAGAATATATTGACCATCAGCGGGAGAGCCAGACTACACGGGTGAGTTTCATGCCCGCCGAGCTTTTGGCGACCTTTTACACAGCCCCTGGCAAACAAATCAATCCGTACTTAGGCCCGGGAATCGGCCTGGATTATTCCTGGTACACGCTGGAGGGATATGAAAACAACGGAGATGACAAGGAAGTGTCGATGACGACCTACAGCGGCATCGCGCGTCTTGGCGTCCTGTATCGAATGTCTTCGAATGTGGGCCTCATCGCCGGGGGTCGTTACACACAGCCTCTGAACAAAAGCGACGATTTCGAGCACGAAAACGGCGGTACCTTATCGCTGGAATTGGGCCTGAGCATGTTTTTCTAGAAGCAAGAAGTTTGAAAAAGGAAAATTTTGGCGACCAAACAGTTCATTCTCGGAACAGCCGGCCACATCGATCACGGGAAAACGGCCCTGGTCAAACTGCTGACCGGCTCCGACTGCGACCGTCTACCTGAGGAAAAGGCGCGGGGAATCACCATCGAACTCGGTTTTGCGTCCCTGGATCTTCGCGACAAATCGCATATCGGAATCGTGGATGTGCCGGGGCACGAGCGTTTCGTACGCAACATGGTCGCCGGGGCCTCGGGCATCGACATCATCATGCTCGTTATCGCAGCCGACGAAGGCGTCATGCCGCAGACCAGAGAGCACTTCGAGATTTGTCGTATGCTTGGCGTGAAAGTGGGTTTCATCGCGCTGACGAAATCCGACCTCGTTGACGATGACTGGATCGAGCTTGTCACAAGCGATATTGAAGACTTCGTTCAGGGCAGTTTTCTTGAAGAGGCCCCCATCGTTGCCGTCTCGGCGAAAACCGGCGCCGGCAAAGATGACATTCTCGAAGCCATCGAAAATTGTTCGCGACAGGTTCAACAAAAGAGCGCCGTCGATATGCTGCGGCTTCCCGTAGATCGGGTTTTTACGATGAAAGGTTTTGGAACTGTTGTGACCGGGACCTTAAATTCGGGGCGCATCCGGGTTGGAGACGAAATTGAGGCGCTTCCCGCAAAAAAGCGAACGCGCGTGCGTGGGATACAAGTCCACGATCTGCCGGTGGAAGAATCAACGGCGGGCCTACGAACAGCGGTCAACCTGCAGAGTCTGGCCAAAGACGAGCTTCACCGCGGAGATGTTTTTGTTGTCCCCGACAGCGTCGAACCGACCTATATGATTGACGCGCGCCTGGAAGTTTTGCGCGATGCGGCGCATCCCGTAGAAATGAGAACCCGCGTTCGATTTCACGTTCACACCAGCGAAATACCGGCCCGCGTTTATCCCATGAGCGCCGAGGAAATTGCCCCGGGAGAAAGGGGCATCATTCAACTGCGCCTGGAGCAGCCGGCGGTCGTTTTGCCTGGAGACCGTTTCGTCCTGCGCAGTTTCTCGATGCTCGTCACCATCGGCGGCGGGGTGATTGTCCATCCCAAAGCCGCCAAGCACCGGCGGCCTTACGACGATGTGCTTAAGGATTTGCGTGTTCTGGAAACAGGGGAGCTAAGTGAGCGAATGCGTGTTCTGTATGCACGCGCAGGGTATGAAGGGTTGTCCTTCGCCTCGCTTCGAGGTCTTCTGGGGGCGTCGGGGAAGGAAATGCAAAGCGTGTATCAAAAGCTCCTGTCGACGGGCCTGATCATCCGTTTCGATTCCGACGGCGAGCGGTCGATCGGCGTTGAACCTTTCCGGCAGGTACTCAACGCTGCGCAAAAAGAGCTTGAAGCGCATCACGAATCCTCGCCGGAATCACCGGGTTTAACGCGCGGGGAACTTGCCGCGAAAACGCGATACGGCCTTGGTTTTCGGCTGGCCGCCAAAGTTATTTCCCAACTGGAAAAGAGCAGGGTCATCGAAGTGGACGGCGATATCGTGCGCATGGCCGGGCACAGGCCGGGTTTCAAAGGCCAGATGGCGACGATGACGAAGCTCGCGAAAAACGCGCTGAAGGAGGCGAGGTTTTCGCCACCGACAACCAATGAACTGGTCGAAAAGATCGGTGCCCGAAAAGAGGACTCACAACGAATCCTCGATCATCTTGTGCAAAGCGGCGATGCCGTCAGGATCGGGCCGGCGCTTTATTACGACAGGGAAATGCTCGATGAATTGATAGCCATGACCGAAAAGCGCCTCGAAGAAGCCGGAGAATTGGACGCCCAGGCCATGAAAGCTCTGACGGGGCTGTCGCGCAAGTTCGTTATTCCGCTTATGGAATACTTTGACAGCATCAAGTTGACCCTGCGCGTCGGAGATAAAAGGATTGCGCGAAAGAAATCTCAATGACTCCGTGCGCCTTGCCGACAATTCCGTTCTCCTCGCCAGCTATTTATAATTCATGACTTGCGCCCCACGCCTCTCCCCAGACAATTGAATTTTTACCTTTACGCTTGTCCTTTTAAGCGATAAGTTACCGGGAAAGGCGCTGATTAACTCTCGGAAACTGGTTTTTCCATAACAAAAAGTAAGCCCTGCGTACGAAAAGTATTTGCAATGGTCTAAATCTTGGGGAATGTCTGCAATAACCTTGAAAAAAGCAGGCACGTTTATTGCTTCCTTTAGGTCGCGGATGAGAGCGCTTAATTTATGGGGGAAAGCCAATGCGCTCAGAAAAAGCAGGATTTTCACTGGTTGAGCTGATTGTGGTCATGGCGCTGATGTCCATGGTTATTGCCGTAATCCCATCTTTTCGATCCTGGAGCGGAACGGTCCGGGCGAATGCCGTGGTGCGAACCCTCGCATCCGACCTTCGTTGGGCGAGATCGACGGCCGTTGACCGCAACCATGACGTTATTGTGACTTTCAATATAACGAGTCATTCCTATTCGGTTTTCGATGATGTGGACCATGACGGACCGGATGTCGGCGATCTGATAAAATCCGTTACCCTGGGGGGAGTCGGCGAAGGCGCCATGTTCTCCACCACATCCGCTTATGCCGTCGGAGGCGGCGCCATCAGTTCAGCGGTGTCAATGGGAAACACTGCCGACCCGATAGCGGTCACTTTCAAGGCCAGCGGCCAAGCCATCAATTTCGGCGTGGCCTACATTATTTCGACTCTTGATACGGCGCCTTCGAGGAAAGACCGCAACAGAGCCGTTCAGGTATTAAAAACCGGACGGGTGGGAGTATTCCGCTGGGACGGATCAACGCCTACCGATCCATGGGTTGAGCACTATTAGGGGGCTGCTTAGAATGCACGCAAAGATGAACAGGAAAGTCGGAGGATTCACGCTGACGGAGGTCGTTGTTTCCATGTTCCTGCTGACGGTGGGAATTCTGGCTGCATCTTCCACGCTGATGGCGGTTTACAATGGCCAGCGATATTCGGCCTCTCTCATGATGGCTACGCAGCTTGCCAATAGCCACATGGAATCCATCAAATCCATGTCCTATAGCGAGATCGAAACAACGAATGAGAGATTCGGAGAAATCTCAGGCTATGAGACATTCAGCCGCAGCACAACGGTTACGCCCAATGCGGAAGATACCCTCAAAACCGTCGTCGTTCAGGTCTCGGCTGATGTGGGCCAGGACATTACGCTGGAGACCCTGGTCGCCAGACATTAAAGGAGGCGTCAATGTTGCGACGTCAAGGATTCACGCTGATTGAAATTCTGATTTCCATGGTCCTGGGGATCATCGTTATCGCTTCGGCTTATGGGGTTTACATTTCCCAGTCTAAGGGCTTCGTGGTGCTGAATCAGCACACACAGGCTACGCAGAGCGCCCGCATGGCCATCGACCAACTCAGTCGCGAGTTGCGTATGGCCAGCTTCGGCGTTGTGGGACAATTGTCATTTACCGACGCCAAAGAATCTACCATCTCTTTCCTGGGCGACATCGATTCGGATGTCAACGGCACGCTGGCCGCCACGGCCAATGTCGGGGCGTCGAGTATTTCCATCGACCTTTCCGATGAGCAGGACACGGTGGACGCCACCGATTATATTTTTCTGCACAGTGGCGGCGACGTGCAAATGATCCAGGTCCGCCAGACCGGCGACGCCTACAGTCTGGACGACGAACCCGACACTATCTATTTGAATTCGTCGCTTTCACAGTCCTACCCCGCCTCCACAACCATCGTGAAAACCGTCGAGACGACGACCTACGCCTGCAACTTCGGAAACCAGACTCTGAGCAAAAACGGAGATGTCACGGCCGACAACATCTCGAACCTCGAATTTCATTATTATGACGAGGACGATACGGAAATTGTTCCTGCGACTTTACAAAGCCTTAACGTGACGGAGCGCGCCGCGATCAGGCGCATCGAGATCGTCCTCGAAACGCAGGCGGGCCGCAAACAGAATACGGCCAGAAGCTATACAGCCAGCGTTGATCTGCGCAACATGGGAACTCGTGGATTCTCCGATGACACCTGCGCTCCCAATGTCCCCACCAGTATAAGCATCACGGACGCCGGCACTTGCGGGCATTTCACCGCATCCTGGACTCCTCCAGCAACCAATTCCTGCGACGGCAGCAGCGTCACCGACCTGGGCGGTTTTAAGATTCAGTTCGGCGCTGAAAGTGGGACCTATTATATACCGGCGTTTAATGTGCCTGATGAAACCGCCGCCGAATATCAGGTGGCCGATGTGCGCCTGGAAAACGGGAACCAATATTTCGCCAGCATCATCGCCTACGATACGAGCTTTAATGAAAGCAGCGCATCCAGCGAGGTCTCGTTCAACTTGAACGACACGCAGCGGCCCGAGGCGCCGACAAACCTTGATGCGACATCCTCCACCGGCGTGGTCAATCTGACCTGGACGGTCTCGGAAGACGTGGACGCATCCGGCTATCGAATCTTTCGGGGAACGAGCGCTGATTTTACTCCCAGCGGCTCCAACATGATCGCCGACGAAAACACACTGACAAACCAGGAAACCGAATACGCCGACTCGGAAGTGAACTCCTGCGAGAAGTATTTTTACAAAGTCAGCGCGGTGGACTGCGTGGACGAAGGAGAATATTCTGAGGCGGCTTATGGCGACGGCGACGGAGCGGACTCGGACTCGCCAACCAGCGGGACGACGAATACAACGCCAAACGAGGATCCGGCGACGCCTCCTTCGGCGGTTGATCCCTTCGGCGCCGCCGGCGGCGATCAAGCCGCAACATTATCCTGGACCAATCCTTCCGAGGGCGATTTCAACTACGTCATCATCCGCTACTCGACCACGGGTTATCCCGCTTCCACCAGCGGCGGCAGTGAAGTCGCCACTATATCGTGCACGCCCGGCTCAAACTCGACTTACAATCACACCGGACTGGCCAACGGCGTCACCTATTATTATTCCATCTTTCCCTGCGATCGATGCGGAAATTGCGGCGACAGCACAACCGCCTCAACCGGCGCCAACGCGCTGTCGCCGGTGGTGGAGATCATTACGCCCACCAACAACCAGGTCATCAGCGACGGAAGTCTTGTCTTCCAGGCCCGCGCCTACGATCCCGACGAATCCACATTGGGCGAGCCCCCCAATGTCAACCAGGACAACGGAAAGGGCATCACCAGCATATCATTTCATGTCACGCCGGATCCCATGTCCGGGCAGTTGCCGTCAACCGAGTATGCCACCGAGTTTTGTGGGTTCAGCGGGAACGTGAATCCCTGCTCCAGCGGCGATGTTTCGGGCTGGTGTTCCGGGCAGTACAATCTCTGGGCCGTGGCCACCGACAATGAAAACCAGGAAACCCAAACCCCCTACACAACGATTTCGGTCGAAAGCGGCGGCGTGGAAATCGACACAAGTTACGACAGCAACATCACGGGAACCAACAAGCAGCAGGTTAATTTTCAGATTAAGAATACAAGTCTGACCAGCGCGAAGATCAAATCCATTACAACAACATGGGACCGCACGCAGGCCAGACTGGGTTATGTCCGCATTCCCAGCGTTACAACCAAGTGGAACTACGAAGGCGACGGCTCTCCGGCCATCAGCGGCCAGGCGATTAACTTTGACTACGGAAGCGAACCGACACTCAGCACTGACAGCGGCACATCAACGGTGCAACTGGAATTCGTCCACAATTTCACAACCCTGACAAGTTCGGCCAGTGTCGGCGCCACGCAGATTTCCGTCCAGAGCGCATCGGGGTTTTCCGAAGGCGATATGATCTATATCAATGGAGACAGCGAATCGACGATAGATTCCATCAGCGCTAATAGCATCGCTTTCAGCACGGGATTGCTGAACTCCTACGGATATGGCGATAGCGTTTCCATTGTGACCGACAATTCGGAAATGCCCATGACCGGAGCCACTCTCACGATGGAATTCGTTTACGAATTGACGCAGTCAGGGCAGGAGTGCCAAACCGAGGAGATGACCGTATCGGTCACGACGGGTCCTTTCATCGGAACCCCCTATCAGGATGAACCAACTCTCAACACAACCATGAGCACGAGCTTAAACGCCATTCAGGTTTTGAACTACCGAGCCGTTCCCGTTCACGCCGCCGTTACGGATTACTCGGGATTGGACATTAACTCCATGGTGACCTATTACATGGTGACCACCACATCGCAAACGACCCCGCCCGGCAGTGGCTACACAACCGTGAACATGAGCTTCAGCGAAGGCAGCGGGGAGTACGAGGGCATCATTCCCTTCAACAGCGACAAGCGGCTTTGGGTGTACTTTGTGGCTACGGACGGCAATTCAGCGACGGACAGGAAACCTGCCACGGGGGCCTATACTTACGATCTCAACCCTGATACGACGCCGCCGTCGTGCCCCCTGGGATTAACAGCCACTGTTCTTGGGTTGAAGGATGTTCAACTGCAGTGGCAAAAAAGTTATGAGGACGATGTTGAAGGTTATCACATCTATCGGCGGGAAGAGTGCGGCAGTTGGGCAAAAAAATACACATTGGTTCAGGATACAAACGCCGACACGCCGGATGTTGTCGATTATCTTGATAACGATCCGAAAATCAATACGAACAAGTACTGCTACGATTATTACATCGTGGCAGTGGATCACTCCGCCAATCAGAGCAGCGGCTGCGAAATCTATTTAGCGGGAGCAGGGGATTGTCCCTGCGGATCATAGAGAGGCAGGTGCGACCATGAGGTTTTATACAGCCGGATTATTGGGAGGGGCGCACCGGGAAAAGCCATGGCGGAAACGACAAGGCGCCGTCATGGTCATCGTTTTGATGATCACTATGGCGACTTTGCTCATCGGCCTGGCATCGATGATCGTGTCCTCGACGGATTTGAAAATTACGTGGAACGCCAAGCGCGGCGCCATGGCCTTCTTTGCCGCGGAGGCCGGCATTGAACGCTCCATCCAGGAACTGCGCAACGACAACTCCTGGACGGACGGTTTCACCAAAACGGCCCTGGGCAACGGCAGCGCCTATGAGGTCAGCGTGGAAACCATATCGAGCCAATTGAATCGCGTCGTGTCCACGGGAAGCGCCGGAGCCAGTCGGAGGATTATCGAAAGCATCATCAACGTGGATTCGGCTTTTGATCACGCTTTGAATATCGGAGGCGACCTGGTCATGTCAGGCAAACCGAGGTTCAGCGCCGAGGGCATCCGCCTCAACGGAGACGCCTATTTTGATCTTGACGCCGGGACCCCGTTGGTCAATGTTTATTCTCCCAGTTCTTCAACAATTACCTATGCCACCGGCTCAGAAGTTGATCCTCTTAATATTGTTGACACCCCAGCCATGGATCTGAGCGCGGCGAAGTTGTCGGATGAGGATTGGAACGACCTGGCCGATCAGGCCGACGACTCCTACGCATACGACACTGACGGCATTCGTGGAAACAGCGACACGACCGTCACCATCAACAACTTGAACTTTGACGACGTACCGGTGGATGCAAACGGCAAACGCACGATTTACGTGGACGGCGAGGTCAATCTCAACGGCAGTATCTCGGGAATCGGCACGATTATCGCCACGGGCAAGATCATCGGGACAGGCGGTTTCGTCACCAGCGGCACGCCCACGATCAGCTTTATCTCCAGAGACGACGTTATGTTGAACTTCGACACGAACGCTCAATCTGAGATGAACGGCCTCACATACGCCGAGGGCGATTACGAATTGCACGGAAAGATAAAATATACGGGTGTCGTGACAACCTTCGGATCTGCAACGATTCAAAACCCGTCGGAGTTTACAAACAACAACGACGCCAACTTCTGGTACACATACTCCTCGGCCTACACTATCGTATCCGATCCCATCGATGTTCTTTTATGGCAGGAGATTACGGAGTAGTCATGGAATCCGGCGGCTCGGGTTCATCCTCGTCGCCCCCTTCCACCCATGTGTTGTCGATGACCGCGCGGACTTTCGGGATATAGAGAACCGCATTGTAATTCCGCTTTTTGGCGCCGAGATCTTGCACCGGCCCCGCGAGAATGACCACACCCAAATAAACTTCGATCTTCATTTGAGAAAGGCGCGCCTGCCCGGTTCGCGCTAACTTTCGGCGAACGGCGTCAAGGATCTGCCTGTCGTGAACCACATCCGCAAGACCCCGCGAATCGCCTTTAGGCCAGGGATGTTTCCTGTGCGGGACGACGCGCAGCTTGTTTTTGACTTTGCGTATTCCGGGACTGGTGCGAACCAGCGCATCGGCAAGATTCTTTTCCGCGACGGTGCCCACCTTGCCGACAAGAATCACCTCCCCTTCCCGAATCGACAAATGAACATCCCGACCGGCGACGCTTTTTGTTTTTTGAAAACTCTTTTTCAAGTTCATCCGAATTTGCGAATCCGGGACGAAAAGCCTTTGCCCTGAATTTTCACCGGGTTTTGCCGCAGCGGATTTGAGCTTCGCGTCCAGGGACTCTTCCGAAGGATCAGCCTTGGAAATTTCCCCGCCCTTGTCGCCAAATGACACGCATGACGCCAGTGAAAAAACCCACAGAAAGAAGGCGGCGGCCACAAGACACAAGGAAAAAGCGGCAAGAGGCGGGTGAGAAATTTTCATTGGCCTTGAGCATCCGGCGCGGCGACCATGTTGATGATCGCCTTTTGCGGGCTGACGATTCCAGCCGCTTCGGCCTGAAAGAAGCAAAGCTTTTTGACCTTATGACCCTGGTCGTCTTTGCCATCCCAGATGCGCTGGTGGTATCCTGGACCTTTTTCACCCTCCACCAGGACGCGGACGACTTGTCCGTCAATGTCGCGAACGCTAATCCGCGCCTGACCGCGCGCATTCGCATAGTACCCAAGCTTCCAACGTCCCTCGTAAAGAGGCTCAACCGGGAGCGTCGAATGCGTCGCGAGGGGACCGATATGGCGCGTTCCGAAGTCGTTTCTTTCTTCAAGAATATAATAGGCCGTCACGCCTGTTTCCAGGGGATCGACATCAGAGAACACAAATTTTCCGGCGGGAAGTTCCTCAGGCCCGACGGCGGTGTAATTATGCAATTCGCCGCCGCCGCTGTCGCCAAGTCTTTTATAAAGGCCAAAGTTGATGGTTCCGAGACCGTTTTCCGTTTCCCACGCCGCCTCGACGCCCATACCTGTATTCTCGACATGGAAATCTTTGACAAGAGCCCAACTCGGGTGATGCGCGTAAAAGGGACTGAACCATGCCTGCTGGCCGTCCACCTGCGTTAAACGAAAATAATAATACGCCGGTTTTTCAAATTGCTCGTCAGTCCATCGCCCCTGCGCAACCCTGGCGGATGTCAACGACCGGCCTTCGACAAGTTCATCGTAAACGACGAGCCCGTTTTTCACGATTTCAACACGTTGTATGTCGGCCTGACCGGCGGCCTCCCATTCCATAACAGGTTCGGCTTCCGGGATGAAAATCTTGCCGGGTCTATGTCCACTTAGCGAAACGCTCAGGATAATCCTGGCACCTGTTGTGGCGTAGGCGCGTCCTCCCTGGATCGCGTCGAAAACCGTTCTTTGCGTTAATGCGCCTGCCTTGATGGCCGTCAAACCGCCGGGGTACTTGCCCCACGTGGACAGGCCGGGCCGTGAGTCGTGCGCGTCCGAAGCGGCAATGAAACCTGTTCGGAAATTCCGGTCGAGCGCGGTTTGAACGCTGCCAAATTCCGCAAAGGGTTCGACCCTTCGTTGGTTATTGGCGCTCTCGTTGCAGCCGTGGGAAGAATATATCTCCACGGCATATGTCTTCGTCGGATCAAATGACTCCCAATCGTTTCCCATGCCCATCGTGGCGGATGTGTGCGGGATGAACATGGCGCCGCGCTCAAGCAGAGTTTTGGCCAGCAGCGTTTTATCGCCCCATCCGCGCATGAAGGCCCCGCCGCTTTTCACCCAGGCATAGGGCCAGGCGTCGTTGAATAATATTTGCCACAACTCCCTGGGACCGTCCGGCGGCATTTCCGGCACAGCGTCGCACCGATCGTAATACACGATGCCGTGACCGCCAAAGGAAAACTCCCAGGCCGCCAGCGCGACGAAATCGCCGGGCTTGTTGCGCTCGGCGCATAACTTTGTCAGCCCCGCCCACTCTGCGGGATCGATCTGCCATTCGTGATCCGTCACCGCCGCGAAAGACAGGGCCGCGGGCCCTTGCGCGATGTCGTAAAAGTATTCCGGCGAATTGAGGCCGTCGGAAATGAGGGTATGACCGTGGATGTCGCCGAAATATATGCGCTTCGGCGATTTGTCGCCCGTGACGTGAATCGGGTTCGAGACGGCGGCGGAAAACACCCCGCCGAAATCCGCGTGCAGTTGGTAATAACCGGCGGCTTTAAAAGACCCTCCCCGAACCTTGGCCCATTCCCAATTGACCAGCGGCGCGGGGGGCGAAAGATAAATGGCGTCTCCCATCGTCTCGCCGCCTTTTTTCAAACCGGCGGCGGAGAATTTCACTTCGACGGGTTTTGGCGGTTTGGCGGGATTTCGGTGGATGTCGAAAAAGCGAAGTGTGAGATCGAAGGACTCTCCCACGGAAAGAATCGAGGGCGTCACGACCTGCGCGCTGACGGCTTCGGCGGCGGCGACGGTGATGAAATCCTGCTGGCCCGGAAAAAGGCGCTTAAAAACCCCGTCGCCTTTTTGGTCAATCAACACGAGCGGAGCAAATTTTTCCACCACGAACTTCGGCGCTTCCATTGTGGGCTCGCCCTGTGGCCCTATTCCCATGATAATGACGACTTTATCGTTGGCGACAAATCCCTGGTCGCCCGCCCTCAGTTCAAGCGTGCGGGGTTTTAAGGGCGTATCCCGATAGCGCAATTCGACCGGCTCACCGTTTATTGTCGCCAGGCAAAATCCTGGAAGCCGCGGATCATCGATCTGGGGAAGCATATTCGCCGGGCGGTTGTTGTAATAAGGGTGCAAAAAAGCCACGACGATGACCCCGCCCGAAGCGACGCCTTCCGGCGCAACGTTATAGACAATGGTCCAGGTCATCGGCGAACCCGCCTTGATCAGGCCGCGAGGCGTAATCTGAAGCAACGGCGCCAAGCTGCCCGAAGTCTGCAAGTTGCCCGGCGTTGGCGAAGGCTTTTCGCATGACGAAGATCCCAGCGCGCACAGCGCCATTAGGAAAACGGCAATTGCAATATTTCTGTCTCGCTTATTCATTTTCACCAAGGGTCCGCGCAGCTACAAAAAAACTCTCCTTTGTCCAGCATCATAATGCAATTTTTTTATTAATAAAGAACAAGGGTTAAAAAAAAATTATGTTTCAGCTATTGTGTGACGCCAATTGCTATTGCGTTACCGATAATTGAAGGAGAATGCCGTGAGAAAACACCAGTTGATCCGAGTGTTTTTGGTAGTTGTTTTTTGCGCGGCCTCTTCGGCGCACGCAAGCCTCATTTTCGTGCCCAATACTTACGGACTGTCCGCAAAATCGGTCGGCATGGGCAACGCCATGACAGCCGTGGGCGACGATTATTCCATGGCCTATTTCAATCCGGGAGCCTTGGGAAATCTGAAGTCGAGCCAGATCGACCTCAATTATCTCTACGCGGCGCCCGACTTTTCCGGCGGTCCCAAGGACGGCGAAGAGGTGGAATTTAAAGAGGAAAGCCAGCTAACGCTGATCGGCTTTACGATGGACTTGTCGCGAATGTTCAAAAAAAGGCACGGCCTTGGACTGGGATTCGACATCGCCGTGGATGACAACATGCAAGGCTTTCTTGCTTTTGAAAGTCGCAGAAGCGACGAGGGTCGCTTCATGCGTTACGGCAAATCCAGCGTTACGATGGTGACATCGCTGGGCATCAAAATTTTTCCGAAACTCTTTATCGGCGGCGGCGGTTTCGTTCTGGTCAAAGGAGAAAACACCCTCGTCACGCAGTCGGACATGGCCGGCAACAGCCGGGAGGAAGAAATCCAGGTTGACGCCAAGCCGGTTATCGCCCCGATCGTCGGAATCTTCGCACCCATCCACAAGATGATGACGCTCGGCGCCGTTTACCGCGGCAAGGGCGTAGCGGAGTTCAATTCCATCGAAGCCAGCGCCGACGCCCTGGTCAGCGACTCGCCCCTGACCACGTTGAACCTGCTGATGGCTTTCAAGGACACGTACGTGCCGCAACAGGTCGCGCTGGGAATCGGCCTGCGCCCCACCTGCAATCTGCTTTTCTCGCTGGACGGCACCTGGGCCAACTGGGCGGATTATGAAGAGGAAATCAAAAAGGGAGATGTGGTGCTCGACGAGTCCGAGATCGGGACGAAAGATATCATCATTCCGCGCCTTGGAATCGAGTTCACGGGCGTCGAAAACCTCATGGTCCGCGCCGGGTATTATTATGAGGATACTCCCTTTGAAGACCCCGGCGTCGGCAACACGGTTGTGCTCGACAACGCCCGGCACGTCGGCAGTTTCGGGCTGGCTTACGATTTCTCGCCGAGTTTTCTGAATCATCCGCTGACGCCGGGCGCCAGCTACTTTTATCAGTATATGCAGCCACGAACGGTCGAATCCGACGATGGCCGTGATTTCGAGAGCGAAGGAAGTCTGCACGGCGTGATCGGCTCATTAACGGCCCGTTTTTAATCTTTTGGCGAAAGGATAAACAAATGCTGCGGCGTTTGATGCCCTTGATATGGATGCTCGGCCTGACGGCGAGCCTTTGCCTGGCGACCGGTTGCGGAGAAGATGAAGATGATCTGAAAGCGCCGGAGTTGCTTGCGCCCTTCCAGATCACCGCGACAGTGCCCTTTGACGGCCAGTTCAACATTCCCCTGTCGAGCAAGATGCTCGTTCATTTTCCCTATGAGTTGGATGCTTCGTCTGTCACGGGCAAAGTTTCCATCACGGACAATTCGGGGCAAGACGTTGAATTTTCCACGGAAGTGCAAAGGCAATCGATTATCATTTCACCGCGCGGCATCTGGAAACCGCGAAACGAATACACCGTGACGGTTGCGGCGGGGGTTCGCTCCTCTGTCGATCATATCACCACGCAAGAGCGGACGATCAGTTTTACTACGGGCGTTCGCCGTCCCAAGGCTTCCGAGGATCTTTCGGTCGTTCGCGTCGATCCGGGCCCCGAGGACCTTTGCTGGGATTTTCATACATTCCGCGTTTACTTCAACGAGCCGATCAAACGAACCTCGCTCAAGTATGGTCAAAGCGTTCGTTTTACAAAGAAGGGAAGCGACGAACTGATTTCGGGCAACTTATTCGGGCGCGGCAATCAGATCGTTTTCGATCCCGACGAGGATCTGGAGCCGGACGAAACATATCAAATGACAATCACGACGGATTTGCATGACTACCAGGACACAGGCATGACCGTGGACTACGTTGCGGAGTTCACACCTCGCTCCACCGGCGAGCGCGTATACCTGGCGATGGACAAGTGCCCCACAATCGTTGAGGGACTATGTTTCTACGGCGCCGTATCGGAAGACGAATTGCCGCTGAGCAAGTTCATCGACCGCAATCTCAACTCCATGTTCGCCGATTCGATCATGCTCGGCGCCACGAATATCCGTGTGGGCTCCAGGCTCTGGAACGAATTTGCCGATCCGAAAGTATCGCCCGACCGGATTCCCTTCGTCGTGCGAAAGGGTCAAAAACTGGTGTCTCCGGGGATATCGTCTCTGGCCGGCGGCACAATCCCGACAGGAATCAACTCCGGGCAGGTGACGATTACAACTATGACCGACACCATCGGTGAAATGATCGGTTCCGAGTACGTCCACGGCGTTGCCGGACTGCCCTCGGTTATCAAACTAACGATGGACTCTTCCTTTGCGATGGAAGACGGCACAGCCGTGGCCATTATCGGGCAGCCGGTCCTGGGCAGCACCCTGACTGGCCATGCCACGGTGAGCCGGATTGAAAACACCGTGGATTACGAAACCATGCACCTCGAAGTCGTCGGTTTTTCCGAAATAGAACTGATCAACGAATACGTGCCCGTGACAATGACTCTGCGTATGGTGCCGCCCCCGACCATGCCGGCGCGAGAATACGACACGACGCCTCCGGTTCTCATCTCCGTGTCGCCGGCTGATGTGACCGTTTCGCCCGAAGACATCTCGGAAAGCGTCGTCAACCGCAGGGCCGGAGAAGACATCGTCGTCGTTTTCGATGAACCGATAGACCCCGACGGAATCAGCGAACAAATTATGTTGGAAGGCCCGAACGGTCGCGTGGACGGAGAGTATGAACTCTACAATCCCAGGGTCATCTTTAACCCTGATGAACCTCTTGATCCCGATACGGAGTATAAGGTCACTATCGGAACGGGGATAACGGATATCAGCGGCAACCATTTTGAAAAAGAGCGGCGCAGCTATTTTACAACCATGCCGCGGCAATCGTCGACAGAGGATGCACCACTACTTTGCGCGCAGTCGCCGGGTCTTTACGTCAATTCGCGTCTTCCCGCCAATTTCTTCCCGGAGCTGTATTTTTCTCAAATCATCGACGAAGATTCGCTTGTCTATGGAGACACTTACGGCGTTTATGATGTCACCGACGGCGGTCGCGAGCTTGTTTCCGCCACGCCGATTTACCACTCCATCTTCGTTCGGATCGCGCCTGATGAGCAGCTCACGCCGGGCCACCAATATAGTCTGGAGGCCACCGAAGGCCTCACCAACATCGACGGCCTAGCTCTGGATACGGACGTTGACAGGCAGCCCGGTGGACCGGATATTCTCATCCCTTTTAGCGCCGTCGCATATTCCAAAGCGATTCAGTCCGTCTTCATCACCTATCCGTATGCCGACGCCGATGTGGACGGCTATATCAACGACGGTGAATATCCTATTGAAACCAATTATATGGAAATGGATTTTCCTCTCATTTCCGAGCGTTCCTATATGATGGGATATATGCCCATCACCGTTTATTCGGCAACCAAAAATGTGTTGGGCGATCCCGTACTTCCCATCGATATCGAACCGTCTTCCATCCTTTACGCCTCAAACACTTCGATGTCTTTGTTCAAAGTCGATGGCCCGGCGCTTTTGGACATGGGCCGGATTTCCATCGAGCTGATCTACCCGTCTTCCGCGGACATCTATTTGGCCAATGACGGGTTTGCCGGCGTGGACACCGATACAACCATGAATTTCAATCTTGAAAACTCACTGCTGAATACAATCGTGGACCACAGGGCCTATTTCAAGATCCCTAGCGCTTTACGATTTTCCAAAGATGGTCGGATGATGGTGCTGATAAAAGGCATGGCGGAAATTGCCATGACAATTCCTGGGCTGGACCCGATTATCATCCCCATTTTTACGAATATGACGACGTCCACTCCGCCCTCGCGCCGCGGTTTCTAGGACTGTTCAGTCGTGGATGGGTCTCGCAACGCGAAAACACACAGTCGAGGGCGGCTGTGCCGAATGACGAATGGCCTGTCGAAAGCCTCAAGGTCGAGCGGCAAATTTCGAGCGTTGAATTGATTTCGCATTCCGCATTCGTAATTCCACAATGGCCTAGTCGCTCCTATCCGCCTTCGCCAAGGCTTCCTCCTTCGCTAAAGCTATGGCGGACAAGTCGGCGCGACCGAGCAATCGCGGTTGAAAACCGATCCATAAGTCACGACAGGAATGTCGCTCCTACACACCCGCACTCATACCTCATACTTCATACTTCATACTTCATCCCTTCCGTCACGGCGTCCATTCGTCGGAGCCGATGTCCCAACCAGCGCCCCAGGGACGCGGATCGCCATCGAAATCATAATCGACAAGATCGAGGTCAATCCAGGTATGCGGATTCCCGCCGGCGTCAATGCATGGGCTTCCCGGTGCCAGGTGCCGGTCCTCTTCACTGACGAAAAGCGCCTGTGCACTGATGTTCCCCGCAGATTCCGCGCACTGCAGCCAATTGCATCGGTTAACACTTTCGATGTCGGTGATCGTGCGGTACGGCGTTTCAATCAGCGCGCCATTGCTCAGCAAATCATTATGTTGCAATGTGACCTGTGCGTCCTGGCCGCTGTTGATCGCCATGGCCTGCGCCAGACCCACTCCACTGAGAATGATGTTGTTGACGAGCAGGGCTTCGCCTCCCAGGTTCAGGCCAATGCTCACCAAGCCTGCCCCGCCGAAAATGAGGTTGTTTGACATAACCAGATAACTCGTTTGGTAGGCCTCCACGCCTACCGATGTCCCAGTAACCATTCCCGCGAAAATCTGGTTGTTTATAAAAAGCGCCGAAGCCTGGTAACCGACGAACACGGCGCGGGATTCGCCATAAACGCTGTAAGTATCGGAACTCACAATGACATTGTTATAAAAGGTCGCTTCACCCTGGACGTTCACGCCGATGGACAAGACAGTCAGATATGACGCCCCTGCCGCCCCGCCCTGGATGTAATTGCCGAAAACGAAGGCGTTGGCGCCGGGATGAATAATCACGCCGCAGGATTCCGCCGTCCCGGAGTCGGCAGTAATGACGTCGGCGCCCACGATAATATTGCCGTTAAGCTCCACCTCGCCGCCGAATATTTCAACAGCGCAGGAAGTAAAATTCAAAATACCGCCAACGAGCACGAAACCTTCAATGACCACTACGCCATTGTGCCCCTGCGTTGGGATATTCACCGCCGCCTTCCGGTCGGCGATGATGGTCGAGGGAAAATCTTCGTAATTCCTGGTCCAATCGCTTGTCGTATAACCGCCGTACAGCGAAACCGGCGTATTGACCGTTTCGTTGTACTCGCCATGCGCGACAAATACCCATTTCCCCTGACTTTGGGCCAGCTCGACGCCGGCGCCTATCGAACGTAGAGGCTGCGCCTTCGTGCCGGGATTGGCGTCATCGCCCCCCGTTGACACGAATACGCCGATTTCATCGGTCGGATTCTCCACGTCGGCATCGTCGTCCACATCATCATCCACGTCATCGTCGATATCGTCGTCGGTGTCGTCATTAATGTCGTCATCGACATCATCATCAAAAAAGTCATCGTCCGCGTCATCGTCAACGTCGTCGTCGCTGTCGTCATTGAGGTCGTCATCAGAAGTGTCGTCGTCCCCGCCGTCCTGGCCATCGTCATCGCCGACGGATGCCCTATCGCCGGAAACGCACGCAAGGCTGATAGAGCCAATGATCACAAGAATTGCGATAAGAAAAAACTTTCGGAGAAAAAGATCAGCATTGTGGTTCATAGCGGCAACCTCTTTGGTTTGTAGTCTTTCATGCGAATGAATTTAAAGTTTTTTTTTCTCGTCTATAGTGATTTTATCATAGCGTGGGCAATTTTGAAAATCCAATTGACGATTGAGCCGGATGCGTGAATCATGTGCACCATCGCTAATTGAGCGGAGGTGATCAAATGTGTAAAGCAGTGGGAAAAACGGTCCCGACGAAATATTGGAGCCTTTTGGATGATGGGCGAATCCAGTGCGACCTGTGCCCACGTGGCTGCAAACTGAATGAAGGGCAGCGGGGATTTTGCTTCATTCGCGCCCGGCGGCAGGACCAAATCGTTCTGACATCTTATGGACGCTCCAGCGGATTCTGCGTGGACCCGATAGAAAAAAAGCCGCTGAATCATTTTCTGCCGGGTACGCCGATTCTGTCTTTCGGAAGCGCCGGGTGCAATCTTGGCTGCAAATTCTGCCAGAATTGGGATATGAGCAAATCCCGCCAAATGGATACGCTGGCCGATCAGGCGTCGCCGGAGACCATCGCTCACGCGGCAAAAAGCCTCGGCTGCCAAAGTGTCGCCTATACTTATAACGACCCCGTTATTTTTCACGAATACGCCATCGACGTGGCGCAGGCCTGCGCCGAGCAAGAGGTCAAATCCGTCGCCGTGAGCGCCGGATACGTGAATCCAGCGCCGCGAGCAGAGTTTTACGAGCATATGCACGGGGCAAATATTGATCTCAAGGCCTTCACGGAGGATTTTTATCGAAGGCTTTGCGACGGGCATTTGCAGCCGGTGCTGGAAACGCTGAAATTTATTAAATCCGAAACCGATGTCTGGCTTGAGCTGACGACGCTGCTGATACCTGGAGAAAATGACTCCGAAAAGGAGCTGGAAAAGATGACGCAGTGGGTCGTGGAAAATCTGGGACCTGAGGTTCCGATGCACTTCAGCGCCTTTCACCCCGATTGGAAAATGCTGGAATATCCTCCCACATCCGCTCATTCACTGACAAAAGCCCGCCAAATTGCCATGAAAAACGGGGTTCGCTACGCATTCACCGGCAACGTCCATGACGAGCGGGGAGGATCGACCTATTGCCACGAATGCGGGCAAAAGGTGATTGGCCGCGACTGGTACGTTTTGGGCGAGTGGAATCTTGATGATAAGGGGCGATGTTCGAAATGCGGCGCTGCCTGCGCCGGAATTTTCGCTAAAGAACCGGGGCAATGGGGCGCCGCGCGTCGTCCGGTAAGATTGCGGGACTTTGAAAAGTAGTTTTTTGGCGACTGAAAAAAAAACTAAAGTGTTTTCAACTTTGGCCGATAACTAGAAAGACCGTGGGTCTACAGAATTTTATTGAAAGGAGATTGAACAAAAAAACATTGCGTAAGCCTTTCGCCGGGCAAAAGTTGGGTTTCATGGATGTTTCCTAACTCAAAAAAGCTAAATGGAAGACAAAGGATTGTTTTCTAACAAGGATGAAAGTATCAAGGAGGATACGAATATGGGTATGGTAGTCACTAGCAACATCCCTTCTCTCAACGCTCAACGAAATGTCAACAGAAGCCAGGCCGGACTCGTAAAAAGTCTCGAAAGGCTCTCTTCCGGCTTCAGGATCAACCGAGCCGCGGACGACGCCGCCGGCCTCGCCATCTCCGAAAAATTGCGTGGAAATGTTCGGGCAATGCAGCAGGCGAGCCGAAACACCTCTGATGGTATTTCGATGATCCAGACTGCTGAAGGGGCCATGGATGAAATCAGTTCCATGCTCTTGCGCATGAAGGAACTCTCGGAACAGGCAGCCACCGGAACCGTTGGCACTTCGGAGCGTGGGTATCTCAACACCGAGTTTACGGCGCTACGCACGGAAATCACCCGTATCGCCGACAACACCAAATACAATGACATCAATCTGCTCAACGGATCGCTCAGCAAGACGATTCAGGTGGGCATCACAGCCACTGAGAAAATCACCATCTCCACTGGCGACGTGGACGCTACGGCCCTTTCTTTGGCCACAAGCATCTCCACTGCGACCAAGGCGCAGGCCGCTCTGACAACTTCGTCAACGGCTATCGGCACGGTTGCGGGACGCAGGTCCTCGCTCGGTTCCCTGCAGAATCGCTTTGAGTCGGTCATTTCAAGCATCGACAATCAGGTAGAGAATCTGTCGGCCGCGGAAAGCCGCATCCGCGACGTGGACATCGCCGCTGAAACAGCGAATCTGACCAAGTTCAGCATCCTGGTGCAGGCAGGCGTAAGCATCTTGTCTCAAGCAAATCAGGCGCCGATGGCAGCGCTGTCTTTGATGGGATAGTAATTTCGTCTCTGATCGGTCAAGGATGGACCCCGGCAGTCATAAGGATGTGGACTTAGCCGATCGAAAAGAGCCAAG
>Ga0307990_1000606_pt1 | contig 31634 bp, 26 predicted proteins | sample EllFjometagen129_FD_203168 | JGI IMG/M metagenome (GOLD analysis project Ga0307990, IMG submission 203168) | Marine microbial communities from Ellis Fjord, Antarctic Ocean - #129 | ecosystem: Environmental > Aquatic > Marine > Unclassified | place: Southern Ocean | collected 2014-10-08
ATACACGGCTGGAGATATCTGGACCACAGTTTCTGGTATATGCTTATTTCTTCTGAGAACCTGTTTAACCTGAGAAGAGGCAACAGCCATCAGCAAGCACGGGTCATTGAGCGGGTCAAGGTTGATAACAATAAAGTAGTGTGGTTGGGCCGAAGTCAGGCTCCGGTCAATAAAATAGTAGACTGAACCAGGTTGAATGGTTGAAGTAATTTGAGTTTTGGGCGGGATGGTGATCAATCTTAATCCCAGAGTTGTTCGATATGGGAGAGCTCTCGTAATCTCTCCCTGCGATCTTGTTTCTCTTCTTCATTTAAAGAAAAACAGGGGTCGGAACCGTTTTCCGGATCGCCAAGAAAATCCTCATAATCCATCCTGACGCGGGTACGGAGAGAGTGGGGTTTGAGTTTTTCTTCGTGTTTTTTCCACTCTGGATAATTATGGGTCAATTCGGCAAGTTTGAATTGATCAAGTCCACCGAAGGTTTCCCAAGCGAATTCTAAGGCTTCAATGTCGCTTTCAGAGAAGACTTTTCGATTGTTAACTTGAATCGATTTAAAATAGTGGCTGCCCTCTTTTTTTATGAAAGCGGAAGCGTATTCTTTTTCTTCCTCACCGGCAAAATCGGAGAACTCGGCAATATCTTTAACCCCTGAATTAACCGGGCCAAACTTCATGGCGACATATTCATCATTTGAAATGGGCCTGCCATATTTGCGCAGATGATAGCGATCAGCAAAATATACCAGCTTAATCGCCTTCATCTTATTGATGATGCCGCCCTCCTTTTCAGCAAAGAAGTTAAGCGCTTGAGTTGCTTTGCGATGGTCGAAGTCTAGATGGATACACATAGTACCTACAAGCCTAGTTTAGCTTGTTGTTTCTGTCAAGATAAAAGAAAATAGGGGTCAGGTCCCCACAATTCAAAGCAATATTCTTGGTTTTGGCCACAGACGCACACAGACAAACACAGACAGGAGATAAAAAAAAGAGCAGGGAAAATAGGGGACAGACCACGTTTTTTTTCGAGAAGCAGGAAACAAGCGGCAAAAAACGCTGATCAACTAATTAGCAACATCCTGGAAATTGTCGGAGAAAAAACGTGGTCTGTCCCCTATTTTCCCACAATTGACAGGCATTTGTCGCGGTCGATTTTGCCGCTGGTTTTTTTGGGCAGGGCACGCAGGAATTTGATTGTTGAAGGAAGCTTGTGTTTGGGAAGTATGGCGGCGCACCGGCGCAGTAAATCTTCGGTGCTGACATCGCCGGCAGCCGGGACGACCAGGGCCGTGAGGCGATTGCCCAGCAGGGGATCGGGAATGCCGAGGACTGTGGCTTCAATAAGTTGACCGTCGGCCAGCAGGATATCTTCGATCTCCTGGGTGTTGATCCGGTGGCCGCCGACTTTAAGTTGGTTGTCCCGGCGGCCGACCAGGAAAAAGAAACCGTCGGTATCAATGTAGCCCTGGTCGCCGGTGTGGTAGCCGTGTTCATCCAGTTTTTCCGCCGTTGATTCCGGATCCCGCCAGTAGCCGGCCATAATGTTGGGGCCGGTGGCTACCAGTTCCCCGATTTTGCCGGTTTTCCGCTTTCTGCCCTGTTCATCGAGAATTTTCAACTGGACGCCGGGGATGGCTTTGCCGATTGAATCAATTTTAGCGGCAAAGAAATCCGGTTCGAGGTAGCTCAGCCGGGCTGAGGCCTCGGTAGCCCCGTACATGACATAGATGTCGGAATGGGGTGGAAGGACGCGGCGCAGTTCTTCTTTCACCGTTTTTGCCATATGGCCGCCGGCCTGGGAGCAGTAGCGCAGGCTGGGAAGCTGATCCCGATATTTTTTCAGGGGCGAGCGATGCAGAAGATAGGCGTAGGTTGAAGGCACCCCGGAAAATCCGGTAATTTTTTCCGCGGCCATCTGCTGTAGGACGGTAGCCGGGAAGGCAAATTTATTATTGATGACCACCCGGCCGCCGACGGCGAAATGGGTATTGAGCAGGGATTTGCCCATGACGTAGAAAAAAGGTAGAACCACCATTTGGATATCGTCAGCGGTGAGCTGGAGATACTGGCAGATGGAGCAAGTGTTGCTGGTGATGTTGGCATGGGAAAGCATGACCCCTTTAGGTTTGCCGGTGGAGCCGGAGGTGTAGATGATCGAGGCCAGTTGGGTCTCGGGGAGAGTAAGATCCGGATTGGCGTCATTTTCGCCGGCCAGGATTTCATCCCAGGAGAAGAGGGGAGCGGCCGGGGACGATTGGAAAAGTTTCGGCTGTTTGAGCACCAGGGCAAGGCCGGTAGTAAGATTTGTGGCCTGCAGCAGTCGTTCAAAACGAAAATTAGAGATGAGGATTTTTGCTTCCAGCTCGGCCAGCAGCGGCTTCAGGGTATCCGGCTTCAGGTCGGTGCTTAAGGGGACGGCAACCGCCCCGGTTTTCAGGATGCCGTAGTAGCTGACCACGTATTCCAGCGAATTTTCCAGCAGGATGGCGACACGGTCGCCGGGAGCGATGCCCCGGGAGATGATCCAGTGGGCCAGGCGGTTGGCGGCGGCGTTGATCTGGGCGTAGGAAGCCCGGACGTCTTCGTGAACCAGGGCGATTTTATCGGGAAAGCTTTTGGTGCTGGATTCGAGGAAGTGATGGATGAGAATTGGGGAATTCATTGGGTATTATTTTCACCACAGAGACACAGAGAGCACAGAGAAAGATTTTAAAAGGGGTTCCTTATAAAACCATTCTTTTAATGCCATCTTTTAATACCGGAACATTAAAATTTATCAGCAGGCCAGTTTTGATGCCGGTCAATTTCATGTAAGTGAGTAGTTGAGCTTGATGGATTGGCAGCAGCATTTCACATGCTTTCAACTCAACAATTAACCCATCAGGGAACATCAAGTCTAAACGATAACCACAATTCAGTTTAACACCTTTGTATTCAATCGGTAGGTCTTTTTGACGTTCATAAATGATTTTTTGTCGATCCAGCTCAACACAAAGACAGGCTTCATAAGCAGATTCCAACAGCCCGGGGCCAAGAATTTTATGCACTTCAATCCCTGCCCCAATTACTTTCCCCGTCAGCTTATTTATATCTACCACTATGTTTTTCTCTGTGTTCTCAGTGTCTCTGTGGTACCGCAATACTAGAAGCAAAATGTGTTCAGGTCTTGCAATGCCACATTGCAGCCGCAGTCGTTAGATGTTAGCAAAGGTTAGGGATGGTTGTATAGCGGTTCAGGTTGCGGACAAATAACCCTTCGTAAGCAGATTCGTAGTTACTCACACCAGACCTCTTCGTGTGAATGCAGCTCTATTTGACCTTTCACTTTTCGGTGTTTTAGCTCCCGCATATCATTGTAAAGTGGCATTTCAGGGTCAAGGGAGAATATATTGGATTGCTTTTGGACAATTCTTGCCAGCTCTTCTCGAACAACCCGACGGATGAGAGGCTCAAGAATTTTGGAAATATCCTCAGTTTCGATGAGTTCTTGATGGTTTTTAGCCATAATGTAATCTCCTTTATTCCATGGCTGGCATTAGGTTGATTCTGTCACTATGGTGAAGTTTCGAATTCCATTCCAGCAGCCTTCTTCATTTCTTTTTCCTGTCAAATAGCATGATTAATCAAAATTGACAATTGACAAAGGTAGTGATGCGGATTCGGGAAAATAGGGGACAGACCACGTTTTTTTTCGAGAAGTAGGAAATAAGCGGCAAGAAACGCTGATCAACTAATCAGCAACATCCTGGAAATTGCCGGAGAAAAAACGTGGTCTGTCCCCTATTTTCCACACAGACACACATGGTCGGGATTGGGCAAAAATAAAACTTGATCCCAAAAAGGTAACAGGATATAGTGTATTTCATGAGGGTAATTTCAAAAAAGACATTGAGAGAGTTTTGGGAAATCCATGCAGATGCTGAACAACCCCTAAAATCATGGCATGCAAAAGTAAAATTAGCAGAATGGAAAACTTCAAACGACATAAAAATCGATTACAGAAATGCCAGTTTTGTTGCTAATAATCGAGTTATTTTTAACATAAAAGGCAACACGTATCGTCTGGTGGCAGCCATTAATTATGACTTCGGTATTATTTATATCCGCTTTGTTGGTGGCCATGAGGATTATGACAAAATTGATGCAACGACAATCTGAGGTGACATATGAATATCAAGCCTATTAAATCAGAAGCTGACTACAATGCAGCTTTGCAAGAAGTTGAGAATTTGATGAGTGCTCAAAAAGACACTCCTGAAGGAGACAAGCTTGATGTATTGGTTACCTTAATAGAGGCTTACGAAGAAAAGCATCACCCAATACTTCCACCTGAACCAGTAGAAGCCATCATTCATCAAATGGAAAGTCAGGGATTATCCCGTAAAGACTTAATACCACTTATTGGCTCAAGGGCACGAGTGTCAGAGATATTAAACAAAAAAAGGTCATTATCCATCACCATGATAAGAAAACTTCAAAATGGTTTAGGCATATCCGCTGAAATTCTTATAAAACCCTACAACTAGAGAAAAAAGGCCAGGGGGTCAGGTCTTGCAATGCCACATTTTAGTGGGGTTAGGGATTGGCCACAGAATCACACGGACCCGCACAGCGGGGGCGGACTTAGTTTCATCTCTTTGTTGTTCTGGGGGCATGCAGGACAAGAGGAATATATTTTTTGTAATGATTAAAATCGTTGTCGTTTGAAAATATTGGCAGATTATTTCTGGTTGAAACAGCGCAGATCAGGAAATCAGTATTTGAGCCTTGTATGCCATGACGACGCAGAGTGTTGAAATATTCTGCCGCCAATTCAAAATCCTCTGAGCCAAGCGTCAAGCCGGGAAAGGCCGCCAATATTTTTTTAAGTTTTATAAATTGTGCTTTTTCTTTTATTCCTGAAAGTATTTCTTGCCGAATGGGTCCAATCATCTGAACCCGCACTTCATTGATCAGTTCTTGGAGCTCAAAAATCTCGGCCTGTGGACGCCGCTGTTCATTCCTGCGGAGGGCCAGAGACCAGATAGACGTATCGACCAGAATTTTCATTTCAGCCGCTGTTTTTTGTAATCATAATCGGCATCATATTCTACCGTGCCGAAAAGTTTTATCGCTTCCACCTGTTTGCGCCGTTGTATGTATTCCTGCAGTGCTTCGGTGACGGCTTTTTTTTTCGTGCGATGCTGTCCAATTGTGCGAGCCTCTTCGATGAGCTTGTCATCAATTGCTAAATTAGTGGCCATGATTACCCCCTTTCCTCACTGTTACACATTAAAATATAGCTTATTATGTGTAGAATTGAAAGTCAAGCAATAAAAGGGGTCAGGTCTTGCAATGCCACATTGCAGAGGGGTTAGGGATTGGCCACAGACGTGAAAAATAGAATAGGGGACAGACCACGGTTTTTTATTTTTTACCACAGAGACTCAGAGGGCACAGAGGAAAAGAAGCGATTAGTTTTTAGCTGTCAGCGGTTAGCAAAAGAAGAGAAGCAAAAGAAGAGAAGCGGAAAAGGGATTTTATCAGCCACAGAAACCGTGCGGCCGGGGAAAGCAGTTGTTGGCGATGAGGGGAGAGAAAAAGGGAAAACCGTGGTCTGTCCCTTATTTCCTATGTTGATTACGTTTATGTTGATTATGTAGCCCAATCGTGCCATATTTAGGTCACAATATTTATTGTGGGGGGGGGGTAGCATGAGCAAAACAGCGACTATCAGAGCTCGTATTGATCCGGAGCTTAAAAATCATGTAGAGGATGTGTTCCGCCATCTTGGTATGAGTACAACTCAGGCAATTACCATTTTTTATAAACAGGTGGAGATGCGGGGTGGGTTGCCTTTTGATGTTGCAATTCCCAATGCGGTCACAAAACGCACTTTTGAAAAGACAGATGCGGGACGGGAATTAATCGTCTGTGAAAATGAAGACGAGATGTTTGATACATTGAATATCTGATGTATTCCCCAGTCTATACAAAACAGTTTGCCAAAGATGCTAAACGTTTGCAGCGCCGTGGAAAAAACATGGCTAAATTCAAGTACATTGCTCAAACCATTCTTGCTGGGAGAAAATAGGGGACAGACCCCAGTTTTTCACAATAAAAGCAGCTGTTAGCCATTAGCTGTCAGCGATTAGCGAAGATAGAAAAGAAAAAGACAATATGAAACCACAGAGCTCACAAAGTTCACAGAGAACACAGAGAAAAAATGAGGAAAAAGGGGGCAGGTTAGGGATTGGCCACAGACTCATACAGACACACACAGACGGGAAAAGAGTACCGGTTCAGGAAAAAGTGGGAGGGATTCAGGTGAGAAAAATATTACCGCTTTCCTGCCATCCGGTAATATGAGTATTATGATGCCGGTACGTTTCTTCTCCACCGTAAATGAGGGCGGCGGATATGTGGTTGCTTCCCGCCAGTGAGAGCCATTTTTTCAGGCCGGCGGTTGATTCTTTGTTCAGGGTTTTGCCGGACTTGATTTCCAGGGGCATCAGCTTTCCTTCCCGTTCCGCGATAACATCCACTTCATTGCCGTTGCTGTCCCGCCAGAAAAAGAGACCGGCCTGTTCTGCCTGGTTGTAGCGAGATTTCATTAATTCCCCAATGATAAAAGTTTCAAAAAGAGCCCCCCGCAATGGATGGTTGGTGATGTGTTCTGTTGTCCGAATGCCTAGCAGCCATGAGGCGAGCCCCACGTCATAAAAATAGAGTTTTGGCATTTTAACCAGGCGTTTTTTAAAGTTGGCATGGTGGGGGCGCAGCAGAAAAATAATGTAACTTGCTTCCAGTACCGATATCCAGGCCTTGACGGTGTTATGGGTAATGCCGCATTCAGTTCCCAAAGATGAGTAGTTCAATAATTGGCTGGTTCTGCCGGCACAGAGGCGAATAAATCGTTGAAACGTTTCAAGCTCCTGTATTTTCAGAAGTTGGCGAACATCCCGCTCAACGTAAGTGGTGATATAGGCACCAAACCAGGCCGATGGCGCGATATCCCGGTCATAAAGTGGGGGATAACATCCACGGAGCAGGATGGAGTTTGCCTGCGCCGGCAGCAATGCAGCCCTTTTGAGTTCAGGCAGCGAAAAAGGCAGGAGTTCCAGGAAGGCTGTCCTGCCGGCCAGTGACTGAGTAATATTGGATAAAAGTCCGAATTGCTGCGAGCCGGTCAGAATATAGAGGCCCATGCGCCCATCCGCGTCAACAACAGACTGGAGATAGGAGAAGATTTCCGGACAGCGTTGAATTTCATCAAGTACAGCGCCGTCTGGAAAGCGTTCAAGAAATGATCGAGAAAAAAATAGGGGACAGACCACGGTTTTTTATTTTTTACCACAGAGACTCAGAGGGCACAGAGAAAAGAAGCGATTAGCTTTTAGCTGTCAGCGGTTAGCAAAAGAAGAGAAGCGAAAGAAAAACGGAAAAGGGATTTTATTAGCCACAGACACACAGAGACGGACACGGACCAAAAACGAAAAAAGTGGAAAAAGGGGACATTTCTACGGTTTTCCCTATTTCCCCTATTTCCCCTATTTCCTTATGGTGTCCAATTTAGGGAAAGTTTTCTATTTGATTTTATGCAATCACGTAGATACAAATTGATTAAGTTTTGATATGGTATGCCCGTTTCCTCAGCTAAATTTTTAAAATATTCTATAATATCAACACCCATACGTATGGTCACCTGTTTTTTTAAATTTTTAGCATGGGGGTTTCTCCTCCCTGTCATTTTATCAAAATCATATTCTTTTCTCATGATAACCTCCTGAAATAAAAAATTTGTTCCTTTTTAGTTGCTTTCCTTGTTGAGATAATTCGAATTTCAGAATCATCTTTGCGGTAGCAGTGGCATACAACTAAAACTTTTAGGCTTTGATTTAAACCTAAAAGAATGAATTTCTCCTCATTAATAGAATGGTCAGGATCATCAAATTCAATAGCATTTTCATCAAAAAATACAGTTTGTGCATCTTCAAATGAAATGCCATGTTTGTGTTGGTTTGATATATTCTTATCATCATCCCAAGTGAAGATAAATTTATTCATAATTACAAAGTAAGTATATTGTAATTATTTGTCAAGTTGTATTTTGTTGGGGAAATGGGGACAGAGCCCGATTTTTGTTTGAAGCCACAGCGTTCACAGAGAACACAGAGAAAAAATGAGGGGGTAGCCACGGACCCACGCAGACACAGAGGGACGGGAAAAGAAGCGGTCAGCGATGAGCATGAAAATAGCGGAAAACCGTGGTCTGTCCCCTATTTTTTTATTATTTTTGAACGGACAGGTACCCACTCGGATTTGTTTAAAGCATAAAAAAGAAAGGGGTTAGGTTAGGGATTAGCCGCAGACACACTCGGACGTGCAGGGATGGGGGAAAGCAGTTGTTGGCGATGAGGGGAGAGAGAAAGCAAAAACCGTGGTCTGTCCCCTATTTCCACCCTACTCTTGACATCTGTTCCCGTTGTATGCATAATAGGAACAAATATCAAGGAGGTTTGTTATGCCCAAAACCCGTCTCAATGTAAGTCTTGACCAGGATCTTGCCGAGTTCGCCAAGATCTTTGCCTCTGAAAATCGCACATCGGTTGCGGATATGGTTACGCAATACCTGTTGGCCCTGAAGCGGCGTGTCGAAGGTGAACATATGGAAAAAATTTTCACCCACCCAGCCTTTCAGCAGGCCATGGAAGACGTTCAGGCCAAACTGCGTGCCGGAGACACACAGTGGCATTCATACGATGAGGTCTTCGGGGACTGATGGAAACCAGATTTGAAACCGCTTTCCTGAAGGCCGTTAAAAAGCACGCCTCGATCAAGAAACTGGTCAAGAAAAAGGTCGACATGATTATTGAAAACCCAATTGCTGTTGGCGAACCGTTGAAGGGTAACTGGCAGGGATTTTATTCATGTCCAGTGAAGCGTAATTTCATCATTATCTACCTGTATTGCGAATTGTGCCGGAAAAAAGGCGATGATGCCGTAGTGGCCTGCTCTGATTGTCGGGAAACGCTGGATGAGACCATTAAGTTCGTTCTGCTCGGACCCCATGACGATGCCTATGGAATATAGGCGGGATGAGAAAAAAGGGGTCAGGTCTTACAATGCCACATTACACCGGTGGTAGGGATTAACCCTGTGTGAAAAAAGGGGTTACAACTATTTTCACCATTTTTGTTATGTCTGGGTCCGGCAACTTAAGAGCGAACTCGACAATCTTTTTACCTATGGGGACTACGAGCCGAAAAGATGATAGACTGCAGAAAAGTGGCTTCCTGAAAAAAAATAATGAGAAACAAAATCAGAGTTAAAAAATAGTGATTGCTCACAGCTCTGAAAAACCGGACATCTATACAAACTACAGCTTGTATTAAGCATTGAAGCCAGGACGGAACCTGGCAGGAATTTGATTGGTATTTATAACGAATACCATTATAATATAACCCATGATACAATCTTTCAAAAACACAGGCACGGAAGACATTTTTGACGGTCTGTCATCCCAAACTGCCAGAAAATGTTGTCCACAATCACTTTGGCCTGTTGTACGCCGAAAGTTGGATCAAATCAACCGGGTTCAAGAACTCAGTGAACTCAAAGTACTTCCAGGAAACCGTCTGGAACCTTTGAAAGGTGATCGGAAAAATCAGTATAGTATTCGGGTTAACCAGTAATACCGAATTTGTTTTACATGGGAGGAAGGCCATGCCTACGAGATCGAAATCACAAATTACCTCTAATAGAACTATTGGTCGGTGACTTCCCCGAAAGTGTCCACCAACCCATCCTGGAGAGATGCTTTTAGAGGAGTTTGTGAAGCCACTGGGGTTAACTCAGACAGAGCTTGCCCGTCGTCTGGATGTTTCTGTACCCCCGCCTTAACGAAATCATCAAGGGGCGACGTTCAGTAACGCCAAATACCGCTTTGCGGTTGTCTCGCGTGTTAGGTATGTCGGCAGATTTTTGGTTGGGTTTGCAGCAGGACTGGGATCTTTGGCATGCCATGAATAGTAATGAGGCAAAAGGTATCTCCCGGCTCAAGCCAATTCTTCGGGACAAAAAAATTGTTTCATGATCGAGAAGGGGGGGGAGGGGTCGCAAGGAAAAAGGGCACACACCTATTTTTTATCATTTTCCCGCTGTGCTGTAATGTGTTATTGCAAGGCCTGACCCTCTTGTTCATCAAACGTTCCAGAATATGCTTGACAGGGGAAAGGCAATTTCCTATTAATTGTCAGTCCCTCAAGGATCGAAAATTTTACCCTTCCGGGTGGAGAGATGGAACACTATGGACAATGAAGATTTTTTGCAGGAAAATCAGGAAAAGCTAAACTCGATCGTGTGCCCTTTTCAACAAGAGTTAAATCGCCGTCAACGTCTGGCCGATTTTATCAAACAATGTATCCGCTGTGCCGGACGGGATGATTTTCTACGCCTGGATGAGCTACTTAATACAAAGCCGGCCACAGAAATGGTTCAAGAAGAGGCCTTGGAGGAGAGTGCCCCTATCCTCGAGAGCTTACGTGCCGATGCCAGGGAAAAGGTGGAAAAATATCGGCTTGAATTTATTGAAGACCTTACCCGACTCGGAAATGATGCCGGGTTGGCCATTGATATCGATTTCCCCCGTCTCAGTATCCTTAAAGGTATTGACGGTGAGATTGCTTTCAGTGAGCGTGCCACGACTATCAACAAGAAGGTGCTGAAATCGATTGATCCTCGCCGCATTGTTGCCGCTTTGGTACGGTTGAAAAAACAACTCTATGATCGGCCTTTCAATCCCCAGAAGTATATTGACGGCCTGTACGAAACGTATGCCGGCATCTGTAAAACCGACAACTTCGCTGTCGGCCAGCCGGTTCCCATTCAGCGATTTTATCTACAGTATGTCATCTCCCTGCAGAGCAAAACATTTTTTACTAATATGGACAAGACCAAATTCAGAGGCTACAGCCTCGAGCAGTTCAGCGTGGATCTCTGGCGATATTTCGAGTCCGGTATCGGTGGAACTTCGGATGGCATGCTTCTGGATCTGGATCCCGGGCGCAATTTTTCCCTCTGGCTTATCGACGGTGTTGGTGAACGCCGGCAAATCAGTTCCATTTCGTTCAAGGAGGATTAGAAGATGATGACCAGCGAAGAAATCGATGGGTTGAAACCGTTTCAGGCCCGCTCTATTATTGAAGCGCTGCGCAAGGGAAATGTGCCGGCTGACTATGTTCCCTTTTTTACGGTGGGCCGCGACAACTGGATTAAATTTATCGAGGATGATCTGGAGAATTATATTGCCAAAGGCGGGGCCAAAGTCCGTTTTATTCGTGGTGATTATGGCGATGGCAAGACCCATTTCATGTCCATTGTTCGTCACCTTGCCTTGCGGGAGGGGTTCGCGGTTTCTTTTGTGGTTTTGACCCGGGAGGTGCCCATCCACAAATTTGAGGCTGTGTATCAAGCCATTGTCCGTCAGCTGCGCGGCAATTTTGAGGGGGTTGGCATTCGTAATCTTCTGAATCAGTGGCTTGACGGCCTGGAGCAACAGCAGGCTTCCCCGTCCCCGGAATTTATTGCCGATTTGGGGGAAACCCTGCGCAATTTGCCGGGGATGAACGTGAATTTTGCCAATGCCCTGATATCCCTGGCGTATAACCGATTCCTGCCATTGATGGAGGGTGAGAGCAAAGAAGAGCGTACCGCTGGCCGGGAGATTATTCTTCATTGGTTTGAGGCCGGCAAATCGACCAAACGGGAGCTGAAGCCCTTTGGCATTTTTGAGGTGGTGAACAAGGCCAACAGTAAACAGATGCTCAATTCTTTGAATACTTTTTTGCGTTTTCTTGGGCACAAAGGACTTGTTTTGTTGCTCGATGAACTGGAGACCGTCATGGCCCAGTCCACCTCCATTCGCAACGCGGCCTACGAGAATGTACGGCTGCTGATTGATAATACCGAACAGGCGGAGTATTTCCATATTTTTTTCGCCATTATCCCGGACGTTTTACTGTCGGAAAAAGGTTTTAAATCCTACGATGCCCTCTGGAGTCGGGTGCGCTCCATCGGCGAACAGAAGCGACTGAATTATCGTGGTGTGCTGGTTGACCTCCACCAGACGCCTTTAAAAGCTGAAGAGCTGGTCAGCCTGGGGCAGTGTTTGCGGCATATTCACCAGATTGCCTATCGTTGGGATGCCGCGGCCGTGGTATCGGATAAAATTCTTCTGGATATTTGTCAAAATCAGAAGAAAATGGGGCTGTTGAGTGAGGTCCGACTTTTTGTAAAACAGGTTATCCGGCTGTTGGATATGACCGAGCAGGGCGAGATCCCGGCCGAGAACCTGGACCTTAGCGAACATATTATTGCCAGCCAGCAGGAGATGGAGCAGGAGAAGTTGGAACAGCTGCAGCCGAGCTGGGATAAGTAGTCAATGGCAATGGATCAGGGCGAGTTTCTTGAGTTGCTGGAAAGCGCCGATAATTTTATCCTCAGAAGAGCCGTGGAGCGGTTGCGGGACGGCCTTTTTGATTCCTTCGGGGTGCGGCTGTTAACCGCTCATGAGACGCGGCTACATCAGACCTTTGACCAGGGTGTTCAGGCCCTGGAACAGGGTGAATCCTCCCATCTTTGTCTCTGCGGTTCCTACGGCCAGGGGAAATCCCATAGCCTTACCTATCTTCGTCAGCGAGCCCTTGATCAGGGTTTTGTCACCAGTCAGATCAACCTTGATCCCCGGGAAATTCCTTTCCATGATTTCCGTCAGGTCTACCGGGCGCTGGTCAGTCAGATTCACTTTCCGGGCCGGGATAAGCTATCCCTGGTACAATGGTGGAAAGAATGGGCTGGAGCGCGGCAAAAAGAGCCCGAAAATGGTGGCAATGAGCCGCTGGCCATCATTCCGGAATCTATGCCTCATTTTTTCAAGTGTGTGTTAATCGCCTTGGCGCAGGAAAATATGATTCTTCCCCCGCGCTGGAGAGGAATGAAGAAGTATTCCACGTACCGGCCCCGGGAGTTTCCCTGGCTGTTGGCCAATGCTCTGAGCGGTTCCGCCTTGCCGGTAAATCGCCTGCGCCATGCCCTGAGATATCGCCAGGTTTCATTTTATAAAGACGCATCGCTGGTCTGTAGGGGTTGGGAGCCTTATTTTGAAGCGGTCTGCAGCCTGGCGTCCATGTTCAAAAACATGGGTCTTAAAGGTTGGGTACTGCTTTTTGACGAGGGAGAATCCATTGCCCAACGGTCGATTATCCAGCGCCGCAAAAGCTATGAGATTCTCCATCGTTTTTTTTCTCCGCCTTTTCCCCATCCTGGGCTCTATCCTATTTTTGCTTTTACCGATGATTTTTTCCTTCGGGTACGGGTGGAAGATTATGATCGGGTCACGGTTCGCGATGACCAGGAATTTTCCTACTTTAAACTGAACTATGGGGAATCCTGGCGGCAGCTGTGCCTCCATCGTCTCCATCGTCTCAGCGGGCCTGAATGGGAAGAGCTCATCGGCAAACTCATCCACTTGCATGCCAGGGCCTATGGCTGGCAGCCGCGAGTAGGCGAGACCCGACAGCAAATGGCAGAGGTGGTGGCGGCAACCGGCGGCCAGGAAGCGCGCCTGAAGATCAAGATCTTGATTAATCAACTGGACCTGCTGCACCAGCTTTCCCAGGATGTATGAATTCCCCCCTTTTGCAGCTCCCCAATACCTTTAGAACATTTTATGGTGCCTTTCCCGGTTTGTATCCTATCCAGGAGCAGGCCATCAGGCCGGTTCTGGATCATCTGGATTTGATTATCCAGTCCGCCACCGGTTCCGGCAAGACCGAGGCTGTGCTGGCCCCCTGTCTAGAGCGCATTATCAGCTCGGGGTTGGTCGAATCCGCCATCTATATTGTTCCCACCCGGGCCTTGGCCTTTGATATCCAGCGGCGGTTTGCCGCTATGCTGCGCGAACGTCTGGGGATTCATTTTGCCATCCGTACCGGCGATCTCAAGCGCAGTGGTGGTGGTCGCCCAGACCTGATGCTGACCACCCCGGAGTCGCTGGACGTGATGTTGGGTAGTGTCAATGCCGATCTGCGGGGTTTTCTCCGCCGGGTGCGCACGGTTATCATTGATGAAGTCCATCCGCTTATTCATCAGTACCGGGGTCGGCAGCTTGTCTATCTCCTGCATCGACTGGAGCGTCGGATTGGCAAGCCGTTGCAGAAAATTGCCCTGTCGGCGACCATTGCCGACCCTGCTGTCGTCGGCCGGTTTTTCCATTTCAGGCCGGATTTTGTCCTGCTGACCGAGAGCGTCAGCCGTCAGATTTTGCCCCGTCTGCTACAGCTGAAACATGATGAGAGTGAGCTGGTGAACCTGCTTGGGGATTTATCCCAGGAGTGGAAGTATCGCAAAATCCTGATCTTTGCCAACAGCCGCGGCCGTTGTGATAAAATTTTCGGTGTTTTGAATCACCAAGGGTTGTTCAAAGGAATGACAGAGCTGCATTATTCCAACCTTAAGGTTAGAGAACGGCAGGCGGTTGAAAAGAGGTTTCGCCGGCGTTCACGTTCGGTATGTATCGCCACCAGCACCCTGGAGCTGGGCATTGACGTTGGGGATGTTGATGCGGTTATTCTGTTTGAACCGCCGGACTCGGTTTCCGCTTTTCTGCAGCGGATTGGCCGGGCAAACCGGCGTCAGGATACGATTCACTTCTGGTGTATCTGCCGGGGCGAACGGGCCCCGGAACAGCTTTTGCGTTTTCTCGCTCTGCTGCATCTGGCTCGGGAAGGCCGGGTGGAGTCGCCGCTGCCCAAAAACCTTCCCAGCGTTTTGAGCCAGCAGGTTGTTTCCTGCCTGTATGAGAAAAAGCGGCTTTCTCTGAAGGCGTTGCAGGACCTTTTTTCCGGACCGACCGCCGGGGATGACGCCGTGAATCTGAAGGATGTTTTTACTTCTTTGCGGCAGAAAAGGTGGTTGAAAAAAACCGCGGTTCCCGGTCTTTTTGCCGGCGGTTGGTTCTATTGGGATGCCCTGGTTGAACATCGCATCTGGAGCAATTTCCCGGAAAGCGAGCAGGATTACAGCCTTGAGGTGGCGGGCGAAGCAGTGGCCGATATTCCCCGGTCTATCGTCAAACAGTTTGATCCTGGCGATCATGTCCTGCTGGCCGGGCGGCGATTGCATATTGTCTCGATAGATGAGGGGACGCGTAAGCGGGTGGTGGCTGAACCGTCCGCGCGGCTGGATGGGAAAGAGCTCTCTTGGTGGGGGCTTGGAAGTCATGTTTCCTATGAAGTTGCACAGGCGATGCGGGCGGTGCTTAAATCAACCCGGGCTGAGGATAATCAGGCTGCCCCAGGACTCTTTTCCCGGACCAGTCAACTTGTCCGGCAGGAGCTGGAAAAAGATAAAAGGGTGGTGATCCTGGCGAATGGTATTGAGGTGCGGCGCGCGGCCGATGGCTCCTATCAATACCGGACGTTTATTGGCTCGGTCGGCAACTTGGTGCTGGCCTGGAGCATCCGGGAAGCTTATGCCAACCAAGGTGAGAATTTTCAGGTAACATCTGATGAGATCGGCGTGTCATGTGCTACAATGATTGATTTCCAACAGCTCATACTGCCCTTGAGTGACGGGGATTTCAGCTGGTGGCTTGAACGCCATTTCAAGGTGCTGCGGGCCATGTTTTCGCTTAATTCTTTTTGTACCACGCTGCCGAAAAAATTGCTGCTGCGGGAACTTGCCAGTTTTATCCGGGATTCCCGGCTGATTGATTTTTTTAAGCGATGTCACCAGCAGTCGTCTGAAATCTCCCGAGGCGACCCTGCAAATCTGGTGATACGGCCCCAGCCGGCAAGCGCTGAACCAGTTTTGCGCGAAATTGCCGCTCAGGGGGAACCGTTGCTGTCCTGGGAGAAAAAACGCTGGGCTGGCCGCATGATGCCTGTTTGCCATTCCGAGGCCGGCTACCGGATGCGGGCGTTAACCGGCAGCCTCATTGGCGGCTATTTCCGTTACCATCAATGCCGCCGCTGGTTTTGTCTTAATTTTTTGCCGCCGGAAGCGCAGCCGTTGGGCGGATATTCCCGGGAGGAGGACGAGCTGGCGAGCAGGAGACGGACCAGAGGACGTGAATGGGCGGAAAAGATCCTCTCTCAGCTTAATAGTCACCACCAGGTTTTCAGCCGTATTACTGAAAAAGACGAGAATGGTCGGGCGAGGCCGCTCAAAGATCGCGCTGCCGAGACCGTCAGCAAATTGCAAAGGATGACTGAACAACATGTTGCCACTGATACCCACACCTATCTTGTCCAGCCGGTATTGCAGGCTGATAAGCTTTTATCACCATCGGCAGCCTTTTTTAACCGCCAGAACGACCAAAAAATTATCCTGCCCGGCGTGGGGATTCCTGGCCTGATCCAGATAGCCGCGGGGAAAAAAAATCTCCTGCAGGTTGGGGATATCAAAAGCAGGCAGCCCCGCTATGATCAGAAGTGGCAGGTGGCCTTTGGTGCGTTTCTGTTGCGGGAATTAGTTCAGTCTGATCCGCGGGTTTCTCGACTCACGGTAGCGGACAGCGGTTTTTTGCTGCTACCGGCCGCAGTTGATGAACAGCCCCGGTACCACAGCTTTGCCCTGCAGCCGTATTTCGCCTCGATGAGGACAACTTTTGCCAACCTCCAGGCCGCCCTGTGCGATTCGCCACTGCAAACCGATTGGCAGTTACAGAAACATTGTGTCGGCTGCCCTTATTTTGAATTTTGTTATGCGCAGGCCTTAAAAGATGAGGACGTGCAGTTTATCCCGCGGCTGACCAGCGGTATGCTGCAAAAAATCAGAGCTGGCGGGATGAAGAATTTGAATCCGGAGCTGTCGTTGGACTCTACGTTCAGCCCCGGGCAGAAAGAGTATCTTAAAGGGGCGATCAGTGCCCTGTGCCGGCATAAAATTATCATCCTCAAACAAAAAACCACCATGTTTCCCGCCAATATTTCAACCCGTTTTTTTGTCCAGCTGGTGAACGATCCCCTCTCCGGGCTGTCCCGGGGGTTGGGATTGGGGGTTCTGGAGCGAGGTAAGGTTTTAGAAACTATGACCTGGACTGTCTGTGGTGATGGAGCCGGTGGGGTCGATGGGAATGCAGGGTATGAAGAGGAGCGTCGGCGGATCTGGCAGGAATTTTCCGCTTGCTTGCTGGGGCGGTGGAAAGGCGCGGTTTTGGATGGCCGGGGGCCACACCTCTTTTTATTTGGCAGCAAAACCCGACAGGGAATGTTGGCTTGGGCCGAGATGATGGCCGACGCGCCGCTGCGGGCTCTTTTTCACCCCGGCATTGAGACTTATTGCACGGATCTTGAGGAGGTGTTGTCCAATCACTTTCTGCTGCCGCTTCCTGGTGCCATGAGCCTTTTCGCCCTGAATCGTCTCTTGGAGCTGGTGGACGAAACGGCAATTGAGATGATTCCCGAAAGCCTTTTTCATGGCGACCGGCGGTCGGAAAGATGGCGTGACGGCGATGAAAATTATCCTGGCAATGACAATCATGACCGGGTGAAAAGCCATTTGGCCGGCACCTTCCAATTGATTATGAAGCTAGAACAATGGTTTGAGGAGCGGTTGGAGAGCGAATGGCAAAGGGAGGAATGGTGCCTTATCCCTCCGGAAGAGCTTGACTGGAGTACCGCCTGCCAAAAATTTATCGAGGCCGAAAGGCTTCAGCAGGAACGGGATATAAGGGAGCTGCGGGAACTTTCACTGGCAGAACGGGTGGAGCGTTTTCGGGCTCTGGGGCCGCTTCGTTTTATTGGTACAATCCTTGATGACGAGGGGCGGTTTCTGTATCTGTTTTCCCTTGTTGATCGTCAGGCGGGGGTGACGAAATTTCGTCCGGGGGATTTTCTCAAGCTAGTTCCCTGCGGGGTTCATGACGTGCAAAGCGGCCTGCCGGTGATCATGGCCGGCTATGATGTTGAAGCCGGACAGGTGGCTCTTTCGCTCCGCCTTGGCAGGCGCAAGGGTGCGGTGAAAACATTTTCTTCTTCATTGATCTATTCCCTGGAAGAAGATGGGGAAAACTACCATTCCGCCAAGCTCCTTGAGGCAGTCAAGAAAGGGTTTGATGCCGGTGATCCTCAGCCTATAGTTGAGCTGTTTGCCGGGACCTTGAACGATGAACAGCCGCCCGCGTGGCAAAAATGGCTGTCGGATTGGTTGTCGTCGGCCGAAGGTAAGCTGGCCGGTCTGAATCATTCCCAGCAACAGGCGTTGGTATTGCCTTTTCGCTATGCCTTGAGTCTGATCAGCGGTCCGCCGGGAAGTGGCAAAACCAATGTTCTGGGCTGGATTCTGATTGTCCTGATTCGCCATGCTCAAGCAACCGGTACCGGTCTTAAAATTGTGGTGAGCGCGGTAACCCATCAGGCTATTGATCAGGTACTTAATAAGGTGGTAGGGCTGGTGAATGCCCTTAATCTGGCAGATTTCCCCGCCCGTTGCCTCAAATGGGGACGCTGGGAGGGGAAACCGTTTGCCGGCGAGAAGCAGCAACTGCAAGTGGAGGCGATCAGCAATGCCCGGGAAGCCCGGGAGGTTTTGAATTTTCCGTATCTTATTGTGGGTGCCACCGGCTACGGCATCCAGGCGATGATGCGCCATGGCCATAAGGGTGACGGTATTTTTTCCAAGTTGTTTGATTGGGTAATTTTTGATGAGGCCTCCCAAATGCTGACGCCCTTAGCCATGCTCAGTCTGATGTATGGGAAAGGTAATTTTGTTTTTCTGGGAGATGTCTGCCAGTTGCCACCGGTCATCAGTTCATCAATCTTTAAGGAAGAAATGGTGGGTGAGGATCAACAAGTTCCATCGGTTGCCGCTGAAAGCCGTTGTTCAGTGTTGGAGATTCTGCTGCGGCGGTATCCCCAGCGCCGCCGGCAGTTGGAGGTGACCTACCGTATGAATGCCGGGATCTGCCGGTTTCCCAGCCAAACATGGTATGGTGGCCGGTTGCATCCGGCAGCGGAAAATGCCTGGGCCAGGTTGTCGCTGACCGGCACGCTTGGCAATGACCTGCTTGATAGCATTATTGATCCTGAAAAGCCGGTGGTGCTGCTGGGGGTGAATCATCGGGGCTGTGGTCAGGAGTCAGTGGCAGAGGCAAATTTATTGTCACGCCTGGCCGGCCGATTCATGTGTCATTATGGGATATCAAAAGAGCAAATAGCGATTATTTCTCCGCATCGGGCTCAAAATAATGCGATTTCCCGTGCTTTGAGTTTATTGTTGGGTGGGGTGGGTGACCTGCCGGTTATCGATACGGTTGAGCGCCTGCAGGGCGCCGAGCGGGATGTGATTTTGTTCGGTTTTACCTGCTCTGATCTGGATTTGGTGCTGGCGGAATTTTTGAATAACCCCAATCGATTCAACGTGGCTATCACCAGGGCCCGCCGCAAGCTGGTGGTCGTTGGCAGCCAAATCTTCTTTGAGGCGGTGGCAAACTCGGAAAAGCAACTTCAGGCCAATGCCTGCTTCAAGGAGTTTTTTGAGTACTGCCGCGAAAATAATTGTTACTTTGAACTTTTTTAGGGGTCAGGTCTCAACTTTTGACACAATTTCATGTTTCCGGATTGCCATAATTTTCGTAGGTGTTGATGTAGTAATAGACAATTTGGTGTCAAGAGTTGAGACCTGACCCCTCTTCTCTAAGTGGTGATGAAGGAATCGTAGAGGATCTGGGCTGAGAGGATGCCCACCAGAGCCATGTTTTCCCGAAAGCCCTGGCGGACTTTTTTGCGGCATTTGCGCAACAGGGCGGCTACGGCTTCCGGCTTGAACAGGCCGGCGTCTTTAATTCTGCTAGCCGACAGGTAATAATCCAGGTAGTCCGCTTCGTGGTTGCCAAAGAAGCTTAAGATGTCCGGGGCCATATAAGGTTGTTTTTTTCGCCGGACTATGTCTGGCGGCAGGAGATCGGCCATGGCTTTTTTAAGGATGTTTTTCTCATTCAGGGCCTTCATCCGCAGGCGGGGCGGAATGGTGCAGGCAAAAGCCACCACTCGGTGATCAAGGAAAGGAAAACGCCCTTCCACCGAGTGGGCCATGATCATGCGGTCCCCCTGGGAGCTGAGTAAATAGTTTCCCATCAGCAACCGGCTTTCCAGAAATTGGGCCCGGGAAAAATAGTCCAGTCCTTTCAGCTTGTCTACCCACTGATCTTCCAGCTTTTGCATTGGTGTTGGTCCTGGTTGATTGACAATATCATCGACCAGGAAGCGCTGAATGCCACTGGTGGTTTTCCAGCGGGGGCGATGGGCGTAAAAGGGATCATCCAGGGTTGCATCGGTATCGAAAAATTTCCGGGCATATTCCGTTGATTTAGCCGGAGAAAGGGCCAGGTAGGGGTAGAGGCGTTTGAGTAGCATGGCCCGCATGGCGGAATTGGGATTTTTGGCGATAAACGCTCGGACCTTGGCTTCTTTGAAAAGATCATAACCGCCCAGTATCTCATCGGCGCCCTCGCCAGTGAGGACCACTTTATAATGGTGGTCGTGCACCAGGGAGGAAAGCAGATAGAGTGGGGTGGGGGCAGTGCGGAGAATCGGGATTTCTGTATGTCGAATCACCTCGGGAAAGGCCGCGGCGATGGAATTGTAGTCGCAGTTTATTTCATGGTGATCGGTGTGCAGGTAGTCGGCCATCAGCTGTTGCTGCGGCTGTTCATCATAGACCCGGTCGGTGAAAGTTACTGAGAAGGTTTTCAGGTCGTTACTGGTGTAATTCCTGATCAGGGATGTGATTGCCGAAGAATCCAGGCCGCCGCTTAGATAGGCGCCCACCGGTACATCGGCTCGCAGGCGCAGCCGCACTGCATCAATGAGCAGCTCGCGCAGTTCCTCCGCCAGGATGGTTTCATTTTTGGCGGAAATAGCATCAGGATGAAAGGGAATCTCCCAGTATTGTTCTTCGGTCATGCCGCCGTCGGCATTGATGCACAGGCGGCATCCGGGTCCCAGCTGCCGGACGCTCGAGAAAATTGTTTCGTTGGCTGCCGGGCTCCAGAAGGTGAAAATTTCCTGCAGCACTCCGGTATTGATGGCCCGGGGAAGATCGGGGTCGGCGGCGAAGATGGCTTTAACTTCAGAGCCGAAGTACAGGCGGCCGCCATGGATGGTATAAAACAGGGGTCGGATGCCCATGCGGTCGCGGGCCAGAAAAAGGGATTTTTTCCGTTCGTCATAAATGGCCAGGGCGAACTGACCATTCAGCTCATCCAGGCAGTCCTTGCCTTTCTCCTCATAGAGATGGACAATGATTTCGGTATCGGAATGGGTGTAAAAATGGTGACCACGACTGATTAATTCACGACGCAGCTCAGGGTAGTTGAAGATTTCGCCGTTGAAGACAATCGAAACAGTCTTATCCTCGTTGTAGATTGGTTGCCAGCCACCTTCAAGATCGATGATGCTCAGGCGGGCGTGGGCCAGCCCTACTTTTTCATTGTGAAAAAAACCGTAGCCGTCCGGCCCGCGGTGATGTAGAGTGCGGATCATGGTTTCCAACGTTTGGCGTTGGGGTGGCGGGTTGGAAGAAAGATTAAAAATACCGGCTATTCCACACATATTTGGGGGGGCCTTTGGTTGTTAGGTTTTAGCGGTTAGCTTTCAGCTTTCAGCGATCAGTTTTCAGCTGTGCCGGATCAGGGTTTCCATTGAGAATTCGTCATCAAAAGTACTTCTCAACTTTCTGACTTGTGTTACCAGGATACATTATTGGGATGTTCGGGCTTGGCTCGTAGCCGTGTCTGCCCAGCCTGCCGGCAGGAACGGCGACAGGCTGGCGGCATTGGGCGCCGAATGAATTACCACGATGGTGATTCGCGGCGCACACCTCGGAGCTGCACATGATGTGCAGCGAGAATGAGCGAGAGCCATGCCGGAACATCCTTTAATAAATGTTTTTTCATAACTCAGAAAATTGAGATACTCTTTATCTTTCCTAAAGGTCAAGCTTTTCCAGCCGGTAGCGAAAGGAACGGAAGGAAAGGCCGAGGAGCTTGGCGGCTTTGGTCTTGTTGTGGTCGCAGCGTTCCAGCGCCTGGTTTATGAGCTGGTGTTCTAATTCGGCCAGGGTTTTTTCCAGGTCAAGGCCTTCTGCTGGCAGCCGCAGGCCGACTCTGGTTCCGTTGATCGCCGGCCTGGTCAGGGATGGTGGCAGACTGGCCGGGGTGATGCTTTCGCCTGTTTCCATGATGACGCCGCGTTCAATGATATTTTCCAGCTCTCGGACATTGCCGGGGAAGCTATAGTTCAGCAGGATGTTGATGGCGTCCTGGCTGATATCGCCGATACTGTGTTCGTATTCCTGGTTGTATTTTTGGAGAAAATGTCTGGCCAACAGGGGGATATCGCTGTCCCGTTCCCGCAATGGCGGCAGGTCTATTTTGATGACATTCAGCCGGTAGAAAAGATCTTCCCGGAAACTTCCTTCGCTGACCGCGCTTTCCAGATCACGGTTGGTGGCCGAAAGCACCTGGACATCCACCGCTCGTTCCACCGTACTACCCACTCGCATGAAACTTTTTTCCTGAATCACCCGCAGCAGTTTTACCTGCAGGGCCGGGGGGATTTCACCGATTTCATCCAGGAAGATGGTGCCGCCGTCGGCAGCAGCAAAATAGCCGTCCCTGGTTTTGATCGCCCCGGTGAAGGAGCCCTTCTCATGGCCGAAAAACTCGCTTTCCATCAGTTGCTCGGGAATGGCGCCGCAATTGACGGTGACGAAGGGCTTATCCTTGCGGGGGCCGGTGTAATGGATGGCCCGGGCAACCAGTTCCTTGCCGGTGCCCGATTCGCCGGTGACCAGGATGTTAGCCCTGGTCTGGGCCACGCGCTGGATCAATTCGTAGACCTTGAGCATGGCCGGACTTTTGCCGATCAGGTTGCCGAAACCGTAGCGTTTTTCCAGTTCCTGTTGCAGTCGCTGGTTTTCCCGTTGCAGCTGCGAGTTTTTCAGCGCCTTTTTGATGGTCAGCAGGATTTCATCGTTGTTGAAGGGTTTAGTGATGTAGTCATAGGCGCCCCGCTTCATCGCCTGGATGGCGGTGTCGGTGGAGGCATAGGCGGTAATCATGATGACTTCGGTGCTCGGCGATTTTTGTTTAATCAGTTGCAAAAGTTCCAGCCCGGACATTTCAGGCATATTTATGTCGGATATTACCAGATCAAAAGTTCCGGTATCAATATCTTTGACGGCTGCCCGGGCTGATTGGCGGCTGCTGACCTGGTAACCGTTTTTCTCCAGGATGATTTCCAAAAATTCGCACATGCTGGCTTCATCATCAACAATGAGGAGCCGGGCGCGGGGATTTGAATTGCGGGGGGGAAGCATTATGATTTAGCCTGCTTTAAGGTTAAGGTTTCAGCGGTCAGCAAAGAGAGAAAGATTATTAGCCATGGACCCACACGGATAAACACAGACGAAAAAGTTCGAGGGAGGAAGTTTTATCATTCTCTTTTTATCTATCGGCAGTCATCGGCAAGTCTTCAGGATTTTTTTTGGGAAAGGTTGCCATTGTTCGGGTTCCTGGTCCCGGCTCCCGGTTACGGATGCTGATGGTGCCATTGTTGAGCTTCAGCAGCTGAAAGACGATGAACAGGCCAAGACCGGTTCCTTCCTTTTTAGTGGTAAAAAAGGGTTCGAAAATGTTGCCGGCTACTTCCTCCGGGATGCCAGGACCGTCGTCTTCAATGAGCACTTCAATGAATGATCCATTGCTTTTCCCGGTATCGTTGTCGTTTTCTTTTACTGTGCAGCTGACCTTGATGCTGCCCTGTTCTCCCACTGCTTCGATGGCATTCTTGTAGAGATTCCAGAAAACTTGTTTGATCTGATCAGGATTTCCGCTAACCAGCTGTTCTTCCGATTCAAAAGTTTCCGTAAAGCTGATCCGGGGAAACTGGTTGCGGAACAGGAAAGTTATATCTTTAAGCATAGCCGGCAGGTTAATGGTTTTCTGCTCCCGGCTGTCCTGGCGGGCGAAGGAGAGGAAATCACTGATCAGGCGGTTGAGTCGGTCAGACTCCCGCAAAATAATCTGCATCAGCTTGACATGGGTTGGATCTGCCAGCTTAAGTTCGCTGTGCAGCATTTCCACCGAGCCGCGGATGGCCGCCATTGGATTGCGGATTTCATGGGCCATGCTGGCTGACAGTCGTCCCAGGACGGCCAGCCGGTCGGCAATCTTCAACTGTTGCTCAATCTTTTTCAATTCCGTCAGGTCCTGAAACACCAGGATTTTTCCCAGTTGTTCGCCGGTTTCATTTTCCAGGTCGGTGATGGAATAGCCGAGGGTCAGCCGCCGCCCAGCCGGGTGGCGATAGTCAAGCTCACGGCGAAGTAGGGTCTTTCCTTCCTGTAATTCCGGCAATTTTGGCAGCAGCTCACCCAGCGGTTGTTTCATGATAGAACTGCGGGAACGTCCCAGGAGCTGTTCGCCGGCCTTGTTCAGGGAAACAATGGTCATCCGATTGTCAATAGTGAGCAGGCCGCTGTCAATGGATTGGATAATATGGTCACTGGTGCGCTTGACTTCCGCCAAATCGCTTTCTTTTTGTTTCAGTGTCTCTCGGGTTTTCTGGTGTTCGCGGGTGATCAGCCAGAGAATGAAGGCAAAGATGAGAAACGAGGCCAGCCGCAGAAAAAGGACGGAGGCGAAAGTGCCGCGGGCATTGGCTGCCAGCAGCGGCAGGGCCAGGATATTGCTTGCCGGGGGGGAAAAGTGACAAATGATGACTGCTGAATATGAAAGGCAGCAAAGGAGCAGTAATGCCAGGTTCTTCTGCCGCTCGAGAAAGAGTGAGCTGCCGAGAATGATGAAATAGTAGAGGGGAAAAAAGAGGCTGTAGAAGCCGCCGGTCAGCAGCAGCAGGATGCTGATAAGGATGGCATCAATGGCCAGCTGGGTGAAGAGAAAGCGTTGTTGGTTGATTTCTTTGTAGAGCAGAACTGCATAGATGATAGTGATGAAATAGACAAAGGCAATGTACAGGTAGAGGGAATAAGAAAGGGGAACGTTGTTGTCAGGCCAGGTGAAATCAAAAAGAATCAGGATTCCCAGCAGGATGGTGACCAGGAAAACTCGGAAGGCCAGGAGGATTTTGATTCTTCTTCTGCCGCTAAAATTGGGGATATTGTTATCGGGGCCAGCATTAAATGCTGTCCTCATCTTTTTTTCTGTCCCCATCTACAACCCTTTTTAATGCACTACTGAGCCCAGTTGGAAGATCGGCAGATACATGGCGACGATCATGGTTCCCAGTATCGTGCCCAGGAAAACCATCATCAGCGGTTCGATCATCGAAGTCAGGGTACCCACGGCGGCATCCACCTCATCATCGTAGAAATCGGCAATCTTGTTGAGCATGTCATCTAGGGCTCCGGTTGATTCCCCCACCGAAATCATCTGCACCACCATGGCCGGGAAAATACCGCTGTCCCCCAGCGGCTCGGCAATGGTTTTCCCCTGACTGATACTGTCTTTAGTGGCCAGGATGGCGTTTTCAATAATGATATTGCCTGCCGTCTTGGCAACAATTCCCAAGGATGTAAGGATAGGCACGCCACTGGAGATCATAGTTCCCAGGGTGCGGGTGAATTTAGCCACCGCCACCTTGCGCAGCAGGATGCCGAAAACCGGCAGCTTGAGAAATAGCCGGTCAAAGAAGGTTCGGCCTTTGGTAGTTTTATAGGTCTGCCTGAAAGCAATGACCACAATAATCAGGCCGATAATCATGAGTAAAACATTGGTGCGCATGAAGTGACTGATATTGACCACCACCTGAGTCAGCCAGGGCAGGTCGGCACCAAATCCGGAAAACATCTTCTGGAAGGACGGAATAACAAAAATCATCATGATGGCGACGACAATAACCGCAACTGTCATCACTGAGGCTGGATAGACCAGGGCGCCCTTGACCTTTTTCTTCAGTTTCATGTTTTTTTCCATGAAAAAGGCCAGGCGGTTAAGGATGACATCCAGGGCACCGCCCATTTCCCCGGCATCTACCATGTTGCAGTACAGGGGATCAAAAACCTTGGGATGATGACGCAGGGCCTCGGCCAGGGTTTCACCCTTTTCCACATTTTCCTTGATGGTGATCAATACCTGCTGGAATTCCTTGTGGTCCTGCTGTGATGACTGGATTTCCAGGCACTGTATGATCGGCAGTCCGGCATTAATCATGGTGGCAAACTGCCGGGTGAAAACAACCACGTTTTTTTCTGGTACCCGGCCTTTAAGAAAAGGCAGGGTAATCTGGATGTCCTTCGGTTTTTTCCTGACCTTAACCTGGGTTACTCCCTTTTTTCGCAGGCCGAGGATGACCATGCTGTCGGACAGGGCTTCGATTTCCCCCTTCACCTTTTTGCCTTGTCGGTCTTTGCCTTGCCATAAAAAAACAGTCATTCCTATTTCCTCCTCGATATGTATAGCTTTCAGTTTTCAGCGATCAGCTTTGCCATGTTATTTATCCCATGTTTTCTGAGCGCTGACAGCTGAAAGCGTCGACCTGGAATCTGTGAATTACAGGTCGATCTTAAATAGCCAGATTGCCAAGCATCTGGCGCAGTTCTGTCGGATCATTGCTTTTGCCCAGCGCATCGGTAAAGCTGATCAATCCCCGCTGGTACAGGTTAGCCAGGGACTGGTTCATGGTCTGCATGGCAAATTTTGCTTGTCCCACCTGCATCTGGGAATATATTTGGTGGACCTTGTCTTCCCTGATCAGGTTTCGGATCGCCGGATTGGGGATCATGATTTCCATGGCCAGGACCCGGCCCTTGCCGTTGCTGTGGGGTATCAGTTGCTGTGAGATGACCCCTTCCAGAACAAAGGAAAGCTGTGAGCGAATCTGCGGCTGCTGATGTGAAGGGAAAATATCGATGATCCGGTTGATGGTCTGGGAGCAGCTGTTGGTATGCAGGGTGGCCATGGTCAGATGGCCGGTTTCGGCCACCGTCAGCGATGAGGCCACCGTTTCCAGATCCCGTAATTCGCCAACCAGGACCACGTCTGGATCCTGCCGGAGAATGTAGCGCAGGGCTTTGGCAAAAGTTTCAGTATCTGATTTTATTTCCCGCTGGTTGACGATGCATTTTTTGTGCGGGTGGACGAACTCGATGGGGTCTTCAATGGTAATGATATGTTCGTGTCGTTCACGGTTTATCTGGTCGATCATTGCCGACAGGGTGGTGGTTTTACCGCTGCCGGTGGGGCCGGTTACCAGAACCAGTCCTGAAGGTTTTTTGGTCAGTTCTTTTATGATCGGCGGCAGGCCCAGATCTTCAAATGTCTTTATTTCAAAGGGGATGGCCCGAAAGGCCCCAGCTACCGTGCCACGCTGAACAAAGATGTTGGCCCGAAAGCGGCTTAAGCCCTTGATCCCGAATGACAGGTCCAGCTCATTTTCTTCTTCAAAACGATGTTTCTGGGTATCCGTGAGAACACTGTAACACATCTGTTTGGTATCTGTTGGCGTCAAAGGCGGCAAGTCCAAGGGGTAGAGTTTGCCGTCGATCCGTAGCTGCGGTGGCGTTCCCGTGGTAATGTGGAGGTCGGAAGCACCTTCATCGTACATGGTTTTGAGGAGTTGATGCAAAGTAGCCATGAAATTTTACTCCGTGAAATTTAGCTATTAGGAGTTAGCAGTTAGCTATTAGCTGTTAGCTTTTGGATGAAACTGTTTAACATTTTCTTTATCTCGTTAACCTGATGGTTAAGTTTTTTGTGTACTTCATCCTGAATATAATTGAGATCACAAGCGAGCAGTAGCTGATATTACACCTCACTTGCAGATCCGGCAGTGATACTCATAAACCTGGCAAGCTCTTGCTCACTATCCCTGCCACAACCTTCAGCGATGTTCGTCGGAACAGATGCCGCAGCCCTGCGCAATTGTGCTGTAAGTCCAAATTGTTTGTCAGCAGGGAAAATTTTGGTGATTTTATAGACCTGTACAGCGAGATGATGGGCTTTTTCCCATACTTTCAGTTCTCTAAAATTTCTCACTTCTCCTAGCTAATAGCTAACGGCTAAGATTAGAAAGCCTCCGGCTTTCTAATCTTTCGCTGTTACCCTCAATATTTCCTTTAAACTGGTAACCCCGTCCAGGACTTTGCTCAATCCGCTCTGTCGCAGGGTTTTCATCCCGTTTCTGATTGCCATTTCCTTGAGCTCGATGGTATTGGTCCCATTGACTACCTCACTTCTCAATTCGTCAGTTATGGGCATGACTTCATAGAGGGCAATCCGTCCTTTGTAGCCGGTATTGTTGCAGTTGTTGCAGCCTTTACCTATATAGCAGGTAGCTTCGGCCGCCACTTCCTCCGGCATGCCGCTCTGGACCAGGGCTTTAACCGGGATATCCACGGGTTCCCGGCAATTGGGGCAGATTTTCCGGGCCAGCCGTTGAGCCAGGACCAGGTTCAAGGAAGAAACGATCATGAAAGGTTCAACCCCCATATCAATCAGCCGAGTTATGGTGCTGGGTGCGTCATTGGTATGCAGGGTGGAAAGGACCAGGTGGCCGGTGAGGGCCGCTTTGATGCTGATTTCGGCTGTTTCCAGATCCCTCATTTCCCCCACCAGAATAATATCCGGATCCTGGCGTAAAAAAGACCGCAGGGCTGCAGCAAAGGTCAGGTTGATCTTCTCACGGATCTGCACCTGGTTAACTCCTTGCAAGTTGAATTCCACCGGATCTTCAGCGGTCATAATATTATCTGAGGTTTTATTGAGTTCACTGAGGGCGGAATAAAGGGTGGTGGTTTTGCCGCTGCCGGTGGGGCCGGTGACCAGAACCATGCCGAAGGGCTGATAGATGGCTTCCTTGACGTGTTTCAGAGGTGTTTCCTCAAACCCCAGTTTGGTCATATCCAGCTGCAGGTTGGATTGATCCAACAGTCGTAAAACAATCTTTTCGCCGAAGAGAGTTGGCAGTACCGAGACCCGAAAATCCATCGTTTTGCCCTTGCCGATTTTCATCTTGATCCTGCCGTCCTGGGGCAGCCTCCGTTCGGCAATGTCCAGTTCCGACATGATTTTGACTCGGGAGGTGATGGCATTTTTCAGCCTCATGGGCGGTTTCATCACTTCATAAAGCACTCCATCGATGCGGTAACGAACGCGAAATATTTTTTCGTAGGGCTCCAGATGGATATCGCTGGCGCCTTTGCGAATGGCATCCACCAAGATGTGGTTGACCAGGCGGATAACCGGCGCATCCTCGGTTTCTTTTTTCAGCTCCGAGACATTCAGGTTTTCCTCTTCCTGAATCAGCTCCATTTCGCTGTCGTCGAAGGTGGACATGACATCTTCAAGCATAGAGGATGAATCAAAGAGTTTCTCTATAGTCTCTTTGAGTACCGTTTCCGAGGCCACGACAATTTCAACATTGTAACCGGTGATGAACTTTATGTCATCGATGGCGGAAATATTGGTGGGGTCGCAGGTGGCGACAATCAGGGTTGATCCCACCCTGTTGATGGGTATGGTCATGTATTTGTTGACCAGGTCATTGGGAATCAGGGTGGCGACCTTTTCATCGATCTTGAAATCCCTCAGGTTGACTGCCGGGACGCCGTACTGGACACAAAGAAAATTGATCAAATCATTTTCACTGATATAGCCCAACTTGACCAGCTTGGAGCCCAGCCGGCCGCCGTTTATTTTCTGTTCCTGCAGAGCCTGGGATAGCTGGGCTTCGTTGATCAGTTTAGCGCTGACCAGCATTTCCCCCAGCCGTTTGTTTTTCAGATTCATATGCATGTGTCCAGATCTTGTTTTTTATTGCTGCCTAAATTGAGCGGTTAGCTGTTAGCTATTAGTTCAATGATTACAGGATTTTTACTATTACAAACTGTCACCCCTCAGGTCTTATTGCTCATAAACGTAATGTCTTGATTTTTTAAAACTAAACGCTGATAGCTAACGGCTAATCGCTTAACTTAGGTTGATGATTGCAGGTCACGGTAAACTCCTTCATAGAGTTTTTCCGCTTCGGCCAGGGAAAATCGATCTCCCATCCAGATACAAAAACTCCTCATAGCCTGGCGGATGAGCATTTCCAGGCCGTCAATTTTTGTCCAGCCGGCCGGCGCTTTTTTTTGCTTCGCCGCAGAGCCGTAATTGATGGTATAAAAAACAGCCGGTTTTTCACCCTGGTGCAGCCATTCGGGTGGATCAAAAGGTATGCTGCCCGGCAGGGTGTCAATGACCATGTCCGGGATTTTAATGGTTGATTGCCGCTGGCCATCCTGAAAAAAGTTCTCCAGCTTACTGGCTTTGAACCGGGTTTCGGGAAAAAGCCGGCTAAAACGGTCAGCCATTGCTACCGCTTTTTCAAATGTTCGGTTGAAGATCTCGATTTCTTTACAATTTTTTTGCCCCAAGGCATAAAGAATGGCTTTGGCGGAACCGCCGCTTCCAAGGACGGCAATACGCTGGCCGGCCGGATTCAGCTGGTGGCGTTCCAGAGAGTCGGCAAAACCGCTCCAGTCGGTGTTGGTTCCAAACAACTGCTCATCCCGGGTGGTGATGGTATTGACCGCCCCGATGTCGCGGGCAGCATCATCCAGCTGGTCCAGGCATTCAAAAACCGCTTCCTTGTGGGGAATGGTAACATTGACACCGCGGATATTAAGGGCCTGGAGGCCGGCAACTGCAGCCGCCACCTTGGACGGAGCCACCGGGAAGGACAGGTAGACGGCATCAATCCCAGCTTGACGAAAGACAGTGTTATGAATTTTTGGCGAGAGTGAATGGTTGAGTGGTTTTCCCATAATTCCATAAATTGCTGTTTCGTGGGAGATGTATTTTTCCATTTTTTAGCTCCCCCTTCCCATTTATTTAATGATATTAGGATATTACAATGATGCTGTTGTAAATATTCGGCGTTGTTTTCAAAAGTTCATTTTTTCAAAATTTTCCTAAATTGTTTGTCCAAAGGATAAACCAAAACATCTTTAATGGGAACATTTATTTTTCCTGCTGGCCCAAGTTTTCCCCGGCCTTTGGTTTGTCCGCATAATTGCCAGTTGGCGGCTTTGTAACAAGTACCGGCAAACCTCCGTGTTTCAACAAAGGTTTCCAATAATATGGGTATAGATGGGGGGAGGGGGGGACGTTCTTCACATTATAAGTTTCTTGCACTTTATGTTTCTTTTTGATAATAAAAGCGCATGCCACGTAAAGCAAGAATCGATGCCCCTGGGGCTCTTCATCATATTATTGTCAGGGGCATAGAGAGAAAAATAATTTTCAAAGATGATACCGACCGGGTAAAGCTTCTTGAACGTCTTGGGGTTATTCTCTCTGATACAGAAACAGACTGTTTTGCCTGGGCCCTTATCCCAAATCATTTCCATCTTCTTTTGCGAACCGGTACCACCTCAATCTCATCCGTCATGCGCCGGTTGTTGACGGGATATGCCATATACTTTAACCGGCGTTATCGTCGCAGTGGCCACCTTTTTCAGAATCGTTATAAATCCATACTCTGTCAGGAAGATACGTATCTTCTTGAGCTGGTTCGCTATATTCACCTTAATCCGCTACGCGCCAAACTGATCAAAGACTACAATGCGTTGCAAGGCTATCCGTTTTGTGG
>Ga0307990_1000607_pt1 | contig 31596 bp, 35 predicted proteins | sample EllFjometagen129_FD_203168 | JGI IMG/M metagenome (GOLD analysis project Ga0307990, IMG submission 203168) | Marine microbial communities from Ellis Fjord, Antarctic Ocean - #129 | ecosystem: Environmental > Aquatic > Marine > Unclassified | place: Southern Ocean | collected 2014-10-08
TGAAAATAACTTAAAAGTCTTTATCTCGTGCATAAAAGAATGAAAATTAGTGATTTTCCACTCTAAACTCTCAATAAGCTGCTCGTATCCAATACTCATTTTCCCAAAAGCTTCCAATATTTTCGAATCTTTTGTTTTTTTTACATAATTTTCTATATTAGAATATACACCATAATAATAATCCCTAAATTTATCTTTGTTAAATTCAAGATTATAATAGCTCATCATAAAAATTTCATTAAGAATAGTGTTTAAAACAGATTTTACTAAATAAAAATCAGATTCCTGTTTAGAATTGTTTTCATCAAGGTAAATTCTTTTATTCAGTTCTATCATTACACTTTTTGTTGTTTCTCTATATTTAGGATTGTTAATTACTACGTTTGGAACAAATGATCCTTTATATGTAGTGTTCATTTCGACAGAATATCCATAATCCCTAAAATTTCTTGAAATTATTTCAACAACTTCTAAATCTACAAATTCCTCATCATAACCAATACATATGTCTGGATTTTTGCTTTCCCCAAAAATCTTGTTTGCCATTTTATCTGAAAAACTATGACAATCTATTACAAGTAATTTCTCTCCATTTTGAAATGTTTCTATTGAATAATCATCTATTTCCTTATGATGTTTCATATAGTAATCTTTAACAATCAAATTCTTATTTAACTTACTGCTATCTCTTAGAAGCTTACCATCATATGTCCTGCTATAAATTGGACCCATATCTATAAAATCTAGTTCTTCTTTTTTCTCATCAAGACACTTCTCAACATCACAAAACAATCTTGAATAGTCGAACTTAATACTATCGAAATGCTCAAACTCAAACAGCTCATCGATATATAAATCAGCCATTTCCCTATTGTATTTTTCTAAACTATGCTTGTTTAAAACAAAATCATCCATATATTCTTTTGGAATAGTTATAGATGAATGTGGAATATGAAGAAGTACTTTTCTCATTAAAATCTCATCTCCTAAAAAAATGCAACCAAATAGGTTGCATTTCCCCTTACTTGGTAATTTCATTATATCATATTTTTAAGATAATATAATGTTTTTCATTTGAATGGTAGTTCATCTTTTATTTTAATATTCTTCAACTCTTGAATCATTTTAGATTCTATATCATTTACAACCTCCATACAATCGTGATAAGTATTCGAATCTGCAACATCACAGTAAATAATACTGATTGCTTCTTTTACTTTCGCTAAAACTTCTAGTTTAAAAATTAAGTTTTCCATTTTTGTCCTCCATTTTTGTCATATTTTAATTATCAAAATAGAACCTTATTTAAACAAAGGTTCTATTCTTTTATTATTATACTTAAATGCTATGTTATCTCTTATTTCGGATTTTTCATAAGTTAAATCATTATATAGTTTAAAAGGAATAAACGCATTCAACCTTAATAGTATTTTTACAAAGTCGTTTCCTTGATAAATCCTTTGTATTAATCTTCTTAATAAAAGTTGATTTTCTTTACCACTATTCATTATATTTCTATACTTCTTAATCCTTTGCTTCAAATCCTTTTGATAGATATACTCTAAGACTTTAAGATCTTCTTCAAAATACATTTTTTCATTCTTATATTCTATGATTATATCCATGTATTCACCAATTTGCTCAGTTAATATCTTATCAGCCGACGATCTTAAACTACCTACTCTTTCAGTTAGTTCATTAACAATTTTACTATTTCTCTCAATAGCCTCATTTAACTTATCAATTTCTTCTTGTAACTTTTTTCCAAAAAGTGTTAATTGTTTATTAATCAAATCTTGTAATTTCTTGATGTTTTTATAATTTAATATCTCATCAACTATACTCCATACATATTTTTCATAGTATAAAGCATTAATGTCATTAACATTACAATCTCTTCCTTTTTTACTTGATTGACATGTGTATCTAACTCTAGGTATTTTCTTTCTCCCAGCATAACTAATCATACCTGAAATTGAAAAATTACAATTGCTACAAACGATCAGCCCTGAAAGTATATATTTTGTTTTTGTACCATTACTATAACCCTGATATCTTCTATTCATCATCATTCTTTGAACTGTAAAGAACGTTCTATCATCTACAATTCTTGGGATACCTTCTGGTATTCTCACAATATCATTCTCAGATTTTTTTCTATGGTTATTTCTAGATCCATCAGCGTTCTTTTTGGATGCTCTATTATACACAAACTCACCAATATACTTTCTATTCTTTAGCATATCATGAATATTGGAAGTAAATGGATTTCCAAATTTCGTCTTAAAGCCTCTATTGTTTAACTCATTAATGATGTGAGCATAACTATAACCGTCAATAATCAACTTGAACATTAATCTTACACCTTCAGCTTCATGTTCATTAATCTCATATTCCAAATCTTCAGTAATATTAAATCCAAAAGGAGCAGTTCCACCAGTTGTCATACATCTTTTAGCATTTTGCATAATCCCAGCAAATGATTCCCTCTTTAAATTCTCTACATAAAACTGTGATAATCCCATAGTCATAAGTCCAAATAGATTACCTTCTGGTGAGGAATCATCAAAATCTTCGATTACAGACATTATTCTTATTCCATACTTACTTAGCTTCTTCTTATAATGCATGTTATCAGCTACTGATCTTGAAAATCGATCCATTTTATAACAAACTATAAAATCCCAATCACTATTTTGTGCATCCTCTATCATGTCTTGAAATCTTTCTCTTCTATCATTAGTTCCAGACTGTGCTTCGTCAATATACTCTTCAACTAATTCCAAATTGTTTCTGTCACAATATTCATGTATAGATTCTAACTGCCTAACTATTGATTCGTCACGTTGCAAAGTACTACTAAATCTTGCATATGCTACTGCATTCTTCTTTTTCATATTCTATTCCTCCTCTTATTAATGATATATATTTTAAGATGTTCAATTAACAAAGAAAACAGCCCAAGCAAAAGCTTGAGCTGTTTATATTTATTGAAGTTTTAACCAAAGTAATAATTCTTCAATTTCTTCAAAATCCTTGATGAAATCGTAATCCCTTTCAGATGGATATATAATGAAATCACAGTAATCTAATAATCCATAAAATGTATCTGAAGTTATTAAACCTTTATAATAATAAGTGAATACTCCTTCCATTTCTTTTAAGGTAATATTTGTATATATGCCATGACTAATTACATTTGAATCAAATAGAAATTCTTGATATAAAACATCATTAGTTATAAATTGATTTGCAATGCTAGATATTGTATTTCTTAAAATTTCTTCATACCTATCTAGTAATTCATCGCTGAAGCAATCATTTTCTAATAATTCTTCAGTCTCCATAGAAGCAAATATTGTTGCTAACTGATCGTTAGTTAGATCTTTAGCAAACGATATTCCATAATAATTTTTTACTCTAAGCGAGTCTAAATTTTTCCACTTTGTAGAATAATTAATAGCTGCATCCATTCCAAATTTCTCAATATCTTCTAAATACTCTAGTTTCTTTTGCTGCTCTAAATCAATCATTAAATACTCAATTTCATCATCATAAAATTCATCATAATCTTTAAATCCATGATCATCAAGTGAATTTTCCAAAATATCAATGTACTTATCAGATATCTCATCGTTACTTTCCCAAAATTCTCGAAAAGCAATATCAATACAAGTTCCATCTATTTTATATCTAAATGCTTCTTTTAACTCATTTCTCCAATTTCCAAAACTGTTAAATAAATAATCTACTTTTTCCATTATTGTATTTCCCCTTCTTTATACTCAATTTCAATTTTATCGTTACTTATTACTATTTTCTTTATAAACGTTTGTATAATCCTTCTACTAATTAAATCATTTTTAAACATTTCTTCTACCTTTATCTTTCCGCTATTAATAGCTATTTGTTTAAGTTTAGAAGCTTTTATTTTTTCTTCTAAATCTCTTTTTTTACTTTTACTTACATCAATTAAGTGTGAAACCTTTTCAATCTCGATTTCTGTTGATGCCTTTATAAGTTCATTGTCAGTTTTATGAAATCCTATAACTAATTTACTAAGAGACTCTTTTTCAAGTGATAATTCTCTTGATAACCGTTTGATTTTGCTTTTTTCATCTTGCAAATATTCTTTTAAGAAGGCTTTTGGCATAGGATTCGTCTTAAAATGTTGCTTAATTAGCTTAGTTATCTGACTTTTTACCACTAAATCTAACCATTTTACGTTGATATTCTTAGTTAAACAGGTGTTTCCATACCTTTTTGAATGATTTTTACACATATATGATCTGGTTGGTGATTTCTTTTTACTACTTTTACTACTAGTGCCTGTAATAGCACCTCCACAATCACCGCAAACAAGTAATCCTGTTAATAAGTAAACTGGTCCACTTTTATTTATTTTAGCTTGTACTTTAGTGTTTAAAATTGCTTGTACTCTATCAAACTTATCCTTTGAAATTATTGGGTTAGCTACAACATCCTCTGATATTACTTCATCAAAATTTTGCTTGATGATTCTGTTTCCACCTTTGCGCTTCTCGAGACTATTCCATATTGAAATACCACAGTTTCGCTTGTTATTCAATATGTCGTGAATACCAGAGTTAGAAAATTTTTTAGCAAAACGCGGTTTATAGCCTTGGATATCTAATTGTTCAGATATTTCTGAGTACGATGATCCTGCTAAAAATAGATCAAATACTAAAGATACTGCCTGTGCTTCAATTGGTTCTTGAATATACTTACGTTCAGATATTACATAACCGTAATTGCCAAGACCACCAACAGTTTTGCCATCTTTTACTAACTTTGTATGGACCTTCATAACATTCTCAGCAGTATTTCTAACATGAAACTCACTAGTTGCATACATGATTTGCTTTATAAGAATCCCTGCTGCACTATCATCTCCTAAGTCATCGCCCGCTATGAAATACACACCTTTAGCTTCTAGTTTTCTAAGTAACATAACCATATTGGCTGAATCTCTTGAAAATCTGTCTGATCTAGCGACTACAACTACGTTAATAATCCCTTTATCAACCAAATTCAGTAATTTGCTTAATTCTTTTCTATTTTCAATATACATACCTGATACCTTATCCTCTTGAAAGATATGTTCCTCACTCAAAGTGAAAAGAGAGTCGTACTTTTGTACGAACTCTCTACAGTTTTCTATTTGAGTAGCTATTGAAGTGTCAGTTTTATCTTCTGTAGACTTCCTAGCATAGATGCTCACATTTAGCTTTATTAAGCCTTTTTTAGCAGCCATTAAGTGAATTTTTGTAATTTCTTCTTGTCTAAGTTCTCTCATTATCTTTTTTTCCTATCCCAAATATACTGTTCGTTAATAGTTTCTCCTGAATATCCAAAATCACTAGCAAATTCCTCATTCAATTCTCTTAGTACTAACCAAGGAATATCCATTCCTCCACCGTGTAAGAGATTAGTAAATCCATCAAACTTATGCCCAAGTATTGATTGTATAAATTCTCCTATGTTTTGCCCTGTATCGAGCTTAAACGAAGCTTTCCTTTTATCATTTTGTTTATTGCGCCAATGTATTCTCACAATAACTCTATTCGTGTTATTTGCTTGCATTAATTCATGTAATTGTTGTAATGATGTGAATTTTTCGTTTTTTTTCATGTTTTCTCCTTGTATTTTAGTTTTTTGGTAAAGAAAAAAGGCCTTATTTGGCCTTTTTCTCTGTTTTTGTTATTGAATCTAATAAAATGTTACTAATTTGTTTAGCTTGTTGTTCACTTAGCTTGTATTTGCTAAGCTTTCGTGGTTTTTTTATAATTCCTCTGTTTTGCACTAATTCTTCTCTGTCTATTTTAACTTTCATTATGCTCGTCCTCAAAGATATCATTTACATCTACATCTTTATTGAAGTCCAACGTAGAAACAGGTGGTTCTTCTTCAATAGTTGTACTTTTGTACATCTTTAAAGGATAGTACCATGGTAAAATTGTGTCTTCAGTTCTATTAAACAGAAATCTCACAGCTCTAGAATCTAATGCTTTCACATTTACAACATTCTTCCCGCTTTGGGGTAGTATCATGTTATTTTTTGCCCAATACTTAAGAATGGTTTTATACTCATAAATGTATTTACTTTTTAGTATCTCTTGGACAGCTGATGATAAGATTGTAACCATCACACTTTCCTCACTAAACTCCATGATTCCAATAAGCTTGCTCTTTGAACTATCATGTTGAGTTCCGTCTTTATCAAACTTATTAAAATTCGAGTGGTGCTGTGTAATGTGATTCTTGATAACTTCAAATGCTTTAAGACCGATATGTCTATCAGCAACATCTGTTTGATCCATTTCAACTAGAACCGATTTAATACTTTCAAAATCAAGTTCGTATCCTAGAATCTTGTTAATCAATTTACTAGTCATATAGATTATGGCTAACTTATTAATAATCCTATTAGATAGTTCGTCTTTAATAGGAATAGCAACTTCTATTTCATTTTGACATGCTCTAAATAATTCTTGTAGCTCAAAATCACTAATTTTCATGAATCCCTTAACAAATATTGGACCAATGAATCCATAGTCATGAAATATTGCATTCTTGATTCGTTTAGCGTGTGCTCCGTCTTGAGTCCAGCATATGCTCTCAAAATCTAAAACCCTGGCCATCAATCCAAGTTTAGTTTCTGTATCACTTAGAATTGGTGTTTCAGATGTGATGAGTGCTAACCCAGACCATTTCAACCCTTGGGCAACGCTTTGTCCATAGTTTGTTGAACGATCTCTTGACTCACCTTGAGCGAGTTGATAAATCAAATCTGTTCTATTTAAATAACTCGCTGTAGTAGCATCATCCAATAGGATTGGCACCCCATTAAAGCCCTCGATTCTGGCAAACCTAGCAACGTGTGTGCTATTGAAGGTTTTTACTAAGCTGCTGTTGCTAATCTGCGGATTGGCCCAAAGGCTTGCGATAAATTGTGCCACTGTTGTTTTTCCAGTGCTGCTCGCTCCACAAAAGTTGGTAACAATCGTTTGAACATCAGCAAAGTCTTTTAAATATGATGCCACGACTGAGGATAGTCCAATTGTTAAAGCTAGCTGAGTTTCAACGTGTGGAAGGATCTCACTTTTTAAAAACAGCTCGTAATCTTTAAATGTTCCACTTATAAATTGGAACTTCTCGTCATAATAAGTGGATGACCCGTGCAATGTCATAGTCTTTGATAACAAAAACACACTCGTATCATCCTCTTGTGTAAAAAATCCTAAAGACTTATGCTTGTACTTCACTTTGCCAGATGTTTGCAAATGCTGAATGCCAAGTGTTACATACTGTCTCAAAGGGTTTATCAGTTTAAAGTTGATAAAGTAGCTGTTATTAAATAACGTCGAACCAAATGATTCTTGCCTTGATAGAGTGTTGGCTTCCATTGTAAATTGTCTAGGCTTACCACTTTCGATGGTTTCTAATGTTATTAGTGTTTTAGCATCAACATCTAGAAACTTCACTATCTCAACTGGAGATAGTAGATTACCAACAGAAGGCGTTCGTTGCCCTTTATCGTCTACAAAATCAAACTGATTGGTTTTATAATTTGGGACTAATTTTCCCATGTTTTTCCTACTTTCTATAGGCAGTGTTCTACCTACACCATATACAATATAAACTCAAAAAAAAATCAAAGATTTATACATGTTTATATTGTTTCCTTTACCTACGCGTATTATAATTGGGTTAAGGTGGTGCTATGTATGGGTGAAAAATATAAGTTTTATTTAGAAGAACATAGAAAAATTAAAAAATATAAAGGCAAATGCTTGCATGAACTAGCTTTTGAATTGTTTAGTAGTGACAATTCTCCTATTAGAGAAAATTACCTTAAAGAAATTATGAATGATTCATTTGATATTCCAAAATATTCAGAATATTTATTAGATTTTGATGGTACATTAGAAGATGATATATCTAAAATACGTCCCTGGGATACTAATAAATTTAAGATGATTGAATATCAAGAAAAAATTGATAATGCAATTGAAAAGAGAAAGCATTACATTTCAAAAAAGAAGAAGAAATTCTGGTCTGAAATAAACAATGATGATATTGATTACCTTATTAACTCAGTTATGTTGGTACTGCTAGAGCAACAAGGATCTTTAAGTTTTAAATTATTTGAAAGCATAAACCTTCCATATACTTATACAAGTCCAATCTCTCAAATTGAAAGAAATATTGATTCAACTCTATTGGGTTATCTTAATAAATCAATTCATTCTTTAGTTAATATTAGAATTACTAATCTCATTTACTTGTACGCTTCTAAAGGTTATAGTGTTATACAGTATGAACCTTCAGAGATACATGTATTAAAAAAAGATGTAATAAATAACATCGAATTTGCATTCCCACTAAATGATTATATAAATGCTGATTCAAATTCATTCCCTGTTGGCGCTGAATTTAAGGGAAAAGCAAAAAGGAAAACTATAAATAAAGATGCACGAAGAATTTTGCTATTTATGGATAAAACATTTGATAGAGTATATGCAAAATTAAGTCTTGGCTATAGAGAAGTTAACATTTATGGAACACCAACTCTAATGATTACTGAAAAGGGTAAGACACCAAAAAGCATTCAAAGAAAGTATTACGATCTCCAAAACTATTATCATGAAGCAATTGTTAAACTACGTTATCAGTTCACGAAAACTTTTAACACCTCTACTTCTAAGAATATGGAATCTGTACTTAAAGGTTCATATCAAGATCCAAATAATAATAGAATTTTTTTAAGTAATCTATTTATGTTTACGAAAATCATATATGATTTGATTCCTAGTAGCTCAAGTGGATTAAGTAAAAAGAAATTAAAATTGATAGCTTCTATAGTAGATTTTTATAATTCAAAACATATATTCAGGTATAAAAAAAGAGGTGTCCCTCACACTGAAAATATGTTGTTCAAAGGCTTTATTGGATTGCTGAATGAAAATAGTTATAACTCAACTGATAGAAATTTTTCAAACTTCTTTATTGAAAAATCTGATAGAATATACAAAACTTTACTTAATATAAAACCTAGTAGTAGTGAGAAATCAATTAAGGAAACTATGCGTAAATTCATTAACCAAGGCATTAAATATGATGAACTATCTCAACAAGAATATAAAAAAATATCTGATTATTCGACTACTGACAGCAAATTAACAAAAACCAAATTAAAAAATATTTTAAAAGTAATAAAAAAATAGGAATCCCTTAAATGGATTCCTATTTTTGTTCGACAAATCTACAAAGCCTATTAGCCATTTTAGAATTATCATTTACATAACTCTTAAAGCCTTCTCCAATTCTAATAGCTATCTTTACTCTATTTGGGATTTCATAAGCTTCACCATTAATTGCAGATGTGAAGTTATATCCCTTCATAAGCTTTGGTTCCATAACCAAATAGTTTTTCTTTGTTACCTTAAATCCTCTTTTAACATAGCTCATTGTAGTTTTTTGTTCAAGTTCTACTACACTTTCAACAGTTTTTACATCTAATCCAAGTCTTGATGCTACTATTTTAGCAACTGTCTTTTGATCTACTGTTAAGTCTTTTTTTCTCTCTACAACCATAATTAATATTCGTTCGAAAGTAAGGCTGTACTGTGGGTTTTATCATCAATAACAAACACAGTAAGACCATTCAACGAAAAATATTCCTCCTTCATCTCAATTTCAATTACTTTCTTAAATTCCGGGTTCTCTTGAGTGTGAGTAATTGATAGTTTTCCAGATTTTTCAAGCTTAAATCTAAACACCTGTAAGTAATCTGTTTGTATACTAGAACTAATCAATTCATCTATACAGCTCCATATAAATAACTGAATCTCTAATGGAACATCTGCATTTATACCTCTTGTTACATATCTACTTTCTTTATTAAATTTATATTCCATTATTTTAAACCTTTAAATTTCTTCTTTTTTTGTGTTTATGAATGTGATTTTTTCAGCTATTACTTCTGGATAATTAAGAATTTCTCCATTTTCAAGCACAGCTTCTCTACTTACTAGTCTTGCCTTAACTCCAACTGTTGATCCTGCTTTACAGAATTCAACTGTATTCTCTGCTATTCCAGACCATAAAGTGCATCTAATAGTATCTGATTCATATTCACCTGATTCAGTATCTTTAAAACCTCTTTTTATCATTAAATCTATTTCTGTTTTGCTTTTTCCATCTTTTGATTTTACTAATTTGGGATCACTTAATAACGATCCAACTAATATTACTTGATTCAACATTTTATCATCCTTTCGTTTCTTTCATAATGGATATCTAGCAATAATACAGAAATATCATCAACTAATTGAACTGATATTGTTAACGCTGGATTTTCCTTATCATAAGTTGTTTGTATTAAAACATCTTGTCCTTCTAAAGCACTAATTTCTGCTAAAAATGTGACACTTTCCTCCACAACCTTATCTAATATTCTTTTCAGAGTATGTTTCTCTAAGTTTTTTATTTTTACTTTTTCATTTATTACATCAAATACATCCGAATTTATAATACAGTTTCTCTTTCCTTTAAATTCTAAAAGAATCTCCTTAATGTCAGGTAACTCTGTATCATTAGTCTCTATATGAGGTATCTTAACTTTTTCATCATAATGAGTAATTGTTACATCTTTACCCCTAACACCTAATACGGTAATACCATTTAGTGCTAATACGTTATCTAATACGTTCATTACTTCCTCCTTAATTATTTTATCTAGTACTACGGATTATTGATATATAGCACATAGGGGTTAACACCTTAATACTAAAAATATTAATGTATTGTTACCCACTACCCCCTAACACTCAATTGAATATTTCAGGATGTTGATTCCTTATTGATAGACCTTTACTCGTTGATACAATTAAGTGATCTAATACTGGTATACCAAGAATCTTTCCAGCTTTAACAATCATTTCTGTGTGATTAACATCTTCATTCGAAGGTGTTACGTCTCCACTTGGATGATTATGTGCAACCAAAATACTACTTGCATTACTTTTTACAGCCACTTTAAATATCTCTCTATTACTTATCAAAGTATTATTCAATGTTCCAACATGTGCTACGCTATAATTTGTAGGAACTCCTTTTGAATCCAAACAAATTACGCAAAAATGCTCTCTGTCCATATTCCCAATTTGTTCTTGAAATACTCTTATAGCAGTATCATGATCTGATACTCTATCAGTTTTGACAGTTATTTCACTATTCTTGATAAGCTTTAAGCTAACTACATCTATGCTGTGATTAAAAATTACTTTCATCATCATGCACATGTACATGTCCTAATTGTTTACCTGAATTAAGAAAGAACTTTTGTTTAGCTCTTTGGACATTTCCATATTGATCACGGATATAGATAGTCTTCACAACATAAGCCGACATATCTTTATTACTTGTATTAAAGTTCATCCCTTCTCCATAAGTCCCATTAAAAAAGCCTTGCAAATGATTTGCAGGCTTATTATTAATATGATGTTTTTGTGGATAATTGTTATTTCTTTTCGACGGATAGTACTTCTTCTTGTTATTTCCCTTATACTCGTTCATGTTTAATCACTCCTCTATTTTGTATGATCCGAGCTTTCTATTACTGTAAAATCTTCTGATTCTGTAGTTCCAATAATGAGTGGATAATCTACAAAAATATCATTTCTGCTACTAGCATCCATCGCTAATTTTATTCTCTCTGCAGGGTCTTTCCCCTCACTATTATTCAAACTTGCAATTGCTTCATTACAAGCTGAACCTATAGCAGTATACTTATCGACTCGTATTACTGCTCCACTTGAAACTATTTGATATAGTTTTTTTTTATAAGCGAATAGGTAGTTATTTTTCATTGTTAAGATATTGTCTTTAAATTCAATGATATTTGCTTCTTTCAACTCTTCTAATATCTTCTTAATAACTTTCTTTGATATTGTTTTCAAGTTTACATTACTTTTTAGACAATCTAATTCTTCAACTAAATTTTCAATAGTTTTTGTACTATTCATTTCTCGGACATTCCCAACTGATCCCATTATGAGATCTTTCTTATCATCTGGATGCCATATTTTGAAATTTTCTTTTATACGGGATACTTTTCTTACACCTCCAATTGTAACTTGGGAATCAGAGGCCATTATTACTTTATCATTATCTACTATTCCAATCACTAAACTCATTGCATCATCCTCTCTAAATGAAAAAGAACACAAATTTATGTTTGTGTTCTATCAAATTTATTATATATATTTATGGTTATGGCATTTACAAAAAGGGTGTCCCAAGAAACTTTACAACCGACCTGAAATTACAGAGTGTACTTAGTACAGTCCGACAAGTGACTTTCGGGTACTTGGTTGGTATTAATCCATAGATCTGCGTAACACAGATGTTTCTTTCGAGGGACATTTTTATTATACTACAAATTAATTATCTCAGCAATAATTTCAGTTTCAATATCTATCAAGCTTTCCATGCATTCATGATATGTATTTGCATCTTCTACTGAATTATATTGTGCGCTTATTGCTTTTTTTATCTTTAGTAAGACTTCTAACTTATATAATTTATCCTCGTTCATCTTTATCACCTCACATAAATTATATCAAAAAACACTTATAAATTTCATTGTGAATCGAAATTAGAACATAAAAAAAAGAATGTGCAAAAATAGCCCATTCTATTTTTTTTGGTCTTAAAATCCTAATCCATCATCGTCATCATTCGTATCCAATGTGGAAGCTTCAATTTCTTCAAATTCAATATCATCATTAATTTCTATTTCCTCACCCTCTTCTTGACTAAGAATCGGTTGATTTAAAAGATACCTTGTTACAAATGGAGCTAAGCTAACCTCGATCGCTAACTCATCATCACCAATTTGGAATTCATGAGTATACATATAAGGATATTCTTCCTCTATGACTTTATTAATGATACTATTTTCTTTAAAATACTTTGCATAAGTTGTTGTTCCTTTTTCAATCGCTTCAGAAAGTTCTACATACGCGAACTCAGCACCAGACTTATATAATAAAATGAAATCCGCCTATAGTTAGAGCCATTCCTTTTGCACTTTGCTCTACTGATGGAGCAACAGTATAGACTGTTCCATATTTACTTAATATCTTTTTAGCATATTGCATTTTTTCAGAATTTATACCATCATCGTTCGTTAGTAAAATTATCATATTCCACACCTCTTTGTTTAAATACATATTATTTTCATCAGAATATATCATAACATAAAAAGCAGATATCTTAAACAAATAAGAATTTACTTTAGTAATTTTTAGATTATATTAATTAAAAGTGTATATATAAATAGAAGAGATGAAATTCATCTCTTCTATATTTTTTATCTATTTTCTTCTATTTCTTACTACCAATATTCCAATTAAAATCAACATATAAACTATAGGAATTAAGAATACCAATAAAACAAAAATTGGTTTCTCAGGAGGTCCAATTGCGAGTCCAGGAAACATGAGTAAAGCAAACAATGGTAAGGCCATTGAAATTGCTGTTCCACTACCGAGAACCATTTCTTCAGCAACTGGTGAATCAAATTCAGGATCTACTCCTTTTAAGAGTGCTAACCCAGTTGATGCTGTTCCTGTTAACATACCAAATAACCCAAGGAAATACTCAACATAGTATTCCTTATTATATGTAAGTTTAACTAAGAAATGAACCATTAGATAAGTTAACCCTCCACCAACTAGTGCAAATACAATAACTAGAAAATAATACTCTTTAACTGCTGCAATTGTAATTGTTAAAACTGCTGCAGTAATTAAGAAGTTGAATGCTATTGAACTAATGTTTGATAAAACATAATTGTTAGTCAAGAAATTAACATTTTTACCTCTTTTTTCAAAAGAGTTCAATATTTTTCTAAATAGAAGTGCATATAATATACCTATCAAGAAGTTAAATCCATGGAATACTCCTGCAAATGTATCTCCTAGATCTCCAAATTGTGGAAGTATATAGTTTTCAAGTGCAACTAGAGTTAGGTAGACTGCACCATATATTACAAATATAATTACTACTTGAGTTGTTAATGCATCAAACACTCTTAACTCTTTAATAGATTCAAATTCGAAAGATTCTGTAACTTTCGAATTTTCAGAATGAAATTTACTTACTTTTAAATTGTGTTTTCTAGCAAGGTAGTTAAGAGCAATAACACCAATAATTCCCCCAACCAAGAATCCTACAGATGCAATAGTTGCACCGAGTGCTGCGCCTTCAGTTAACATTCCAACCCCGTCAGCATATCCTGCACCAATACTAGTAGCAAGACCTGGACCTTGTCCAAATCCTAAAGGTAATAATAACCCTGCTCCTAAAAAGATTTTACTAAAAAATAAGAATACAATTCCTGTACCTATGATAGCTTGGAATAAGTATACAATAACAATAATCATTCCTGTAGACCATATCTTTTTAGTTGTTTTATTATCAGTTCGTTTTAACGATAAGGCAATAAAACCAATAGCCAATGAATGATATACAATGTCATGAAGAACTCCATCTCTATTCAACATTATTAATCCATCTAAGTTATCTCCATCTAGTTCAGTGTATAGATTTAATGGAATAATGCCTAAGAATCCATCAGCAAGGATTAATCCAATAAATCCAGCTATTAAAGCTGTTGGGATAATAACCCTATTTAGAAATGGTACCTTTTCCTTAATTATTTTGGCAACAAAAAGTAAAATACCTATATAAATAAAGTAATTTACAAAGCCCCAATTTTCTACTAAATCAAACATAAATTATTCCTCCTTTATTGATTTTGTTATATCTAAAAGTAATTTTGGATTTTCTGAAATAAACATATAAGTTTCATTATTATAATCAAATGAAAACTCATCAAATTCTGTATAAGCAGGTCCAATCATATTCTTAATAACGAATTGTAAATCTAATTTATTGCTTTTTAATTTAAACATTCTATTTTCATATATTAATTTAGCTTTTCCTAAATTAAATTTCTTATATTCTCTTAGATTAATTTTCATAACTCTGATATCAAATTCAAATCTTTCATCTAGTTTTCTTTCAAGTAATTCTTCTTGAAAAGATCCCCATTCAATAAAATTATCATATTTAGTACCCTCAATAAACCCAAAATCATTAATAGTTCCCAGAAGATCACAGTTATCACAAGTAATATGGTCTCCATTAGTATTAATTGTATTTATGGAGCCACATTTTGGACAACCATATATTACCCTCTCAGCACCCTCTAAACGGTTCTTTCCTTTATAAACAATCTTTCTATTGTTGTTCCACTTATAATCATCTTGATAATAAGAATTTATCATTTCTTTATATATTTCATCTACACTTAAATCTATTAATTGTTTTTCAGTAAACAATGTAAACATTTCTATTTCCATATATGGTTTTTTTGCTCTAGTTTTTCTCCATCTAGGTTTTGCAAAATATGCTCCCTTTATTTTTGCACATACGACATCAATCTTTTGTTTTTTTATTAATTTAGCAGTAGCGTATACACTCTCAGTATTATCCCCATAATAAGAAGCGTTCCCCTCAGGGTATAATGAAATAACATTTCCTTTTTTTATATGTTTCCTAATATCTTTAATAGTTTGTATATCAGATTGTCCTTTTCTTTTTCCTATCGAGTCTACCACTACTGTTAAAACAATCCTTTGCCAAAAACTAGTTAGTACAAACGAATTAACTACAGGAATTCCATAACCTTTGATAGGAAAACTACTAAAAAAAGCATCAAGGAAGTGTACATGATTCCCAATCAAAAAATACGGTCCATCCCTTTTTGGATTGAAATTCTTAAATACATACTTCAACTTATATGCCCTTAGAAAATAGAATTTAACAAATACTTTTAATAACATTTGAAAAGAATATTTTATTCTATTCATTTAAATCACCTGTTACTATTATATCATAAATATTTAGGTATAAAAGTTATTTTTATAGTCAAAGTATTTTGTCAGTATTTATTCCGAATATCACAAACAAACACAAAAAAAAGAGTTACATGAATTTATTGGTAAATTAGAACGGACAGATAATCATGGTATACTAAAATAGAAGGCAAGAAAAATAAAGAAGGGAGACAAATTGTGAACAAAGATAGAAAATACTTTAATTGTTCTCAAGACCATGAGATCAATTATCTTGCAGGAAAGTTCAGAGAGCCAAAACATGACGTTATATTAAAAATAAAAGAATTGTGTTCAAGTAAAAAAATACACTATTCTACTCATGAAGAAGCTGAACAACAACTTATCAAAGCAGGCTTTACAAAAAAATAAGTTTTAAGTCATTATATGAAGAGGGAGACAACTATACTGTCTCTCTCCTCTATATAAAAAAAACACATTCAAAGAATGTGCTTAATGAATTAATTACTCTATTTTACTAATGCATAAGCTCTTATCATAGCTCCCTCTGCATCAACCTTAATAGGTATTAGATGTACTACAATATTTTTATAATTCAACAAAAGATCTACGTCTTTAAGGTTTTCTACAATCAAGATATCGTTTTGTAATAACTTCTTATGAATGATTGAAGGTGATTGATCTGGACTAAAAAAATCAAGTCCAACTATTTTAATTTTCTTTTCTATTAAATAATCACATAAATCTTCAGAGATTATAGGATGTTTATAATAATACTCATCTTCTCCAATTATCTTGTCATATCCTGTATAGATTAATACGATAGAATCTTCTTTAATTATATCTTTATGTTCTTGCTTCAAATCAATATTCTTTTTTCCAAAGAAATCAAGTATTACACCATTTCCAATAAATTTTGAAATATCATAATCGCTAATATTCTTTTCAATATTAGTCATATGGCTAGGAGCATCAATATGTGTTCCAATATGCATTGTACTAGTCATACTTGTATCGTTATAGTGATCTTTATCTATAAACTTTACTCGCTTCATTTTGATTTTTTCATCAAAAGGTGAGACTGGAGTATTGATACCAATCTTGTGTGTTAAATCAATATACTTCATGTTCCCTCCTTAATGATTAAAAAGCATAAAACAAAATCTTACTAAGCTATTTTAATCTCAAATCTTTACATTTATTATTATATCATATATAAATGACTAGGATCCATCTCAATATACAGTTATAATAAAAAAACTTCAAGGGATTAAATAAATTGTAGATGGTGCTAGGGACAGAATTGAACTGTCGGCGCATTGTTAATCAATCATTATTCCTTTAAAATATAAAAGTGCTCCATTTATGAATTTATAAGAAGTAATATTGGGACACATGGATTCTCAATCTAAAACTACAACCATAAAATTTGGAAATTAGGTTAATGGTATTTTCGTTTTTATAATTTTACTAATAGCAATAACAGCAATCGTAATCAATCCAATAAAGGTTGATATAATAAAAGTTGATTCCACACTATGATACTCGAAAATATTTTGTAAAACCTGATTGATTATTGGAGAAGAAAATTGTCCTAAAAATGAGAATATCGATACAATCGCTAAGGATAAAGTCACATCAAATTTAGAGCTAACTAAAGAAGTTTGCAAGTAGATTACAGGTGGAACAATTCCCATACCAAATCCTACAAGTAATAACGCAATGGAAACTTCAAATAAATTACTAGATAGACCAATGCCAAGCATGCCGACAGTTAATAAAGTAAGTCCAAATAAAATGGTCCCTCCTTTTAATAACAATCTTATTTTATGAAATATGATACCAAAAAAGAAAGATCCGAGGGTAACAATCGAGATCAATAATCCAATTGTAACGCCACTTCCAAAGTTGTTTGTTGTAATAAAATACCCTAATTCAGAAGGTATTGCATAAAAAGTTAATATCATCATATAATGGATTAGTCCTAAAGTCCAAACATGTTTATTTATGTGAATTTTATGTGTCTTTTTTGGAGGGATGTCTTGATTTGGTAAATAAATAATAATCAAAATTAAAACAACAAAAGCTAATATATAAACTAAAAATGGATATCTCCAACCATACACCGTTAATACCCCTGCAATTACCGTAGCAATCATTCCACCTAAGTTATTAAACGCAGATGAATATCCCATCATTTTAGCCCTTTCATTTCCAGTAAAAAAGTCTGCGATAATGCCTCTTGTCAGTGGAATCAGAACACCAATCCCAATACCCATCAATGCCCTAAACGCCAATAATAAATAGATTGAGTTTTGTAATGCGCCCCCTAATCCACCTATTAAATATAAGACTAATCCAATATACAACAAATGTTTCTTTTTAATATAAAAGATTAATCTACCCGTAATCAAAGCCACAGGAATTATAAAAATAGCAGGTAATGAAATAACCATCTTAATCATTAATTCACTAGAATCACTAAAATACTCACCAATATAAGGTAATGCAGGTGAAACGGCTGCACTTGACATAATAATAAGTAATGAAATACTTAAGATAGATATTTTCTGTAATTTATTCAATTTCCTCACCTTATTCCATCTATTTATAATTAAGTATAATCTATTTTTTTTAAAAAACAAATTTTTAAAATACCTAATAACTTATTTATAGTACTTTGTATTAATAGAGGACTTAGGAGTATAACTGATTTATAGTAATTCTATGACTATATAACATTATCCCCTACTATAAAAATTCATATCAAATAAAAACCACCATATTTTTGTTAATATATGGTGGTTCATTATATTGTTTTTTTTATTATAATCTATTATTCTTCAATCTTACCATATTGGTTTAATACAAGAGCAATTAAACCGTATAAAGCTCCTGCTGTTGCTACGAATAATCCTAATGCCATTGTGATTTCAGTTCCGTCTTTCATCATAGTACCCATAATAGTTGGGAATGCTGGATTTATTGCATTTAGACTATTATACATTGATTCTACACCTGTTAATTTTGTAGGAGCAGTGAACCAAATTGTCCATACACTTACAAATACTAATCCAAATGATCCGTATAATAACCATTTTTTTAGGTTTTCTTTAAATGTTAATAATAAAACACCTGCTAGACCAGCTAAGGTTGCTAAGATAGGTAATAATCCTAAAAGCCCAGAAAGTACTGAGTTACCTGTGCCATGTTCTTCAATTAAGTCAAGTGACATTGTTTCAGGTAATCCTAATCCAACTAATGTATCACGCACTTCGTTTGTAGGAATTTTAGTAAACAGATTTTCCCACATTAAGTTCCAAATAGTTGTAGTTGATTCTTTATCAACATCAAGTGCAGGTACAGCTGTTGCTGATACTATTGATGTTAAAAATAATGCGACGATGATAATTCCAAATGCAATCAATAAATGATATTTAAGCTTCATATAAATCTCTCCTTTATTTTTTTCACTAAAACCAGTTTAAACTATTTTAGAATAAATGTCAATTACTTTGAAGTTCAAAGTTGTGTATAATATTAAAAAACTGAGATGAAACACATGGATTTTCAATCCAAAATTGCATGAAAAAAGAGATATATCAGTATCTTTTTCAATTATTTTTATGTATATACTACGGTGTTGGAGACCTAAAATGCAAAGTTATTTTTTGCATTAAAAAATAATATATGCTATCATTAGTTTATAAAATAAACTAAATATACGGAGGTGTATAATGTCTAGAAATAGAGAATTTTTTAATTGTTCAAAGAAACATGAAGTAGAATATCTAGCAAGTAAATTTGAGGGACCTAAAACAGAGGTAATCGCAAAAATTAAAGAACTGTGTAAAATAAAAAAAATACACTATTCAAGACATAAAGATGCAGAACAAGCCCTTATTGATGCTGGATACAAGAAGAAAGTAAAAAAAGGACATCGTTGAGATGTCTTTTTTAATGGTAATTCTTAAAAAGTCATAGTTAGGTTCTTAACGGTGTTGGAGACCTAAAATGCAGTTAGATTTCTTTTTTTTATAAGAATCTGCATTATTAACATATTTACTGATGCTAATAACAAAAATACAAATCCTATTAGATTGAAATAACTAAATTCCCAAATTATAAATATTGACATAGTTATAATTGAAACAATATAAAGGATTGCCGTTATAATTTTATATAATTTCAAATGATTTCTCCCTTCATAGCAGTGTTGGAAACCTAATATATAACCCAGAATCTAACAAAGACAAATAATGCCCAACTAATTAAAATTAAAATAATTACAATTTAGAAATAGCGAACAAAACAAAAAAAGCAGAACCTAAATGAAGTTATGGCTTTTTTCATTTATAGGAAAATAAACTATTTCCGTAAAAATGTTATCCTATTGGATCCTCAATTAAATTATTGTCCAAAAAGTTTAATTCAATAATTATTTTAGATTGTTTGCTTGGTTTTGCATTAAGAATGGACTAATAATTCCTGCTCCCCCAACAAATGGTAAAATTAAATACAGGATAGACCAATCATCAGCACCTTGTGAAGCTAAACGTTTTCCAGCAGCATATTGCCAATAGATTCCGTAAATTCCAAAAGTTACTATAGTTAATAAAAAGTGAGCTAAACCACTAAATCCTTCACCAGTTTGTTCTTTTAATTCCATTTGGAATTTAATATACCAGTATAAACCATATATACCCAGTGTTACAACCATTAAAATAACCATATATAAGATACTTCTATTTGTCATAATTGACACCTTGTATAATTAATTTGTATTAAATTAACTATACTTTCCTTTCTTTAAGATTTTATATTAATCTCCTATAATGAAATTACAAACGTTGTGGAGTGTGACATTTGACACCTACTCCTTGAGAGTGATATGGAGGGTACAACCACAACTAATATGATAAATGTGAATTAGCTAGTAACACTTAGAGTGTGTATTTACAAGGTTACATAGTATTAGTCATGTGGGTTCATAACGTTTGAATAAAATAAGGAGGTTTTTTATTTTGATTTATATTGGAATCGATGTCGCATCTTTAAAGCATGACATCATCATTATTGATGATTATGGAGAAATCATCAAAGATCATTTTACAATTAGCAACGATAGAGTAGGTTTTAAAAAACTCCATACAGAGATCAAGTCCTGTATGAAGTCAGTTAATGACATACATATAGGAATGGAAGAAACCGGGATATATCACGAAAACTTAAGAGATTTTTTGATATCAAAAGGTTTCACTGTGTATACTATAAATCCATTACTAACATCTTATAGTCGCAAAGCTTCGTCCCCACGAATGACTAAGACTGATAAGATAGACGCAACGGCAATATGCCGTTATATAATGAATAACATTAAGGGTCTCCATTCCTATACGCCTTCATTATATCATCTAGATGAATTAAAACAAATATCTAGAAACTACCACTCTAAGAAGCAGCTTCTTTCCAGGAGTAAAACAGAACTAAAAAGATTACTTCATATATCATTTCCTGAATTCAAAATACATTTTGATCCATTCTCTAAATGGGCGCTAGAAATACTTAATGATTATCCATTACCAATCAACTATAGTGGTCTACATACAACTACGTTAGCAAGCCGTCTAAGAACAAAGAGTGATCGTTATAATCAAGCTATATTACTTAAGCAATTAGCAAAAGATTCTATCGGTAAATCCAATAGTTCTCAAGCATTCCTAATTCGTTCTATCATAAGTGATATCATTCACTATGATAAACAAATCAAGGTTCTTAAAAAGACTATTACAACTAAATTAAAGCTGTTTCCTAAAATTACTTCAGTACCAGGAATAGGGCCTATTAATGGGGCAACAATCTTAGGAGAAACAGGTGATATCCATCGCTTTAATAATAAGCATGCATATTTCGCCTATTATGGATTAGATCCTATTGTTTATGAGTCAGGGAAATATAAACTTAAGAAATCTAAAATATCTAAACGTGGTAGTAGGTTTCTTAGAACCGCAGCTTTTAGTGCATCCCGAGTAGCTTGTGTAGGAAAGTCTAAACAGTCTAATAAGTTCAGGGAAAAGTACTATCGTATGAAGAAATCAGGGAAACATCATAACACAATTATATGTGCAGTTTCAAAAAACATAATTCATTCAATCTACAAAATCCTTAAAGACAATATTTTTTATGATGATTCTAAGTAAGTAAATTTCTATTCATATATAAATTTACGGTTCTTTGAACCTCTTTTAAATATGTCTTATTACTGAATTTTTGACTATTTTTATCTTTTACTTGTTTTTTCTATAGCTAGCTTGTATAATTAATTTACCACATATGTATATTCATTTACTATGTATTTCTGGTATGATTACACCTTTGCTATATTTTATATATATACCTCATCTTTTAATAAATGCATTGCTAATTAAGCTAATAGAGGGTTCATTAATAATATCAATTTCTATGTTATTTCTCCTTATTTCAGCTAATTTTTAATATCTTTAGTTATCATATACATATAAAACACAGGTACTCACTGTTTAACTTCCATACCAATCAAATAATACTGAATAATAAAAAAGTCTATTTTATAGGTTCCATTTTATAATGTTTATTTGCTTTTAATTTCTATATTTGTATGTATATATATTTTCTTTTACTATTTAGTCAAGTGCTAAAACTTATAACTTACTCTTTCATGTTTTGAAGAAATAAAACCATGTGGTAAAATATAGATATACGAAATATGGGAGATTCAGTTATGAAAAAACTTGAGATTATGAAACATTCATTTAAAAGAACAAAGATTAACAAAAGGATTTAGAAAATGGGACATTTAAATATCATCTCCTTTTTTTGGATTATCATATTGCTATTTTACTCACGATACGTAATAAAACAAAAAGAAGTTACAAGATCTAGATTTCTTAAGATTCAATTACTTATACTTCTAGTCTATAATATCGGAATAATAATAATCTTTCCATGGAAAATACCAGTCGAATTATCTACAGTAACATATTTCATTGTTCCTATAATTGTCTTATTTAATTTAAGTGGTCTCAAAGCGTGGGGTGTTTATTCATCTATTATTTCAGGTGTTGTTTACTTTGCTGCAATGATTATAATTGGAAACTATCTTTATGAAGATTATCCTGCTTATGGTGTATACGCCGCTATTTACAGTCATGGTGCCTTACTTTCTTATGCTTATATAACTTTAAGTACAACTAAAGTCCAAAAATCAGAAAGAATGGTTATTTGGATTGGAATCATATTTTCTGCTGCATGGGCTTTATTACTTCGTCCATTTGTTATATTTGAAGCACGTATATTTATATACGAGGTTCTAGATGGACTTTTTATAAAAACGTATTTTCCTGAAAATCTCACTTTTGGATACATTATTTATTATATCTTATTTGTGATTACTTTATTCCTATCAGCTAATATTGTTCATTTGTTAAATCAGAAACTTTACAAAGACACCTAACCAATATTAATATGAAAAATACCTCTAAATAGAATATGATCAATGATCAACTCTAATTAGAGGTATTTACTTTGTTTAATTATAAATTATTTCTTCTTAATTGATTCTCCAGTTAAATACTCTGTAACTACTTGAAGCCTAAACTCGAAAGTATAACTCTTGTTCTTTCCACCTTCTGGTCTTCCACTTGGCATATTGAATCTTCCTTTCTTTAGGTACTCTAATTATATAGACATTAAAAAAGTTAGTAAACACCTTTTTAGTGTCTACTAACTTTATATCACTTCAGTCTTCAAAACATAATCCTTCTTTTTTTATAGACTATAATACATTTCAAATTCTATTGGGTGAGGCATTTTACTTACTAATAAATATTCTTCTTTGATACGCTTAATATGATTTCTAATTACGTTTTCTGTAAATACATTTCCTTTCAGTAAGAATTCATAATCATTTTCAAGTTCTTTTGCGGCTTCCATCAAAGAAGTAGGAAGCGTCTTGATTCCTTTTTGTTCTTCTTTACTTAATTTAAATAAGTTGAAGTCATATGGACCAAATCCTAGTTTGGAAGGATCAATTTTGTTGATAACACCGTCAAACGCTGCCATCATGATTGCTGAATAGGCTAAGTAAGGATTTGCAGTAGCATCAGGACTTCTTAACTCAAATCGTTTTTCATCTTCTTGAATGGTATAACCTGGTATACGTATTACAGCTGAACGGTTTGCAGTTGCGTAACCAATCGTAACAGGTGCTTCAAACCCTGGTACTAAACGTTTATAAGAATTTGTTGATGGGTTGGTAATCGCAGTAATTGCTTTTGCATGTTTTAATATACCACCTATCATATAGTGAGCGGTATCACTTAAGTCAGCATAATTACCTTTTTCAAACATAATGTATTTTCCATCTTTTTTAAGTTGAATATGCACATGCATTCCACTTCCACACTCATCGACAAATGGTTTCGGCATAAAAGTGACACTTTTACGCATTTTATAAGCTGTAAGATTTAGCAAATTCTTCATTTTCATCGTACGATCTGCCATTTCTTTTACTCCAGCAAAGTTTACTTCAATTTCGACTTGTCCGGGTCCACCATTTTCACTATGATGATATTTAATAGGTATATTAATTTTTTCTGCTTCAATACTTGCCTGAGTTCTAAATTCATAACTTGCATCCCATGGTGAATCTACATGATACCCACCGTGGTGAGGGACTGTATAACCGATGTTTTTATAGGAATCATCACTACTATTCCAGTTTGCTTGTACACTATCTAATTTAACTTCCATATGTTGGTTTGTATTTCGATATGAAACATGATCCAATACGAAAAACTCAAATTCCGGGCCTAGTAAGCAAGTATCTGCAATACCTTTATCCTTCATATATAGTTCGGTTTTTTCTGCGATGAATCGTGGATCATCTTCAAAACGGAAAAACTTATCTCCTCTAATAACGTAAATATTAGCAATGACAACAATGGTTTTATGTTCTTTATAGCTATCAAGATAACATGAACCAACGTCTGGAATCATAACCATATCAGAATTTTCTACTGTTAAGAATCCATAACTCGAACCGTCAAACCCAATTCCTTTATCAATAATATCCGGTGTTAATTTTTGTGATGTAATGGAAAGTCTATGCCAACGACCTATCATATCTACCACTTTTAAGTCGATTACTTCGACATTTTCATTATGAACGAATTCAATCATTTCATTGATGTTTTTAAACATAGATATCCTCCTTTAATCGAATAAAAAATAAAACGCTTTCACAACGGTATTATATCATATACTTCATTTTGTGAAAACTTTTTCTATTTTTTTCCTTAGTAATAAATTTGTTGAAACAAAAAGTAAAAAAACTCGTATTGAACCAATGACCCAACAATCTCTAGACTTGAATACTATGTCATTGCACCACATTCCAATTATCCATAAATAGCTTTATTATGATGTGCATATCATTAGTTGTAATTACTTCTGGTACGGCTAGTTGTATCATTTTAAGTTGTAAATTGTCACTAAATGCATATCATGAAGTTTTCAACTACTGCTTAAAACCTTTTAGTTCAAGATAAGTAAAGTATTTAAATTGACTTAACTTGTTGTTATTTTACTTATTAATTTCTTCATTGAGCCATTCTATTCTTGCTTCTAGATAATCATGAAGAAACCAAACTTGTTCGTCATATGTTTTGAGATCATATATTTCGGGTGCAGTATACCAATCATAATTTATTCCAATAATATCCCATTTTAGAAAATTCATATAACTTGAATATACTATTGAATCAGATACTAGTAATACATCATCTAGTGTTCTAAGTATGACCGATTCATATACTTCATTCCAACGTTCCTTTAACTGTTCTTCAAATTCAGGATATTGCATTAAGTAATAGAAGAATACATTTTTGTCACTTCTAGAAGTATACCACCCTTCAGGGCCACGCAAATCATCTCCAAGGTGACCTGGATTACCAGTTGATAAATCGAAATCCCATACAGGTCCCATTTTTAATTTACCGCCTTTATCTTTAAAGAAATAAACACTTGAATAACCTGAATCCACATTTTTAAACACTTCATTAACAATAAACCAATCAATGAAAGAATCTATATCGATTAAATCAGAATAGTTTTCATTATTTTGAAGTGTATAGTAAACATCTTCAAAGTAGTTTTGAATATATGTTAAATGACCTTCTCGGTAGTAATCTTTATCATATTTTGGGGATTTAACAACAAAAGGAATACCATTAATTAAGAAGTAGTTTTCTTCAGTGTTTTCTAATCCTTCACGATAAAGACCTAGGTCTAGTTCCACTAGATATCCAGTATCTAAATCAGGAACTTCCTCTTCTACATTGACACGATTTGAAGATACTTCAATTTGATCAGAAAGCAAGTAATTACCTAAGTATTCTCCATTTAAATAAACATCTACTAATGTTTGCCCTGGAGCAAACTCCATACCTAGATTTTCACTCATAGAATATGCTATATGGTTTCTTATTAGCGTCTGGTCTGAGAAATTGGCTAGTAATACCCATGTCTTTTCTTGATATGTAGATAATAACAACTGCTTATCATCAAATTTAATCTTATATGATTTTTTTGGCATATATAATGTAGAATTTCCTCTAAGTTTAATTCTTAATGATACATTGTTTAATCCTTCAAATTCTGAACCTTCGTTTGGAATAAGGTTTAGTGTCGCATCCACATAATATTCTTTAGAATCAACTACTGTGTTATTAATAGTATTAATGTGAATTTCTGGAATTCTAGGCAAGTCATCAATTGAACTCATAACAACTTCAATATTCTTAGTTCTCATCTCATCTTTATATGTTGCTTCGATAACTATGTTACATGTTGTGGTATCTGAAGGGTAAGTATAAACGATACGATTACGAACGATATCTGCACAATCAATATCATATGATAAAGATGTATCCACGGTACTGAAATCAGGTAACGTTAAATTTGAAGTGATTACTTTTGGGAAGTATAATTCCAAGTTTTCAAAAATGGTCTCAAATGTTGCATCAACAATGACAAAGGTATATGACGCAACTAAATTTTGCTCTCCTAATCCATCCTTTAAATCAAAGGTGTATGTTACTTTGATATCATATTCTAGATTACTAGTAAGATCAAGGAACTCTCTTTTTGTTAAGTCACTAAAAGATTCTTCTAATTCATCTCCTAGAAATAGCTCAATGGCAGTTACTTCACCTACAGAATCAGGATCTATAATATCTATTTCGAAAACAATTGAATCTACAGAATATTCAATATTTCCGATTTCAATTATTGGATATGTTTTTAATGCTTTGCAACCAGATAATACTATTGTCATTAATAAAACTGATAAAATAATACCTTTTTTCATATTTTTCTCCTTTTTACTGCATTACTATATTGAATATGTCTTTATATTATAACACCTCGAATAATTATATAGAACATATATCAATAAATAACTAGTTCAATAAGAATGAGAATGTTTTGTTATATTTCTAGTATCACTAGATGTAACTCCTTACGATACGGCTCCGTGTTTAATATCCTAATTGAAAGATATATTTGATCTAATAATAGATAAGTGAAGCTATTTAACTGCGACACATGGATTTTCAATCCAAAACTGCACCAAAAAAGAGACAATTCAGTCTCTTTTTCGATTGTTCTAATTGGTTTGTGAAAAATAATTTATACTATTCTTTGGTTAGATGGCGAGTTATTCGTAGAGCGAATAGCATGATTAATGCAAAGAAACCTAGTACACCAGGAAGAATTATTATTTCATATGGAAAGAACTCATTTGGAGAACTAAAGAAGGATCCAATAAAAACAAAAATGCTTAAAAATATACAAAATAGTGATCCTATTAATGCTGTAATATCAATGATAATATTGAATTTTGATTCAAATAAATCAATAAATCTATTAAGTCGTTCTCTCACTTGTATCATCTCCTCTCATTTAGTATATCATTTAATAAAGCTGCGTTGTAATACTTTTTGTGATAAAATATAAATTCCTCAAAAAGGCTTAGATAAGATGTTGATGGTGGCTTCGGCGCGAAATTGAACCGTCGACCCATGGATTTTCAATTAATAATGATACACCTCGTTGTAACATTTTAGATTGCAATTTAATCTCATATTCATCTGATAGATTTATTACTCACTGTCTAAATTCCGTTTAGTCCAATAATTGTAAAATATAAAAAGACTCCTAGCGTGAATAAATTCTAGGAGTCCATTACCTGTTATTTCTGTTTGTTTTACAAGTTCAAACAATATTATACTATATTCCATAATTTCCTCCTTAAAATAAAGAGAACCCGGAGGTTCTCTTATTTAAATTAATTTAACCTCTAAATGATTCAACTTCACTTGAAGCTATTACGCCAACTGGATCTCCAGCTGTAAATAAGAATATTGAATCTACGCTTGTACCATCTCTATCAATATTTGCTTTCCATAAATCTGGGACACCATTAATACCTACATGGAAAGTAAGAGAAAGCACAGCATAACTTAGATATGTTTGTGCTGCAATTCTATTTGCAATACATTCAGCTTCAGTTCCAAATCCTTCTGCGCTAAGATTTATAAATCCATATACCGCACAAAAATCAATATCACTGATTGATACATCTAGTAAATCAATATAATATTTTTGAACTAACACTAATGCTTCAGCTTCAGTTAAATCAGCTAATTGCATTTCTCCGCCACCAGGAAATTGGAATGGATCAGTTAATAAATTAAAATAATAAACTTCTCCATATTCATATCCAATAAAACTATATTGAACAGTAATGACATGATCTCCATTAAATGTAACTGTTGATGTATATACATTATCTAAAACTGTAGTATTATCTGCTACATAACTTGTAATACCAATTTCTAAAACATTAGGTAAGTCTTCATTACATTCAGTTTCAGTAATTGTCCATTCAAATGGAATATCTGCATATTTTGTACATACTTCAGAAATACTTAAGTTGACAAATATGTCATCATAAAATTCTCTAAGTACTGCTTCAGCTTCAAGAGCTGTAAGCTCAAATAATACAGGAATGTCTGTTCCTAACATTAAATCTATACTATTTATTCCTTCATTGCCAGCTTGATCTACAACTAGTAAATCAACTACATAGTGTCCTGGTTCTGTAGGTTCTGTAATCACATTTGCTTCCATATCAAGATATGTAACTGCAACGTCTGCAGTAAGATTTCCATCAATGTTGTCTTCAGCAGTATAATACTCAGTAATGTCAAATGTTCCATCATAAGGTACATAAATAACACCTTCAGCTGAAGTTACAGTAATAACTGGAGACTGTGATTCATTAAATGCTTCTTCTGATCTAAATTCACCATTATAACTTCCATTATGCCATTGCCATTGATAAGTTAATTTACTGTTTCCATTACCTTCATTATCAAAATAATCTGCACAATCAACAACATAACTTCCATCAACTAACATGTCGCCAGTTAATATAAGATCTGTTCCATTGATTTTAATCGTTAATTCAGCGTTATCAGGATTGTCAATTGTAATTGTTAATATACCAGTATCTCTATCATAATCATAAATAGTACTTTCAAATCCTGGCATTGCTTTATGTGTATATAATCTAGTTTGTGTTTTTTCTCCATCACAATCTTGATTAACTTCTTCTTCATCTTCACCCATATATCTAAATTGATTCATAGTATATGTTTTAGTTGTATCTGTTTCTTCATCGACAATAATTGGAATTAAAAATTGAACCCGATCTTGCGTTCTATTTAAAGCAACATATTTAGCTTCATCTGAGTCACTGCATGTTGTATCCATTTCTTCAGTTATTACAGTTCCATCAGTACAAACTCTGTCACCATATTGGTACCATTGCCCATCAATTTCTACTCCGTTTATTTCATAATCATAATGATACATATGAACTACTAACCACATTTCTTGATTAGCATCTGCATCAAATTCATCTTCTTCAGCTGCTGAAACACTTGCGAAGTTAAATAGTGTCCATGATGTTTCAGAAACATATAAATCTTCAATATTATCTAAATCCGCCTCAATCGTAATACCAATTAATTCTGGTAGTGTTTCTTCATCCTTTACAAATCCACATCCGCTTATTACAAATACTAGCGTGAATGCCATTAATAACATAAATAATTTTTTCATTTTCTTTTTCCTCCTTATATTTTTTCATATAATTGATTGTGACACTGCTACTCCAAATTTACCTTTTCTTACATGGAAATCAATCCAGTTTGACTCATATGCTTTTCTAACAAAATCAGCCATTTCGTTACTAAAAACTGAACAACCATTATATATGATATCCATAGCTTCTTCTACTGTATATGTTTTTGTGTTTTTTCCTATAGGAGCATACAAATCATAATATGGTATCTTCCCATTATGACCCATTAATTTTGCTTTTCTTTTCAAATATTGGTGAAAGCGAGGTAAATAATGTTAGTGTATTTAAAGCAAATTCCTACCTTAGAAGAATAACAAACAAAAAAGACTAAAAAGGATTAGTCTTTAAGTAATTCATGTAATTTTCTTTCAATATAGCTATCTCTCCACTCATGTCATCCTTCATCATTAATTATACTTTGACTTGCAAATTATTGCAATTAGTTTCTTTTTCAAACCATTATTATTACACATCAATTTAGTTACTTCCTAATAGTTATGTCTCAAACAAATAGCCAAATTAATTGCTTTGTTATATAATTTATATGTTAGTTGCAATTAAAAATCTTACGACTCGTTGTTAAATATTTCAAATGAAAGATATATTTGTTCTAATTGTAAATATGTGTGCGTATTGAACAGTGACACATAGCCATATAAAAACTGCACCCTTTCTTTTTCATAGTTTCCTATGTCCAAGTTTATGGGTGCAGTTCATTAATCATTAACTAAGGTTTTTTTATCTCAAATTATATAAATAAAAAAATGATAAGCAGTCTAAAGATGTTAGATTTCTAAAGGTTCAACAACACATGGATTTTCAATCCAGAACTGCAGCAAAAAAGAGACATTTCAGTTTCTTTTTACTTTGCAATGCCCTGTGCTATGGCTCGGTGTAACATTTTTAATTGTAAATTAATTTAAGATACTTTCTTAAATTGTGTACCTTTATACATCAAAATAATTTCATTGTTATCTTTAGTAACAATTAAGGTCTCACGAGTGCCACGCCCAATACCCTGAATAATCAATGTATTATCATCAATACCATCTAAATAGTAAGTTGCTTTTATTCCGTCCCACTTAAATACAAGTAGTAATTTATTGCTTTTAATCTTAAATGATATTTTAGTAACCATTTCAATACAATGTTTCGTAGCTTCTACTAATTCATATTTTCCAACTAAATATTCATACCTAGATACATCTTTTTGTTTTTTATATAGAACAGCACTAGGAACTACAGTGCTATAAAAATTGTAGTAAGTTTTACTGTACACAACTGTCTCACCTTGTAACTTCTTTATCCTAATTTTTAAAACTTTTAACTTTTTAGAAAACATCTTTAGTTTAGATATACCTATTGGATGAAGATCAAAGAAACCGTCTTCTCTTAATG
>Ga0307990_1000608_pt1 | contig 31575 bp, 33 predicted proteins | sample EllFjometagen129_FD_203168 | JGI IMG/M metagenome (GOLD analysis project Ga0307990, IMG submission 203168) | Marine microbial communities from Ellis Fjord, Antarctic Ocean - #129 | ecosystem: Environmental > Aquatic > Marine > Unclassified | place: Southern Ocean | collected 2014-10-08
TCGAGCTATTTAATCAGGCGCTGAAGCGCCTCGCCTCCGAGATTCCGGTCTTGCAGTCAATCGCAGACGCGCTCTCGCAACTCGACTTCTTCTTATCACTAGCAAGCATTGCCCGCCACAACGGCTACACGCGTCCGCATTTCACCGAGAAGCACGAGATCAGTATCCGTGGTGGTCGTCATCCGGTGGTTGAGCAAGTAGAGGAATTCGTCCCGAACGACCTCGCCCTAGATCAGGAGAAGGACCTCGTGATCCTCACCGGTCCAAACATGGCCGGCAAGTCGGTTTATCTCAGACAAAACGCGCTGATCACTCTGATGGCGCAGATGGGATCGTTCGTCCCCGCAGCGGAGGCGACGCTTCCAATAGTAGACCGCATATTCGCCCGTGTAGGGGCAAGCGACATGCTCATCTCGGGGATAAGCACGTTCATGATGGAGATGCTGGAGGTAGCGACGATCCTCAAACGCGCCACCAGGCGCAGCCTGATCATCCTCGATGAGATGGGACGCGGAACGAATACGTTCGACGGAGTGTCGATCGCTTGGGCAGTGGCGCGTGAGCTAGCCACACACGTGGGGGCAAAGACTCTCTTTGCCACTCACTACCAGGAGCTGACTCGCCTTGCAAGCGAGGTCCCTGCGATCGTCAATCAGCACGTCGCCGTGAAGGACCTGGGAAAGGACGTAGTCTTCCTGCACCGCGTAGAGGCGGGCGTGGCTACGGGGAGCTACGGCGTGCACGTTGCCCGCCTGGCTGGCCTTCCCAATCGCGTTACGGAGACTGCCGATCGCATCCTAAGCGAGCTATTGGAGGAGGCTCCCCTGTCGCGCCTGGGAAGATCCGACCCGCGCGCGGAAGTGATTCCTCTCTTTGGTACCGAGGATCATCCTGTGTTGAAGGCATTGCGAAAGGTCGATGTGAATAACCTCACTCCGCTGGAGGCACTGGAGATCATTGCCCAACTGAAAGAGCGGCTGTAGAAACGCACTCCCAGATTGTTCCTCATTGAACGCCAGGCTGGCCTCTCATCCTATCACGAAGTGCCGCTTCTGTGTTGTCTAACACATCTCACTCTGCTAGAATACTAAAGATAACTGTTTACCAAGGAGGTTTGTTGATGGAAAAGAAGTACGCGATTCTTGGGGTGTTGGTACTGCTGTTGGCCACAACCGCTGCACTTGCTGGCGGCGTGGATACCGCGTTCTACCCGGCGGGAGACTATACGGTTGCGGTGCTTACGAATACGACTGGCGCAGCGGTGACCGGGCTGCATGTGGAGTTCGATCAAGAAGTAACGATAACGAACAAGATCGAGATCGGCGGTTACCTGCCCGCTACGGGTGAGCTGACAGGAACGACGTTCAACTTCGCGGGCGGCAGCCTCGTCGCAGCCGGCGGCGTGGAACTCGACTGGCAACCCGCCGATGCGAAGCCAGTCCTTATCTCATGGCTGGATAACGGGAAGCCGGTAGGCACACCTTACTTTACGTCTCTTGATGTATTCGGGCTGTTGCTTGGCCAAGGGATCGTCGCAATGCGCGAGGCGAACCCTGAGGGACTGAACGCGCTATTCACGCAGTTCTTTGCCGATAACAAAGCCTACTTCGAGCAGGTCTCCCAGTCACTGGGAATGCCTCTCGAACAGTCGTTGATGCCGATCATCATGGCCGCACCAGCGGAAGGGATCGCCAACTTCTTCAGCACACTAGTTGGCATGCTTGGCGCGACTACGCTGGATGATGTACTGCACGGAGATGTCAACTTCTCCGCGCTATTGGGGCTGCTTGGACAGTAAGAAACTCGGGGGAGGCTCACGTCTCCCCCACCCAACCCTAGGCAAGAAACTGACCCTGCTGATGGCCGGGATGTCACTTGCTCCATCACTTACTGCACTGGCACAGACAGCAATCGGAGGCGCACAGCACGTGTCAGCTCAGGACATCGTCAATCAGATACTCACCTTCATCTACAGCCTCGGCCACCTGATCGGCCAAGGCGTGGTAAAGCTCGTCGTGGCGGTCCTTCCATCGATGCAGTTCCCAAGTGACCTTGTCGATCCGATCGGTCTGCTGGCCATTCTCACGATTTTTCTCGCGGTGGCTGTAATCGCCAAGAAACTTGTGTGGATTGTGGTTATCGCTGGATGGGCGCTCATTCTTGTCCGTCTTATCCTGGTGATAGTGCAGAATTACGTGTAAATGCTGACGCGGTCAGCTCTCAGCTTTCAGCATAGGGTCGTGAAGTTCCGCTGCGTGATGTGACAACAACGTCGGAGGCTGCCTGTCTGAGATGCGGACAGGCCTGTCTGTGCCCACAATGTAGACAGGGCTCCGACGCTACACAAGAATAAGGCTACATACAGCTTTCGCAATCTCCGTGAGCCAGAACTCTCCCCTCGCGTCCTTCGTGGTGAGGCTCTTCCGTTCCGCGCTTCGCATTCCGACTTCCGCGTTCATTGGTGTTCCGGCCGTTCCCTCATCACTCATCACTCATCACTCATTACTGCTTTCCTGCTTCACTCCAGCGCTCTGTACAGTGCCGCGTAATCGCAGGATGGGTTCCAGAACAAGTATCCATCAGCCCCCAATTCCTTTGCGGCTCTCACTTGATTACGAATGTAGTCCTCCATCGACATCCCGGCGGGAATGTAGCGGTCAAACGCCTGCAGGAACGGCCGGAAGGGCGTTGTTACTCGCTCTTCTCCCGTCGTCAGTGCCTCCTTCACCACTTCATATGGATCGTCCTTGTAGCGCTGCTCAGTGTAGTGCGATGGATAGAGCATTGGAGAAATGAAGTCGACAAGCGGGGCGATCCCTTCCAGCGATTGACCGATAGGGTCGATCCCCTTCTTGTTCCAGTTCCACAGCACGCGTCCAAAAACGTCAACCGATAGCTCAACGCGCCCGTTTAGGAGGCGCCGGGCCGAGGCAAGAAACGCATTCACTACCGCGTAGCGTTCGTCATAGACAGGCGTGAGGCTTCCACCGTCGACATAACGAGCATAGTCAAACTGGATCTCATCGAAGCCCAGCGATGCCACTTCCTGAGCAATCTGTAAGTTGTAGTTGATTGCTACCTCGTTATCCGGCGTGATCCACGCATCACTATTCCCGAGGTAAGTCGCCAGCTTCGGGTCGTAAAAGAGCACCTGTCGCGCGATGACATAGATACCATTTGCTTTGAGCATCCTGATCAGGGCAGGCATATCCACCCGCCCAGTGGAGGCATTCATTTCCATTGCTAGCGGAACACTGCTCGCATACGTGATTTCGCCGTGCATGTTCTTGACGTTGATCACCACCGCGTTCAGCTTCCCTTCTCGCGCCGCGTTCATCACTCCAGCAAGCACTCCCTCCTTTGCCACGGCGTATGAGGTCAGGTAAACCCCAATTCGGTTGTGCGGAGAGACCCCTGAATACGTCAATGGGGAGCCTTGATCAATGCGAACCCCAACAAAGAGAATAGCAATGAGAACAACAAACAGGAAGCGAGAGGCGGCATGTTGTTTCATGGCACACAGTGTAGGGGCCCAGGAGACAGGCCGTGGTCATGATGGTGCACAGCATAGGGGACGTTGAGCACGTTTTCCTGCCGGACGAAGTATGGGATGAGGATGCCCGTGCGTCCCCCTTTCCATTGCCGTGGTCACAGTCTGCCACAAGATACGAAGCATACAACCAAAGCAAACCAATGGCATAACCGAATGGTTAGCCCTTGGAGCATCCTATCTCTAATAGACTCGGGCATTTTCGTCAGATCTCTTCACTTCTTCCACACATCACCTTCACCGGCTCTCCAGAGGCGATTGTTACACTGACAAGGATCAGTGAGTGGCGGCTTGGCCGATTGTTGGAACTGCCACTATAATCGCTTGGTAATTCTGGAGTTTAAGCAAACAAGGAGTAGAACACATGAAACGTATATCGATGCTTGTCTTTCTCGCTGTCATGACACTAGCAGTGATCGGCTTGGCCGGAGGAACGCGTGACCCTATCCTGATCCTGGGCAACAGCGACTTCACCGTTGACAATGGTGTTGTCGGGGGAACAGGAACCTCTGATGATCCTTACATCATTACCGGTTGGGAGATCAATGTTCCACAAAACGCCAAGTATGGCATAAAGATCGAGAACACAACCGCAGACTTCGTCCTACGTGGCGTCATCATTCGCGGCGCCTTAGCGGCGGATGGAGCGGCTATCCATCTCGGCTTTGTCAGCGGTGGAAGACTGGAGAGCTGCATGATATCCGACTCCCGCAACGGGATCGAGATCGCATCTTCATCGGGCGTCACCCTCACGGGAAACGTTCTCTACATCCAGGGTATTGGTCTACGAGTAACCGGCGAAACTGCGCGGGAGTACAACCTGGCCATCGACGAGACGAACGAGCTAAACAACAACCCAATTCGCTATGTCTATGGTGCAGATGGCGAGACGGTCACGGGAATCACGTCGAACAACCTCTACTTCGCCGCGTGCAAGAATATGACGATCACGGACAACACGATCACAAACGGAGACGGCATACACCTGGCGTTCGTCGAGGATTCACTTGTCAGCGGAAACGAGGTCTACCGTACCAGTCCCGTTCTTACCGAGCACGGGATCAGCCTTTATCGCTCCGATGGAAACACGGTTACGAACAATGTCCTGCAGAACAACCGTTTAGCCGGAATGTACGTGTGGCTCTCCTCACACAATGAGCTTACAGACAATCAGTTCTTGGCAAATGATAGCGGGCTGATCCTTGCGGCCTCCGATGACAATCAAGTATACAACAACATGGCGTTCGCCAATCCTGTAGGGATCGAAGTACGCGCCGGCTCGACGAAAAATGACATTGCTCGCAATATCGTCACCCATGCGAACACAAAGTACGGCATCGTGCTCGACCAAGCCGCGGAGAACATCGTGGAGGCAAACGCGATCACGGACGCCGAAACAGGGATTCGCCTTGGCGAGCAAGGCAACAACAACACGATCGAGTCGAACACGATCGTCAAGGCGGCATACGCGCTGTCAATCAGCGGTTCGAACAACGAGATCAAGGGCAACCTCATCGCGCAAAACACGCGCGGGATCCTCTTCCCGGAGACATACGGCAAGGTGATCGTGCGCGGGAACTCTATTCACGACAACGTCTTTGCAGACAACAGCAACCACATCTATCTGAACAACGACTCGCAGTCAAACCAGATGTACCTCAACACATTCCTCGGAGGCGGCACGACGCTCGTAGAGGACTACGGAAAGAACACATGGACGCGCAGCGGCCAGGGCAACTACTGGGGAGACTACCAAGGAACGGATGCTGACGGGGACGGGATTGGCGATGATCCGGTACTCATCTATCCAGCTGCAGTGGAGGATGCAGCCCCAATCATGTCCATGGCAAGAGCAAACGACAATCTTGGCGTTCTGAGCACGCTCCCGCTCGACGACCTCGTCGTAACACTCCCCGATGGATCCAAGATCACTCTTCCAGTGTTACTTGCCAGCGAGGCAAACGCGCGTTTCGTGGGGTTCCGTGGTTTTCCGGCCGCACTTATCCATGGCGCCCCGGGGATCCTGTTCCTATACGAGGACGAAGGAGAACGGCGTTTCACCATGCAAGCGGTGCCCTTCCCGCGTGATATAGCCTTCTTCGACGGGAGCGGATCGTTTGTGGGAAGCACGACCATGGAGGCAAATTCCGACGATCTATATACGGCAAAGGGTCCGTTCCAGTATGCGCTTGAACTTCCAAGCGGAGCTCTTGCCGAGCTAGGGATTGGAACTGGTTCGCGCCTCATCTTCCCGCAAGGGAGCGCGTAGTGGGACAGATCAAAGCGGTCATTTTCGATCTTGATGGGACGCTCGTTCGCTATCGCGGGGTCGAGTTCGAATCGAGTTGGGGAGCGATTGCGGCGGCGATTGGCAAAGACGAGGAGTCGACCCGTCTTCTTTCTCTCTATTTAGAACAACACAATGCCTACGAGCAGTGGGTAGCGGCTGATGCCGCCCTTCTAGCTGGTATTTCTGTAAGTAAGGTTGCCGGACATGTATTCCCCCCTCCATACGCAAAAGGGGTGCCAGAGGCGATCGCACGGTTGCGCGGAACCTACCGCCTGGGAATCCTCTCTTCTGGCGTGGACCTTGTCGCAGATCGCGTCTGCGAGGACCTTGAGTTGGAGTTTGCTGTTGCTAACCGCTTGATTATTGAAGACGGGCACTTCACAGGGGGGAGCGAGACAATCGTCGACCTGTGGAAAAAGGCGGAAGTAATGCGAGAGATCGCAACGGAGAGAGGGCTTTCCCTCTCCGAGATCTGCTACGTTGGCGACCACATGAACGACGTTCCGGTGATGGAGATCGTCGGCTTCGGTATAGCCTTCAACCCCAAGGACGATGAACTCGAACGTGTGGCCGATCACGTTACGCGCGATTTCGCCGAGATCCCCGAACTGATCGCCGCCTTCGAGCAGGAATCTTAGCAACTTCTGTTTCGCTTGTGACGTGACGTTTGTTCATCGTTGTATCATGCTAAAGACACAATAAGCTGACAACAACTTCCTGATCAAAAGAGGTTCACTCCATACTTACTAGTGTTTGATGTGTTGTCTGACTAGAAGGCTTCAATCATATATACTCCACTGAAAATCAGCGTTTTTCCAGTACGCAGAGACCAAAACACAAAGAGGTAACCGAACGATGATCCTGTCGGCCACCGGAGCCAAGTGTCTTGCTATAGTGCATTCCCGATCGCAGATAAGACCGACTGGAGAAGGGTAGTGAACTCGTCCTCGAACTCATCCATGCAAATGAGAATTCTGGTATCCTCTGTGTGTTTGGCGTCGTTCCGACTTACGTATTTGCCTCTGGTGGAATCAAAATACCGCGTTGCCGACTTGCCCTCAGTGCGCGTGTAGCGAACACAAGAGTTTTGATACTCGTACTCCGCGCTCTTGGTTGTCGTTCCGCCGGTGAGCGACAGAATCAGTGCTTTTGTGCCAAATGAGACACGATGGCTCCATGAGAGCGAAACTACTACTAGCAGTTCATCGAGAACGAGGGTTCCCGTTTCACGAATCCGAACCCCGTACGTGTTGTAATTCGTTGTCTGCAGCGGGTCCCACTGGCTCTGTGGTAGTTGGACCCTAGCGAAAGCCCTCTCATCATCCGCGGAATCGCAGGTGGAATACATTTCTTCCGGTATAAAATCCAACCCACTGCAACTGTACTTCTCGGCCTGTACAAATCCGATTGTGACCTCAAAGGCGAAATCCCCGATTCGATAAGTCCCATCCCCAATCGACTGCAACCCGCCCATGTCTTTGTTGCGAACGCAGCTTGCAGCTGTAGCTGCCGCTGCTGAATCATCGAATAGGGCAAGCAGCACCTGAACACCGTAGTCCCCATCAGAGCCCAAATCCTGATCTCCCTTTATGTACACACACTCCTCTGGATCCTCGCCGAGGCGTGTGTCGGTCGTATTCAACCCCCCTGGAAGGATGAAATAGTTCGACGGTAACGAGAAGGGATTTGTATTTAGAGTTGGCATTTGCAGGGAATTCGTAGAAAATGGGGACATTGGTGCGATCCCTCCGAACTTCTGGTCGGAGATGGGCGGAGATTTTGCCAAACTCGTAGGTTTACCCAAATCGAAGCCGGAGAGTGCATCGGGGAGCAGTTCGGTGAGAGCAACCTCTTGTACGTTGACTATGTAAACCCCCGCCGAGCTACAGCGCGCTGCTAATTCCGGCACGCTAAGCGGTTCGTTCATAGCTTGCCTTGCCGATGCCGCCATTGCCTGCGGTACCGGCAAAGCGGCCGCGGGAACACGTGCCAGTAGATCCTTAGCATAGGAAATCGGAACAGCAAACCCGAACTCGGTGAGCGGGACTTGCTCGCGACCAGATGTTCGCACACAGACGTTGATCCCAATGACGGTTCCATACACATCGATCAGTGGCCCTCCGCTACTACCATGGGCAATCCCCGCGTTAGTCTGGTATAAATCTTCCAATCCCAGGCTTTCGACGTCTCGTCCCACAAACGTAATGATTCCTTGCGAGATCGTGCCAACCAATCCTTGAGGGCTACCGATGCTCACGACCGATTCGCCTTGCTGAATGAGGCGATCCCGATTCACAGGTAACGCAGAGAGATTGCGGAGATCTATCTTGATCAGTGCCAAATCACGATCCGGCTGTATAGCGATGACCTTCGCCGGGTAATGCTTCCCGCTGAATAGTGTGACAATCAATGAACTTGCACCGTTTACGACATGGTAATTTGTGAGAATGTACCCCTCTGTACCGACTATAACGCCCGATCCTGACGAGCTGCTGCCCAACGATGCAAAAGTAGATTGACTTGAGACCACAAAGAAAAATAGCCCAAGTATCACTCCTACGACCACTGCGATTCTTCTCATGCAAGGTGAATTGCGAGCCATTCCAAACTCCTCCCACTGGCCTGATTTAAACACACTGAGGATACTGAGATGTGTAGGAGAGGTCAAGACTGACTTTCTTGCGGGTAAGCAATGTCCCCCTGTTGGGCTTTTAGGTGACACTCGGGTGGGGCCAGCCCAGGGCTACACGGTTACGGTCTCTTTCCACAGTGCAACATGTGCATCGATTGCGAGCTTTTCCTCAATCGCACCCTTGAACCCCTGAAGTGATTCCTTCTCGCCGTGGACGAAGAAGATCTGCTTGGCATCCGCCTTCCACAACCAAGTTGATGAGGATAGGCTAGTCGGCGTGGGCGAAGGAGCCATGACCATCCGGACCTGAGCTCGCACCACCGGCTCCTCCCCCAGAGATGTTTACGTGGTTGGCCCCTTCTATGATCTGTCGCCCAATCGTCCCACGTGCTTGGAAGCCAACGAAGATCACCCCTGCCTTCTCCTTCCACAGGTTGTGCCGGAGGCGATGGATTATCCGCCCGCCGGTGCACATCCCGCTTCCAGCGATGATGATGTTCCCCTCGGGGATAGCGTTGATCATCTTCAATTCCTCTGTAGTCTGGGCATAGTTAAGTAAGTGAAAGCTAAATGGGCTCGGCGAATGCGCGAAGACTTCCTTCCCTTCAGTATCGAAGTAGCTGGGATAACGAGCGAAGATGCGTGTGGTCGAGATGGCGAGTGGACTGTCAAGGAGGATCTTGCAGTGCGGAAGTTCGTGTGCCTTCCACATCAGGAACAGCTCGTCGACCCAGCGGGAAGTAAAGACTAGACTTGGGGCGTATACGGGCGATAATCTTCGACCTCGACGACACGCTCGTGCGTTATCGCAACGTAGAGTTCGAGTCGAGCTGGGGAGCGATCGCAGCAGCGGCAGGAAAACAAGAGGAATCAGAACAGATCCTGCGCGAATTCCTGCCGCAGCGTGATGCCTATGAAGAGTGGGTAGAACGCAACGCGGCCCTATTGGCCGGAATCCCCGTGGAAAAGATCACCGCAAAGATCTTTCCCCCACCGTACGCAACTTGCGCGAGGGAAGCAATGGCAGCCCTTCGCGGTCTCTACACGTTGGGAATCCTCTCCTCTGGGGTCGATCTTGTCGCTGATCGAGCGCGTCAGGAACTGGGTCTTGACTTCTCCATCGCCAATCGCCTGTTGATCGAGGATGGCCACTTCACAGGGGAGAGCGAGACGGTGGTCGATCTGTGGAAAAAGGCGGATGTGATGAGAGAGATCGCGAGACAGCATGAACTGGATCTCTCCGAGATCTGCTTTGTCGGTGACCACATGAACGATGTACCCGTAATGCGCATCGTCGGCCTGTCGATCGCCGTGAATCCCAAGGACGAGGAACTGGAGCAGATCGCCGACTACGTTGTTCCTGACTTCACCGCCATTCCGCAAATCATGAAAGAGAACACGTAACTCCGAGAGCAAGAGGGATTCGCTAGAGATGCGAACCCCTCTCGTCTTTGCATCGAATGTTCAGACTGGCTTCAGGCTTACGGAGCACAGAAATCGTACGAGAAACCCACACCTGCAGATAGGCCACTCGTCGCGAACTGCCCCCATCCGTAGATAGATAGATCCTTATACACAACACCAATCTTAAGATACTCGGAGCTAAACGCAAACGGGATGAGGCTGAAGGTGGTCTTGCTGGTAAGTGTGACGCTCTCCAGGGAATATGTCAGCGTGAACAGCTGTGTACCTGCCCCTGTTGGAATGATGCCAATGCTGGTGTAACTCTCTGCGGTGAAGTCTGAAAGAGTCACCGACAGGTCAAGCCACACGGTCGTGGCAAGAGCCGGGAGCACGTCGATGTAAGCCCCCAGTTCTCCGTTGGCACTAGAAGTCCCTGTTTCACCGAAGGTTGTGCTTAGGAAGTCGATAGTCACGGCAAACTTCTGCGTTTGGAAAGATGGGGGCACGAAACCGAAGATGCTCGTACTCGATGCCGAGAGCGGCCCCACGCCCGCAGTCATATAGAGGGTACCAGTGGCGGAGAATGCAGGGAGGATAACTGCATCAGCCTTCAAGTATCCGCCAAACGTCGGTGCCATTGTCCCCTCTCCAAGCGTGGTCGCGGGAAAATCGAACCTCGCATAGATGTCCCAAGTTTGGAAGGCAAGCGGCACTATGCCAAAGGCAACTTCACTCCCAAATGTCAGTGCGTCCAGCGCGTACTTAAGAGTGAAACTCTGCGTCGCACCAAACGTTGGGACAAGAACGAGGCTCGTGCTACTCATCGCAGTGAAATTCGAGAAACCGAGTGTTAAGTCAAGACCGAATGAGCTAGAAACGCTCGGCAGGACGTTTGCGCTCCCGCTGAATGTCCCACAAAAGCTGACCGCGTCATCCTGAGCGGTTGTCCCAACACCCAGTATGAGCACAGCCAACGCGATAATGCATAGAACGGTGAATCGCTTCATTATCAGACCTCCTAGTCTGCACCAGTGATACCAGGATAATACGTGTCCATCTGCGACAAACAGACGTCACGGGAAAACTATGCAAGACAAATAGCTCACTGTCAGCGGTGACCTATGTCCTATTTAGATAAGGGGGACGGATGCTACAGGGTGACGGTCTCCTTCCACGCCGGGCGGTGAGTCTCTATCGAGGAGATCTTGTTGCGGATCGCCTGTTCGAAGTCTGGGAGGGTATCCTTTTCACCGTGCACCAGGAACACATGCTTGGCAGCGGTCTTGGAGAGCCAATTGATCAGCGCCGGTTGGTCGGCGTGGGCGGAGAACCCGTTAACAGTCCACATCTGTGCAGCCACCGCCGTCTCCTCACCGAAGATCCGCACGCGTTTCGCACCATCCACTATCGTTCGCCCCAGCGTCCCGTGAGCCTGATACCCAACGAAAATCACGCCCGATTCCTCACGCCACAGGTTGTGCCGTAGATGGTGCGTAATCCGGCCCCCACTGCACATTCCACTTCCAGCAATGATGATGTTCCCTTCAGGCATGTTATTGATGCGCTTGGATTCGTCGGTGCTCTGCGTGAAGCGCAGGGGCGGAAATTGGAACGGGTTTGGAGACTTGGAGAAGACTTCCTTCCCTTCAGTATCGAAGTAGCTGGGATACCGTGCGAAGATGCGTGTGGTCGAGATGGCGAGTGGACTGTCGAGGAAGATCTTGCAGTGCGGAAGTTCGTGTGCCTTCCACATCAGGAACAGCTCGTATAGGACCTCCTGGGTCCGTTCAAGGGCAAAGGAGGGGATGAGGAGGTTCCCACCGCGGCCGATCACCGTGTTCACCGCATCCTTCAGCTCGGTCACCGATTCGTCCAGCGAGCGATGGCGACGGTTACCGTATGTCGACTCGATGAGGACGACGTCGGCCTGCGGTGGATCACTCGGGTCACGGACGATCGGACGTCGAAGGTTTCCCAGGTCTCCGCTGAACAGGAGCGTCTTCCCTTCGAGGTGCAGCTCGATTATCGAGGATCCGAGGATGTGCCCGGCATCGTGGAAGATCGCCTCGACTCCCTTGCCAAGTGGCACAACTTGTTCGTACGGGATCTGATGATGGAAGGCATCGATCGTGTCCAGAACGTCCCCCATGTCGTACAGTGGCGGGAGAGCCTTTTCGCCCCGGCGCTTGGCGTGCCGCGCATGGCGTTCCGCGTCTTCCATCTGAATGTGCGCCGAATCGGCAAGGATCACCTTGGCAATCGCCGCCGTTGGCGGGGTAGTGATCACCTCACCGTGAAATCCTTCTCTCACTAGACGGGGAATCATCCCCACGTGATCGAGGTGGGCATGCGAAAGGAGAACGTAGTCGATCTCCTCGGGCTTGAACGGGAAATCCGCACGATTGCGATCTCGAACCTCGTGCGAGCCTTGAAACAGTCCGCAATCAAGGAGGATCTTCAATCCCTCTGTTTCCACAAGATGACTCGAACCAGTGACGGTCTCCGCTGCTCCGCAAAAAGTGATCTTCATATTCTACGCTCCTTGTATGGATCAACCGGCGTTTATCCTACGACTGCGAGCCATGCGACGCAACCAAATGGACGCAGTTGTCAACTCCGCCTGTAAGTGGTACCATCAAATCAGTCGGGACGTGGCGCAGCCTGGTAGCGTGCTTGCATGGGGCGCAAGAGGTCCTCGGTTCAAATCCGGGCGTCCCGACCAGTCTCATTTGGCTTTTCCTGTTTGGACTGGGTAAAGGGCTTATGATTGGAATAATCGAACCCTGTGCTCTTGTCCAGTGTGTCTCAGAACCCGTGCCACGCAATCGATGACCAGTTTGCTGTCACATCTCTGCTGAAGACATAGGCTTCTTTCGTTCCTTCTCGACAGTGACTCTCTTCTATAGTGTATCTTGAGCTACATGCTTGGAATAACAAGGAACCGATTTCTTCTTACTTGCGTCTTCAGCCTTTCTCCACTAACAACGCGCTATGCACCCAACGCAGGCGCAAGCAGATCGAAGGAATCCTCAGAACGCACAGCTTCCGACACGCTCATCACGTAATCTTCACATCTCTGCAACAACTTTGACACGAGCCCTTCGTATCTAGATAGTATTCTGCAGATCGTGCTTTGTTGCGCAGCTCTCATGCTCAGGAGGAAAGAAAAGTGAAAGGCGATACTAACGTGAAACAAACAACCATTGCTATCCGACGTGTGCTATTGATTATCTCGCTGTTCTCTGTTGCTCTCCTGCTTCTCATGCTCAGTGGATGTGGACAGAAGACGGAAGCCACGACACCCTTGTCAGCCGAATCTCCTCAGGCCAGCGATCAACCAGGTTCTGGGGCGGGTGATTCCTCTGTCTCGGAGCCCGCTACACCAGAGAATGCCGAGACACAGGAAACTGACAATCCGCCCGCGCAAATTGACAATGCACCGATTTCTGGCACGCTCAGCCCTGCGGGAGAGGCATCTCTCGGCGAGTTCATGGCTAAGGTTAACGAGCGCCTAGATCTCGATGAAGCCCAACAAGACCAGGTCAAGAGTGCGACCAAGGCCTTCCTGATCAGCATGGAGCAAAAGACGCAACTGGGGCAAGCGATTGGGTTGAAAGTGCAGGGGGCTCGGTCAGGGAGCAGCCCCGATCTCACAGACGAGCAACGCGCACAACTCGCCCAGATGAGACAGGGCCAGGCGGGGGGACCGGCACAGATGACACAGCAACTGCAAGAGATCCTGACGCCGGAACAGTTAGGGGAGTTTCAAAAGCTGATGGAGGAACTGAGGGAGGAGATGATCCTGCAGCGTACCATTGAGCAGATGGGAGGAACTACTCCACCCAATACTGATAAGGAATAGTAAGGAGGATGACATGCCAATCAGCATAGATAGAAGACTACTAGTAATTTTCGTGCTCGGACTTGTCGCCCTAGTCGCGACAAGCAGCTTCGCGGCTTCACAGGAAGCCCCCCAGATCGCATACATCTTCGGCCTCGGCCCTTATCCGGGTGGAGCGCTCAAGACAGTCTTTGAGCTACAGCGAGGAGGTGCTGACGGCGCGGTGCATTTCCACACGATAGAGATCACCCCCAATGGCGATCTGTTTGATGTTACGGAGACTATTGTCAGCCCTGATCAGTCTGCAGATGACATCAGTACGGGTGGCGGAAGAACGGGAGCTGCCGGTGCCGTAGGCACAAAGTACGACGAGACGAAGGTAGCTACTATTGACTTATCTCCATTACAGGCGCTTGAGGAACGCAACGTGGAGATCGCGCCAAACCAGAATTACTACCTTCCCGATGGGGCAAGATTGGTCACCCATGATTGGGAGAAGATCGCGGGGATTGATGTAGTCATGGCTACCTTTCTCCATCCAAGCTTCCCCAATCAAACGGTGGAGATTGCGCTGACCGCACCGGATACAAGCGCTCTGCTCTCGTTCCCCGCCCTGCTTGTGAAGAAGGTGGACGGAGAAGTGGAGTATCGAGTTGAGCTAGTCGAGATCGATTACACGCCGTAAGGGAGACTGATGATCAAGCTAGAAAATGCCGCGCGCACCTACCATATGGGAAAGACAGATGTAGCGGCGCTGCGAGGGGTAGACCTGAAGATTGAGGATGGGGAGCTGGTGGCAATCATGGGCCCATCCGGATCTGGAAAGAGCACCTTGATGCATCTAATTGGTGCGTTGGATCAGCCGGATGAGGGTTCGATGGTGTTCGGTGAGCAAGACGTGTCTAAGCAAGGCAGAAACCAGCTCGCCGAACTGCGAGGAAAGCATATTGGGTTCGTCTTTCAGTCATTCAACCTTATCGCCACTCTCACCGCGTTGGAGAACGTGGAGCTTCCAATGATGTATCAAGGGGTAACGCGCAAAGACAGGTTGACTAAAGCACGCAACCTGCTTGAACAACTCGGGGTAGGCAATAGGGCCGATCACCTGCCGACAGAACTTTCCGGCGGTGAACAACAGCGGGTGGCGATCGCACGGGCATTGGTGAACGACCCAGACCTCCTCCTCGCCGATGAGCCGACGGGAAACCTCGATTCCAAGACAGGCAAGCAGATCATGGAACTCCTCGCCAAACTAAATGAGGAGCAGGGGATGACCGTTGTGCTAGTAACGCACGATCCCGCTGTTGCGCGATATGCACAACGAACGATCCACATCTTCGATGGAAAGGTGGGCCAAGCGGCTGATTGGGAGGAGGAATAATGCTACGCGACAACATCAGATTAGCACTGCATAACATCCTTCACCGACGGGTGCGCTCTTGGCTGACGATTCTCGGCATCATCGTTGGGGTCGCCGCCGTCGTTGCTCTCATCTCGATAGGAGATGGAATGCGCAACTCGGTACAGGCACAGTTTGAGGACATCGGATACAGCACGATCATGCTCGTTCCCAGCGGACCGGAGGATCAGGCCAAGGAGGCCAAGGCTGGTGCGATGGGCCGCATGTTTGGGGGTAATCAGGAACCTACGGAGATCAATCTGGATATTCTCGGGCGTCTGCCACAGATCGCGTCCTACGGAGCAATGCGTGTGGAGACGGCGATGATCACCTCAGAACACATGGGAGGGCAAGGTTTCCTGCGCGTCATCGGATTGACCGATGGGATGACCGATGCCTTCAACGCCTATTTCAGTGGTTTCCCCATCGTACAGGGCCACGAGTTCACGCCCGAGGACGCAGATGTATTAATTCTCGGCAATCAGGTGGCATCCGATCTGGGCGTCAACGTCGGAGACCCTGTCCAAATCGAGAACACTGCATTCACCGTGATCGGAATCCTCGCCGCACGCGACACCAAGGCGGGAGCGATGACCTTCCGCGGCCTGGACACAGGTCTGTTCGTGCCAATGAGAGACCTAGAAGCAGTATTTGGTGGGGAGAACAAGATATCGCAGGCATTGATCGAGATCTCCGATGGAACGGACGTGATCGTGGCGTCGAATGCGATCAAGGCGCTGTACACTGATCTGGGCACTCCTGTAAGCACGATGAGCGCGGAGGAGATGAGCCAACGGATAATGGGCGTACTCGGTGGCATCCAGCGGGCATTGACTGCGATTGCCGCCATTGCCTTGCTTGTGGGGGGAATCGGGGTGATGAACACGATGTACACCTCGGTCCTCGAACGGACGCGCGATATCGGGATCATGAAGGCAGTGGGAGCAAAGGATCGGGATGTAATGGCATTATTCCTCATTGAATCCGGCCTTCTGGGAATCGTAGGAGGCGGGCTTGGCATCCTGGCTGGAGTGGGAATCAGCAGCGTGGCCGGTGGAATGCTCGCCGGGTCGCTAGTTGTACCGGGCGTGGCTGACACAACCACCTCGTTCGCCGCGTCCTACAGTCCGCTGTTGATCATCGGCACACTGGTATTCTCGGCGCTACTGGGTGCACTCGCCGGCGCGCTTCCCGCACGACGGGCGGCAAAGCTTAGGCCAGTAGAAGCGCTGCGATACGAGTGAAGGAACTCAGTGATTGCAAGATCGGGAGATCGGGAGATTGAGTGATCGGAAAGATTTCCAAATCACTCAATCATTCAATCAATCACTCATTCAATTTGAAAAGGGGGGCAAACAGGTGAGGGTACGAAGGCTACTATTGATGACGCTCGTTGTTATTCTTGCGGGCGGCTCGTTCGCGTACGGCAAGGCATTGGGTGAGTGGGATACAACCATCGTCATCTCGCCAACTGGTGGCTCATTATCGTTTGTCGGATCGCAATCCACACTTAGGGGTAGCTACTTCACCGGCGATGTGGCAGAGATGTCCAACTCCTCCCTCTCCGGCGTATTCATCACCGACAGGGGGTTGACCAAGACCGGGATGGGAGTACAGGCGTTCTTCACCTTGCCCATGTCCGCAAGCGATCCGAGGGCAACGTTTAGCGTATCGACCTATCTAAAGCAGGACATCGTTATCGACTGGCCAATCGGAACATACGCCCTTCTTTCAGACACTGACTTCTCCATCGCAGACGCATCGCTCAAGCACGCATGGCTGGAATGTATCATCAACGCCTATGGATTGAAGGGCACGGGATCGTTCTTGCTCATCCCCACCGTCGGTTCCCAGTATGCCCTCGGCGCTGAATTTTCCTTGCAAGGGACGACGATTGCCGGGATGACCCTCGAAGCAACGACCACATTTGGCATCGGTGCAGATCTAAAAGAGATCACAACTGCACCGATCCTTACCGACACGTGCTTCTGCTACTCGGGAACGGACATATCGTTTGATGGGCTAGCCCTCGGTTGCCTACATTATGAAACCTTGATCCGTTTCTCAAAGAGCGGGTTCGAGTTCGCCCAGTTTGAGTTCGGGATCGACCCGATGGACGATTGGCCGCTTCCGGTAAGCTTCGACTTCACCCTTACGTTCATGACACAGACCAAATCGCTTGTTGTTGTTGTCCCTACACTGTATGTCGGCGGAGAATGCATCTCAGTCTACACCGCGCTTGATGTGACGGGCAACAACACCGGAGGACCGCTCTCCTTTGACGGGTTCAGTATCGCTGGCCTTGCCATCAAAGGCATCCCTCTCGGCTCATCGACGTTGAGCGGAATCATTTCCATTGATGGCGTGCTTTACAAAACAACGAAGAATGATGACATCACAATGCGAGCCACGAACTACGTCATACCATGTGACTGCTACACATCGCAGATGCCGACCAAGTACGATCTGATCCTGTCGTTGGAGTACAGTGATGGGAATTTAGACTCTGCTCTCGATCTGTATTTTGTGCCTAGCGGCGGATCGCTGTTCAACCTCGGCCTGTTCACCGGCCAGGTGTCGTATATTCTTAGCAATGAGGTGTCATTCAGTGTGGGAGCGGCCGTCAATCCATCCACTGGATTGCAGCGACTGACATTCGATCTTAGCGTGTCTTTGTACCAATGAAGGTTCGCGCCGGCAATGCAGCTATACTTGACGAGATGACTACACGAATCTTGATCGTCGATGATGAGGAGTGGGTGTGCACGCTTGTCGGCCGGTACTTGGAGCAGGCCGGTTACGACGTGGCGACAGCCTCCGACGGTGAGAAGGCGCTTGCCAAGTTCGAGTCGTTTCGTCCCGATCTGATCGTCCTCGATTGGATGCTCCCCAAAATCGATGGCCTGGAGGTCGCAAGACGAGTGCGCATGCAATCTAGCGTTCCGATCATCATGCTTACCGCCCGCGCAGATGAGATGGATCGCATCGAGGGACTCGATAGTGGAACGGACGACTACGTTGTGAAGCCGTTCAGCGCTCGTGAGCTGGAGGTACGTATACGAGCTGTTCTCCGGCGCACGCGCGGTGAGACGCAGCAACCTATGGCGCTTGAAGTGGGTGATATTCGCCTCGATCCAGCCCGTCATGAGGTGAAGGTTGCTGGGCGAACGGTCGACCTGACGCCGATGGAGTTCGATCTACTGGCCTTTCTCCTGCGCAATCCCGGGCATGTCTTCACGCGGCTGGAGCTGCTGGAAGCGGTGCGTGGAACGACATACGAAAGTTTTGCCCGTTCCATTGACTCACACGTGAAAAGGCTGCGCGAGAAGATCGAGCCAGATCCTTCCTCACCACGCTACGTGCAAACCGTATTTGGAATCGGCTATAAGCTGGCAGATGATGGAGGCGAGAAATGAGGTTCTTCCGACACCTATCGTTTCAGACCAAGCTTGTCGTGTCGCTCATCCTGGTCATCGTGCTCACGACCGTCCTTGGCTACCTCCTCATCCACGCGGCGATCAATCGAGCATTCACCGATTTTTCCAAGCACAATATGAGCAATCAGGATCTGGTCTTCCAACAGATGCTCGTAGAATACTACGAGCGCAACGGGAGCTGGAGCGGCCTCGACCGCCTGTTCCTGCGCAACCGGGATGTGCTCCCATTCGTCATCGCCGATGCGGATGGCATCATCGTCAGTGCTCCCGATCTCCACATGATTCGCGATCAGCTCTCTCGCAGCGAACTGGCAGCCGGTCTTCCGATCGTCGTTGATGGCAAGACAGTTGGAGCTCTCCTTTCGCGAGGGCTCCTGCGGTTGCGCGACCCGGTCGAGAAGCACTTCCTGGGCACAGTCACCGTCTCGCTGTGGACATCGGCGGTTATCGTCAGCCTAATCGGCATACTCCTCAGCATCTTCCTGTTTAGGCAACTGACCGGACCGCTGAAGCGTCTCAATGCAGCCGCCGGAGAGATTGCCCGCGGGAAACTGACGAGCCGTGTGGAGGTGCACAGTCAAGACGAACTCGGTCACCTTGCTGACTCGTTCAACAAGATGGCCGCAAGTTTAGAGAAGTCTGAACAGGCAAAGCGACGGATGATCGCTGATGTATCGCACGAACTGCGTACGCCGATCAGTGTTGTGCGCACTGGGCTGGAGGCGATGCGTGATGGTCTGTTGGAGGCAACACCGGCGAACATCGCCGCGTTGCACGACAAGATTCTGTTGACGACACGCCTTGTAGGAGACCTGCAACAGCTCGCCCTCGCCGACGCGGGGCAGCTATCGATTCACAAAGAAGCACTCGATCTGAACGAGCTGGTCGAGCGGATACGTGCAACCGTCGAAGTCGAACTTGAGGATCGCGGAGTCGCACTGCGGATAGATCTCCCCCCGGATCTCGCACCCGTCAATGCCGATCGTCAGCGAATCGAGCAGGTGCTATTGAACCTGCTCGCCAACGCCATGCGCTACACAGCATCAGGCGGCGCAATCAGCATCGCGGCCAAGAACATCAATGAGAACACGGAGCAGGTAAGCGTCTGCAATAGCGGACCAGGCCTCTCCGAAGAAGATCTGGAGCACGTCTTCGACCGCTTCTACCGCGCTGATGCTGCACGAACCAGAGAGAGCGGAGAATCCAGCGGTTCCGGCCTCGGCCTGGCCATCGCCAAAGCTCTGATCGAAGCGCACAGCGGCCAGATCTGGGCAGAGAACGCTCCAACAGGTGGTGCCTGCTTCTATTTCACGCTGCCGACTGTATGATGGGTCCGCCGCATCTCTTAAGAAGGCGCAGGAGACCTATGAAAGCTACGGATCTGGACAAGAAATTCGATGCCGATGAGAACATCACAAAGCGCCTTGATCTATCGAAGGCTCGCCGGCCCCGGCAAGAACAAAGGCGTGCCAATATAGTCCTGCCTGTTTGGATGATTGCTGGGTTGAATAGGGAAGCAAAGCAATTGAGCGTTCCCAGGCAATCCTTGATCAAGATGCTGATCGCGCGTCATCTTGACAAGACCCGTATTTAATCGGAAACCGCTCCCGCCACGTTGCCACGTGTACAAGTAGTCACGCCAACGCAGAGCGTATGGGGTCGTATCATTACTATCATCGGCTGCCCCTCGTCGTGCAATTGTGCATTCCAAATGCAAAATTGCAAGCAAGGAAATGCGTGTACGGGCTTAGTACACAATGCTCCTTTAGGCGGGACAATCAGGATCGTCGCTCACGTTGCTTGTCAAGTACCAGATACCGCCTCACCCTAGACGTCGCCCGCTCTCTACCCAGAGAAATCCACGTGTTTCTTCCGGGTTGCAAGAATCGCAGCAGAACTTGTCTTTGGCCTGAGCCTTGCGAGTGGAAAAGAGCCTCTCAACAATCTTCATGCCGAAGGAACGCTTAGGCTGGCGATCAACAGCGCCAAGATAACCAAGCAATTGCCTTCGGAAGCAGCGATGTTTGTTCTTGATCATGTGATCAAGCGCTGTAATGGCCTTCAACCGGCGTCTTCTTCCTGCATCGTTCTCCTGCTCTGGAAAGAGACTAACTTGGACTGGCTGCTTCTCGACCATAAACCGCTGAATTCTGACGTCATCATCACGCTTGAAAAGAACAGCGGTTGCTGCCTCTCCATCGCGGCCCGCTCTCCCGATCTCCTGCCAATACTCCTCAGGCAACGCAGGCTGTCCTTCGTGGATTATCAGGCGAATGTTCGTGACGTCTATTCCTTCGCCAAATGCGTTAGTGCAAATCAATGTGTTTAGCTCAGGGGCAAGTTGGTCGCAAAATCTACCCTGGATGGTGGATCGCTCGAGTTTATCCAAACGACCGTGGAAAAAGGGCACATCCAAATCAAAGGCGGCAAGACCCCGTCGGACTTGTTTTCCTATTCTGCGCGTTGGGACAAAGATCAACGCCTTTCCATTGCACTGATGGATCAACCGAGCCATCAGTTTGTAGCGGCGTTCCGTTGATGGAATGAATTCCCTTAACAATGCGATGTTTGGGCGATCGACGTTGCGGTGGAAGACGTGAGCGTCAAGGATCCCAAGAGACTCTAGCAGCTCAGACTGGCTTCGCGATCGCGCAGTGGCAGTGAAACACAACACCGGTGGGTCCCCAAGTTCATGTCTCACCTGCCCCAGCTTGTTGTACGACGGGCGAAAACCCTCACCCCAGTCTGGAAGATGGTGAGCTTCATCGATGACTAGGTAAGGTGGACGCAGATCCATTCCTCCTCCTGAAGCTGTAACTCAACCTCGCCAACAAACCACGGATACCTAATCCCCAGAATCTGTGCGTACAAGTCTTTGTCTCTCATGCCTCAAAGAATATCGCCTCTGCCCTTCCCTGCCCACACTAAACCCTGAAGCGCCAAATGTGTTACCTATTACAGACTACTGCATAGGTTATGTGTTACAATCACCTTATCTAAATTACCAAGTCGGGTGCAAGAGCGTGGGGGGCATATCCAGCTGGAGATGTCCTCAGCGTTTCGAGCCATCACACTATGAGCCCGCTATCGCATCTGCAGGAGGTGCACAATGATTTACCGAGCTTTGAGGATAGTCCTCATCTGCATGCTGACCGTTGCTGTTCTTGGTACCGTGATGGCTGGATTTGCCAAAGATCTTCCTGGGAACAGCATTAACCCCCCGGAGGACCCCCCCGTAATCCGGCCACGTCCCATTCCGATCGAAATCCATCCACGTCCCATCCAGCTCCCAATCACGAAGCCAATACCCATCCCCGTACCTGAGCCCGATCCTGAGCCCGATCCGATCCCAATCCAGCCACGTCCCATTGCGATCCCAATCCCGAAGCCAATACCCAGCCCCGGACCTAAGCCCGAGTTAGCAGGAGGAGGCGGGGCCCGCGAGGAAGATCCTCTCTGGGCACAGAGCTACGGGTTTGTCCCACTGCTCGACGGCCAGGCTGCGGGTTGGATTCAGGTCGTGGGGACCTACACAGCGGACGGCGAATTGGCCGTTTTGCTGATTAATCCGCAGGAGACTCCGATCCAGGGAGACCTCAAGGTGGTTGCAGGTCTCTCATACAACCAGGGATGGCTGGCTGACTCCGCAACACAGTTCGCGGAACTCGTATGCATTGCGGTAGCTCTCCAACCCAGAGAGTCCCAGCTCCACGTGCTCGGTCGGATCGAGAGAAGTAATCTGGATGTCCTTCAGGAAATGCTTGCTACGTTCTATACCGGGTACCAGGACCCCGAACCTGACGTGGAGTATGTGTGCCTGCGAGCCTATGGGGCTGATGCGACATCCGCGTGGATATTCTGGGATGCCATCTACGTCCCCGTTGCCGCTGACTTCGGCGCTCTCGAAGGCTAGTTGTTAGGGTCGGCCGTCGGCCGGGAGGAGCTTCGACACAGGCTTGGGGTCTACTACTGCATTCTGTACGGAGACGGGAGCATCGCCGCTGAGATGGGTAGATGGCTGCTCAGTTGCCAGCTGAGCAGCCTGGGGGTCGCTGTGCAACTCCACCGATACTGGGATGTGGCTCATGGGGTCCACGGTCTCTCTGACTGCCTGGCTCCCGCCGGTCCCCGTCTCCGTGTCATCAAGGAACGCTTTAAGAGATGCTGCATTCTTGGCTCTGAGCAGTGGAAGAAAGCTAAGGTACGAAATCTTTACTCTTCGTGGTTCTCGTAGATACACGCCCCGTTTTAGGAGCGTTCTGATGAGCCTAAATCTAGCCACCGTCTGCTTCGACGAGAGCCTTGGTAATGGTGAGGCTCAATCCTGTTTCCCAACTCTCACCGGTACCGCTAACCACGATACTGCTTATCCCACCCGAAATAGTATGACACATTGAGTCGGTACGCGTATTTCCTGCCTTGCAATTGTGCATTTGGAATGCATAATTGCAAGGCTACGAACATGGACCAGTCAGGGACCCCACACTCTCCGAGCAATGCCCAAAGTAGAAGCTGACGCTAATGACATTCGTATTGCCAATCACAGAACCGCGGAACCAGCTCTAGCGGTCTGGCGTGCGGTGAAACGGGCTCATCGCTGGATGGTAATCGTATTCGTAACCGGAGCCAAAGATGCGATAGGGGACATCTCCAATTCCATCTCCATCGGCATCCTTCCGTCCGTATTCGCTCCAGTAGTTTCCTGTTCCCTTGCCATCGTTCCACAGGTTGCACGCCTCGCTCGCCGCACGGCAGGAGAGGAAGTCGTTGTAGTAAATGCGGTTTCCACCACCAGCAAGCGATAAGATGGAAATCCCAATCTTACAGTGATCGAACACGTTATCGCGCACAGTATTGTTCATTGCGTTCTCGTAGAACAGAATCCCCGGCCCTCCTGCACAAAGGAGATTGTCATGGATATCGTTGTTAGAGCTGTTGATAATGAACAAAGCTGCATATTCATTCTCGGAAAAAGTATTATCAGCAATGCTAACATTATCGCTATTCTTGATGGCAAGCCCAAAGAAACTGTTCTCCATTTCGCAGCCAGTGATAGACGCCCTCTTCACGTCCACAAGGTCAATAGCTGTGGAACTCGCCCCGAGTACGCGGCATTCTTCGATGGCAAACGCCTTTGTCGTCCCCTCCACATGCACTCCAAACGAAGTACCCGTAGCATCGATCGACCACCCCATAATCAGATACGGATCCTCGTTTGTCCCGGTTCCCGCGACGATACCATTCTCCACTGTAAAGCCAGCATCGCCAAGGATTTCGATCGGAGAATGGGGAATCAAATCCCCTTCCGCACCAACTCCTACTACGAACCACGTCAACGTAACTACACCGCAGAGAAGAGCGATTGCCAGTCGCCTCCGCATGCCTGATTTTCCCACTCGGTTCATGTCCCACCTCGCTTGATATTCGATAAACCGAGTATATCAATGCAACAACAGATACGGAAACTCGCCTGATCGACCTCTCTTTTCAGCAAACAGGTGATCACGTCTAAGATAATGGCAACCAGCTACTACATTGTTACCCAGTGACGTGATACCTATGCTGCGCGAACTCCCCATCCGATGTGGCAAGCTCAAGCCAAGTACAGCGTGATCTTGAGTGCTTGTTCGATCTGGCGAATCGTATCTGGCTGAAGTTCACCCAGGCGCGCAAGCAGTCGAGTCTTGGCCACAGCTCGAATCTGTCCCGTCAGCACCACAGAATCCTTGGTGAGCCCGCCCTCTGGAGCTTTCACCAAAACATCACTCGGATAGGGTCGAGAGACGTGGCGCGCATCCGTCAAGGGGCAGACCACAATGACCGGGCTAGCCTGATTTATCGCGTTGCGCGAGACAACCACTGCGGGCCTGCTGCCTCGCTGCTCCGAGCCTTCTACAGTATCGAGCCTCAGCGAATACACTTCGCCACGACGAGCATACTCTCCCGCAGAAGCTTGCCGCGGAGAAGAATTCATGATTTTTGACCTTCACCTAGCTGAAAGGCCTCCCAATCGGAATGCTCTAGCTCTTGCGTTATCTGCAATGCCAGTTCCCGGTATGGTTCATCCTCAGCCATAGCCTTGAACTGGGCGTCGATCTCAGCCTCTTCTAGGTTATGGAGGTACACATCAATCGCCTGGCTAATCAGTTGGTTGCGACTGCGAGCTGCTCCCCGCTCAACGGCTGTATCGGCCCACTTTACCAACTCCTGTGGCAAATCGACTGTCAAGCGTGTCTTTGTTGGTTTCATATGATGCCCCCAAATTTTTGGCTGTGCTCCGACCGGATCATTGTACAAAGTGCTATCGCAACGCGCAAGCGTGTTCCGAATGCATCTCGATATGATCTGCCATTGGCGTCGCGTATTTCCGCATGAAACTACACCCACACGCTTATTGCAATCATGCATTTGAAATGCATAATTGCGGGGATCGTGGAAGACAAACTGCAGATCGCCAAATGGCCGCATGTCTGTTGGTAGAAGAAACGGGGCATCTGTACAATTCAGTTGTACAACTGACCATGATTCTTGTACGGGCAGTGCCGCGTCTCTCTCAAGATGACGATCGAAGCAAGAGCAGGAGGAATACCCGATGAAAAGCTACCGTAAGGAATTGTGGTTTCAAGTTCCGACCCGCCGCGCGTTCATCAACATCACACCACAGGTTGAGGAGGCTCTACGCGAGAGTGGGATCAAGGAAGGGCTGTGCTTGGTAAACGCAATGCATATAACGGCAAGTGTGTACATCAACGACGATGAGCCGGGGCTCCTTGCCGATTACGAAGATTGGCTTGAAGGACTGGCCCCGCACGAGCCGATCTCCCACTACCGCCACAACCGCACAGGCGAGGACAACGGGGATGCCCACCTCAAGCGCCAGGTCATGGGCCGCGATGTAGTGGTGGCTATCACCGACGGGAAGCTCGACTTCGGCCCGTGGGAGCAGATCTTCTACGGCGAGTTCGACGGCCGCCGCAAGAAGCGCATCCTCGTAAAAATCATCGGCGACTAGAAGCTACTTGTCGTGACGAGTGTAGACACTCGCAGAGACACAAGCCGCTTTCACCACGAAGGACACGAAGAGCGCGAAGGAGTATGCGGAACAAGCTATTGATCATGCTTTCAAGCTTGCAGGGGGTAGTGGCCGATCCTGCTTAGCACGCCACTCCAGGTGACATTGAGGTTCATCCGGAGTCCCGTCCTCATCACCTTTGGCCGACTTAACAGCTTACTAAAATCCATTCTTCGTGTCCTTCGTGGTGGGCTCTCTTCGGCATCCGTTCCGTACAAACAGAACCCCGAAGTCGAAACCCAGTTGGAACGCCAGGCAACCGGAATAGATCTAGAAGTCCCAATCCACCTGCGGTGATGGCAAGCAGACCGTCTGGTCAAGCCTCGCCAAGAGCTCTGGTGGACCAGATAAGTCGTCGCTCCAGGAGAGTACGCTCGCTGGACGCACCCCCAGCCACAAGCGCGTGAAGGCGTTGACCGACGCATTCAGGGTGGGAAGCGCCTCTTCCCTTCCCGGCACAGCAGAAGATTCTTCACCAAGCTGAACGACATATTCGCCTGCCACGCCACGCCAATCGCTGACGCCGTTCAGGAAGCGTTCGATCGGGTCTGTAAGAACGAGATTGAAGCGTGCCGCTCTCCCGTCAAGGTGTGTCTGCTCCAAGCACCCAGGGAGGTCGAGGATGCGCGCCTGCCAGTACGCCGCCGAGAAGATGGTGTTTTCGTGCTTCGAGCTTTCCGTGATGCGACGCGACCTGAATGGGTGATCCAGGGTGTCTTGCATCTGTATCCCCGGCGGCTCACACAGCTCGATCGAGTTCACCTGATCAGCAAGGTTCTTGAGCAGCCCAAGAAGTTCGAAGAGTTGCTCCTTAGTGCGGTACGCCATCCACGATACCGTGTACGGCCCGTGTTCAATAGCCTTTGTCCTCGCCCAGAAGTGATGCGTCAACTCCCCGGTTTCCTTATCACAATAGCCAAGGCCAAACCCGTTCTCGCTCCAGATGATCTCTGCCTTGGTCATCTGCGGAGCGATAATGGAACAGGCGCCATGACGCTGCATGCGGGCCATGCGGTTTGAGTGCATCGCCTCCCAATCGTCTGCCGTCAGGCGCTCCGGAATCCGCGGATTGACATCGATCTTGAGATCTGCAGGATCGAATGTGTACCAGTGCTCGTAAGCGCCATTGCCAAATCCCAGCTGGTTGTAGAAGCCCTGATCGAAGATACCTAGAAGCGCAACCTTCAGCCCATCCGCTGTTTCCTCGGCCAACGTTCGCGCCGTCAAGCGACTGGCTAGTCCCTGTTTGCGGGCGATGCGGCTCGTCGTTACTCCCCCCACGATCGACACGGGAATATCTTCTTCCAGGTGACGGAGCACTCCAGGGCAGGTGTTAACCATGCACTCTGCTTCGCCATTCACCTCGGCGATCAGCGTGCGACCAGTCTCAAGGACGGCGGTCATAGCCTCCTCGTGCTCCTTCTTCTCTATCCAGCCAGCCTCACGCCAAATCCGCGCAACCGCGTCCTTGTCTTTCTTCTCATCGTAGCGTCGGAAATCTGTCATCGCATATAGATCCCACCGTTTGCATTGATTGTTTCACCAGTGATGTACCCTGCACCCGGAGAAGCGAGGAAGGAGGCAAGCGCGGCGATCTCGTCTGGTTCAGCAACCCGTCGCGCTGGGATCATCGCTCTTATCGCTTCACCGTTCTTGGCCAGGGCCTCTGCATTCATGTCTGTGTTTGTATACCCGGGAGAGATGGCGTTTGCCGTAATAGCTGGAGCCAGCTCCAAAGCCAGCGACTTGGTAAGCCCAATCAGGCCCGACTTGGCAGCGGCGTAGTGCGCGCCGTGATTTGAGCCGGTCATCGCTCTCAGGCTGCAGATGCTGACTATGCGCGCCCAATCTAGCTTGTGCAGGTAGGGGAGGGCGGCTTTCACCGCGTAGAAAGCGCCAGATAGGTTGACCGCCACTGCACGATCCCAGTCATCCACGGACATCTGGTCGATAGTGGTGTGTTGGGAGAAGCCAGCGTTGTTGACAACAATCCGTATCCCCCCATAGCGGTGGGCCGTCTCTTCGACGAGCGATTTCACCTGTTCATACTCGCCGGCATCGGCGCGGTAGGCGAACGCTCGTCCGCCTGAAGCCTCAATCTCCTGCACAAGCTTGCGCGCCTTCTCCTCTCCGGAGACGTAGTTGATGCTAACTCCGTACCCGGAGGCAGCAAGGCGCCGAGCGATCGCCGCCCCGATCCCGCGCGCGCTCCCGGTGATCACCGCCCCTAGCTTCTTCTCTGCAGTTTGCTCATTCATTGTCATGGCTAGCAATTATAGAAGATGCTGACGCGCACAGCACCCCTAAGCGAAACTAGTCCTCATTGCATCGGTCTTTCGTAGACCGAGCCCTGTGCCCAACGTGGTAAGGTTCATTGCCGAGGAGAACTTGTAGCTCGTACGAACGTACAACGAATCAGCATTATCTTTAGATGGCTCTCAGCCTTTCGGTTTGACTTAGCGTTCTCTCTTTGCTAGCCTGACGAGACGTTTCGCAAGGAGGCAACAAGTGAACAGAGGACGTATTCCGTTGCAGGAGCTGGCAAGTCTTCCCAATTTCTATTTTCCTACCCCAGCATGGGACAAGAACCGCATCGCGTTCTACTGGGATAAAACCGGTCAGATGGAGCTGTACCTGCTCGATCTACCTACTGGCACACCACGTCAGTTGAGCCACGGTGAGGTGCCCCGCTCACTGCGTGCTGGTTTCATCTGGAGCCGCGATGGCAAAACGATCGTCTACGCCAAGGATCAGGGTGGAAACGAGCAACACAACCTGTACGCAATCGATACAGAGAGCGGAGCGGTCAGCCAACTCACCAACACTCCCAAGGCGCAGGAGATCCCGGCAGAGTTCAGCCCAGACAATCAGTGGTTGATCATGTTCTCCAACCGCGACGGGCAGATGAACCTGTACAAGCTACGGCCAGATGGTACGGAGGTCACGGCGCTTACCCACTTTGCCAACCCGGTCACAGGCGGAGGTGGCTGGAGCCCGGATGGGGAGTGGTTGGCGTTTGGCGTGAACGAGACTTCGGAACTGAAGAATAGGGATGTGTACATCGTACGCAAGGATGGGACCGATCTTCGTCGCGTGTTGCAAGTGAAGATCGGCTCCATCGAAACACCGGTAAAGTGGCTCCCAGACGGCAAACGCCTGGCTATCACCTCTGATTCCTCGGGCGTCAATCGCCCCGGGATTCTCGATGCTGAAACGGGGAAGGTGCGGTGGCTCGGACAGGACGGAGTCGAGGAAAGCACATCGGGCCTGTCGGAGAACGGCAAGTGGCTAGTTGCCCTGCGTAATGAAGACGCAATTGTTCAGCCAGTCCTCTACGATGTTGAAACCGGCACAGCAAAGGAGCTCGATCTGTCAGCGGGGCTCACCGTCGGGTCGGAGTTCGTCCTCGGAGACAGTGCACTCCTCATCTCGCATATGTCACCCACCCGCCGCAACAAGCTCGTATTGTACGATTTCGAACACGGCGAGCAGACGGTCCTCATTCCGGCGGAGCACGGATCGATCGATCCCCATCTGTTCGTCGATCCCCAATACGTGAGTTACCGCTCGGTTGATGGACTCTCCATATCCGCGATTCTGTATAGCCCGCGCGAGATCGCGCAGGGAGAGAAGCTCCCCGCGATCGTTAGTGTGCACGGTGGCCCGACCGGCCAATTCTTCCGCTCGTTCGACCCTTACGCCCAGTTTCTCGCTGATAATGGTTTCGTCGTCCTCGAACCGAACATCCGCGGGAGCACAGGCTATGGGGTGGAGTTTCGCGACATGAATCGCTACGACTGGGGTGGGAAGGATCTAGAGGACGTCGCCGCGGGAGCGGAGTACCTGAAGAACCTTGCGTTCGTCGATCCGGATCGTTTGGCCGTCTTCGGCGGCTCCTACGGCGGCTACATGACCCTGATGCAGGTGGTGAAGAAACCCGAGCTGTGGAAGGCAGCGGTAAGCTGGGTGGGGATCAGCGACCTTGAAAAACTCTACGAGAAGAGCATGGAACACTTCAAATACTTCCTGCGTTGGCACATGGGTGATCCGCAGGAGAACAAGGAGCTTTGGCATGAGCGCAGCGCGCTAACCTATGCGGGTAACACACGAGCCAAGCTCCTCCTCGTACACGGAGTGAACGATCCGCGCTGCCCCATCGAGCAATCGCGCCTGTTCCGCGACAAGCTTGTCGAACTGGGATACGTGGAGGAAGAGGATTTCGAATATGTCGAGCTTTCGGGTGAGGGACACGGATCATCCGACATTGCGCAGAAGCTTCGCACCTACACCCTACTCGTTGACTTCCTGAAGCGACGCTTGTGATGGAAGGGTGTGTGATTGAGTGATTTGCTGATCGGGTGGTTGAGAGATTGAAAAGCTGAATCTCCCGATCGCTCAATGGCTCAATTACTCAGTTGACGTCGCCGAGGTAGCAGGCTTCCGCTTGTTCACCGCGCGTGATGCGTTGCAGTGTTTCTTTGATTGCCGCCGGGTAAAGGGGCAGATCATCAAGTTTACTCACCGGCACCCATTCTATGCCGGTCTGCCAAACGTCGGGGATCGTGCCAACATGTGCCTCACCTTCTGCTATGCAGCAGCGGAACATGAATTCGACCTGGTGCGCGTCGGCGTCCTCTGAGGCAAACTCGTGGTGAGCTGAGATGTAGTCGCGCACGAGGAGCAGGTCTCCCACTGAAACATGTACACCGATTTCCTCCAGGCATTCTCGCACAAGGGCCTCGGTAAGCGATTCACCATGGCGCTGCCCGCCACCCGGAAGAAGGTAGAACTCGCCTGTGCTATTTCTGTTGCGCGTCAACAGGATCCGATCATCCTCGATGATGATCGCCTTGGCCGAGTTGCGGATTGCAGACACGTAGATCTACTTGCTGGGAGCGATGATCCGATCTATCAGACCGTACTCGACCGCCTCACCCGCGGACATGAAGTAGTCACGATCGGTGTCCTTGGCGATACGCTTGGGCGTCTTCCCCGTGTGCTTTGCGAGGATCTTGTTGATCTGATCGTGCATGCGCAGCAACTCATCGGTTTGAATCTTGACGTCAACCGCCTGCCCCTGCGAGCCACCAAATACCTGGTGGATGAGGATACGCGCATTGGGAAGCGCCTGGCGCTTTCCCTTCGTCCCCGCAGAGAGGAGAACGGCCGCCATACTCGCCGCCTGGCCAATGCATATCGTTGTCACGTCGCAGTGCACATACTGGATGGTGTCGTAGATAGCAAGCCCGGCGGTGACCGATCCACCGGGTGAGTTTATGTACAGCTTGATGTCCTTGCTCGGATCCTTGGCCGCGAGGAAGAGTATCTGAGCGATCACTACATTAGCCACCTCGTCATCGATCGGATCGCGCAGGAAGACAATCCTGTCCTCCAACAGGCGCGAGTAGATGTCGTACGTTCTCTCCTCCTGCCCGCGGTTATCGATTACGTATGGAATCTGCGGGCTCATTCGCTCTCCTCGGATAGCTTTGCGTTCTCGTACAAGAGGTCGAAGATGCGAGTGTTGATCTTCTCGGTGTGATACGCTTCCCAACGCTCATTCGCCTTCAGGCGAGCAATGAACCGGATTGGGTCCTCGCCACCCGCTTGTGCCTCTTCGGTCGCGATTTTTTCCAGCTCCTCATCGGCAATCGATATCCCCTCAGCCTCGATGAGCTTTGCCATAACAAGCTCACGCCGCAGGCGCTGTGTCGCATCCTCACGGTACTCCACCAGCAGCTCGTCCTCGCTCTTTTCCCGCTCCTTCAGGTATTCATCGAAGGTCATCGGCGCCTTTGGGTCCTCAAGGTTCTTCTTGAATTCCTCAAGGTCCTCCGCGGCAATCTCCTCCACCATCTTCTCGGGTAGAGGAAGATCAAGCTGGGAAACAATATTATCGAGGAGATCGCCCTTGATTCTTTCCACGCGTCTCTCGCTCTTTGATGCCGCA
>Ga0307990_1000609_pt1 | contig 31565 bp, 22 predicted proteins | sample EllFjometagen129_FD_203168 | JGI IMG/M metagenome (GOLD analysis project Ga0307990, IMG submission 203168) | Marine microbial communities from Ellis Fjord, Antarctic Ocean - #129 | ecosystem: Environmental > Aquatic > Marine > Unclassified | place: Southern Ocean | collected 2014-10-08
ACAAGCTATATTGCAGGAGAAAGTAGAACTTCTTGAAAAACAACAAAAAGAGATTGAAATAAAACAAAAAGAGATTGTTGAAAGCAATAATGTATTAACTAAACAAAAAGATGAGATTGCATTACAAGAAGATAAGATACTTAAACAAAAATGCACCTTAAATAAGCAGCTTGAAAAAATTGAAGCTCAGCAATTAATAATGTATCTTTTTATTGTTATCATAATTATAATTGCCGGATTAGGATATTTTATTTATAGAAGTTATAAAATTAAGAAACGAGCTAATATATTGTTGCAAGAAAAAAATCAAATGATAATGGAACGCAACGAAGAAATTATGCAACAAAAAGAAGAAATAATTACACAACGTGATGAGATTGAAGAGCAAAGAGATGTGTTGATTGTTCGTAACGAAGAAATTTTGCAGCAAAAAGAAGAAATAATTGCCCAACGCGACGAAATTGAAAAACAAAAAGATGTTGCTATTGAACAGCGTGATGAAATTATGGAGCAAAAGCGTGAAATAATGGATAGCATTGTTTATGCTCAAAGAATTCAATCAGCAATTTTACCACCAAGAGAATATATTGGGGAAAATTTAAGAAAATATTTTATCTTAAATAAACCCAGAGATGTAGTAAGTGGTGATTATTATTGGATTACTGAAAAAGACAATAAAATTATTGTAGCTGCAGCAGATTGTACAGGACACGGAGTACCCGGTGCATTTATGAGTATGCTTGGCGTAGCCTTGCTTAATCAGATTGTTGCAGGTAATAAGGGTTTAAAAGCAAATGAAATTCTTAATCGCTTACGTGAGAATGTAATCAACTCATTAAGACAGACAGGAAAAGAAGGTGAAGCAAAAGACGGAATGGATATAGCTCTTTGTGTTATAGATACAAAAAGCAGAGTAATTCAGTTTTCCGGAGCCAATAACCCACTATATTTAGTTAGATATATAACTGATGAAGTTAAGGGAATGGTTGAAAAAGACGAGTTGCCAAGACATATTAGCTGTAATGAAACTCATGAATTAGTTGAACACAAGGGAGACAAAATGCCAATTGGTATTTATATGCTCGATAAACCTTTTTCCAATAATGTTTTAGAACTTGAAAAAGATGATACTATATACATTTTCTCTGATGGATATGCTGACCAATTTGGAGGATTTAAAGGAAAAAAATTCAAATATCGTCCATTTAAAAATATGCTTTTGGAAATGCAAAATAAAAGGATGGATGAACAAGAAAAATTTTTAGACAAAACAATTGTTGATTGGATGAAAGATTATGAGCAAATTGACGACATCTTAGTTATAGGCGTTAGAATGTAATAGGTAATAGGTATTAGATAAATGATTAAATTCAAAAATATAATTATTCTTTTCTCGCTAATTCTGTTTCAATGTTCTTTATTTGCACAAAACAATTTAGATAGTTTACATAAGGCTTTAAAAAATGAAAAAGTTGATTCAGTAAAAGTTCAAATACTTAATCAGCTTTCTGAAACTTATCTGAATTCTGACCTTGACAAAGCACTTAAACATTCAAAAGAAGCATGGAGTATCAGTAAGTTAAATGAATTTCAAAATGGCTTAGCAGTAAGTAATTTTAATATTGGTAAATCTTATGAATATATGGGTAAAAATTTATTAGCTGTTGATAAATTTGAAAAAGCCATTGAATTATTTACACAATTAAATCTGAAATATGAACTTGCCGAAACAGAAAAACATCTCGGAATTGTTTATGAAAATCTTGGAAAATACGATAAAGCCCTTACACATTATCTTATAGCTTTAAAAAAGATGGAAGCATTAAATGATAATGCAGGTATTGCATCATGTCTAAACAGTATAGGTTTAATATATTATTTTGAAGAAAATTACGAAGAAGCATTATCTAACTTTAATAAAACACTTGAAATTGTTACTGAACTCAATTATGTGTATGCAATTGCTATTACTTATAATAATATTGGTCTTGTTTATGAAAATACATTGGTATTTGATACAGCTTTAATATATTACAATAAAGCTATTGATATTCATAAAAGCATCGATAATCTATATGATATAGCAATAGTTTACAATAATGTTGCAAATGTTTTTTTTAAACAGGATAAATATGATGATGCTCTGAAATTCTATAAGGAAGCTATGAGCATTGCAGAGCAACTTAATGATAGTAAAGGAATATCAACAGGATATATAAATATTGGCATTGTTTATAAAGAACTAGAGAAATATGCTCCTGCAGAAGAAAATTTCGAAAAAAGTTTATCTATTTCTCTTGAAACAGGCGATCTTAACGGTAGCCAGGATTGTTATTATAATCTTTCCACTATGTATGCTGCAATGGATCAATATGAAAATTCATTAAACGCATATTTGAATTACACAACTTTTAAAGACAGTATATTTAATAAAGAAAATTCAGAAACAGTAGCACAGTTACAGGAAAAACACAATGCTGAAAAAAAGGAACAAGAAATTAAGTTATTGAACAAAGATAAAGTTTTGCAGAAAAATAAAATTGATCAGCAAAAAATATTAATATATGTATTTATTATTGTTTCAATAGTTATTTTGGTCTTTTTAATAATGTTATTCCGATTATTTAGCCAAAAGAAGAAAGCAAATATTCTGCTTGAATCTCAAAATATTGAGATAAAACACAAGAATGATGTAATTGAAGAAAAGAATAAAGAGATAATGGATAGCATACGCTATGCACAAAGAATTCAAGAAGCTATTCTACCTCCCGATAAACTTGTAAAAGAAACATTATCCAATTCATTTGTATTATTTAAACCAAAAGATATTGTATCGGGCGACTTTTATTGGATGGAAGATAAAGATGGTAAAATTCTGTTTTCTGCTGTAGATTGTACGGGACATGGAGTGCCGGGAGCATTTATGAGTATTGTAGGACATAATGGATTAAATCAAACAGTTAATGAATTTAAAATTTTATCACCAAGTAAAATTCTTGATAAATTAAATGTACTTGTTACTGAAACATTACGTCAAACAGACAAACAAGATGTGAAAGATGGCATGGACATGGCATTATGTTCGTTAGATACTGACAAAATGATATTAGAATATGCCGGAGCAAATAATCCGCTATATCTGATAAGGAAAAAAGGAAGAAAATTTATTGTTAAAGACAAAGAATTTGAACCGGTGCTTGATAATGAAAGATTAAATCTATTTGAAATTAAAGCTACAAAACAAGCAATAGGGGCATCGGAAGATGTACGATTATTCGAAAATCATATAATTAATCTTGAAGAAGGTGATACTGTTATTATTTTTTCAGATGGATATGCTGACCAATTTGGAGGACCAAAAGGGAAGAAATTCAAATATAAAACGTTTAAAAAACTTTTATTAGACATTGAGCCTAAGCCAATGCAAGAACAAAGAAAGATATTAGACAATACCATAGATGAATGGAGAGGAGAATTAGAACAAGTTGATGATATATGTATTATTGGGGTTAAATTTTGAACAAATGAAAAACATTTATACTAAATTATTGATTTTAATAATACCTGTATTAATAATTTCGTGTGGAAAAACAGACGAAGACATTGACAGAGAAGAACGTATTATTGGCGAATGGTTTACTACAGAAGTTTATTATTCTTACACAAGCGATACAGTGTTTTTTGTTTTTGAAAAGGAAAACAAAGGAAGAACAATTGTTAATGAAGTTGAAGATGATTTTTCGTGGGAAATAAAAAGAGGCACACTAAAAACATATTATAAAACAGCCCCAAGATACACTATAGGCTACGATAAATATAATAGTAAAGGAGTATATAAAATTACCGGTTTTAATGACAATGAAATAGAGTTTATTCAATATTTTTATAACGGAACACAAACAGAAGCCTCAATTTACAAGCTTATTTAAACATACAAAACCCATAAATATTAATGTTCGGAAACTTCCCGAACATCTTCAGAGCATAGATATTTAAACTTTTGCATATTTTCTTTTGCGAACAAATCGGATAATAAATCCAAATATAATAACAATAAGTACGGGTAGGATTATATTAATTATTTGCCATTTTAATTTTTCATCGTTAATTTTTGCTCTGTCCATCAGCCTTAATTTTAGCTCGCGCGATCTAACACTCATAATTCCGGCATCGTCGCAAAGATAATTAACTGCATTTAAAATAAATTCTTTGTTACCTCCGTAATATATGTCATAATTGTAAAAATCCAAACCAAGCGGTAAGGGCATGTATTTGCCGTTTTTTACTTTTGCGTTGTTTTTAATAATATCGCCATCGGAAACAACAATCATTTTTGTGGGTTTGCCATATGCTTTAAAATCTATTAAATTATTTTCTTCAAATTCGGGTTCTAATCTGTTATTAAACAGCGATTCGAATTTACCGCTTAATAAAACCGCAATTGGCTTATGCGATTTAATAAATTGTCGTTTATCGGGCTCTTGGCTCACTATTCGCAAATCAACCCTTATTGGTGCATTTACTACCTTTGTGTATTGAGATGTGTGAAGTAAAAATGTTTTTGAGATATTTGGGTCTTCGCCAACAGTATCTATGGTACTTACAAATTCTGTTTTAATAAGGTCCATGTTTTTGGTTATTGGATGTGTATTATTGGATGTAATCAATGGGAAATATAAAAACGGAAAAGAAGAAAAATTTGGTCCTGCACCTACAACTGCCGTATTAAGAGGAATCATGGCACATTGTATATCCTGAATTAGGTCTGGATTAATTCTTACTCCGTATTTAAACAACTGGTCTTCTATATTAATTTGTTTTACCAATGCAATTGATGAAACCTGATCTGATAAACTATCCATATCCATTGTAGTGCCTTCAACTAGCCATAATGATTTTCCTCCGTTCATTATAAACTGGTCTATAATAAATTTATCGTTTTTAGAGAATACTGAATCGGGTTTGGCAATAATAATTGCCTGATAACGATTTACAACTTTAGATTTAACAGAATCAATCATCATTCGCTCTCTTAAACTGTTTAGTTGCCCGTCGAGTTTTATAAATTCTACTGTATAAAATTCCGATAATGAATTAATGATATCGTATAATTGCAAATCATCAAGTTCGCCATGCCCCTCGATAAAAGCTATTTTTGGTTTTTCTTTTTTTTGCAGATCTCTTATTGCTTTCACTAATTTATATTCAATATCCTGAGTTGAAAGATTAAGATTCTGCTCGGGTGAATGTCCCATTTTATTTTCAAGAAAATCAATAGCTGTTTCTCTTCCCTTATATGTCATTATTGCTCCCGGAAAAATAATTTTTTGCGAGGTATTACCTTCCGAATCTTTTTCTTGCAAATTGGTTGGCATCAATCCTTTTTTCATTAATTGCCTGCCTATTTCATTTCTTGCCTTATCATCTTTTCCTTTAAGCGGATTTATAAATTCATATTCAATATTATTTTTTGCAATAACACTAAATTCGTCAAGCATTTCTTTTATGCTGTTTCGCAAACGTTTAAAACCAGAATTAAGGTCTCCTTCCAAATAAATTGTTAAATAAATATAATCGTCAAGTTCATTGAGCATATCAAGGGTAGTTTCCGATAAAGTAAATCTTTTTTCGGAAGTTAAATCAATGCGTTCAAAAATATATGAACCTATAATATTAACATTTACAATGATAAACAACCAAAGTATAAGGTTTAAATATGTATTTCGTTTTTCTTTTTTCCTGCTCATGCTATTTCCATTTACGTCTTTGTAATCTTAATTTCGTAAATATTATAAATATTGCAACTACACTAATAAAATATATTATATCTCTGGTGTCTAACACACCTCTGCTCATCGATTTGTAATGGTCGTTAATACCAAGTTTAATAATAATATCGTCAAAGCCTTTTGCAATTCCAAGTGTGCTTATCGATTCAAATCCAATAAATAAAAAGAATGATAATATTACAGCTATAATAAATGATATTATCTGATTTTCGGTTAATGATGATGCAAAAACACCAATTGCTACATATATTGAAGCTAAAAAGAATAAGCCTATATATGAACCCCAAATTCCACCTGTATCTAAGTTACCAACAGGATTACCAAGAAAATGTACAGAAATAAAATAAATGAATGTTGGCAATAAAGAGAATAGCACTAATGTTAATCCCGATAAATATTTAGCAAATACTATTTTAAAATCCGAAACAGGTCTTGTAAGCAATAGCTCAATTGTTCCTGTTCTTTTTTCATCGGCAAACAATCGCATTGTAATAGCCGGTACAAGAAACAAAAACACCCATGGCGAAATAATAAAAAGTGTATCTAAGTTTGAATATCCCGAATCAAGTACGTTAAACTCTCCGGGAAAAATCCACATAAATAAGCTATTAACAATAAGAAACACTATTATTACAATGTATCCAATTAAAGAGCTGAAAAAACTTCGTATTTCTTTTAAAAATAAAACGTACATATAGTCATTGTTTATAAACCGCAAAATTAGTTTAATTTTTCAAGAATACAATTTGAGTTCTAATTGATTTCAGATACTTAATTAACTATCTATTCAGTAGCCCCGTCTTTCAGGACGGGGTATATGTTTAAATAATACCCACCTCTGCGAAATTTTGATGCCGAGTACTCGGCACCAAAATTTCGCAGAGGGTTATCGTGTTTTTATACTTGTCCCCGCCTTAAAAGACGGGGCTACTAACTTTTTCATATTGCCTTACAAGGTATACTTGGTAAACAGGTTTGCATTTTTTATGCAAACTTGTTCAGTCGAAGTATATTTGTTACTTTTGCTATGTTTGATTATGGAAAAGCCCCTCCTAAACTCCACAAAGGGGAGGAACAAGAGGCAAAACACATTTAATGATAAAAATAAAACAAAATATTATACCTGTTTTACTTATTTGTTTTTCGTTAAACATTTATTCGCAAAACATAACAAATAATCTTCAGGTAGAAGTAAAAGGTCAATATGGTTTTATTTTGCCACATCATTCGTTTTTTAAATTTTTCAACGATAAACATCCTTATGCTTTTAATATTGAAACAAGTAAAAGATTAACAGGTAAAAAAGAATGGGAACAATTATATCGCTATCCTGCATTTGGTTATGGTTTGTACTACTGTAATCTTGGCAATAAAAAATACTTTGGAGAAGCATATGCCATATATGGGTTTATTAATATTCCAATAATTAAAAAAAACAAATTTAGCTTCAATTACACTCTTGCAGGTGGGTATTCATATTTATCCAAATCATTTGATATTTATGATAACTATTATAATCTTGCTATTGGCTCACCCGGTAATGTTTATGTTAATCTTGCTTTAGATACAAAATGGCAATTATTTGAAAATATAATTTTTGATATCGGTTTTGGAATTACACATTATTCAAACGGTGCTGTTGCAAAACCAAATACAGGTATTAATGTAGTTACAGCTCATACAGGATTGATATATAAATTTAGTTCTACCGATTACATTAAAAATGAGATACAGGCACATAAAAAATATTATGAATATTCTGTGATATACGGAGCAGGAATAAGAGAAAATGCACCACCAATAGGCGATAAGTATTTTGCATCTTCAATATCTTTTAATGCCGAAAGAGGCTTTTGGAGAAAACGCAAACTTGGTCTTGGTCTGGATATATTTTATGATAATTCAATAATTACAAGATTAGCTAAAGAAGATAGCATTTTTAATACAAATGAATTAGATAATTTTCGTTCAGGCATTCACTTTTCGCATGACTTGATATTTGGTAAAACCTCTATAACAATGCAAATTGGAACATATTTTTATGACAAATACAAAGGCGATGGTCCTATCTACAATCGTTTTGGAATAAAACATAAACTAAACAAACACTGGTTTGCCAGCTTAACTCTAAAAACTCATTTTGCAAAAGCAGATTTTATTGAATGTGGTTTTGGATATTATTTTAGATAAAACAGTAATAATTAGTCAGTAATTATATTTTTTAATAAAAACTGAAAAGTTTATTAAAAAATTTATATTTTTGCATCCCATATTAAAAAATGAGCAACCAATCCCGAATATTTGGGATAAAACCTAAAGCATAATAGAATGAGTACTGATCTGGAAAAAAAATACATAAATCTGGAAAAAAAGATTGAGCAATTAAAAAAAGAGAATAAAGAATTGGAACTGGAAAAAAAATTATTTAACATTCTTGTTGACAGCATCCCTGATACAATATATTACAAAGATGACAAATGCAGGTTTATTAAAATTAATAAAGCACAAGCTACTGCATTAGGTATTAAACGACCCGAAGATGCTGTTGGAAAAACTGATTTTCATTTTTTTAATGTTGAACACGCTGAAAATGCATTTGCTGATGAAAAACAAATGATGCGTACAGGAAAAATGTTGATCAATAAAGAAGAGAAAATAAAAAAAGCAAACGGAGAATGGTTTTGGGTTAGTGCAACAAAAGCTCCTTTTAGAGATGAAAAAGGTAACATTGTTGGTATTGTTGGTATTTCAAGAGATATTACGAGATTTAAAATAGCTCAAAAAAAAGAAAATAAAAAAGATGAATATCTGTTATTTATTACTGAAAATATGGTTGATAATATTTTCACTATAAATAATAAAGGGAAAATACTTTACACAAATAATGCAATACAAAAAGCATTTGGATACGAAAAAAACGAGTTTGAAGGGGAAAACTTTTCAAAGTTTATTCCAAATAGTGAATTGCCAAAATACCTGTTAAAATTAAAAGATATATTTTTTGGGAAAACTATAAAAAATTACAAAACAAAGATTATTTGCAAAAACGGAAAAACTGTTCCTGTTGAAATTAACATAAAAGCAACAAAATGGGAAGATGAAAAAACAGGAGTTGGTACAATTAGAGTTATTTCCTAAAAATCACCTTGCTCTTTAATAAGATAATCGAACTAAAAACTTGAATTCATTGCATTAACAGGGTCTAGTTTAGCGGCAGAACGTGCCGGCAACCATCCTGAAATAATGCCTATAATAATTGATATAATTATTCCTGTAGCAATATTACCAAAACTCATTGCAAATTCCATATCCATATCAATAAGAGTATTTGCTATTTTTGTACCAATAAAAATTAATATTAAACCAACAATTCCTCCAATTAACGAGAGTATAACCGATTCGTATAAAAATTGCAACTGAATAAAATAAGCTTTAGCTCCAAGTGCTTTTTGTATTCCAATTACTCTGGTTCGTTCTTTAACAGAAACAAACATAATATTTGCAATTCCAAAGCCTCCAACAAGAATTGCAAAGCCACCAATTATTATTCCAGCTATATCTATTGTTGAAAACACCTGTTTGAAACCTTGGGTTATAAGACTTGATTGGTTTAAGGCAAAATCATCGTCTTCTATTGGTTTTAGTTTCCTTATTCCTCTCATTATACCTCGCAGTTCATCAATTAATTCCTGATTATTAACATTCTCTTTTGCCAACACCATTATCATTGGATTAAGTCTCTCGTTTTTCAAATCAACTATATTTCTTGCATAATTAATTGGTATAAGAGCAGAATTGTCCATGCTTTGATTAAACAAGTCAGTACCTTCTTTTTTAAATACACCTATAACTTTTACTTTAATTCCATTAATCTTTATTTGTTTACCAATAGGATTAACACCTTCAAACAAACCATCAGCAAGGTCTTTTCCAATAATTATTTTTGCATTTCCACTATGCGATTCAAAATGTGAAAAATAACGACCTTCTTCAATTTCAAAATTTCTTATTTTATCATAATCGTGCGAAGCAGCCGAAACTATAATATTATCGACAAAATTATTTTTGTATTTAATAGTCCTTGACGCTGTAATATTATATGCAGTTGCTTGAGATTTTTTGGAACGTTTTGAAATTTGGTTAAGTTCTTTAAGTTTTGGGATAGGGCGCTGCAAATATTTCCACCAGGGATATTGCTCTCCAAATTCCCATGGCCATTTTTGAATATAAATAATATCATCACCCAAACTTGCAATGCTGTCAGTAATACTTCTTTCAAGAGTATCAATAACAGTAAAAACAGATATTATTGCAAATATTCCTATTGTAATACCCAGTAAAGAAAGAAAAGTTCTAAGTTTATTAACAATTAAAGAACTGTATGCAAAAATTAAACTTTCTTTTAATATTTTACCTATTTGCATATTGCAAAGATATTAAAATAATTCAATGCTATATTCCTATTTTGTTTAGTAAATTCAAACGAATTTCAGAAGTTTAAACAATATGGAAAATCAGTAGCCCCATCTTTTAAGGCGGGGACAAGGATGAAAACGTGATGCCCTCAGCGAAATTTTGACCCAGTTCCGATAACTATCGGAACTGGGTCAAAATTTCGCTGAGTTGGGTGTTGTTTAAATCTATACCCAACCCTGAAGGGTGGGGCTACTGAATAAACAGTTGTTAACTTTCTCCTAAATCAGCTTGAACTTACTTTGTTTATAAAAATATTTCATAAAAAATTTGATATTATAATAAAATTTATACTTTTGCTTAACGTATTAAAAATTTGTATATGAGTGATTTGAAGAAAATTAAATCGGCATTGATTTCTGTTTATCATAAAGATAATCTTGAAACCATTATCAAGCAATTGCAAAGCTTTGATATTAAACTATACTCTACAGGTGGAACCGAAAAATTTATTAAAAGCCTTGGTGTAAATGTTACATCGGTAGAAAGTATTACTTCTTATCCTTCAATTTTGGGCGGAAGAGTTAAAACTCTGCATCCTAAAATATTTGGAGGAATACTTTCAAGAAGAGATAATAAGGAAGATATTGATGACACCAAAAAATACGAAATTCCCGAAATTGATCTTGTAATTGTTGATCTGTACCCATTTGAAGAAACTGTAATATCGGGCGAAAGCCATGAAAATATAATTGAAAAAATTGATATTGGAGGTATTTCTTTAATACGTGCATCAGCTAAAAACTATAAAGATGTTTTAATTGTTGCATCAAGAGAACAGTATGCAGATCTTACCAAATTATTAGAAGAAAATAATGGAGAAACTTCTATTGAAACTCGCATGGAATTTGCAAAAGAGGCATTTAACATATCATCGCATTACGATAGCGAAATTTTTAAGTATTTTGATAATGATAATAACTCAGCATTTAAACAAAGTGTAAAAGAAGCCCAAACATTACGATATGGCGAAAATCCACATCAAAAGGGTGTATTTTACGGTAATTTGGAAAAGATATTTGATAAAATTCACGGAAAGGAAATATCGTACAATAATCTTTTGGATATAGATGCAGCTATTAATTTAATTTCTGATTTTGATGAAACTACTTTTGCAGTTTTAAAACACAACAATGCATGTGGAGTGGCATCGAGAGAAAAACTTGTTGATGCGTGGGAAAATGCTTTGGCAGGCGACCCTGTTTCTGCTTTTGGCGGAGTATTGGTTACAAACAGAACTCTTGATGTTGAAACTGCCGAAGAGATTAATAAAATATTTTTTGAGGTTATTATTGCCCCCGATTACAATAAAGATGCTTTGGAAATTTTAAAGCAAAAAAAGAACAGAATAATTTTAGTTCATAAAAATACTTTATTACCCAAAACTCAGTTCAGGTCTTTGCTGAATGGTGTTTTGTGGCAAGAAAAAGACCTTAATTCTGAAAAAGAAAAAGACTTTACTATAGCAACAAAGACAAAGCCAACAGAACAGGAAATTGAAGATATTATTTTTGCAAATAAAATTGTTAAACACTCAAAATCAAACACTATTGTTTTAGTTAAACATAAAAGATTATCGGCAAGTGGTATTGGACAAACATCAAGAGTTGATGCCTTAAGGCAGGCAATAACCAAAGCAAACGGTTTTGGATTTATTCTTAAAGGTGCTGTTATGGCATCGGATGCTTTTTTTCCTTTTGCCGATTCTGTTGAAATTGCACATAATGCAGGAATTACTGCTGTTATACAACCCGGGGGCTCTATCAAAGATAAGGATTCAATAGATTTTTGCAACAAAAATAAAATGGCAATGGTGCTTACCGGAATTAGACATTTTAAGCATTAACCCGCTTATCAGCCCATTGTTGATTAATGAACTTGCAAGGTCGTCAACCTTGCAGCGAGGCTTGGGAACATTGCTGGAAGGCTTTACAATATCAAATCATAACATTATAACATAAAACAATTATAAATTAATAAATTTGTAAAACAAATTTTTTTAATACATATTTGTAAATCAAGGTTAAATTTTAAAATTAATTATTATGAAATCAACAAATTCCATTTTTTATTTAAATATTCGCATAGGTTTTTTTATTCTTATTATCATGGCTTATACTGGATATTCTTATAGCCAAGCAGATGGTTCACTTGATCTGTCATTTGGTAATAATGGAAAAGTAATTACTGATATTGGCGGACATGATTATTGCAATGCAATATGCATTCAATCAGATGGAAAAATAATAATTGGCGGTCAGTCATTTAACGGTGTAAAGTGGATTTTTACCTTAATCAGATATAATACTGATGGGATTATCGACAACACATTTGGTAATAATGGTTTTGTCTCTACTGATTTAGGAGGAACATCTGATGAATGTAATTCAATAGCAATCCAATCAAATGGAAAAATTGTTGCTGCCGGTTCAACTACAATTAATAATGATACTTCTTATTTCGCTCTGGTAAGATATAATTATAATGGTTCACTCGATTCTACTTTTAATAATAATGGGATAGCACTTACCGATTTTGGTGGAAGATCTTATGGGTATTCAGTAGCAATCCAGTCAAATGAGAAAATACTAGTTGCTGGTTATAGTGATATTAATGGAAATTACGATTACGATTTTGCTATTGCACGATATAATACAGACGGAACACTTGATTCAACATTTGATGGTGACGGAAAAACATCAACAGATTTTGAGATTTATGATTTTGGTGGTTCACTATCAATCCAAGCAGATGGAAAGATTATTGTTGCCGGTTCACCTATGAACAGTGGTGGTGATACCTCTTATTTTGCTCTTGTAAGATATAATTATAATGGAAGCCTCGATTCTACTTTTGGTTCTTCAGGAAAAGTAATCAATGATTGTGGAGGAATTTCAGGTGCAAGTTCTGTAACACTTCAACCTGATGGAAAAATTATTGCTGCAGGTTTTTCAAAAACTGTTGGAGGAATTCCTGATTTTACTTTAATCAGATACAATACAAATGGTAGTCTTGATAATAATTTTGATGGAGATGGAATAGCAATTACTGACTTTGGTGGAGATGATCAAATCCTGTCACTTGCTCTTCAATCGAACGGAAAGATTGTTGTTACCGGTTTTACTGTTTTTAATGATTCCCTTGGACAAAATGTTGATTTTGCAATAGCACGCTATAATTCTGATGGGAACCTTGATTATACATTTGGTAATAATGGTAAAGTTACAACCCATTTTGGATGCTGGGATTATGGAGGACATATTGCCATTCAATCTGATGGGAAAATTGTTGTTGCCGGTCACTCCCAAAATCTTTTTGGTGGCTGCTTAGGAGATAATTATCTTTTAGCCCGTTATAATAGCTATAAAATGAATATTTCGGGTATAATTTTTAATGATGTGAATGAAAACGGAATAAAAGATTCGCTTGAGCAAGGTATCTCCCAACATCTTGTTAAACTTGAACCAGGTCCTGTTTATACAACTACCGATAATAACGGGTATTTTTGGTTTGTAAAAGATACAGGAATTTATTTTATCTCTTATATCCCACAATTATACTGGGAAGTAACTTCTGACAGCCTTAATTATACAATTTCAGTTATAAGTACAAACGATACTATAAGTGGTATTGATTTTGGAGTGAAAGCAAGGATAAACACACAGGATGTTGGAATATATCTTACAGGTAGCCCAGCCCGGGTTGATCAATCTGTTCAATATTGGACCAGTTATAAAAATTGGGGTACATTAACCATGAACGGAACTATTAATGATACCTACGATGCATTATTAAATTATACTAATAGTAATCCTGTAGAAAATAATCACAGCAGCAATGTTCTTACATGGAATTACGATACACTTGCCAACAATGAACAACGAAATATTATATCAATCTTTCAACCACCACCACTTACTAGTATCGGAGATACAATTTTTACTTATTGCCAGATTGGACTACTGGCAGGAGATACAAACACTATTAATAATTTTGACACATTAACACAGGTAGTTTTAGCTTCAATTGATCCAAACGATAAACAGGTTTCACCTGTAGGCAATGGTACACAAGGCTATGTACTGCACGGGCAAAAGCTTACATATACAGTACGTTTCCAAAATACAGGTAATGATACAGCTTTCACGGTTTTAATCAGGGACACCTTAGATACGGATCTAAATATTGCAACCTTTGCACTTCTTGCATCCAGCCATCCTGTAATTTATACCATAGAAGGAACAGGTTTTATCACATTTGCGTTTAATAATATCATGCTGCCCGACAGCAATGTCAACTATTTAGCAAGCCAGGGATTTGTAAAGTATTCCGTTGAACCGAATCAAGGTTTAGCAGATTATACAGAAGTAATTAATAAAGCATATATCTATTTTGATAATAATCCTCCGATACTTACAAATAATGTTTTGAATACTTATATCACTGATTATCTAATGAGTTCTACTAATATTGATGATGCCTCGGGAGTTAATGTTTTTCCAAATCCAACAAGTGGTAATTTTACACTAATAGTTCCGGTTTCTACAAAACAAGTTCAAATTTTAAATTCAGTAGGGCAAGTAGTGAAAATAACATCTGTGCATGAACAAACAAACTTGAATTTTAAACTTGATGCCAAAGGAATTTATTTCGTGCAAGTAATTACAGACGAGCAAATAATAACGAAAAAAATAATTGTATGCGAATAACCAACGCGTATTGCAAACCCTGTTGGGCGTTACCAATAACTATCGGTACCAGCCTACATCCATTAATAACTCTGTCTGCTTAATTAAAAACATGAATTTTATTACCATCAAAAGTTGTTTGATATTGTACTAATGGTCTTTCAGCAGAGCTTTCTGCTTCGGGAAAGCCATCGGAAGTCAAAGAAAATCTTGAGCCACAACAAGGACATTCTAAACTAAGATCGGTAGAATCGGGAATAACTCCACATCTGTCAGAAGGTTTAAATGTGCAGGTTCTGTCTAATGCAACAAATTCATCTTCCGATTTTCTGTATATCACAATGCCGGAAACACCACCTGTTACCATTACCGGACTATAATACACATATAACTCAGTAAATTGTGGGTCACTCATATAAATCAAAAAATCTACATGTTTGTATGGAACAATATCTTCGTCGCGTTTGCAATTAGATAAAACAATTGCTAATATAAAAAAAAGTAGTATTTTTGATTTGAGAAAAATCATATATGTCAAAACAAATAACGTAGCAAAGTTAGTGAAATTGTCGTTAACAAAATTTTTCATACTTTTATTTATTATTTCAATTCCTTTTTCCGTTATTTCACAATCAAATACAAGAAAAAAGGACAGGACAGAACGTGTAAATAAAAGGACACAACGTGGTGAACAAAAAAGAACAAAGAAAAAATCAAGAAAAAAAGATAAGAAAACAAAAAAAGTTTCGAAATATTCAGTTGACAAACAGCTACAAAATAGAAATAGTTTTTTTAGGAAATTGTTTGCAAGTAAAGAAGTAAAGAAGAAACGTAAAGAAGATAGAATAGCAAAAAAAATTAAACGTAAAGAGGATAAAATATTAAAAAAGAAAGGAAAAGTAGAAAGAAGAAGAATAAAGAAATATCAGAAAACAAGAAATGAGCCAGATTATTTGCATACAAAAAAAGATGCATATAAAACCATGAAAAAAACAAAACGGGCTCAAAAACGACAATTTAAAGGTAATAATAGAGATTCATGGGTAAAAAGAATTTTTCAAAAGAAACACAAAAGAAATAAAGTTAAAAGGGATAAAGAAGATAGAGAACGACAATTTAAAGAACCATTTTTTAAAAAGTTATTTAAACGTAAAAAAAGAAAAAGAAAAGCTTAACTAAGAACATAACATATTAAATATAAATATTATGGAAGAACATATTGATAAGTTGGTATATATAGCTATTGCAGTTGTTATTACAATTATAAGTGCTATATCAAGATCAAATAAAAAGAAAGCTATTAAAAATTTAAATAAAACTAATCCAATACCAAGCCCTGTAAGCACCAAGGCTAAGCCTGTTGCATCAACACCGCCTAATTTGCCCGGTTTTGATACACTTTTTGATGCTATTAAAGATACAAAGCCAGCAGATACAATAGTTGAAGAAGAACCGGTAGAAATAAAACCTGCTAAAAAACAAGAACCCAAAGTAAAAGAATATTCTTATGAAGAAATAGCTTATGAAGATAAAGATAAAGATGAAATTGAAACAGATTCTATAATTGATGATTTTGACCCGCAAAAGGCAATTATCTATTCAGAAATAATAAATAAAAAGCATGATTAGGGTATAAGAATAGAACTATCCCCATAGCTTAAAAACCTAAAATTATTATCTAAAGAATAATTGTAAACTTTTCTCCACTCCTCTCCTATTAATGCTGCCACAAGCAGAAGCAATGTGCTCTTTGGCTGATGATAATTTGTAATTAGAGAATTTATTACTTTAAATTCATAGCCGGGAACAATAATGATTTGTGTTGATGCTTGAATATGAGATAAATTATTATTGCTCATGTACTGCAAAATGGCTTGCAAAGATTGCTCAACACCAGTTTTTTGTTTTTGATTATATGGCTCCCATTGAGTAATATGAAATTTATAATTGTTATTTAATATTTTAACACCAATCCAATAAATACTTTCTAAAGCACGTAACGAAGTAGTACCTACAGATATAATTTTATCGCTATATTTTATAAGATTCTCAATTAGTGCCTTATTGATAATTATATGTTCGGTATGCATTTCATGTTCGATAACAGTTTCAGACTGTACAGGACGAAAAGTCCCTGCGCCAACATGTAAAGTTAATTCTTCAATTTTAACATTCTTGTTTTTTAATTTAGTAAAAACACTTTTCGTGAAATGCAATCCTGCTGTGGGTGCAGCAACTGAGCCATTTTTTTTTGAATAGATAGTTTGATATCGTTCCTTATCTATTAATTCTGAATTTCTGTTCAAATATGGCGGAATAGGAGTTAACCCACTTTCCTGCAAAATTTCTCCAAACGTAAATTTGTCTTTATTCCACAAAAATTCTAAAATATAATTTTTACCAATTTGATCAATCTTTTTAACTACAAGCTGTATTTTTTCATTATTGATCTCAATCTCTTTCAATAACTCATTATTCTTCCATTTTTTAAGATTACCAATCAGGCAAATCCATTTACACGAAACGATTTGATTAAATGCCAATTGATAATCGGAAGGCTCATAAGGTTCAAGGCAAAATATCTCAATATCAGCTCCTGTTGGTTTTTTAAATTTTATTCTTGCCTGTATTACTTTTGTATTATTAAATATCAGTAATGAATCTTTTTCTATATAATTATCAACATTGTAAAACTTATCATCTGATATTTGCCCTTTATTATATATTAAAAGTTTAGACATATCCCTTTTATCAAGAGGATACTTGGCTATTTTTTCATCAGGCAAATTATAGCTGTAATCTTTAAGCTTTATATTTTGAATTGAATTCATATAAGGAATCAAAAATAAATAACTTTCTTTTGTAAAAAAAGATTTTAAAACATAAAGGTAATTTCTGTTTAAATTTTTGATTTAGTAGCCCTGTCCTTTAGGGCATGGTAAACAAAGAACATAACATCTCCACTTTCCGTCAGCCGCTTTGCGACTGACGGAAAGGGTGGTTTAAAAAACGATTAATCCCCGACCTAAAGGTCAGAGCTACTGAAAAAGTATAAACTACTTTTATACAATTATGAAAAATGCCAATTTTTTTTAATAATTTTGTGTGAAATTTTCCTCGAAAAACCTTCAAGGTCTTTTAAGATTTTGAAGATTTAAAAAGAGACTTTATTATTAAATATATAATGCAATGAATTTTAAAATTGGTGAAAAAGTCAGGTATTTGAATGAAGTTGGTGGAGGTGTAGTAACACGAATCATCGATGATAAAACTATTGAAATTGAAAATGAGCATGGGTTTAATGTGCCTGTTGCAAAAAAAGAACTGATTAAAATAAGTGAAGAAGAAACAAAAGAAGAAGATGCAAATATAGAAATTAATGAAGCCGAAAAGAAACAAGACCCTTTGACAAGCTCAGAGCAAGAAAAAATGGAATCTTATGTAACAAGTAATTCATATAATTATGCTGAACGTGATCAATGGGACTACATTGAAGAAAATGACAAAGAAACAAATACTGAAGCTATAATTGATGACAATAAAACAAATATTTACATTGCGTTTGTACCTGAAAGCAACAAAGATATAGGAGATTCAGATCTGAAAATATTTTTAATTAATGACAGTAATTATCAAATATTATACAATGTAAGTATTGAGCAAGAAAATGAATTTATAAATGTAGATTCAGGTGAACTTGAGGAAAATATTAAAACATTTATTTCAAGCTATAAAATAGAAGACATTAGTAAAATATCAAACATATTGGTACAAATAATTTTTTATAAGAAAACTTATTTTTCACCAAAACCACCTATCAATGAAATAGTTAAAATTAAGCCAACAAAATTTTTCAAAGACAATAGTTTTATCGAAAACGATTATTTTGATAACAATGCGATACTTATTCCTGTTTATACAGAAAAAGAATTCATAGATAATATTGAAAAACTAACAAAGCATGACATTAAAAAAATAATTGAAGAAAAAAGAGATATTAAGCCGGACACAAATTCGAAACATAAAATTAAAAAAATAGATAAAAAACAAATTGTTGAGGTTGATTTGCATATAAATAATCTGATTGACAATCACAAGGGCTTGTCTAACGGTGAAATTATTAATATTCAACTTAATCATTTTAAGAAAAATTTAGAGAATGCTATTGCCAATAAAGTTGAAAAAATTGTTTTTATTCATGGAGTTGGTAACGGAACTCTTAAATTTGAAATACACAAAATACTTGAAGAAAGTTATCCTTTTATTCCTTATCAGGATGCTTCATTTAAAGAATACGGATATGGAGCAACTATGATCTTAATAAAACACTAAAAAATTCAGTATTTTTCACATTTCAGGTTACAATTTCAGTTAGATATATAATTTAAAAGTCAAACATTTTAATCAACAGAAATTGGAAAATCGAAATTAGAAATTTGGGGAAATACATGTAAATTCAGCCAAATTTCAAATTTGAGTCCTCTCCGAAAAGTCTTTTACCCCTAAATCCCATAAAGGGGACTTTTGCATTTTGTTGAAATTTAAGGTTTTCCCTTTGTATAAAGAGTGAAAAAACCTTAAATTTCAGCAAAAACGACTTTTCAGAGTGATTTCAAATTTCAAATTTTAAAGTTTCATTTTTTTAGGTTTAAGTAAAAGTGTATTTTTGTTCTGCTTTTTGTTCCTCCCCTTTGGGGAGGTTAGGAGGGGCTTTAAATAAATAGATATGATTGATGAAATGATTAATATAATTGAACAAGCATGGGATAAGCGTGAACTGCTAAAAGAAAATTCCACAAAAAAAACTATAATGGAAATAATTGAGTTATTAGATAAAGGGAAATTAAGAGTAGCTGAACCTGTAAATAACAAATGGAAAGTAAACGAATGGATTAAAAAAGCTGTTATACTTTATTTCCCGATTAGTGAAATGAAAAAAATTAATGCAGGTCCGTTAGAGTTTCATGATAAAATACCTTTGAAAAAAGATTACGACAAACTGGGAGTTAGAGTTGTTCCTCATGCAATTTCACGTTATGGAGCTTATATTGCCAAAGGAGTAATAATGATGCCCTCATATATAAATATTGGTGCTTACGTTGATGAAGGAACAATGGTAGATACATGGGCAACTGTAGGTACATGTGCTCAAATTGGTAAAAACGTGCATTTAAGCGGTGGAGTTGGAATTGGAGGTGTATTGGAGCCAATACAATCTATTCCTGTAATTATTGAAGATAATTGTTTTATTGGTTCACGCAGCATTGTTGTTGAGGGAATTAGGATTGAAAAAGAAGCTGTACTTGGGGCAAATGTTGTTATTACACAATCAACAAAAATAATTGATGTTACAGGGTCGGAACCAAAAGAAATACAAGGATATATTCCTGCACGTTCTGTTGTAATTCCAGGAACCTATACTAAAACATTTCCGGCAGGCGATTTTCAGGTCCCATGTGCTTTAATAATTGGCGAAAGAAAAGAATCGACAAATAAAAAAACATCCTTAAATGATGCATTAAGGGGCTTTAATGTAGCTGTTTAAAACACAAAAATTGTAATCAAATGAAAATTGGTTTCGACGCAAAAAGAGCATTTTTTAATAAAAGCGGATTAGGAAACTATAGCAGGAATGTTATTCGTTTGTTAAGCGAATTTTATCCAAATAATGAATATATTTTATATACTCCATCAACAAAAGATGCAATAGATTTTGAAAAATCAGGCAATATTTCCATTTCAACACCTGCCACAATTACAAGTTCAATTTCAAAATCATACTGGAGAAGTTTTCAATTAACAAAACAACTGCAAAACGAAAACATAGAAGTTTATCATGGTTTAAGCAACGAATTGCCAAATAAAATAAACGATACAAACATAAAATCCATTATCACTGTTCATGATCTTATTTTTATGAGATTTCCCGAATTATACAAACATGTTGACAGAAATATTTATATTAAGAAAATTAAAACAGGATGCCAATCTGCCGATAAAATTATTGCAATAAGCAATCAAACGAAAAATGATTTGGTAAATTTTCTAAATATTAAAGAAAAAAAAATAGAAGTTGTTTATCAAGGTTGTAATCCAATATTTTACAATAAAGTTGATGATATAAAAAAATCTGAAATTAAAAAGAAACTTTCGTTACCAAATAATTACATATTATATGTTGGCACAATTGAAAAAAGAAAAAACCTTTTAAATATTGTTAAAGCAATAAAGGAATTCAATATTGACATTGAACTTGTAGCTGTTGGCAGGAGAACAGATTATTACAATGAGATTGCAAATTATATTTCAAAAAATAATCTTAAAGACAAAATACACTTCTATCATTCAATTGAAACCATAGACTTACCTGCAATATATCAAATGGCAGAATTATTTGTCTATCCTTCAATATTTGAGGGTTTTGGTATTCCAATAATAGAGGCTATAAATTCTAAAATACCGGTTATCACATCACAAGGAAGTTGCTTTAGCGAAGCAGGTGGAGAATCAACAATATATATTGATCCAAATAATATTGAGGAAATTGCAAGATCAATAATAAAAGTTCTTTCCAATAATAGCCTAAAAAATAAGATGATTGAAAATGGTATTGCTTTTGCCCAAAAGTTCACAGATAAAAAAATTGCAAAAGACTTAATGAAAATATATTTAAAATAGATTTGTGAAAGAAGATTTTAGAACAGATGTTAAAAATGCACTTTTAGTGCTTAAACAAGGGGGAACAATTTTATATCCTTCCGATACAATTTGGGGGATAGGCTGTGATGCAACAAATGAAAATGCTGTTAAGAAAATAAATAAAATTAAAGGAAGCAGTAAAAGCATGTTGGTTCTAACTGATTCGGCAAATATGCTATATTCTTATATTGATACAATTCCTGATATTGCTTTTCAGCTTATTGAAGTTAGCGAGAAGCCGCTTACAATAATTTACCCTAAAGCTAAAAATCTTGCAAATAATATTCTGGGAAACGATGGCAGTATTGGGATAAGAATAGTAAATGATGACTTTTGCAAAGAATTAATAAGGCAATTACGCAAGCCTTTGGTTTCAACATCTGCTAATTTAAGTACCTCAAAAACACCGCAGTTTTTTGATGAAATTGATGATACAATATTAAGTTCTGTAGATTATACCGTTAAATGGAAACAAGATGATATTTTCAAATCAAAGCCATCATCAATAATAAAAATAGGTTTTGGGGGAGAAATAAAAATTATTAGGAAGTAGAATCAAAAATGATCAAACAACTAGGAAAATACATATTAATAATAATTTTTTGTGTTTCAGCAAGCTCGTTATTTTCGCAAAATACTATATCCAAAAACAATTCTGTTTGCATTACAAAGCCAATATCTTATGATGTTCCAAATTTTTCGGGCGACAAGCAGCATCAATCAACATCATTAAAAATTGAAAAACCTATAAGGGTATTAGTTAAAAAAAATGACAGCGTTTTACTTGTTAATTACCCTGTTTATTTTGAATTTGGAGATACTCCAAATAACTCAAAAGGTCATAAAATATACAATTCCATAGCATATACCGATTCAAATGGAATTGCTTCAACTTTTGTGAAACTTGGCACAAAAAAGGGAGAATATGAAGTAATTGTAACAACAAATGACACTTTGCACGAAAATGTTCTTGTTTATAATTTATTTGCCCGAAAATCGAACTGGATATTAATGCTTGTAATAGGATTATTAGGTGGCTTGGGCTTATTTCTTTTTGGCATTAACATGCTTAGTGATAGCATGCAAAAATCGGCAGGTGATAAAATGCGCTCAATACTGGGTCGATTAACAAAGAACAGGTTTATAGGAGTTGGAGTTGGAGCATTTGTAACAATGATAACTCAAAGCAGTAGTGCAACCACAGTAATGCTGGTTAGTTTTGTAGAATCAAGATTAATGCGATTTTCACAAACACTTGGGCTTATACTTGGTGCTGCAATTGGCACAACTGTTACAGTACAACTTATTGCTTTTAAAATTACCGATTATGCCTTGTTAATGATTGCAGTTGGTTTTCTTGTACAGCTTATTTCAAAATCGCAAAAAATAAAATATCTTGGACAAACAATTTTGGGTTTTGGAATACTGTTTTTCGGAATGTACGTAATGTCTGAAGCTATGTATCCATTAAGGTCTTACGACCCATTTATTGAAGTACTGTTGAAACTCCAAAACCCTGTATTTGGCATTGTGGTTGGCTTGGTTTTCACAGCTTTAATACAAAGCAGTGGAGCTTTTATTGGTATTATGATAATACTTTCATCGCAAGGATTTTTAAGCCTTGAGGCAAGCATACCTCTTATTTTGGGTTCAAATGTAGGTACAGCCATAACAGCAATATTGGCAAGTATTAATACATCGCGTGAAGCAAAAAAAGTAGCAATTGCACATACTCTGTTTAAAATTGTTGGCGTTTTGATATTTGTTTGGTGGATACCATATTTTGCAGAGTTTGTAGAAATTGTTTCTCCAAAAGGAAATTCAAGTCTCGATGAACTTAGCAGAATTGCAGATGTTGTTCCTCGTCAAATTGCTAATACTCATACAATATTTAATATTGCAATTACTTTGGCATTCTTGCCTTTTACAAGAATAATTGCAAAACTTATTCATAAAATTCTGCCGTCAAAAATTAAAAGAGAAGAAAAATTTAAACTTAAATATCTTAATCAAGGCATGATACAAACTCCGGCTTTGGCTCTTAATCTTGCTAAACAAGAAGCTTTAAGAATGGGGCAAATTGTGCAGGATATGCTTAACGATATTGTTTTGCCGTTTTTTACAAAAGAAAAGAATATCCTTACTGATATAGAGGAAAAAGAAAAAAATGTTAATTTTTTACGTGATGAGATAAAAGAATATCTAATAAAAATAAGCAGGGAAAATATACCACAACGCAGGGTTGATGAAGCATTTCAGATAATGTATGCCATTAAGGAATTTGAACGCATTGCCGATATTATTTCAAAAACCCTGTACCGAAAGGCAAAACTTTGGGTTGAAAACGGTGAAGAGTTTACCGGCGAAGGCAAAAAAGAGATTATGGAGTATCATCTTAAAACACAAAAACAAATAAGCCGTTCACTTGAAGTATTTCGCGATTTAAACCTTGAAAAAGCAAAGGCAATGAAACTAAAATACAAAAAATACAGAGCAATAGCCTATGATCTGGAACGCCAGCATTACGAAAGAATTAAAGAAGATATTCCAAAATCGGCAGCTAGCAGTAAAATTCATCTTGAACTTATTGGTATGTTCAGAGAAATTAGCAGCCATGCCACCAATATTGCACGTATTATGATTGAGTGGACTAAGGAGTAGCAGGAAGGGTTCTTCCAGTGTTCGCGGAAGAAGACAAAACATTGCCTGCGGAAGACAAAGTATTGCTTGCGAAAGACGAAGTATTACTTGCGGAAGACGAAGTATTGCTCGCAGAAGACGAAGTATTGCTTGCGGAAGACAAAGTATTGCTTGCGGAGGACGATGTATTGCTTGCGGAAGACAAAGTATTGCTTGCGGAGGACGAAGTATTGCTTGCGGAAGACAAAGTATTGCTCGCAGAAGACGAAGTATTGCTTGCGGAAGACAAAGTATTGCTTACGGAAGACGAAACATTAGTCAAAAACATAGCAAAAATGCTCAAATAATGGTAAAATAGCTTGATTTTTGTCGCATAGATATATCGAGCTTTTTTAAATCTTTCTCTCTTTTAGAAATAAAAAGAGGGTGTTTTGATATTTTTTTTATCCACAGACAACGAAACAGATAAAAAATGTGTCTTATAAGATAGTTCTATAAGAGAATTTGAAATTAAATTTTATACGCATGAAAAAACTAATACTATTTTCAGCAACACTATTATTTTTTCTTATTGCAAATGCCCAATGGACACAAATAGGAAGTGATATAGATGGAGAAGCGGCAGACGATTTGTCTGGCTGGTCAGTAAGTTTAAATTCCGATGGCTCAGTACTTGCTATTGGGGCTCCTACTAATTGTGGAAATGGCACTGCTGCCGGTCATGTACGGGTTTACGAAAATCAATCGGGAACATGGACACAAATAGGAAGCGATATAGATGGAGAAGTAGCAGGTGATCAATCGGGTTATTCAGTAAGTTTAAGTGCTGATGGCTCAATACTTGCTATTGGGGCTATTTGTAATAATGGAAATAGCATTAATGTCGGTCATGTACGGGTTTACGAAAATCAATCGGGAACATGGATACAAATAGGAAGCGATATAGATGGAGAAGCAGCTGGTGATAATTCCGGCTGGTCAGTAAGTTTAAGTTCCGATGGCTCAATACTTGCTATTGGGGCCTATCGGAATGATGAAAATGGCATTACTGCTGGTCATGTACGAGTTTACGAAAATCAATCAGGCACATGGACACAAATAGGAAATGATATTGATGGTGAAGCAGCTGACGATTATTCCGGCCTTTCAGTAAGTTTAAGTTCCGATGGCTCAATACTTGCTATTGGGGCTATTGGAAATGCTGGAAATGGCACTGGAGCTGGTCATGTACGGGTTTACGAAAATCAATCGGGCATCTGGACACAAATAGGAAGCGATATAGATGGAGAAGCAGCTGGTGATAATTCCGGCAGGTCAGTAAGTTTAAGTTCCGATGGCACAATACTTGCCATTGGGGCTGATGGTAATGATGGGAATGGTACTTATGCCGGTCATGTACGGGTTTACGAAAATCAATCGGGAATATGGACACAAACAGGAAGCGATATAGATGGAGAAGCAGCTTACGATTATTCCGGCTGGTTAGTAAGTTTAAGTTCCGATGGCTCAGTACTTGCTATTGGGGCTGCTTATAATGATGGAAATGATACAACAAATACTAATAGAGGTCATGTACGGGTTTACCAAAATCAATCGGGAACATGGATACAAACAGGAAACGATATAGATGGCGAAGCAACTGAGGATTATTCCGGCTGGTCAGTAAGTTTAAGTTCTGATGGTTCTATTGTAGCTATAGGGGCAGAAGGAAATGATGGAAATGGAAATGATGCAGGTCATGTAAGAGTATATGGTTTTACAACAGGTATAAATGAAAATACAATAAATACAGAAGTTTCAATTTATCCAAACCCCACAACAGGAAAAGTAAGAGTACAGGCAGAAGGCATAATAGGAATTGAGGTAATGAATATTACAGGCAAGGTAATTAAAAACCTTCAAGGTTTTAGAAACCTTGAAGGTTTGGAAATTGACCTAAGCAAAAACCCAAAAGGCATATATATTATAAAAGTAAGCACCCAAAAAGGTGTTGCAGTACAGAAAATTGTTTTGGAGTAATATCTAAAATATTGTGTACTCTTACTTTTTTTTCAAAAACATGCAGCGTTTTATTTTTTCATTCGTCTTTAGCTTATAGTATTAATTTAAATTAAAGTAAAATGAAAAAGATATTAATTATTTCGCTTATTTCTATAGGCTTTGTAGCAATTACATTTAGTACGTATGCAGTGTTAAACAGTAATTTATCAACTGTTAAATTTAGCAATGGTATTATGCTTCTTAATTCTTCGCCCGATACAAGTATTACTATTGATGGTAATAAAATTGTAACAAAATTTTATGATAAGGAATTAAAAAAGGATAAGGAACTAAAGATACTTATGAAAAAAGGTGAAGTTGATAAAGTATTTGTTGATGGAAAAAAACTATCGGAAAAAGAAATTGAAGAATATAAAGATGAAATAAATTTCACATTAAATGCTCGTGTAAGAGCAAAAGAAGAAATTGAAAAAGCAAAGATTGAAATTAAAGAGGCAAAAGCAGAACTTGAAAAAATAGATATTAAAGAAATTAATAAAGAAATAGAATTAGCAATGCAGGAACTTGAAAAGATTGATTGGAACGAAATAAATGAAAGTATTGCTATAGCTATGGAAGAAATTAAAGATCTTGATATTAATGTGGAACTGGAAAATATTGATAAATTAAAAGAAATTCATATAATAGAAAGTGAAGATATTATGGAGCAAATTAAAATGTCAATTGAATGTGTTGAAGATATAGTTAATGATATTCCTGATATGATTAGTCCTGTTTTAAATCTTCCTGATGATGATAACAATTATGAATCAAGCCCAATTAGTAATACAACAAAAGAACAGAACCTTGAAAATAAATTACGAGAACTGGAAAAATAAATAGCAGTAATTTTTTTAGTTTAATCCCTTGTTATTTAATAATGAGGGATTTTTTTGTCAGTTCGGCAAGGCTCCAACCTGTATCATCAAGCTTAATCAAGTTGTACCCAGCCTCCATTAAGATAACAATATATATGATGGTTTGTTGAATTTACATACAGTTCACCTTCAACAGGAGCTATTGGAGCACCGGCTCGTGGTGTTAAAATCAGTACATCATTAATAGTAACTTTATCTGTATCAAAATCACCATGTATTAATGGAACATCGGAATCTGAGTTTTCGATATATAAAAGATTAGAACCTGTTTCGTAGTATCCTGCTTTATTTCCAACAAAAATATTTGCATCACCGTCGATGTTTTCAAATCCTGCTTCAGCTCCTATAAATATATTCTCTGAGCCAATAGTATTACCATTCCCTGAATAACCACCAACAAAAATATTTCCATAACCACTTAGACAATTATATCCAGCATCTTGCCCTAAAAACACATTAAGCTCCCCATCAATATTTTCATATCCAGAAGCATTCCCTAAGAACACATTTTCATTCCCAATTATATTTGAAAATCCAGCTTCGGAACCAAGAAAAACATTATTTTCACCAAAAGTATTTGAGTATCCCGAGACATCACCAATAAAAATATTTCCTTCGGCAGTATCATTTGAATATCCGCTACCTGTTCCAATAAAAATATTATAACTACCTGAATTGTTTGACCAACCTGCTTCATTACCCATAAAAATATTATCTTCTCCATCAATGTTACTTTTGCCACTCCAATCGCCAATAAAAATATTAGCATTTCCAATAGTATTGCTTTCACCTGCCGCATCCCCAACAAATACATTTGAGCTACCATAGGTATTAGAATAACCAGTATTATTACCTACAAAAACATTATATGATGCAGTATCATTATTGTAACCTGCGTAATTACCTAAAAACACATTCCCGTAACCCGATGTATTAAAATAACCCGAACCGTTTCCAAGAAAAACATTTTCATATCCATTTAAGTTAGAATAACCCGATTCATAACCAATAAAAATATTTTCTTCTCCATCAATATTTTCGTAACCACTCTCATAACCAATAAAAGAATTGTAAAATCCTGTAGTTGTGTTAATGCCTGCATTATGTCCAATAAAATAATTGTTTGGTGTTAAATCCATATAATTAGATGAACCAGTTTCTAAATCCATTATACCAAAACCACCGTCTCCATAAGTCCAAAATCTGCTGCTATCATCAGTAACACGTAAAAATTCACTTGTAAATGCTTTTGTAGGATTAAATCCACCAACAGCAAAACCACCTCTGCTACCAGTAGCTTTAGAACCTGAACCTTCCCTAATATATACTCTTACACTATCGGGTGTTACTCTTAAATATTCATTTGTTACACTTTTTGCAGGATTAAATCCTCCTACGGCAAAACCTCCACGGCTCCCGCTTGCTTTTGTTCCTGTTGTGTCGTCAGAAACCCAAATTCTTACGCCTTCCTGATAAACTGCAAATACAGTATCTCCAACAGCATTTAACACAGAAAAAATTACATCATTTATCCCCGCTGTTGTATCACTGCTTACCTGTAGTTTTCCGTTTGGGGATATTGTTCCAACACCAACATTTCCTTCATTGTAATAAGCATCATTTCCATTCTTTTTCCATATTGAAATATCACCCGATTTTTCAGAGTACAAGGCGTAAGGCACAGAAAAAAGCTGTGATGTTCCCATTGGTTGATATGTAGTTCCTCCTGTAGCATCAAGACCAATTCCTACAAAATATTCATCGCTTCCCCAATCAATTATAGCAAAATCTCCGGAAATAGTATTTCCTCCTCCAATTTCCAAGTTGATCAATCCAAATTGATTTGTGGTAACAGAATGGTCCTCGCTATACACAGAAGTACCGGTTGAACTCCCTTGTAGTATATCTATTTTAATACCTACATTTTGGTCTTCAATAATATTTCCTGCAGTATCTCTAACTACTGCCTGGTATTTAAAACTCTGTGGTGATTGTGCCAATATAACAACATTAGCAATCACTAATAACAATAAGGTTAAAAGATAATTTTTCATAATTTAAGTATTTTGATTTTTGATTTGTAAATGTACTATTTTTCATTAAAAATAAAAACATTGCCAAAAAAATCCTTACAATTAATAAACTATCAGGATTTTTAAGATCTTTTGAAAAAGACTAGATCAAACAGATAGAAAAAAACAATACCAGAAATATTTGCCAATAAATCGGAAAAACAAAAAAATCTCACATCTGAAAACATTTGAGAACTTTCTTCTGCAATTGCAAGCAAAAGAATAATTACGGGCCCCAAAGGAATATATTTCCATATATATTTTCGGTTAAATGCTTGGTGTGCAAAATAGGAAGCAAAACCTAAAAGTATAAAATGCAATAATGTATCATAATGTGGAAATTGCTTTATCTCATTTGGTATAATTCTTAAATAAGCTGCAATTGAAATGAACAGTAATATAAGAATATAAAAGCTAAAAATATATTTCTAGATATGTTTCAAATATTAATTATTGATATACATAACAATAAAAGAATCAAATTTATTTCTTAACTGTGCTATTTAATAGTGCTTCAACTTTCTCAAGTCTGTTTAGCATTTCCGAATTTGCTTCAATTATTTGTTTATTTTCTTCTTGAATATTTTTAAGTTTACTTTCAAGTTCTTGATTTTCCTTTATAAGATCACGTACAGCCTGTATTGTTATAATCTGAGCATTATAAGTATCTAGCTGCAATATCTCTTCATTATCTCCTTCTAAATATTCGCCACTTCCTTCTACAGATTTTGGAAATACTTGTTGATATTCTTGGGCAATAAAATTATAATAAACTTTATCCTTAATTTCAGGATGTTTTTTCATCCATTCTTTAGTATATCTAAAAGTAACTGGCCTTAATTTTTGCACTAGCTCATATGAATTCTCAATATTATTAATGTCTGTTTTTATCCTTTTATCAGAGTTTGCTAACCAATCGCCTGCTGTTGATTTCGATGCATTTCCACCAACCGATAAAGTCTGACTTGGATTATTATAATTTATACCTACCCTATCTGTTGCAAAATCTCCATAAATCAATGGTGTTACTGAACTCGAATTTTCAATATACAATTTTTCATTTCCAGTCTCATTATAACCAGCCCTGCGACCAATAAATACATTCGAGTAACCAACAGTATTCAAATGCCCTGCATCATTGCCAATAAATACATTAAAATGACCATCAGTGTTTTCATATCCTGCCGAAAAACCTACAAACGCATTATAGCTTCCATCCACATTATGCCGGCCTGCATATGAACCATTAAAAACATTTCCATTGCCAGTTGTATTATCATAACCTACATTGCAACCTGAAAAAACGTTCATACCACCAATAGTATTTAGGTAACCTGCATGGTAACCTTGAAAAACATTATTGCGACCAGTAGTATTTGAATATCCAGCCTGATAGCCCTGAAAAACATTATCATAGCCTGTAGTATTTAAGTATCCTGCCATGTATCCTTGAAAAATATTTTCAAATCCTGAAGTATTAGAGTATCCTGCATAATAGCCCTCAAATACATTATAATATCCAGTAGTATTTGAGTATCCTGTCCTATTTCCAATAAAAACATTTGCAATACCAGTATTGGAATACCCTACACTATTTCCAATAAAAATACAGGAATCGCCTGAATTAGAAAATCCGGCTAGTTTACCTAAAAATACATTATTTGATCCTGTCATATTATTAAACCCTGCTCTGTCTCCAAGAAAAGAATTATTACTTCCGTCCACATTGCTATAACCAGTAGAATCTCCAACAAAGGTGTTAAAGTCTCCTGTATTATTAGAGAAACCTGATGCTGTCCCAAGAAATGAATTATTTCTTCCTGTTGTATTATTAAAGCCACTTTTATATCCTACGAAAGTATTATAGTGTCCAACAGTATTAGAGAAGCCAGATTGGTTTCCTAAAAACAAGTTGCCGTTTCCGCTTACTGTTGCCCATCCGCTTTGGTATCCCATAAAAGAATTATTATTGCCATCTGCCAGATAATATCCACTCTGATAACCAATGGTTGAATTATATAAGCCAGATGTAATCTGGTCGCCACTTTCATGACCAATAAAATAATTATTTGGTGTAAGATCAAGATAATTAACTGACCCGGTTTCAAGGTCAAGAATACCGAAACCGCCATCCCCATATGTCCATACTCTACTACTATCATCTGTAACTCGTAAAAATTCGTTTGTAAATGCTTTTGCAGGATTAAAACCACCAACTGCAAAACCACCTCTGCTACCGGAAGCTTTAGAACCTGAACCTTCCCGAATATATACTCTGACACTATC
>Ga0307990_1000610_pt1 | contig 31561 bp, 22 predicted proteins | sample EllFjometagen129_FD_203168 | JGI IMG/M metagenome (GOLD analysis project Ga0307990, IMG submission 203168) | Marine microbial communities from Ellis Fjord, Antarctic Ocean - #129 | ecosystem: Environmental > Aquatic > Marine > Unclassified | place: Southern Ocean | collected 2014-10-08
CTATATTCGTAGTGGTGGTCATCAGTCGTGCGGGCTGGAGTCGAGTTGGGATATCAAACGGATTCTGGGGACGGTGCCCGTGGAGGAAGACGGGTCGTTCTGTTTTGAAACACCACCCAACATGCCGCTGTCAATTCAGCCGCTGGATGAGGACGGTGCTTCCCTGGCATTGATGCGAAGCTGGATGGTGGGTATGCCGGGCGAGGTGCTCTCGTGCAATGGGTGTCACGAGAATCAGAGTCAGCTGACGCCGATTAAGCCCACGCGCGCGGGCCGCCGCGCGCCGCGGCAGATAAAGCCCTGGTATGGCCCGGCGCGGCCGTTTGCCTATACGACCGAGGTGCAGCCGGTGCTGGATCGCTTCTGCATGGGCTGTCATAACGAGCAGGATCGCAAGGGCGGGATGTCATTTGAGAAAGGCCATGCCGGGGATTGGCGCCAGGATAAATCATATCTGAACCTGGTGGCATTCACGCGGCATCCGGGTCCGGAGAGCGATCTGGATCTGTACAATCCCATGGAATGGCACGCGTCAACGAGTCCGCTGATCCAGATGTTTAGGAAGGGGCATCATGGGGTGACACTCGATCGCGAGGCCTGGGAGCGGCTTTATACCTGGATTGATCTGAATGCGCCGCACCGGGGCATGTGGAACAACCCCAACTACGAGAAACGGCGTCTGGATCTGGCCCAGTTGTATGCGAATATCAACATCAATCCTGAGCAGGAGCATCGACAGACGCTGGGGCAAATGGCCGGTAGATCAGTCACACCAGTCAAGCCGAAGCCCTTGACGAAGGCAGTGCCTGATAATTTGACAGTTAAGGGCTTCCCAATGAGCCCATCCCGAGCCGAGTCGCTGCAGAGTGACAAAGAGTCACTCAATCTTGATTTAGGCGACGATATCAAAATGACGCTGGCGCGCATACCGGCGGGGCGGTTTGTGATGGGGTCGCAGTCTGGCTTTGCGGATGAGTCTCCGCGTGCAGTGGTCGAGATTGGTAAGAGCTTTTGGATGGGTGCGACTGAGATCACCAATAGGCAGTACCGGGCATTCGACGGACAGCATGATACTCGGTATCTGGATGAAACGGGCAAGGACCATTCCGTGCCGGGGTATATTGCCAATCACGCAGACCAGCCCGTGGCACGCGTGTCGTGGCAGGAGGCCATGGTCTTTTGCGAGTGGCTGTCCGACAAGAGTGGACGTAGGGTGACATTGCCCACAGAGGCGCAGTGGGAATGGGCTGCCCGGTCTGGCAGTGATACCCAGTTCTTTTATGGAGATAGGGACACTGATTTTTCGACCTGGGCCAACCTTGCTGATGCGTCCAGGCGACGTACCAAGACGTCCTGGGACGGTGGCAGCCGAATTCACGTGAGGCAGGAGTACCCGATTGATTCGGTGTATCCTCTGCGTGACGATCGGTTTACCGACAAATGGTTTGTGGTGGATTATGTCAAGCAGTATGAACCCAGCCCCTGGGGATTGTATGATATGGTGGGCAACGTGTCAGAATGGACACGTTCCGATTATCAGGCCTATCCCTATGGCGAGGACGGTCGCAACGAGGGCGATGTTCGCCAGAAGAAGGTCGCACGCGGTGGTTCGTGGAATGATCGGCCTCGCACAGCAGGCAGTTCAGTGCGGTTTCCCTATGAGTCGTATCAAAAGGTGTACAATGTGGGCTTCAGGGTGATTATTGAGTAGTGAAACGAACTAAAAGGAGAACTGGCTAAAACGCCCTCATCATTTTACGTGAATCGGTGGGGAGGTTCTTAAAAGAGCTGTCAGCTTTCAGCTCTCAGCCACAAAAAAGCAACAAACCATTCGCTAGGGCTCTGCCATTTCACCCTTCAAGCCTCAACCTTCGCACTTCAGCGTAGCGCCTGGCTCTGCCCATAAAACCGGTTGTCATTGCGAACGAAGTGCGGTAATCTTCCATTGTTTATTGTTTTAAGCGAAGGGTAATCCAGGCGACCGGCAGTGATTTCAACTCAGAATGCATTCCGATAGCTGATAGCTGACGGCTGAAAGTTTCTTTTTGACACGAATGACGAACAACGAAAAACTATTTCAACCACGAATTCACCGAATCTGCACGAATAAAGCAAGGGGTTTGCATGGCAATAACGCATCACCATGACTTGTCACCCCGAGGCACCGAGGGGTCTATTTGACCAGCATCGCAGAGCGATTCAAATGAGCTGATAGCTGAGAGCTTATTTTTGACACAGTTTCTAAACGAACCACGAGCCACGAATAACGAATAACTGTCTTTACCACGAATAGAGGGGGCTATTTAACCAGTCCACGAAGTGGTTCAAAAAAAGCTGAGAGCTGACCGCTGAAGGCTGAAAGCTGAAAGCTGAAACATTGCTTAACCGCGAATTTTACCAATCTTCACGAATTGGTTGACGCGAGTTCGAATGGTGGGATTTAGACAGGCTACACGCAGAAAACGGCCTCAAGACACCAACGGCCAGGGACAGTGTGTGGTATACGTCAGGGTCAGATGTCCTCAATGTTACAGCCATCGCGTTCCAGTGCAACACAGCAATCCTGTGATGGGTCACCAACGCATCAGACATCATTGGTGTGAATCGTGCGGACTTTCCTTTGAAAGCGGTGGAGGTCATGTTAGAGAGCCAGGGCTGACCTCCACGAAAAAAATGCCCATACCCGTGGTTCGGCGATTCAGTGCAATGTCATTCATGTCCTATCCTCCGTCCCTAAACGCGCCCAGTTTGCCAGATTCAATAACTGGATATTGTGTAGTATAGCCTTTATATTGGCTAGAAAATGAGGTTTCTCTTCATGTTTCTGTGGAATCATGCGTTATGTTGAGCTCAACATAAGTAATGGTTACGTCGGATCAATATTCAACATTATTGACCATATATGCTCGTGAATCATAGGTTCAAATCTACTCTTCCAAGCCATTGAAAAGCCACTTGAAGATCGGTATAATACTAAATATGATGGCTAAAGAAATAGCTTTGAAGACTATTCATGAACTGCCCGAGGATGCTTCCTGGGAAGATGTCCAGGAACGCATTAATTTTATCGTGGGAGTGCGTAAGGGGTTACGGGAGCTGGATGAGGGGAAAGGCATCCCTCATGATAAAGTCAAGGAGGAATTTGCAGAATGGCTTACAAACTGATTTGGGCTCCTTCTGCTCGATTTGACCTTAGAGAACTCTCATCCTACATTGCCGAAACGCCGCCCCTGATTCGCGGCGTTCGATAGAGAGGAAAATAGAATGATACGACAAGCTATTCACATCGCCCTGCTCATTTGTTTTGCGTCAGCATTTCCGACAAGCACCTATTCTTCTGATTCAATCAATCAAGAGAGTGGCGTCCTCGCCCCTGACGGAAAGACGGTATGGTATAATGGTACACTTTTAGGTGTAGAAGGAAAAGGATGGGTGAATACGGAATCCTTTTATGATCGCCTGCCGCTGAAAGCAAAAGGAATGGTTAGAACGCCGGTCTGGGGGCTAAGCCATTCCTCTGCGGGAATGCAGATACGTTTCCGGACAGATGCAAAGTCCATTCAGGTTCGCTGGACGCTTACCAATCAGAGCCTCGCCATGCCCCATATGCCGGCTACCGGAGTTAGCGGCATAGATCTATACGCCAGGGACCAGGCGGGTAGACTCCGGTTCTGTGCGAATGGTCGCCCAACAGGTGTCATTAACAAGGCTTCGTTTAGGTTGCCCGCAAGCAAGGAGTATATTCTGTATCTTCCCCTCTACAACGGCGTAAAGCTTGTTGAAGTCGGCGTCTCCAAAGACAAAAGTCTGTCAAAGTTGCCATGCCCATCACCATCCCATTGTATTGTGTTCTATGGAACATCCATAACACAAGGTGGGTGTGCATCACGTCCCGGGATGGCGGCGACAGCCATAATCAGTAGAGGCCTTGGTGCGCCAATCATAAACCTGGGGTTTTCCGGCAACGGCAATATGGAAAAGGAAATGGCCGAATTACTGTCCGAGCTTGACCCGGCCATTTATGTTCTGGACTGCCTGTGGAATATGAGTCCTCAGCAGGTCTCTGAGCGCGTAGAGCCTTTCATCACCAAACTCAGAGAGACCCGACCAACGACACCCATTATTCTTGCGGAAGACTCCAGCTTCAGAGACCTTCCATCGGGGAAAGGCGATATTTTGCGGAAGATATTTGAGAAGCTGACCAGGAGGGGCGACAAGAACCTCTATATACTTCCGAACAAAGGTATGCTGGGAGAAGATTCAGACGGGACGGTGGATGGTTGCCATCCCAACGATTTGGGAATGGCTAGACAGGCAGCTGTGTTCATGACGTGCCTGGAACCAATACTGAAGAAACAGAAATCGAACAAGCCGGATGCAAGCGACGGCAAATAGCCGCGCCTGATCCGCGACGTTATCCCAGCAGCATATTAACAGATGGCAAGACAAAAGAAGAAACTTACACCTGAGCAGAAAGCCGCAAAGAAGAAGCATCAGCAGGAGTTCATGTATGTCTTCATGAATGGCAAGCAGAAGCGGATCAAGCGTCCTCCCACAATTGAGGGCATGGATGCAGATGAATTCATTCGAAGGAATGCTGATCCTATATGGTTGCATCAAAATGAAATGTGGGAATACATTGATCAGAATGATGAGGAAGAGCCAGATGATATTCCCATCAACGACGAAAGTATTCCATTTTAAAAATGGATAACGAATAAGAGTTTGATATTGATCCTCGGACTACGATATTTCTTTGTCAATAAGATGCTTAAGGCTATTTGACCCCCTTTAAAACATGCTTAGCCGCATTTTTCGGGGGCCAAAAAGAGCTCTAGGAAGAAAACCAACGTAGAGATACATACCCAATGCCCAGGGCGGCTAAGGGGCATCGGATCTTACTATTTACTTTCCATGGTAGAGCGAGAAACGCCGCATGAAGGTTGGTCGAACGAACAATTAACAACGGAAGATTGCCGTGTTGTCCCTCCTCGCAATGACAGCAAGTTTTATGAACTGAGCCTTTGCGAAGTCCGGTGGGTTCATACTTAGTGCGCCAGCGCGATAAGAACAGGAACTTCCATCTGATTAACTTTCAAACGGAGAAGGTTCACTCAAGCCCTGTCCCAAGCCGTCACTGAGGCCGAGTCTGGCTCCATGTGGGAAACTTGTTTGCCAAAGGGGTGACAGATGCTGGACTCCCACGAAGTGGCACGCGAAGCGTTTTTTTGACGGCAATTTACGAGTAAAGCGGGAAGTCACACATCGGCACCTGCCCTTCAAAACTTCCTGTTAAATAGTTTTTGTCTTTGAGGTTCAGCTTTTCAAATATCTGTGTGTATCTGGGCTATTATCTGTGGCAACAAGAAGCTTTCAGTCTTCAGCGATCAGCTCTCAGCTCTTTGGAACCACTGCGTGGGCTGGTTAAATAGGCCCCTCAGTTCGGGGTGACAGGACTCGATGCGTGGGATTTTCCAGATAGCGTCAGCATCTCTGTGAGCTCTGTGGCTCTGTGTGAGATTATTTTTCGTTTTTCGTGGTCCGTTTTTGGTTGCTCGTTGAAAACCCGTGTCATCAGCGTTTGGCATCCAGCTCTCTTGAATCCTTCGTTGACGTGTTCCTAATGGCCTTGTGGGCTTTTTCCGGTTCGCCGGGAAAGTACTCAGCCAGATACTCACAGAACCAATACCAATATCTAACTTGGCGAGAGTCTTTGTCTAACATCTGGCGATAGGTACGTTCCAGTTCAGCCTCATTCAGTCGTCCTAGATTGGCCAGCATTTTGGTCAGCTGTTGTCCCGCTCTTCCATTTGGATCAAGCCTGACGCCCTCACGAGCGGCACGCAAGGCCTGTTTATGTTTCCGATTGATGTGCAGAAAGATGCTGTAGTCGAACCAATAGCATGTTTTTTTAGGATTCAACTGCAAGAGTGTTCTTGCGGCCTTATCTGCCTCGTTGGGATCACTTTGAGCCAGGAGCCTCAAGCGATTGTACAAAGCCAATTCCTGATTGGGATCCTGGCTAATGGCCTTATCCACTTGCACCAAGGCTTCTTCTTGCCTTCCCAGCAGGCGTAAAAAGTTGGCATGCACGGCACACAACAAGGCATCATTATGGGAGAGGGATTGAGCCTTCTCAAAACTCTGTTTTGCCAGGCTGACTAAAGGGTGATCTGTCTGGTGATGGGCATATTTGAGATAAGAGGTAACACCCAGAAGAAAATGAGCCATTGGTGACTCATTGCGTAATTCGACCAAGTGGCTCGCTGCAGAAAACGCTTTGTCTTGGTCCTTATCAGACAGGGCCACCAGACAAGATTGTGCCAGTGTATAGGCTTGTTCGGCATCAGAAATCACCGGTAAGGGACCGGGCTGTTTTCTTGCCCGGCCATTTTGATCACATTGATCCAACAAGTGGTGTATAGAACTCAGGTCGGAGCCCAGGACCTCTCTCACCATTGTTCTGTCATGTTTCGACTTGCTGTTGACCGCATTCACTATGCCCAAAACCTGAGTGTTCTCTGTATGCAACAGGGGTGAACCGCTCCAGCCGTTGGTGACAAATCGTGTTGAGGCCAAAACAATGGCCTCAGATTGAACCGGACCATTGACTGTGGTGACAGGGATTCGTTCCATACGTGCCTGTCCTGAAAGTGGCCTTGAAAAAATACCTCCAGACTCTTTGGCTTGGGGTGTCTGGAAAAAATCTCTCTCACTCAGGCTTCTGGTGGCGACAAACAACGCCTGGGCCTGGGGCAGATCCTGCTCCGTACCAAGCTGCAGGGCAGGGTGACCTGGCCAACAGGGCTTTATAAGGGCTATATCCGTTTTTTGATCGACTGCCAAGATCTCGATAGGAAATATGTCACCGTAGTAGGGGCTCAAAACAAAGGCCTCTGATGTATAGGTGGGCTGATTTGGATCACCTTTTCTCACGCAGTGAGCGGCTGTCACCACCAAGGTGCCGTCTCCCACGGAAAATCCCGAACCCCCACCCCATGAGACACTGGCCTCATTTGTGGCAAAGTGAAATCTTACAAGCAACACAAGGGCATCAGGAGAAAAGCCATACTCTGCTTCTGAGGGGAGGATGAGTTTTCTCTTGCTGAGTTCTTTCTTGAATCGGATTTCTTCAAATTTGTCGAAAGCAGCATCGTGCCAGTCAAGGCCCACGAACATGTCAACGACTGCATAGGTTATCCACAAGCACAGAAGCAAAGCACAAACCAGTTTTCCCAAGGTCTTACAGAAGGAAACGGCTTTACCCTTGTTCTTTTTACTGATCATGTTGGTTCTTTTCTCCGATCAGGTTTGACGCACCCTTGTGTTCAAAATCCTGACTGACCAAACCATTCTACCACCCGTTCAACTGTGCAATTCTGCCCAGGATACCAATGCCATAGCGTCCCTGTCGGTTGCCGCCATTTTCTATGTACTTTTTGACAAGAGGCAGGGCCGGTTCGCCCATCCAATCCAGTACATTATGCAACAGATTGGTGCAGTGGGTCCCTTCGAAGAGCAGGTGGTCCAGGCAGGCCATGCTTTGCTTGGTCTCACCGAGCGTGATCAGCGTCCATGCTGCCATGATGCGAATCTCGTGTGACTCATCCTGGAGTGCCTGCTTCAGCACAGTCAGGGCCGGACTTGCGTTTTTCTCGAGCAGATGCAGCCCCACCACGGTCCACCAGCGAATGCCCTCATCTTCGTCTGACATGGCCTGGACGAACCTGTTGAGATTGCTTTTGTCCCGCGCTAGCGCCAGGTCAGCCGCGTCGAGGTAAGTCTCCAATGGGTAGAGTTGTTTGTGGCGGACCATGTCGTAGATTGTTAGCTTGTTCTCTGCTGCACGACGCTCCCGCATCTTCTCGGGCAGGAGCCCTGAATCGAAGAGTTCCAGTTGCTTCTGACGCATGGCCTCGCTCATGGCCGCAATCTTTTTCCGGTATTTTCTCTTGTTGATCAGATTGTGCACATTGTCGAAGTCGGTCTTGTTGTCATAAAACTCCTCGGACACACGGGGTTCAAAGAAGCGCCCGGTGATTTTGTTGGTCTTGCCGTCTCTGTGGTATTGTTCCCACGCGGGGGCTGCTGGCATCTTCCAGATATAGGCCAGATGGTGTCCTGCCGGGGCAAAGGGCATGTAGTTTTTGTGGTAGGCATACCGTTCATCACGAATCATGCGCACATGATCGAGTCGTCCGTCGGCCCGCTCCCGGAAACTGAAGTGGTACGTCGGTTCTGGTTCCATGCCCTTACCAAGAAACACAGTGCCCTGGAATGACTTGGGGATCTGAGCGTTGGCAAGACTGAGCCAGGTCTTGGGCATGTCCACAAAACTGACGATTCTGTCAACGGTCATGCCAGGTTTTTCGGCAGGGTAGAGGTGTTTGAATTTCTCGGGGATGCGCACCACGAGTGGACAATGTACGCCGCTGGCGTATAAAAACCGTTTACTGCGGGGCATCACGCCACCGTGGTCAGAGTTATAGATAATGATTGTATCTTCGTACAGGCCATCTTTCTTGAGCTCATTGAGGCACTGCTGGACCTCAGCATCCATATTCTCAATAGCATCCGCATACTTGGCGTAGTTTTTCCGAATGACCGGGAGGTCCGGATGATAGGAAAAGAGGGTCATCTTGGCCGGATCGTGACACGTATTTTCTACGTTGCCATGGGCATGGCTCTCGTGGCTCTTGGTGGTGTTAAACACGGCAAAAAAGGGTTGTCCCGGTTTGCGCATTCGCCAGCCGAACTTTTCCTTACCGCCCTTGTAGTCCCAGCACTCCTTGTCTTCACGACCCCCGATGTTGTAGTCGGTCTTGCCGGGGTTTGATGTGTGGTATCCGGCCTTTTTCAGCAGATCTGGATAGTAGGGAATTTTGTTGTGCGGGATGTGGTTGCGGCTTCGCATGGGCTGTGTCCCATTTGAGATGGCATACATGCCCGTAATCCAGCAGGATCGGGTTGGGGCGCACACGGCTGCATTGTCAAAACAATGCAGGTAACGGAAGCCCTCTCTGGCCAGTTGGTCGATCGTGGGCGTTTGCGCGTTGGTCCCTCCATAACAACTGACCCAGGAGATACCATTATCCTCGCTGGTGATCCACAAGATATTCGGTTGTTCTGCGGCGGCAGTCGCACAAAACAGCGTGCTCAGCATCATTAATACGATCAGTGCTCTCATTGCGATATCCTCACTGCTTTACAGGTTACCGCGTGTCTACGCGTGACTCGCGGGCATTTTGTAAGATAAATATGAGTATACTCCGGGGGGAAGGTCAGATCAATGGAAAATGGCCCTGATCAGCCGCGTAGACGATACCATTCAGGTTGCCCGCTTCGCTGTTTTCTTAGTTAAAAACACCCCTCAAAAAGTAGATTTATCGTAACGTTTTGGCTCTATGACGCAAAAGTGTGGTTCCCGGTTAAAAAGGTTCAAGGTTTTTGGTTGATAAAACGGGTCTATTCGATCAACATACAGAATATTGCCATCTGAATACTGAAAATTCTGAGGTTTCAGCGTTGGAGTTCTTGAAAGGAAATTAAGATGATCTTATCAAACACGTTACATCAATCGAAGGGTCGTGGATTCCAGGCATGTGTCTTGTTCTGTGTGATGGGCATGCTTCCTCTTGGGCTGGCGTCTGCCCAGGACTATGAAGCTGTTGAAACCCGGCTTGTCAAGGCTGTCAAGGCCGGCGAACTCACGGCAGGTCAAGCAGGAGACATGATGGCTGTGCTGGCTAGAGCCAGGTTTTCGAAACGGTTGAAAACAAGCCAGGAAAGAGAGCCAGTTCGTGACACAGGGCGTGAGAAACCGGAGTGGGATGCCATCAAGCGGCGAATCGAGTCGGCTGTCGAATCAGGCCATTTGACGCGTGAACAGGCCAATGCCAAGTACAAGGCACTCAAGAAGGCGACGTCTCAAGAGGGTGAAGACGCTCGCGTGGCCAAGTATCGTGCCATTGAAGCCGAAATCGTGGCTTCCGTCAGAGCTGGAAAGATGTCTCGGGACGAAGCCGGGCAAAAGCTTGAAGCCATCAAAAGGGGGCTGTTCAGTGATAGACGATCAAAGGAGACGCGCAAGGGGGACCACCGAGACGAAGATGACAAACTTGATTATGTGGCTGCGGGCAAAAAGCTCATGGCTGCGGCAAAGGCTGGCAAGGTGACCAGAGCGCAAGCGGAAGCCGAACGGGTTGAGATAAAGAAGCGACTGGAGAAGGACAGTAAAAAAACTGTGAAGAATCAGACCAATCACAGGATCGCAGTCATGCGTACGCTCAAATACCTGGCCCTTGGCTGCCACCTCTTCGCCGAAGACCATGATGGCATGCTGCCTGCTACCATGGTTGAGCTGAAGCCCTACGTCAAAGAATCCTTTGATCCGGAAGCCTATGATTTGGTGGCTTCAGGGGTACTGTATAAGATAAAGCAACCTGCTAAGCAGGTTCTGATTCGCTCCAAAGCCTGCCTTTCTGGCGGGCAACTGGCTGTTGCCTTTGTGGATGGCCATGTTGAGATAGTCCGGATGAGGTAGTGTTACCTCGTGTTGCTGGGATAGAGAAGTGGCGAGTATCGAAACCCCATGCTTGCATAGCCGTTGACGTCCGTTTTGACAGTGAGATTCCTTCGGGTCGGACTGCGGTAGGTGAACTCAACCGTGCCGTCCTGCCCGGTGGTGGCATGGGGCTTGTTCAGCGTGCCTTGACTTGCGAGTCTGTCTATATAGACCTTGGCGTTTTTTACGGCATCCTGGCCTGGATCGTCGTTGACCGGGGTTTGAAAGACAGTCACGCGTATGGCAGCATGGGTTTAAACACAGGCTGTCTGTAACGGGCACGCTCCAAATTTGCCACGATGCCGCTTGGTGGCGTCATCCAGACGGACTCTAATATTGCTGTACGAATAGTACGTTGGAGGTTAAAATGGCGGGGTTAAAAGGTGCGATCCGCAGACGTGAAAAAGGCCAATGCGTTGATTGATACAGAGTATCGCAGGTCTTAGAGCGTGTCTATGAATTGGAAAGGAGTGCGATTATGAAGGTCAACAAAACACTGACTGTGTCATTTTTGTATCTGGTTGCGGCGATCATGCTGCTCTCTTCTGACGTTACTGAAGCTGGGGGCACCCCCAACTGGCCGGATTGGCGAGGACCGACCACACAGGGTCACAGTGATGCTACGGGCTTGCCCCTGCACTGGTCTGAAACAAGGAACATCCTGTGGAAGATCCCCATCCATGATTTGGGCTACTCCACGCCCGTGGTGTGGGGCAACCAGATCTGGCTCACCACGGCCACGAAAAAGGGTGAGACGCTCTATGCCCTGTGTATTGACCGCAAGAGCGGTCGAGTCATCCATGACATGCCTGTGTTTCGTCCCAAGAAGCCCCAACGCATCCATCGTTACAACTCCTATGCCACGCCCTCTGCAGTGATTGAGGCGGGTTTTGTGTATGTGCATTACGGATCCCACGGCACGGCTTGTATTGACACAAAGACGGGTAAGGTGGTGTGGCAGCGTGAAGATCTGAATTGTGCCCACCTGCAGGGACCCGTGTCTTCACCGCTTCTGTACGAGGATCTGCTCATCCTTCCCCTTGAGGGCACGGATGTCCAGTTTGTGGTGGCCCTGGATAAGAAAACGGGTAAGCAGATCTGGCGTTATGACCGTCCCAAGGAGCTTTATGAGGGCATCAAGCCCACGTACAAGCTCAAGTCGTATTACACACCCATCGTTGTTACAGTGGGAGGCAAGGATCAGTTGATCAACAGCGGCGCCATGTTGGCGACAGGCCACGAGCCCCACACCGGCAAGGAACTCTGGCGCGTCCTGTACCGAGACGACAATCCCGTGTCACGTGTGGTTAGTGGTCATGGCCTGATGTATATCAATTCCGGCGGTGAGCCAGGTAATTCCCACCTGTATGCCGTGCGTCAGGGTGGCGTGGGTGACATCACGGAGTCGCATGTGGCCTGGAAGATGGACGATGACGTCCCCTCCGAATCGGCCCCTGTGCTGGTGGGTGATCTGCTCTATCTGTTGACTGACAAGGGGTTGCTCATCTGTAAAGAGGCGACCACAGGCAAGACCGTCTGGTCAAAGAAGCTTGAAGGTGATTTCGGTGCGTCCCTGCTGCATGCAGACAACCGCATCTACATCTCCAACAAGGAGGGCCAGACCACAGTCATCAAGCCGGGGCGTGAGTTCAAGGTTCTGGCAGTCAACCAGCTTGACGGATTTCTGGGCGCCTCACCCGCCGTGACAGGTGAGTCTATCCTGATACGTTCCAAGACGCACCTGTATAGAATACGAAACGGTCGGTAATCAGTTTTGAGCAGGCAGACAGATTCCAGGACCCCGGGAAAGAAATTCATTGCCAACACACTTGTTTAGCCATTGGAGCCCTATCATGACATCGAAAAATGTTCAACGTGTGATTTGCTTGATCGGTTTGATCGCTATTTTGTTAACGGTTCAGGTGACCGCGTCGGCGACATTGCCGGTGCCCAGGCGCGGTTTCATCAGTACCGAGCCTGCCGCCACCTGGGAACAGGGCTTGATCAGCGGCAATGGCACGCTCGGCGCGAACATGTTCTGCCGTCCTTTGGACGACACCCTTGTTTTTACGCATGAACGTTTGTTTTTACCGATGGGCGATCCGGTCGTGCCGCCGGATACGGCCTCACAACTTTTTAAGGTGCGTCAACTGCTCGATCGCGGGCTGTACAAGCAGGCCACGCAGTATGCCTTTGATTTGTCCGGGCAGGATGGTTTCATGTATCCCGATCCGTTCGTGCCGGCCTTTGACATGAATATCAAGATGGGCGCACAGGGCAAAGTGGCCGATTATATGCGGTCGGTCGATTTTCAGACCGGCGTGGCTACCGTACACTGGGCCGATGACCGCGGTGCGTTCGAACGAAAGATGTTCGTGTCACGTGCAGACAAGATGGTCGTGTTGCAGATCACCGGGCCCAAGGCCGGTTCGGTCAACTGCCGTCTGCAGCTGACGCCGCGTACGCTCAGCGACAAGATCAACGAAAAGACACGCCAGCGATCGAATGATCGATTCAGCACGCACATCGCCGATGTGAATACCGCGGCCGATCAGTCGTTTCTGACTTTTACCAACAGCTTCGCCAAGGCCTACCCTGGCAGCATTCACAACCTCGAAGGTGTGGCGAAAGTGGTGGCAACTGGTGGCAAGGTGAGCACTGAAGAGTCGACGATGACCATCACCGGGGCGGATCAGGTGCTGGTGTTTGTCGATATTCAGTTGATTTACAATCCCAGGCTTCCGCGCCTGGCCGAGACGAAACAGCGTCTGTCGGACATCACACCCGATTTCAAGGCTCTGCTGAAACGTCATGTGCGCATCCATGGCGACATGTTTAACCGCATGCAGTTAAACTTCGGGGGCGATCCCAAAGATCACGGGCGACCCACCGAAGAATTGTTGGCTGAATCGACCCACGAAAAGCTCAACTTGGCGTTGGTCGAGAAAGAATTTGATGCAGCCCGGTACAATATCATCTCATGCACGGGCGAACTTCCGCCCGTGCTGCAGGGCGTTTGGGCCGGTACGTATGTCCCTTCGTGGGCCAGTGACTTCACGCACAACGGCAACGTGCCGTCGGCCATCGCCGCGATGATGCGAGGCAACATGCCCGAATTGATGTTGGCGTACACCAGTTACATCGAATCGATCGTGCCTTACATGGAAGTCAACGCCAAGAATATTTTCGGTGCGAGGGGTATTGTGCTGCCTTCACGCTCGACCACACATGCGTACAACAACGCCCTGGCGCCCACATTTGCCGGCGGCATGTGGGTGGCTGGCGCCTCGTGGACGGCGCACTTCTTCTATGATTACTACCTGTACACAGGCGATGAAACTTTTCTCACCGAACACTGTCTGCCCCTCATGGAAAAATGTGCCATGTTTTGGGAAGATTACCTGTACGAAGGACCGGATGGCAAGCTGAAGTTCAGCCCGACCACATCACCGGAAAACTTTCCCGCCAACACGCGTAACCAGGGCTCGTTTAACGCAACCATGGACGTGGCTGCGGCCAAGGAGCTGCTGACCCATCTCATTACTGTTTCGAAGCAGTTGAAGGTCAATACCAAGAAGATTCCTGTGTGGCAGGCGATGCTCAAAAAGATGCCTCCGTACATGTACAACAAAGATGGCTTTGTGAAAGAATGGCTCACACCCAAGCTGACTGAAGCACTGAACCATCGCCATTCGTCACACCTGTACGCGTTGTACGACGGGCTGGATCCGGAAATTGAACGCGATGCCAAACTGGCGGAAGGCTTTAGAAAGATCGTCGCGTACAAGCTCGAGAATCACTACAAAAGGGCTGGTTTCATGTCGTTCGGCGTGGTGCAACTCGGTCAGGCAGCCACCAGCCTGGGTGAAGGTGAATTGGCTTACGCCGCACTGGTCCGTCTGGCCAACAGTTACTGGCTTGGGAACATGGCTTCGATGCACAACCATCGTTCGCTGTTCAACATGGACATTAGCGGCGGTATGCCCGCAGTAATTCTCAAGATGCTTGTGGCCTCTGACCTGGGTCGAATCAAACTGCTGCCCGCATTGCCTAGGGCCATTCCGACTGGCAGTGTTCAAGGGGTGCTTTGCCGAGGCCAGATCGAGGTAAAGAATCTTGCGTGGGATCAAAAGACCATTCAGGTGACGCTCACGTCGGCGATCAAGCAGGCGATCATTCTACAGCTGCCCGGAGAGATCGACAGCATCGATAGGGTCAAAGGCAGGGTGTCGATCCGATCCGGTCGTAATGGCAACAAGAAGAAGATCACGCTGTACAAAAACGAGCCGGTCACCCTCGACATTCTGTTGAAGTAAATCTTGAATTATAGTCGGTTTTAAAAAGAGCTGTCAGCTTTCAGAAATCAGCCATCAGCCGTATGAAAACACCGGCCATCGCAGTGGCTCTGCCTATAAGACTGTTTGTCATTGCGAACGAAGTGCGGCAATCTTCCATTGTTTATTATTTTAAGCGAAGGGTAATCCAGGCGAACGGCAGTGATTTCAACACAGAATGCATTCCGATAGCTGATGGTTGACGGCTGAAAGTTTCTTTTTGACACGAATGACGAACAACGAACAACTATTTCATCCACGAATTCACCAAATCTGCACGAATAAAGCAAGGGGTTTGCATGGCAATAACGCATCATCACGACTTGTCACCCCGAGGCACCGAGGGGTCTATTAAACCAGCATCGCAGAGCGATTCAAATGAGCTGATAGCTGATAGCTGAAGGCTGACGACTGAAAGCTTCATTCTTTGACACGGAATTTAAAACGAACCACGAGCCACGAACCACGAGCCACGAACCACGAACAACGAACCACGAGCCACGAAAAGACAATCAGCAATCCTTGGCTTTTTGACCCATTTCGCTTACAGTGTCTGGTGTTGGATCTGTGGCGAAACAGTCAATGATTTACTTGAAAGTGCTTCCGTTCGAAAAGGAATTGCTATGAAAATACTCACGAGATGCCTGATATTCGTTTTTCTGATGACAACACTGTCTGCGGGTGCTGAAAACAATTGGCCGCGTTGGCGCGGGCCGAATAATAATGGCGTTATGACGTCAGGCAGTTATCCCGTGACGTGGGATCCGGACGAGGTGTTCTGGAAAGTGGCGGTCTCTGGCAAGGGCACGTCAACGCCTATCGTGTGGAATAATAGAATCTATATGACCACAGGCACGAATGGCCTGGATACCGTGCTGGCCCTTGACTGGTCAGGCAAGCGACTCTGGCAAAGGCAACTGGGTTCAGAAACAAAAGGCAAGCATCAAAATGCGTCAGGCAGCAATCCCTCCCCTGTGACCGATGGATCGGCTGTGTTTGCCTTTTTTAAGAGCGGTCATTTTGCCGCTATTGAACTCAATGGGTCTGTGCGATGGCAGACCAATCTGTTTGAGCGATATGGCAAGGATCAGCGTTTTTGGGATTTTGGCACGTCTCCGGTATTAACGAAAAAGGCCGTGGTCATGGCGCACATGCATGACGGGGAATCCTGGCTGGCTGCGTTTGACAAGGTCACAGGTGATGTGAACTGGAAGGTGCCGCGCAATTATAAAACACCTGTTGAGGGCAGCCAGGGCTATACAACGCCCATCGTGTTTTCGCACAAAGGGACTGAGGCGATTCTTGTATGGGGAGGACACCATCTGACCGCCCATGATGCGTCAAACGGTGAGATCCTCTGGTCCTGCGGTAATTTTAATCCTGATGAAACAAGACTATGGGGTAGTGTGGCATCGCCTGTGATTGCCGGTAACGTGGCTGTGGTCCCTTGCGGCAGGGATGATAAACGTCAACCTCGTCTACACGGGATCAAGATGGGCGGCACCGGTGACGTCACAGACACACACCGCCTTTGGAAGCGTACGGACACGGGGCCCTTCATACCCTGCCCCACCTACTACAAAGGACGGGTGTATATCACCTGTGATCGCGGACGCATGGATTGTATCAATCCCTTGACAGGCGAGAGTGTCTGGAGCGGTCAGTTTCCAAAGAGCAGCAAGAAGTTCTATGGGTCGCCCCTGATTGCAGGGGGGCATCTCTATGCGGTACGTGAAGATGGTGTCGTCTTTGTGTTGGGCCTAGAAGACAAATTTGAGATTCTTTCACAGATCGACATGAAGGAAGGCATCATTGCCTCCCCCATTGCCATTGAGAATCGCCTCCTGATTCGAACCAAGAAACATCTTTTCTGTATTGAGAGCCAGGCCAAAGACCCTTTTGAAGCCAGGCACAACAGCGACCAATCGGACATGGCAGGTGACGCAGACCTCATGGCCCCACCCAATGGGCCCGCCGAGGTGTTATGGAATGGCGAGGAAGGGACGCTGAGTCTTCGGTATCATGGAAACACGATTTTCGAGGCGAGGGTGATGGTCAAGGATCATGCGGAGATCAAGGGCGGCTTCACGATGGAGCAGAAAGAAACGTCAGGTGACAAGGTTGAGCAGCGTTTTACGATTGATCTGATGGATCCCCAGGATGCGATCGAACTGGTGCTGCGTGGCACGGTCGCCGGGAGTGCACAGGCGTTCCCTGCGGAAACACACTCCGAAGCACAAAAGAGATTTTCCTGTGTACGGAATACTGTGGGGCTTAGCCGAAATTTGCGTAACAATGCCGTCTACGATCGGCAATGGGACTGGGTGCTGGTCGGTCCGGGTGATGGAAAGACCCGAATCGAACCCAGGACCGATGACGAGCAGACACGTGCCTTCACCTTCGAAAGCAGAGGCCAGAGTATCGAACTGACGTTTCGCCCACGGTACTATCAGAAGCACAAAGATCTTGAACACTTTACCCCCTGGACCTACCCGGTATGGAAAGGTTCGCTCACCGGCTATTGTACCTGGTGGTCATACCGCGAGAACTTTACGCAGGAGACACTGGACGCCATGTTGGCGTTGTTTACTGAAAAACACCTGCCTGACTTCGGCTATGACTATATGCAGTTTGACAACTGCTTTCAGCCGGGCAATGGCAGTTGCCCTGAGAACTGGCTGAACTGGGACAAGAAAAAATATCCGGGCGACTGGCAGTATGCCATCAAGGCCATTCGTGACGCCGGTATGAAACCCGGTATCTGGGTGCATCGCATTCACCGCCCCAGTGACCCGCACGTGGCAGATATTGCCAAGGCGTATCCGAACTGGTTCGTACACAAGGCCGATGGCTCGTTCTTTATGACCCACGGATTTTATGTGCTTGACATGACCCATGAGGCCGCTGTGGACAATATGGTGCGCAAACTCTACAGTGGATTGAAACAGCAGGGGTGGGAGTATGTGAAGATCGATGGGACCGGGGATCTGCTGCGAGCCTACCAGAACACCGCATGTACGGAGTTCTTCGAGACCCATGCCACCACACCGGAGCAGTCTTTGCGCACGTGGGATATTGTGGCACGTGAAGAATTGGGATCGGGCATCCATGGGTCCTTTCCACGAGTCGTCACATCTCTCAGGGCGGGGTCAGTCTGATCGATGAGCTTTGGGACAATGAGAATATGATACTGTCCGGCAAGAGTGCTGTGGTCATGGGTGATCCGTATGTGATGACTCTGCATCTTCCGAATGGTTTTCGAATCGAGACAGCCGATGTCAAGGGCGAGCAGGTAGAGATAGCCCATCAGAAAGAGACCGGCACGGTTCGTATCGTGCCCTCGGCCACGGGTGTTGTCGAGTGGGAAGTGACATGCTCAAAATCCATGTCTCGTGTCACTGTAAACCAAACAGAGGCCATTAAGGCCGACATGGCATTCTTTACCGATTCCAGTTGCAGTCAGTTGAACAGGGGGGTACAAACACGGATGAAGGCACCATGTTTTCAGGGGGCGCAGGCAAGATGAGTGTTGGAAACTATCAGGATGAAATCCGAGACAGGTATAAAGAGGCCGCAGATGCCATTTTTGACACCTACCCTGTGACATCAAAGGACCAGATCAAACAAGCGGTCAACCAGTCAATCAATGATGCCTGGTTTGCCCAACCCACTCGCTGGATGGTAAGAGGGATGGCCAGGAAGAACAGCGATACCTATCTGTATCACTTTGCGCACCCGAGTATGACCTGGCCGGGAGGCGGCTCTGCCCACGCTGCGGAATTGGCATTTGTGTTCGGCAACCTGGACTCTGGAAAACAAACGCCCTCTTACAAGACATTGTCCCATGTCATGATGACCTACTGGACACAGTTTGCCAAAACGGGCAATCCCAATACAGAGGGTCTTCCTGATTGGCCCCAATACGAGGAAACCACAGACATGAATATTGTTCTGGATACGGAGATTCGCACTGAGTCCAATTATCTCAAGAAGAACCTGGATACACTGGAGCGAGTGTACAAAGAGATTGGTAAGTACCTACTTTCCTCCCAGCCGCTTTGTGGACAATCCTGTGTACAGTCAACATTTTGGCCCAGATCCCCAGAGACACTTTATGGAGCCAGGGAAATCGGACAATTATTATCTCTACTTTGAAGGGGGAGGCACCCAGTTTTTGATCATCGCTCTTGAGTTTAAACCACGTGATAACACCCTCAAATGGGCCGGTCAAGTCGTTGCGGCCCATCCTGAGCGCTGCTGCGTAGTCTTGACGTTTGGAGGACTTCAGTTTCAAGATATATTGTGAATTGTGGATTTTAAGAATGCTTGCCATCTTGAGTGTTTGGCTTTACATTGGCAACGATTGGATCAATGTCTCATGATGTGATGAAAACAGCTTTTAAAGGAAGAACGTCCATGTTCAGCAACCTTCGGTATCACCAATCAGTCCATGTGGTCATCGGTATTCTGGCACTCCTTGCCGGTAAAGGGGCCGAAGCCTACGCAAAGGCACTGACCGTACCTCTCATCGTTAACGGCCAAACGAAAGTCATTCCGGAATTCAAGGACCCTGACCTTTGGATCCGACACGATCTCTGGGTTGAAACGGAATTCGACAGCGATGGAGATGGCAAGCTGGATCGCATGCATGTGGATGTCACGCGGCCACGACAAACCGAAAGTCACGGACTCAAGCTCCCGGTGATCTATGTGTCGAGCCCATACTTTGGCGGCACAGGCTCAACAGGCAGGGAGTTTTTCTGGGATGTTCGGCATGAATTGGGCGTTGTACCTCCTCCGAGAAAGCCTCTTCCGACGATTAAACCCAGAGGGACCCGTCCGATTATCTCAAAATCACACGTGAACGAGTGGGTGCCGCACGGCTATGCTGTCGTGCATTCATCGTCGCCGGGGACCGGTTTGTCACAGGGGTGTCCTACCATTGGGCGTGACAACGAGTCACTTGCCCCCAAGGCCGTAATCGATTGGCTCAATGGCCGTGCCCCTGGATATACCTCACCCGATGGTGATGAGCGGATTACAGCCTATTGGTCCACGGGAAAAGTGGGTATGACCGGCACCTCGCATCCCGGCACCCTGGCATTGGCTGCCGCGACCACGGGTGTCGATGGTCTTGAGGTGATCATTCCCATCGCACCCAATACATCGCCTTATCACTACTACCGTTCGAACGGTTTGGTTCGACACCCCTTTGGCTTCCTGGGTGAGGACATTGACTATATGTATGATTATGTGCACAGCAATCCTGAAAGACGTGAATACTGTGACAATCAGATGCGGGACAAGGAGATGTCCGAGGGTATGGACCGCGTGAGCGGGGACTACAATGCATTCTGGGCCGATAGAGACTATCTCAATGACCTCAAGCCCCTGAAGGCTGCCGTGCTGATGGCTCACGGGTTTAACGATTGGAATGTGGTACCGGAGCACAGCAACCGGATCTATCAGGCGTTAAAAGCCAAAGGCGTGCCCACGCAAGTGTACTACCATCAGGGAGGTCATGGGGGACAACCGCCGACCGAGATGATGAATCGCTGGTTTGCCCGTTATCTGTACGGGATTAAAAATGGGGTTGAGGATGGACCACGATCCTGGATTGTGCGAGAGAATGATGATCGCTCCAAACCAACATCCTATGAGGACTACCCTCATCCTGATGCGGCATCTGTGGTATTCCATCTCGGGGCAGGCGCCCCTGAGTTGGGTCAGTTGATCACCACACTGCCATCGAAGCAGGGCACTGAAACACTGGTCGACAACGTGTCTTTCAGTGGTGCATCACTGGCGCAGGCAGAATGGACGAACCATCGTCTACTCTATGTGACACCCAAGCTCGCCGAAGCAGTTCATGTGTCCGGCACGCCCTGCGTGACAGTTACGATGTCCTGCAGCAAGCCTGCAGCGAATCTGTCGATTTGGCTTGTCTCTCTGCCGTGGACCGAGGCCAGACGTTCGAAGATCACGGACAACATCATCACACGTGGTTGGGCTGATCCCCAGAATCATCGTTCTCTCTCAGAGAGTGAACCTCTTAATTCGGGGCAGTTCTATGAGATAACCTTTGATCTCCAACCGGATGATCAAATAATTCCCAAGGGGCAACAGATAGGCCTGATGATCTTCTCCAGTGACCGAGACTTTACGCTCTGGCCCACACCGGGTACTGAATTGACCGTTGATCTGGACGCCACCACCCTCACCTTGCCGGTGGTCGGGGGAATCGAGGCGGTCAGGAAGGCGTTTGGAGAATAGCGAGAGGCTCTCTCCTCTATGCATTGAGTTTTGTAACAGATCCCAAAAAAACGGGAGCCTGAAGCTCTCGTTTTATGTGTGTTTTTGATTGAGGCTCGAAATGGCCTCGCCCCTTTGATCATGAATCAAATGGCTTCGCTTATGCCATGCCCATGCGTCTTCTGTAGCGTGTTACTAGGGCCAAGCCCAGACTGCTCAGTAAAAAGGCGCCGGGAACTGGGACAGTAGATACAGGTGCGGGTTCTGATATGCCATTGACATAGATATGGTCGCTTGTTTCACGAATTCTGAATTCATCGACTTCTGAAAATCCCAATAAAGAAGAAAATGCACCAAAGTCAATGGTTCCGCTGTTCTTTCCAGTCGATGTGAAGGCCGAGACTGAAAAAATATCTTCCTCAGTGATTGTACTGAATGCATCTGACCCTGCAGCGGAAATGAAAAGAACCGGATCATCCTTATCATCTAAACCATGACCAAAATCAATGTCGTTAAGTTTCAACGTGATACTATCCAGGGCCATGGCCCTGTTGTATGTAAAGATCAATTCCTCATCTTTATCGCCGCCACCGCCGGAAATCCCTTTGGAGCCACCGAACTCATTGGTTTGTACACCCATTCCTTTGTCTTTATCAATATAGACGGTTCCAAGTTCCCCTGAGGCATTGGCCAAAAACGGATTAAGGTTGTCTACGGAGGATCTCGCTGTGATTGTCACAGACGTAGGAATACCAGAGGCATTCAGTGGTATGTAAGACAATCCTTTGTTCCCACCTCCTTGGCCTGTGGCTGTCAGATCAATGGCGGCTGACGCAACCTGAAATTGTCCCAGGACAATCACTGCGATCAAGACACTTAGCCTGATCCAAATTCGGTTTGAAACACAATCGATTCGATGTTTTGCGGTAAACATAATTTTACCCCCCAGTAAAAGACGTTTTTGATGCTGAATAATCATTGCCTCAGTTTGGTATGACCCCCATAGTCTCCGAACAAAACGTGGCAACGACAAGCACTATTGTATGCTTTTCGATTTGTCTGTTTCAATATATTTTTGCAATTCATCTCAAGATTGCCCATTCTTTTTGGCGATTGTGGCAAAACACTGTAATAGTCAAGTTGTTCTGGGACTATCAATTGTGCATCCCTTGTTCTTTCTAGAAGATTTGTCGCGGTCTGGAATCTATTCACATGGACTCCCCCAATAGGTGAGTTCATTGAATGACACGTTTGGATGTAATTGTGCCACTATCATTCACCATTGTATCGGACCCTTACAGTCTATGGATTCCTTCATATTTCCCGACTCAATTTGGGTGCTACGCATTTGGATCGGTTTTATTATTGAGCCAAGACGCTTGCGCTTGATGGGATCGCTTTATCCATTTATACTGCTTCTCATGAAGTCTAACGATTATTCTGTGACGTCTTTTGAGTGGCAGGCCCTGCCTCGTCCTTTTTCTGTGTTGGCTCCAATGATTGATGTGACAGACACCTGTTTTCGCCGTTTGGTCAAAGCGTGGAGTATGCCTGACGTTCTCTTTTCGGAGTTTGTGAGTGCAGATACCTGGTGCAATCAGAGTGACGTTTCGTCTTTATGCCCGTGGCAGTCCTTGCTTATCCTCGGCGATCAGCCAGATATAGCGAGACAGTGACTTTGAGATCTTAGCGGCCTGGACTCGTATTAATCGGTAAGGGAGTTTTTCTCTCTTGAGTAACCTTTCAAAAGCCACATCCCCCTTGACAGACCAAATTGCTAGGCAGCCATTTTTTCTAAGGCTTTGCATGATCGCGTACAGGCCTTCAGGCTGATAGAGTTCGGCATTCTCAATCATGGTCATGGCACTGGGTCCGTTGTCGACGTCTAGGAGGATGGCATCAAAACGGTCTTTCGAATGATAGATCACCTGGCGGACATCGTCGTTCTTAACGAGAACACGCGGGTCTTGCATCGGATGATGGGTCAGACTGCCCAAAAAGTCTTTATTCCACGCGACCACCTCTGGTATTAATTCAGCGACTGTCACCTTGGCCCGTTCGGGGAGCAGATCAAGCGTGGCTCGTAAGGTATAGCCCATGCCCAGTCCTCCAATCAGCACGTGAGGATTCTTTCGTCCCGGTATATTATGGCAGCCCAGGTGAGCCAGTTTGATTTCAGATTCCTGCTCGCGACTGGTCATGAGTGTATATTTTGACAGACAAATATAATAATTCCGATCATGCTGGGAAAGCACCAATTCTTGTCCGTCCGGTGTAATTGTACGTGCCAGTTCAATAGTAGGTTTCAAGGGCTTCCTATCTGGTTAATAAACAGGGGTGACTATGGCTCGCCAGTATCACATGACTATCTTCTGCCATGTGTTTTTTCTTGATAGGTGCCAAAACGAAATTTTTTGAGAATAGGGGCGGTTCGCTCCTTGCGTATGATGTTTTCCAGTTTCTCTGCAATGCCCGGATGATCTTTGACAACGTTTGTTGTTTCGCTGATGTCTTCTTCAAGGTTGTATAGCTCAAGCGGAGCATCGGGTGTCTTGCGAAGACCCCTCTTGATGCCTTTCCATTGCCCCATGCGCACAGCAATCTGCCCGCCATAGCCCGCAAAGTCCCAGAACAAATAGTCATGTTTCTTTTGGGTGTTATGTCGTCCGAGGAGTGTGGGGAGTATACTGATGCCATCGGTTCCCTTATCGAATGAGGTACCTGCCACATCGGTCAACGTGGCGGCCATGTCATAGTGGCACACAGGAAGATCTGATGTGGTGTCAGCAGTGATTCGTTTGGGCCAGCGTGCCACCAGCGGGACACGGATGCCGCCTTCATAGAGAGAGCCCTTGAGACCGCGTAATGGCCCCACACTTTTAAAGAATGTGTCATCTACCTGCTCTTTCAGATGCGTGGTGCCATTGTCAGAGACAAACAGGACCATCGTATTGTTGTCGAGGTTCAGTGCCTTGAGCAAAGATATCAGGCGTCCCACCTGTTTGTCCATAAAGGTGATCATGGCGGCATAACAGGCTCTTGGTGTGGGATGTGGTAAATAGCTTTTGCCGGTGTAGGGTGTCTCAGGCCATTGACCCCTGTACGCTGCAACCTCCTCTTCGGGGGCCTGCAATGCCAGGTGGGGCAAGACCGTGGGGTAATACACAAAGAAGGGTTTATCTTTGTTCTCTTGAATAAATTTGAGGGCTTCATCAGCAATCACCTGAGGTGCGTATGTTTTTCCAGTGAGTCCACGCGTATTTCCTTCGAGCGTTACATTCTCCTGGTCGCTTACCAGATAGTTTGGGTAGAGGTTGTGCGCATGTCGCTGGCAATTGTATCCGTAGAATCGATCAAATCCCTGGTTCAGGGGATCACCGCTGGTGCCCACGCCGCCCAGTCCCCACTTGCCAAAACACCCTGTGGTGTACCCAAACCCCTTGAGTGCCTTGGCCATGCCCGGTTCTTCAGGTAGCAATGGCGTTTGCCCGCCAAATATGCCTGGGGCAGGATTTTTTATCTCACCGTTGTCACGAATATACGCATGTCCACCGTGCTTGCCGGTCATCAGATTGCACCGAGTGGGTGCACAGACCGCTGAACCGGAATAGCTTTGTGTAAATCTCATGCCCTCACGCGCCATCTGGTCAATGTGGGGTGTCTTGATTTTTTCCTGTCCATAACACCCCAATTCGCTCCAGCCCAGGTCATCAGCCAAGATAAGCACGATATTGGGTTTTCGGCGGCGTCCGTTCCGGGCCATGGTGGATATAGGGAATGAAAACGATACTATGCCTGCAGTGATACTCTTGAGAAATTGTCTGCGATTCATGTGTGTCTCACTTTTGGAACAGGTTATTTTGGTCGATTATTCTATGCCTTGTCGTGTGACGATGGGCACATATCCGGCTTCCAGCCCCGTTGGTGGGGTGAGGATCAAGGCCGGGTCAATGTCAGCGAGTTCCTTTTCAAGCGCGGGTGACGGCAGGTAGTCGCGATCTTTTGTCCAGTGTTGGTGGAGTTTGACCACGCGTACCTGGAGGTCCTCCCGCTCCTGATCCGTTAAATCGGCGTTGAGCAGGGCAGGCTGATCCACAAATCGATACCAGTAGTACGTGACAGTTGTGCCGTCCCCAGGATGGGCGTAGAAGGGGCCTGCCACAGGGCCAGGTTTTTTCCAGCAACTCTCCGGATCATCGGGTGTGACATAGGGAGGCAGGGGTTTATCGCTGGGTCGCTTGAAGCTGGCCTTAGCCAAACCTGTTTCCGCTGGCACGTCCTCGGGCTGTACCACAACCCATTGAGGCTTCCCATTTTTGTCCGTCGCCAGGCGATAGTATTCAGGGAGTCTCACCAAGGGACCGTCCTTGGATTCGGTTTTTGTTACGAGGTCGTCGTTCCATCGGAACCCGTAGGTGACTGAATCGATTGCCACGGGAATCGCGAAAGAATCCCAGGCAAGAGGGATCTTTTCATCGTTGGACGCACGGGACTTGTAGATCTTCCAGGTGGCCCGACCGCCATCTTTGAAGCCGCGCACAGCGGACTCCTGGGCGGCGATGGTGCCACTGGCTGGGGGGCCGCCTTCAAACCAGGCCTCCACGGAATCCCACAGTGCCTTCTTGTTGTAGGCGGCTACCTGATGCACGACCCTTGATTCGCCCTTGGGCCCTCGGGGGAATGAGGTGGGGGCGATTCGGGCGTAGGTCTGGCCCTTGTTGTCAGGGGCCTGGACGCTGGGAACATGCTGGGTTTCCATCTGCAAGGCCCTGTTGGGACCGGAAGGACGGGTGTCCAGAAACATGCCGGCCAGGGTGGTGTCCTTGGCTGTCTCACTTGAAAAGAAATAGGGGGTGAAGAAGGCCACAGGGCCCTTGAAGTTTCCGGAGTTCAGAAAGAGAGTCCAGCTGTGATTTCCAGTGGGCACGTTTTTTCCGGCAGTAGTCGATTTTGGCTCGGTCAGCGGCAGCGGCAGATACCCGTAGCCAAACAGTTCACCGCAGGTGCCCTGTTTCAGGTTCAGGCCATCCGGGGGCCACAGCACCCAGGGGCTGAGCTGAGCGATACCGTACTTGCCCTTGGGCTGTTCCCAACTCCGTCCCTTGCCGGCACCGGGGCCATTGGCCCAGGCGACAAAATTAAGAGCCACGCCGCCCATGATAAACTTCGGTGTTTCCGTGGCGAAGCGCGTGTCACGCCACCAGCCCAGGCCGCCCTCAATGTCGGAATAGAGTTTTCTTTCAGGCTTGGTGTCGTACTGAGCGTGCATCCAGGTGCCGAACAGACCGGTTTGAAAACTATTCCCCGGATAGTCCTGCAACAGAGGCCAGGCTGCCACATATAGAGAGAATCCGGCGTTATACGTCTCTGGAACTGTTCTATCGTGAGGAACGATTAGATATCCGGCCATCTCTCCCTTCTCAATCTGATTGGGGGCGCCGATCAGGGATGTCAGCGGCAAGACAACCATGAGGGTCAGGCAGAAAAAAAACAATGTAAGAAACCTTTTTTGAAACATTGGGGGAACCTCCAGTAACCATATTTTCTTTATTTTCAGCATCTGACAGTAAAGGTACATCTAAAAAGATACCGCAGACAGTAGATCCCTGTCAAGCAGGGTTTTTAGGAGTTATTTCAAAACAGATGGGTCTGATGTGAATGGCACTAACTTAAGACCTCCTCCCGGCTCAACCTTGTGGCAAGCCTTGTCGCGAGCTTTGTCGCAAACTTCATCGAAACGACGACAAAGGAGCCTGCATATGCGGCCTCCGGCCTCCTATCGACAAAGCTCGCGACAAAGAAAAGGGATGACAAACATGCTTAAGTGCCATTCGGGTTTGACATGGCATTCTGCAGAACTCACTCCTTAATACATGCCAGAAACAATGTGACCCTGTACAATGGGAGGCCTTCTTCGGAGGTCTGGGCTTCGGCCCAGGTCGAGGGTTTAGGGTTGCATTGACCTGACAGACCCAGTATAAAAAAAGGGTCGTATTTGAGCTGTGAGGCATGATCATGGCTTTCTTTTGCCCACCTTGTTGTACTCGTTATAGTAGGAATCGCCATGATGGACAAAACAAGAAGAGTGAACCGATTATCCACGTGTTTGGTTGTTCTTTTCGTGATGTGCCACATCAGTCAGGGCCTTACGAATCAGACGGTCTGGCTGGACACACTGGACATCACATTGGCGGAGTCAGGATTTAGTCGTTCAAAGGCGAATCGATCCATAGACAACAATCCCATCCGGCTGGATGGCGTCGAATACGAACGCGGCGTGGGCACCCACCCGCCAGGACGGTTTTTGATCGATCTGAAGGGTCGGGGAGATCGTTTCACTGCCTTGGTAGGCATTGATGATGAAAAAAAGCAGGGCGGTTCAGCCGAGTTTATTATCAAGGGCGATGGCAAGATCCTCTGGAACAGTGGTATCATGCGAGGGGGCCAGGCTCCCAAACCTGTCAATGTTGATGTCAGGGGTGTTCGGTTGATGGATCTGGTGGTCACGGTGGCCGGAGACGGCTATGGAAACGATCATACGGATTGGGCCAATGCCAAGATTCTCATGCTGGATGATACCCTGCCCAGGGCCACCACTCCTCCCAGAAAAGACGAGTTCACATCACTGTGCGATCAGATTCAGGCCCATCAGAGCAACAGTCGAAACCGTTTAATGCGTCGGGTGGCACAAGAGGCCTACAGGCCCGAGGCCTTGATCCTGGACAGTGACCGTGACGCTGTGGATGTGACCCAGCGACGAACCGAGGCCCTACTCGTGGATCTCGAAACCAGGTCGAACGTATCTGGCTTGGTTCGCCTGAGACGGGCGCTGATGGGCTTCAAGAAGCGGGCTGCTGACGTGCCTGTCACAGATTCTGAAGCGAGATTGGCCCTGTTTAATGAGTTCAAGAGGCTGCGGCGTCAAATTGTCTTTTCCAATCCCCTGGCAGACTGTGACAAGATTCTGTTTATCAAACGTCATTTCAATCCCGAGGCCGAAAAGACAGGCAACCACATGTGTGATCAGTATTTCGGATTCAATGCCATCAAGGGCGGTGGACTCTTTATTCTGGAAAATCCGTTTTCTGATCATCCCATCGTGCGCAACGTTCTGGAAAACTCGGTCTGCGAAAATGGTCGTTTTAAGGGGAGGACCCTGACGGCAGAAGGCGGCTTTCTCTCTCCCGAGCTGTCCTGGGACGGCCAGACCATCTTCTTCGCCTATACCGACATCCTCGCCGATCGGCAGCGATATAAGGCGTGGACTGAGAACAACACCTGGCATGTCTTCAAGGTCAATGTGGATGGGTCACACCTTCGACAGTTGACTGATGGCCCGTTCAACGACTTTGATCCCTGTGTTCTGCCCAGTGGTCGCGTGGCATTCATTTCAGAACGTCGAGGTGGCTATGGTCGTTGTCACGGTCGTCCTGTACCGAGCTTTACGCTCCATTCCATGCTGGATGACGGTCGCGATATCGTGACACTCAGTCCCCATGAAACCAACGAATGGCAACCGAGTGTGGACAACAGCGGCATGATTGCCTACACACGCTGGGACTATGTGGACCGTGGTTTTAATCAGGCACATCATCCCTGGATTACCACGCCAGACGGACGTGACTCACGGGCCATTCAAGGTAATTTTGCGCCGTCCGACCGCATTCGTCCGCATTCAGAAATGGACGTGCGTGCCATTCCGAATTCCCAGAAGCTGATCGCTACGGCCGCCTGCCATCATGGCCAGGCCTATGGATCGTTGGTTTTGGTAGACCCCAGAATTGACGACGACGATGCCATGGCTCAGGTAAGACGTATTACGCCCGATCAATTGTTCCCTGAGGCAGAAAATGCGGCTCATCGGGACCCGGTGAATTATGCCACGGCCTGGCCCCTGAGCGAAGACTTCTATCTTTGCGTGTATGACTCTGACAGCGGGGCGGGCGCAGGCACAAAGAACAGCTATGGCATCTATCTCCTGGATGCTTTTGGCAACAGGGAACTGTTGTATCGTGATCCTGCAATTTCCTGCTTGAGTCCCATACCTCTTCGGGCCCGGACAAAACCTCCGGTTATTCCCCATGCTACAGAGCGGGGCAAGCCCCTGTTGGCCGGCGAAGACTATGTACCCGTTGATCCGGACCAGATTTCTAAGTTTGGACAGGTGGGTGTGACCAATGTGTATCAAAGCCGATATCCTTTACCAGAGGGTGCCAAAGTCAAAGCCCTCAGGATCATTCAACTGTTGCCCAAGACCACGCCCTATGCAGACAATCCCAGGATTGGGTATGGCGATCAAAAGGGGGCTCGGGCCATTCTGGGGACTGTGCCAGTCGAAGAAGACGGCAGCGCCTATTTCAATCTCCCCATTGACATGCCCGTGTACTTCCAGGCCATTGATGAGGACGACCTGGCAGTTCAGTCCATGAGATCTGCGACTTATGTCCACCCCGGTGAAAAACTGATGTGCCATGGCTGTCATGACAATCGCGCCCAGGCACCGGTTACGGTCAAACAGTTTCCCACTGCCATGTCACGAGAACCCTCAGATATTACGCCGGAATTGGAGGGCACCAATCCGTTCAGTTTTGCACGTCTGGTGCAGCCGGTTCTGGAGAAAAGCTGCGTGGCTTGTCACACGGAGAATCTGGATAAAAAGGCACCTGACTTGCGTCGGGGCATTGCGGCCAAGAACCGGAACCACTGGTATCAGTCGTACTTGAATTTGCGGGACTATTCCTTCTTTTTTGATAATGCGGTTTTCACCACGCCCCGGACCATTCCGGGTAAGTTTGGTGCCAGGGCATCCAAACTCTATAAGATGCTCAAGGACGGTCACCACGACGTGGCGCTAACACCCGAGCAGATGCACTGTATCACGTTATGGCTCGACAGCAATTCAGACTTTTTCGGCTCGTATGAGAACCTCGCAGCGCAGGCCAGGGGTGAGATTGTGTCTCCCACGCTCCAGTAGAATGCATGGTTCGTGGCAGGGAATAAAATGAACGAACAGGGTACTGACTTGACTTCTCGGGTCATTGTGAGTCTGATATCGATCGTCCAAGTCCCCGTAAGACGGGAAGGCTTCCAGGGCGGAAAGAGAAATTGTAAGCGAAGTGGTGTCTGTTATTTAAGGAGTATTGTAAGATGAGTAAGGATAGAGTCTTCAAAGGGATGTGGGTCACACTTATTGTATTGACCGGGCTCAGCCTGTTCTGCGGTTGTAAACAAGAGGGCAATGGCCCAGCCAATGCTGCAAACAAGCCTAAATTATTCATGTCACTGCCCGATTACATCAACACGCCGGACGGTATGACCCTGGATCCGGATACTGGGAACATCATTCTGGCAGCGCCCAATTTTAATGATGCCAATGCCCCTGGCCTGCTTATGCAGATTGACCCTCAGAATAAACTGACCAAGTACATTGATATGCCCCTCCATCCCACGACCGGGTATGGGTGCCCCATGGGGCTGGATTTTGGACCGGACGGTCATCTGTACGTGGCAGACAACCAGTACTTCTATGACAAGGACCATGCCTCTCGACTGATGCGTGTGACTGTAGAAAACGGCAAGCCCACGGGTGTGGAAGTTGTGGTGGATGGGTTCAAGCTGTCCAATGCCGTGATCTGGAAGGGCGATACGGTCTTTGTCAGCGACACCTTTATGGACCTGCCAGATACGCCGGGTCTCAGCGCGGTCTACAAGTTTTCACTGACAGAACTCAACCAGGGGCCAGTGCATCTCAAACCCCTTGGCACGGACCCCCACCTCATTGCAAAATTCGTGACCACACCCAACCATCGGGAAGATGTGGGCGGCGCAGATGGCCTGACACTCGACAGCAATGGCAATCTCTATGTGGCCAGCTTTGGCGATGGCAAGATTCACAAGTTGACCTTTGATACCCAGGGGGATGTGGCCGAACAATCCGTCTTTGTGGACCTGCCCAAGGAACTGCCCTGTTCTGACGGCCTGTTTTGCGACTTGACCACGGATGAGATTTATGTGGCCGATTCCGAACAGAATGCCATCCATGTCATCTCCTCTTCTGATGGATCGCTCAAGACACTCTGGATGAATGATGATACGGATGGGGCCGACGGTGGCCTGGATCAGCCCTGCGAGTCCCTCATTCGCGGTAATGAACTGATCATCGTCAATTTTGATATGCCATTCCCCGGCCTGAAAAACGCGGCCTTTGACAAACCCTACACCATGTCTGTTATTCAGTTGAAAAAGTAAATAACAGGGCTATTGTAGAAAGCCCTGTGGTGTACAGTTTTTGGTTTTTGGTTTTTAGTAAAACGCGTTTTTCCTGCTGTAAACTGCCTACTGAAAACTGAAAACTTGAAGTTTGCAAAACTTCAGTAAATAAATATATGGGCATCTGACAGATCATAGTCTG